>Ga0315899_10010074_pt1 | contig 10119 bp, 6 predicted proteins | sample LakEriMetagenome_2_FD_203518 | JGI IMG/M metagenome (GOLD analysis project Ga0315899, IMG submission 203518) | Freshwater fungal communities from buoy surface, Lake Erie, Ohio, United States - Buoy 4 MA112 | ecosystem: Environmental > Aquatic > Freshwater > Lake | place: USA: Lake Erie, Ohio...
GGCCAATCCACAAAGTGCAGCGCGAGAATCGCGATGCCCTGAATCGGCACGTGCACCATGTACACCCAGTAGCTCGCATCGGCGATCTTCGCCGCTCGCTCGCCCATCCAGCGGCCAACAGGCCGCGCGAGCATCATGATCGCGCCGATGGCGCACCAGCCCAGCAATGTCGCGCCGCCCGCGATCAGCCAGCGGTTGATGTCACTGGTATCGCCCCGCATCCACGCTGCGGCCGTGGGTAGATACATCACCACACCAAGCAGCGCGCCGACGATGCACACATCAAGCAACACACTTCGCGGTTTGCCTTCAACACCCTTGTTTGCGCCGTACATCACCAGTCCCAGCACGAAGTATCCGCTGAAAAACAACAGCTTGGGCCAGTCAGGCTGAAAGCCGTTGCGAAACGCCAGCAGCACGCCCGGCTTGATGACGAGCGCTCCGACGCAGACGCTTGCCGCGAGCAGCATCGCGGCGATCGTCCACGCACGATTCAGTCGCACACGCGTCACGCCCACGCGCCTCGCGATCCACACGACACCCGCGAGCACGCATGCGTAGATGATCAGATACTGCAAGTACCACAGGTGACCGAGGCCGTACAAGTTGGGTTGAATGTGTTTTGCAAATCGCACGTGTGCGATGTGCGACCACTCAGCTTCGCGCTGCACCACCCAACCAACCGCCCAGAGAAAGTACATGAAGATCAGCACGGTGCTCATGCCCACCAGCATGGGCACGCCCAGTCGCTTCACTCGTTCACGCACGAACTGGCCCGGTTCGCGGCGGGCGATGGCCCGAGCCGAGAAGTACCCAGCGATGACCGAGATGAGCGCCACACCAATCGCGCGGCCGGTCCACACGATGGCGTCGTACGTCCACGACTCGCCGCTCGCCAATGTTTCCAGGCGCGTTATCCCGCGCGGGCCGTATCCGCGTTCGCGAATGATCCACAGCAGGCCGGGCATCACGAACAGCATGTACGCAATCGCCGCGTGCAACGTCGCGACAACGCTCATGCCCACGATGCGGCAGACATCCCACGCCGGGTCGCGTGCCGCCAGTCGTCTGGAGTTATCCGTCGTTTCTTGCACACACAACTCACATGACACCAACCCGGGCTGGCACAACGACGCATTCTGTGGTAGGCTGTCCATCATGGCAAGCCCACTCCGGTCGTCAGCTATTGTCGCACGTTCCCCGCGTCGCGTTGCTTCGATGCTCGCGTGCCTTTGCATGGGCAGCAGCGTGCTCTTGCTTGGCGCGTGCAGCGGTCCGCAGCACGTTTCGCTCGGCATGCTGCAGGGCGAAGCCGCGCCGCGATCAGTGACCAAGGCGGAGATCAGCGAAGCACTTGCGCGTGGATGTGAGATTCTGGTGGCTCGCCAGGCGGCGGAAGCCGAAGGTGGCCCCAAGGCCCAGTGGCCTTACGAAGGTGTGTATCGGGTGGGGGGCGAAATTCCGGTGGGCTATCGCGTCGGCGGCACGGCCATCTGCACTATCGCGCTGGCAAAGGCACCAGGCTACGAAACAGACGCCGCACGCGCCGAGGCGGTCGCTCGCGCGGTGGAGTACATCTGCTCCGCTCGCAGCCATCCGCTCATGAGCGAGAGAGATTACACCGCAGGCTACGACGTGCGCGCGTGGGGATACATCTATGCGATTGAGTGTCTTGCGACGCTCAAGCAGCTCAACCGCGTGCCCGAAGCGCACGCCCAGGCTGTCGACGACGCCATGAAGTGGTACATCGACGCGCTGAACAACGTGGAGATTCCGCAAGTGGGCGGCTGGAACTACGCCCGCCCGCGCGGCCGCGACACGGTGGCGCCACCGTCGCCTTTCATGACGGGGCCGGCCATTCAGGCGTTGTGGCGCGCCAAGGCGGCTGGCTACACCGTGGATGAAGCGATCATCGATCGTGCGCTCTCGTTCCTCGAGCGCTCCCGCGCGGAGTCGGGCAGTGTGGTGTATAGCGGCGACGCCACGGAGCGTTCGCGTGACCTTTCACCCGGCGCAGTCGGCCGCATGGTCGTAGTCGAAAGCACGCTTTCGCAGGCGGGTCGCAACAACCCGCGCGATGTGCGCGGCGCGGTGGATGCGTTTATCGTGCACTGGGACTGGCTCAAGAAGCGCAAGCAGCAGACGGGCACGCACGTGCCGCCTTATGGGGTTGCGCCGTATTACTTCATGTTCGCGCACTACTACGCGGCGCAGGCGATTGAGCAGTTGCCCGCCGCCGAACGCCCGGAGTATCGCCGGCGCGTGAACGCGTTGCTGTTCAGCGTGCGCGAGGAAGACGGCTCGTGGAATGACCGCGTCTTTGATCGCAGCGCGTCGTACGGCACAGCAATGGCGATGATGGCGATGCAGGTGGAGTGAAAATGGCCGCCCTTGGGTGGCCCCGCCATTCCACGGCGGGGGCTCGCGCGGATGCTCGCACAAGGAGCACTCTGTTCATCGCGGCGGATCAGAGCAGATCAACACGCTCAAGTGCCCACAACTTCGCCCGGCTTCTTGCTCGCCGGCAAGAGGCCCAGCAGCATGCACAGTGCCCCACCAGCCAACAGCCACACGCGCGTCGCGTCAGTCGTGGCGAGCTTGCGAAGCGTGGAATCAACCTTGGTCTGGACGGGCAGCACGACGGGCGGCGGTTCGAGAGCGGGGAAGACTGATGCCTGCACCGTGTTGTCCTGCACCGTGCCAGGGATCGCAGCGCGGTCAACAGGAATCTGGTTGAGCTGGCTGCTCGCCAGGCTCTGGACCAGGGCCGGCTGCTTCTCATCGAGTGCGGCCAGAAACTCTTTGTAGTTGTTCAGCCGTGCTTCGCGGTGCTTCTCAACCGCGAGCTGCTGATCACGCAGGTGGCGGGCTTCGTCCACGTCATCCTGAGCGGCAACCAGCACCGTTGCTGCAACCAACGCCACCCCCGCGACCAGAAAGAGCCACGTGGGGTCAAAGAACACAGGTTGGTTCGTCTGCCTGTTCACGAATGGGCGAGTATCGACTGTTGTCGCCAACTCACATGAAACTTCAGAGTGATTGGCGGACACCCAAACACAATCCGAGCTTGTATTCGATCGTGTCTGCGGGGAGCATGCGTGGCTCGCCCGTCAACTGACTCATTTGGCGAAGGAACTGATGCGAAAGTAGTGACCATCGGGGTGTCGGATGCGGCATTCGCGCACGCCCCAAGGCTCTGTCACCGGCGGCTGCACCACATCCACACCCGCGCGCTGAACGACGTCGAACGCCGCATCGCAGTCGTCAACCCACCAGCTCATCCAGGTCGCACCGATGTTGTCGTTGCGCGGATGAAAGCCGGGATCGCTCATGATCTGAGCGAGCGGGCGAGAATCTCTGGCGCCCTGCGCTCCACAGCAAAGAAAGATCTGCGGAGCCTGACGGCCAGCTTCGTTCACGCCGCACACGACGGAGCCGAATGTCGCAGGACCATGCGCGTTGTGCAGTGCGGCTTCTGCCATCAACCCGCCCTCATTCCACGTGAAGCCGCGTGTCCAACCCAGTCGCTCGAACCACGCGATGGACGCCGCCACATCAGTGACATTCAGGATTGGCGTGAGTGATTGGACGCGTATGCCTGGGCCGTGGGGCGACGACGATCTGGTCATTTGTCGTCCTCGGGTGTGACATCTTCCTTGGGGGCTTCCGCAGGAGCCTTGCCCGTGCGGATTGGCGAGACCGTTTCCATGTCTTCGCCTTCAACCTTGAAGTCCTCGCCAAGAATTTCGATCGCTCGTTCAGCCAGCGCGATGAAGCCTTCTTCGTCAGCTTCCGCCTCGGGTGAGTTCCAGACCGCGCTGAACGTGTAGAGCTTGCCATCTTGACGCTCCACGAGCCACACGCCGCTCATGACGCCCGGTTCCTTCGCGCCAACATATGCGGCCGACTTCCATACCTGGGGATCAAGGCCCACGCCCGTGCTGGCGCGAATCCACGGACTGATGAGCAGGGTCTCTTGCCGCACTTCAAGCTCACGCATGTGTTTCATGAGTTCGCACAACTGCTCGGCGCTGGCGAACCAGCCGATGTCGGCGACGCGAGGACTCTTGGCCCAATTGGCGAGTTTGGCGACATCGGGCTTCACGGTGAACAGGCCGCTGGACGCGGTCAACATCGATCGCTGTTCATCATCTGTCGCGTCGACCCAGCGTGCGGGTGTCTCATCGCCGGCGAGTTTGAGTGCGAATGCCTCGCGCGTGGTGAGGAACGGCACGTTGAGCGCGGCATTATCGTTTCGAGCGTTGACCGATGCTTCGACAGCTTCGCGCGAGATAGTTGTGACGATGTGATCTGTCGCGGTGTGATCATCGCCGGTCATCATCAGTTCTGCAAAGCGACGGATGGGATAGCCGCGGCCTGCAGCTTCGAGTTGCATGCGCCCGCCGCTCGAGCTGGGCAGGCTTTTGCGATCATCCGCAATCACCACGCGCGTGTCCCACGTGAGTTTGCCTTCTTCGATCTGCTCGACCAGCGCGTTGAGCACGTAGAGCCGCATCGTGCTCGCGATGTTCAGCGCGCGATGCTCTTCCTGTCCTGCAACCGGCAGCAGCTCAAGCGGACCATTGGGCTCTTTGGGATCGCGCGGCTGGATTTCATACACGCCGTAGGAGACGAGTCCGCCAAGCTTCTGCGCGTCATCGGCGAGTGGATCCCATTTGCCGTTACTGCCGCTGCCGCCGGGGTTGTTGCCACCCGCGGGCGCGAACCGCAGAATCGCGATTTTGCCGGTTCTGTCGTCGGTCATGAGCAGCACGGAAAGCGCGTTGGGCATGCCCACGCCCGTGATGATCGCGTCGACGCTGTCGTCGCGATCACCTGCGATGGCGCGCACAGCGACAATCTCTTTGCCTTCGTAGACCTCTTCCTTGATCTCACGAAACGTGCCTTCAAGTTCTTCGACGGAGATGAAATCTAGAAACGCGTCGCTGCATCGCTCGCGAGCCTCCGTGACGTCCACGTTGTTCAGGGCATCGAGTACCCATTGCAACTGCTTGCCGGCGGTGGTGGGCGGAATCTTCGCGCGGACGCTGCCGGGCATGAGTTCGTTCATCTCTTCACGCGCGTCACGCAACTCGGGAGGTGGTCCGGCGAGCGTGCTTGTTGCGAGCAGGCAAGTCGCGGAGAGGCGGAGCAAGAGCGGAGAAACGCGGAGGAAGCGCATGAGGGAACTCCCGAGTGCAGGAGCAGGGTAGTGGCGATGGCCGCGCGGCCGTGACGCGGCCTGCGGTACGTGCACCGAGCAGGGAGCTGTTTGTGCGGGTGTGTGTTGGGCTGGTTCGGGTTTGGCTGGTTTGGGCTGCGCTGTAGTGGGTTGGGCTGGTGCGGGCGGCTGGGCCTGTTGCGACTGCTTGAGCTTCTCAATCGCGGCGGCGATGTGGGGCTGGCGGGTCCACCAGAGAATCTGTTCGTGGCGGAGATATCGATTGAAGGCAACTTGGCCCAGATCGAAGTTGCAGGCGCAGAGTTCGCGCAGCGTGTCGTGGTCGTAACTGGTGAGTTGCATGTCTTTCCCCCTTCGTGCTCACGGGCGATGACGCTGACAGACTGCCTGACAGTGACGACATCGCGTTGCGAAGAGATATACCAAAGCGGCAGGGAAAGGTTTGCAGAAAAATGGGCGTGTGCAACAGATGCGCGCACAAACCATGTCGAAGTGAGCAGATTTTTGTGGTCGGCTCAAGATTTGGGTGGCCTGTATCTGTTGAGGGCAGCGCGTGCGTGTGCTGCCGCGCGCTTGAGAGTGCGACTGTGCGTGACGTGTGAAACTTCACACTCTGCTGCACACAAATAGTTTTTGCATGATCTGCAAGAAGTGTGCGCCGGCGCGCCAATGACTTTGTTCGCGAGGCTTGTGTCTCGCTCGAAACGATCACAAACATCAAAGCGAGATTTCCATGTCGTCCACGCGCACGCTCACGCTTTTTGCCGGCCTCACTTTTTCCGCCGCCTCCGCTCTGGCTCAAGGCACCCCGGGCCTGTGGTCACGCGGCTTCCTCCACACGCCCGATGCCGCCACCACCCTCACCGCGAGCGGCCCAGGCCGCGTTCGTGCCAGCAGCTCCGGCGGAGGCCTCGTACTCGCAACCTCCGTCCAATGGCCCTTCAGGCTCGGCGGCATTGTCACCTGCGACACTAGCAACCTCGATGCGCCCACGCCCGGCCTGCCCCAGCGCAGCATCTCCGCCACCTTCCACGATGGCTCCACGCAAATCGGCACGCTCATCGCTCGCGGCAAGCACTTCACGGGCCGCCCGCCGCTTGAGGTCAATCGCACGGTCGCCTGCGATTTCTCCTCCAACGGCGCAATCGCCGTCGAATGGCGCTGCATCGATGCGTCCGGCATCGTCCTAGCCCAAGGCGTCTCCAGCGGCCCCTTCCTCGAGTGCGATGACCTCAGCGACTACCCGCCCAGCGATGCATCCAGCTACGGCCTGGGTGCTGGCAAGGCCACCTTCAAAGAGTTCACCATCACCAAGAAGGTCGGCTCGGCCCGCGTCTACTCCACCACCGGTCCCGTGTTGGTCGCGGACGTCGCCACCATCAGCTTCCGTCCCATCTGGTGCATCACTTCGCCTTGTCCGGGCGATGGTCTTGGCATCAGCAACATGGACATCGCCACCAACAACCTGCCGGAACTCGAACTGAGCGATGCCGTGTGCAGTTGGTCCTGGGGCGTGTGCAACACGGGCAACAAAGGCTCTAACCGCCTCACCGTCCACGCCACCGAAGGCACCAAAATCACCGAGGCGCCCGCCGCTGACCTTGATGGCGATGGCCAACTCGATAGCGTCCTCGGCGCGGGCTCCGTCAGTGCCATCAGCGGCGGCGCAGTCGCCGGCATCGTCGTCGCTCGCCCCACACTCGCCCAAGATACTGAGCCCACCGGCATCAGCTTCAAGAAAAACTACGTCGGCCATGTCACCCTCATCAAGCAACGCACCGCCGCTGGCTTTACCAGTTCCATCACCACCCAGACTGACCCGCTGACCGGCCAAATGACCATCTCCCCTGACTTCTCCTCTGTCGGCAGCACTGAGTGGGAAGTCACTGGCTACGGCCCCAATGGCGAAGAGATCGGCAGCGCGTTCGCGTGCTGTGCAACCGGCATCTACCAGAACCTCTGCCCGCAGGGCAGCTATGCCAAGTGGGTCTTCTACCCACCCCACTGGTACTTCCAAGGCTGCATCATCCCCAGCAACTTCACCCTCCCCAATGGCAACGTCCTCAGCGGCGTCACCAGCCTGCGCTTCGGCCCTGTCACCGGAGCCAGCCTGCTCAGCGATGTCGAGGAAATCGAAGTCCTTGACCAAGCGCCCGTCGATCCCGATGGCATCGCCACACCGATCCAAGTCGGCCAAATCGAAGTCATCACCGCTCCCCCCCTCGGCGCGCCATCCTGCGACACCATCGACTTCAACAACAACGGCGTCTTCCCCGAAGACCAAGATGTCGTCGACTACTTCGACACTCTCGCTGGCGGCAACCCCTCAACCTGCGATGCCGCCCTGGGCTGCCAAGACATCGACTTCAACAACAACGGTGTCTTCCCCGAAGACCAAGACGTGGTGGACTTCTTCAACGTGCTTGCTGGCGGCAACTGCCCGTGACCGGTGCGACCGGCGAAGCCAGCCGTAAAGCGATAAAGCGAAAAGCGATACACCAATAAATGCTGAGAAAGCCGGGCCCGAGCAACCGCTCGGGCCCGTTTTCATTTGCGAGCCAAGCGATTGATCCTCGACCTGACCGCCCGCTTTCTGAGGCCGCGCTGCCTCATCGGCATCCTTCACCGGCCCGATGGGCCCAACCACATGCCGCAGCTTCGTGCGATTCCCATTGACAATCAGGGAATCGCAGTTATCTTGAGCTACACGCAAAAAACGCGGCCGCGCAGCGGCGAGTATTGGTTCGTGGATGGAAGTCCGGGGAGAACGACGTGTCCGTAAAGTCCTTCATCAACGTGGCCGCGCTCGCGGCCGTTATCGGCTTAGGCGCATCGTTCGCCTCCGCCCAGATCACCATCCCCACCGTCTCCATCGGCAACCCGGGTAACGCGGCAGACTCCACCGGCTACGGCTCGGTGGCGTACACGTACAACATCGGCACCACCGAAGTGACCAACGCGCAGTACGCGGCGTTCCTCAACGCCGTAGCCACGACGGACACCAATGCTCTTTATAACAACAGCATGGCAGGGCCGTTCGGCGGCATCACCCGTTCTGGCTCGCCGGGGTCGTACACCTACGCAACTGTCAGCGGGCGGGCGAACAACCCCGTGAACTTCGTTTCGTTCTGGGATGCGTGCCGCTTCGCCAACTGGCTGCACAACGGTCAGCCGACGGGCGCGCAGAACAACGCCACCACCGAGACCGGCGCGTACACGCTCACCTTGAGCGGCACCAACGCCAACACCATCACCCGCAACGCGGGCTGGCTGTGGGCCGTGACCAGCGAGAACGAGTGGTACAAGGCTGCGTACCACCAGCCCGCCAGCGCGGGCGGCGACGCCGACAACTACTGGCTCTACCCCACGTCGAGCAACAACGTGCCCACGACGGCGCAGGCGAACTTCGGCGGCGCCATCGGCAACACCAGGCCCGTCGGCTCGTACGCGGCCAACTATTACGGCGTCTCGGACACGGGCGGAAACCTGATCGAATGGAACGAGGCGATCATTGGCTCTACACAGCGCGGGCTTCGGGGCGGAACATTCCAACTCGATGCCAGCTTTATGCGGCCCACGCTGCGCAACTTCGGCGACCCGAACTTTGGTTTCAACGATGCCGGGTTTCGTGTCTCCCAGCGCCCGGCCCCATCTCCAGTCTGCGACGACATCGACGTCAACAACAACAGCGTCTTTCCCGAAGATCAAGATGTGATTGACTTCTTCGACGTGCTTGCTGGCGGCAACCCCGCGACGTGCGACCCCGTCCAAGGCTGCAACGACATCGACTTCAACAACAACGGCGTCTTCCCCGAAGACCAAGACGTCATCGACTTCTTCAACGTGCTCGCTGGCGGCGCATGCCCGTAAGCCTCGCCGAAGCGGGCGAGTAACGCGATACACCTGCAAAGCGATAAAGCAATAAATGCTGAGAAGCCCGGGCCCGAGCAACTGCTCGGGCCCGTTCTTTTGTTGCAAGGTCTGGTAGTGAGTGTGGCGTCGCGAAGAACAGTGCCAAGCCGGACGCTGGTGTGCGCAGTTATCCCACCCGCTCAGCCTTCTGCTCGCGGCTCATCAGCAGGCCGATGGCGTCGATGGGGTCGGTGTTCTCGAAGAGAACGGCGTTGACGGCCTGCACGATGGGCATATCCACGCGGTATTGCTTGGCGAGTTCCACGACGCTTTTGGTGGTGGCGACGCCTTCGACGACGAAGGGGGAGCCTGCGAGGTATTCGTCGAGCTTGCGGCCTTTGCCGAGGGCTTCGCCGCAACTGCGGTTACGGCCTTCGGGGCTGAAGCAGGTGGTTGCAAGGTCGCCCACGCCGGCGATGCCGAAGAACGTGCTGGGTGTTGCGCCCATGGCGGTGCCGAGACGGACGATTTCGGCGAGGCCGCGGGCGAGGAGTGCGCTCTTGGCGTTGGCGCCGGCGTGGAGGCCGTCGCAGATGCCGGCGGCGATGGCGATGACGTTTTTGACTGCGCCGGCGAGTTCGACGCCCACGACGTCGCTGTTGGTATAGATGCGCAGCCAAGAGTTGCCAAAGAGGGCCTGAACCTGTTTGGCGAAGGCGGCATCGTCGCTCGCGGCGGTCATGGCGGCGGGGAGGCAGCGGGCGAGTTCGGCGGCGATGGTCGGACCACTCAAGACCGCATAGGGACGCGGGGCCCGGTCGGGGTGGTCGCGGCCTTCTTCGCGCAGCACATCGGCGACGATTTGCGTGGGTCGCAGCAAGGAGCCGTTCTCGATGCCTTTGGCGACGCTGACGACCCCGGCACCCGCGGGAACATGGCGGGCGAGGCGCTGCCACACGCTGCGGGTGTGCTGGACGGGCACCGCAGTCACGAACATGTCGGCGGACGCGATGGCTTCGTCGCTGCGGAGGACCTCGACATCGTCGGGCAGGATAAACCCCGGGAGCCGGTCGGTTCGACGAGTT
>Ga0315899_10010075_pt1 | contig 10119 bp, 7 predicted proteins | sample LakEriMetagenome_2_FD_203518 | JGI IMG/M metagenome (GOLD analysis project Ga0315899, IMG submission 203518) | Freshwater fungal communities from buoy surface, Lake Erie, Ohio, United States - Buoy 4 MA112 | ecosystem: Environmental > Aquatic > Freshwater > Lake | place: USA: Lake Erie, Ohio...
CCAATTCAGAAGAAATGAAATCGTAACGAAACCTCTTCAACTTCTTTTAAGAACCGGTATCAATTATCACTTCGCGCCGAATGCTTTTGCGACTGCTGGATATTGCTACGTCCACACTTCGCCTTACGGCGTATTTCCAACTAAATCGGGTTTTCCGGAAAACAGATTTTGGGAACAACTACAAGTGAAATCACAAGCAGGACGCATTGAAATGATTACGCGTTTGCGCATAGAACAACGCTTCTCGAAACTTCCTGTGATACAGTCCACAGGAGAATATGCCCCTGGCGACGATGTATATACAAACCGCGCACGTGTTCTTGTGCGTCTATCTGTTCCATTCAAGGGAAAAACCATTGAAGACAAATCGCTCTACTTCTCCTGCTACGACGAGGCATTCGTCAACTTCGGAGAAAATGTAAAAGCCAACATCTTTGATCAAAATCGCGCCTATGCTGCTCTGGGTTACAAATTTCCGAAGTGGGGAAAATTAGAAATTGGATACATGAATCAATTTCTAATCAAAGCGGACGGAGTGAAGATTGAAAACAACCATACGCTTCAAGTAGGGTTTAGTTCGACCTTAGATTTCAGAAAAAATAAAGACTAAATTCGCATCATGACCGGTGTGAATTTTTTTCAAAAACGAATAATTGGAATAATACTTTTGCTATCCCTCGTTTCGTGCGCAACGGATCAGGAAAAAGCACGTGACTACAATAACAAAATAACGGTTGAATTAGAAACGTGTGGTGTCGCTATTTTTCAATTGGAAGAACAATTGGGCCAACCACAAAATCTCAATGAATTTTATTCAAAAGCTGAAACTACATTAAGTAGCGCAAAAAAGAATTTAGATGAAATAGGAACATTCAAAGAAGATACACTTCTCCTTAACCCTGCCCTTCGAACCGTAGAGAAATTTCAGGAAATTCTTTCAACGTATTACAAGCCACTTTGCAATTTGCATCAACTTCCACAAGAGCAGATCTCTTTCGAAACAACCGATAGCTGCAGGGTTCTGCGTATGTTCATTCAAAACGAATCGGTCTTCACACAACAAGATTTCGAAAACGCACAACAGTCTTTCGCCGACAAGTACAAGCTTGATCTAACGGAATAACTCAACTCATCATTTCAGAAAAAATTCGACCCAAAATGATGGTCAATTTTTCTTCTGGAACGAGCGTTTGAAAGACCGGACTCTTTCCTTTCTCTTTCTCAACTCTGATACCATTCTCATAGGGTTCAATGGCTAAAATGGTTTTGAAGGTCCATGTATTGTTTCTCACCAGTCCATCGAAAATAAGACGTTGATTTGTGACATATAAAACTCCTACATCCAACTCAGTCATTTCATCAGTCGTGATTCGCTGCACCGCGGTTCTTCCCGCTCGGAAAGAAACACCCTTCATAATTTTAAATCTCAAGGCAGGACCACCATAAGAAAATCCATGTGTTACTGTTCTTAGTTCATGCCACGACACATTCGTTTTATAATAACACACTTCACCCTTTTTTAGGTTTATATCAACCGACATAGGCGCTAAAGGAGCATTCTCTAAGTTCCAATTTTCCTTATAACCATCAATGATTTTTTGTGATTCTTCCTGAAAGGAATAGTTCACACCCAAACTTGAACACGTCGAAAAGAATACATCCAATTCTCCCGGACCAACTCGTTTATCGTCAATTATTCCTTTGATCAGTCTATTGGCAATTTCTGAAACGTGCTTTTGAACTAAACTTGAGATTGACTCCTCCTTCAAAAAAAAAGCTTCTTGAATTTTTAATAGAATTGCTTTCTCCTCATCAGACAATAATTCGTCTACAACGAACTTCGCATACAATTCATCATATACTTTCAATCCCGAACTTGTATAGATCTTTTCTTTTTCTTCATTCGTTATGCAAAGCAAAGCAGCTAAGTGCTCGAGCTCTTCAACTTCAGAAGCTGAAATCTCTGAGTCTGCAAGGAAGAAAGCGATTGCTAGAACAAAACAACTCCGTAACTCTTCATTAAACTCCTTCTTCCAATCTTCAATTTTGTACTTCTCGCAAATCAACAAAACATGTTCTTTCGTAACACCTAAAATGCCGTGTTCAGCAAGAAGATTGTTGAATTCTACAAAGGCATTCATCGAATTTTTCGACCCCGAAATGCGTTGCCAAAAGCTAGATTCTAGTAAGGGTTTTTTCTCGAATAATTTCATGAGAACTAAGATAGTCTAAAGTTATGCTGACGAATAAACAGCATATAACTTATAGGAATTTGGCATAAACATTAGGTGCCGAGTGGTTCTTCCTTTGGCTCAAAATTAATTGAGTCATGAAAACCAAAAAAACAATTCTCTCACTCTCTCTATTGCTCGTGCTCTATTCGTGCGAAAAAGAGAACCCCATTACTAACATTCAATGTCGCGTTGTTGAGCAAGGCTCCAACGTGCCTGTACCCTATGCGCAAGTGCAATGGTACGAGCTTGAAGGATTCGGAAGTACAGTTAACTACGTACCCTCCTTCATTTCCATTGCAAATGAATCCGGTGAATTCGAAATGCCTAAAGATGCAACAGTAGACATTGCAAAAGCCGTTGCGAATTCCACTGATCAATATTCCGAATTCGGATTCACAGATGTTTCATTCCATGCAGGAAGTCCTTCTATGTCTATTCCCGTTTCGTGCAAAGCCTCTTTGCGACTTCAACTCATTGACGATGCGAACACGCAACAGAACATTGTAGGCGCTTCATTCGAAGTCAGCAACGGCTTTCGCGGAATAACACAAGAGGCAGATTTAGCCGGACATGGAGCAGAATGCTTCTTTGAAGTGCCGGCCCATTTCCCAATTGAACTAGAAATAAAAAAGCACTACGCCACTGGTAATTATTCTTCCGAATGGATTACACTCGACGCACTACAAGCCAATGAAATCAATACGTACACTCTTTACTATTAAACCCATGAAAAAAATCTCTATTCTCTTATTTAGCATTTGTTCGGTTGTTACTTTCGCGCAAAGCACCTATACGCCGGTCATGAAATCGACCGCATTCAAACAATTACTTTCGAAAAACAACTCCCTAGTCTTCTCGAAAAAACAAGCCGTAAACGATGCGTTTTTATTTCTCTGTGGAAACGATTCCAACCACATCTATTTTCCAGATTACCGAAATCACTTAGAAAATTTTCCTGCTGAAAACAATGTGACCTACCTTGAAACATGGGATATTCAATTCATTCATGAATCGAATAACTCGTCCGATACAAGTCAATTCATTCTGAGTAATTCGAACATTCTCACACCAGGTCTGCATCTCTTCAACATTCAAAACGAAGTGCAATCGAATTACCATTCGAACGTGAACATTCAAGCCATTAGTTTCGATGAAGGAACAACTTGGATGAGCGTAATGAACAATTCCATTTCAACCGTTATTCCAACAAACACTGAATGGTTTTCAGTGGCTGTAAAATATTCAGTCAATGGAACCATGAAAGAAACAGGAATAAAATTTCCCGTTGAAACTAAAAGCCTACTTACTCTTGATACTGCGCCGTGGGCGACAGACAACACCTTTCAAATCGACACGCTTCTAGGAAATAACCTTGTAAAAGGAAATGCTTACACCCTTTTCAGTGATGACGGAGTATTTGATAAACCCTTTGTTTTTGTTGAAGGTATAGACTTTGGAAATGATCATCTGCCAACTCGAAATGGAACATTCGGATGGGACGCTTTCTCTTCTGGCTCTGCAACTGGACAATACGCCATTCTTCAACTCATGCCTTACTGGATTGACACCTTGCAACAACATGGTTATGATTTAGTGCTAATAGACTTCTACGATGGCGCAAGAGACATTCGTGAAAACGCTGCTCTTGTAGAGAAAGTCATCAACCTCTGTAACACCTACAAAAACAGTGAACACAGCTTGGTGGTAGCTGGTGCAAGTATGGGAGGACTTATTTCGCGTTATGCTCTTCGCAACATGGAGCTTCAAAGCAAATCGCATTGCACCCGACTGTACATAAGTCTCGACGCACCGCACAAAGGAGCTTATATCCCCCTTAGCCTTCAAGCTACTATACACTTCATGTCGCCTCACAGTTCTGCGGCTCACAGCTTCGTGTACGATAAGCTTCAGCGACCAGCTGCGCAACAACTGCTGTTTTATCAATGGGGTGTTCCTGATCCATTACTTCCAACAAATTTCTTGAATTTTCAAGAGGAACTAAATGCCATAGGACTTCCAAGAAATTGCAGAACCATTGCTGTTGCCAACGGAAATAAAAATGGAATTGGAATTTCTTCCAACATAACAGAACCCTTGTTAACCGAATCGTGCAATGCCTCGAACTTAATTGGTGGAGACGAATTCAGATTGAAGTTTTTTCCTCTTCCCGGTTCGAACGACTACGAAGAAAATACAAGCACCCATCGCGTAATCGCAGATCTTAGATTCACAGAGGTAGACACCGACTTCCTGAGTCTTTCTATTTCTCAATATAGTTCGCGACCCATGATTTCAGTGAATGCGCTTCCCTTTGATTATTCATGCGGAGGATACTCCTCTTCCATCAAAGAATTTGTAGACGCCATTAATGAAACCGCCGCGTTCAACAGCGCATGCGGAACAATCAACAACGATCAATTCGAATTGTATCACAACTTCGTTCCTACATCAAGCGCATTGCATTGCAACACAAACGTTCCATTCACTCCTATTAACGCGACAGAGATTCCATTCGACAATTGGTATGCGCCGGAAGGAAACAATCAGCCCCATTCTGGAATTAACTTCGGAAACCTTGCATTCATTGCACAAGAAGTATTTGCGGATGAGCTACCGAACGGACATTCGGTTTTCAGATTGAACTTGGAAAACAACGCCTCTTTCAATTTCGGAAAAACAGGATTGCAAGTTCTTCCTTCAACAATCATTGAAAACAATTCTACGGTAAGCATCGGCGCACTGGGCGAAAGTCAGTCTGCTCCAAATAGTATTGTATTTCCTGGTGACGAAGTATCCATTGAAACTGGAATCGATTGTGGTTCAGGAAGCATAGATATTCAAGAAAACGGAACGCTTCAAATTGGAGATGCGTCTGGAACTGTTAACGCAGCATTGCACATCCAAGAATCAACAACCATTAACCTTTACACCAACGGATTGCTTTTCATTCAACCGAATGGAAGTTTGATCTTAGAACAAAACGCTACTCTTAATCTACTCGGAGGAACCCTTCAGGTTGAAGGAAAAGTTACGCTGCTGCCTGGAAGTAAAATCATTTACGCATCGGGAGAAGTCATCTTGAACAACACCAATGCATCGCTTGAATTCAAAGGCGGACAACTGCAACTTCTTGCACAAGCCAATTTAACTCTTCAAGCGAATGAAGGAAAATTAGACGTGTATTCCATGTGGAATGAACCCGATTTGATTTTTGAAAATGGAAGTCGATTGTTGGTGGAAGGAGTGAATCAGAACAATACCTTCTTGCACATTCACGAAGGTGCAATGTTCAATGAATCGGGAACTGCGAATTACATCAAATTTAAAAATGGAAAAATTGAATTGAATGAAAACGCGACGCTGCTTTCCTACCAAAGATTGCTGTTTGAAAATACGTGCATGATTGGTTCTGAAAACGCACTCTGCCGTGTCGATTACAACACGCTATCTTTTTTAAACGCCTCCGTTGCCCAATGTAAAATTGAAAACAATTACGGAAAATTATCTGCGTCGAACACACTCTTCAACAACAACGGATCCATGAATATTCGTTATGGAAATTATTCTTTCGAGGATTGTGATTTCAATTCATCTAGTCTTTTCTCTGAACATTTGAAATCACTCAGTCGAATCAAGAACACCTCATTCGAAAACAACGCTGTTGCACTTTCAGATTACAGTCTAATTGAAATCGGATTAACCTCTTGCACCTTCAACAACAACGGAATCGCGGCGCAAAAGAAGGGGGGTGTGTTCACTATACGCTGCTCTGAATTTTCTCAAAATGGAACAGCTTTGGAAATTGGAAAAGGATGTGTGTTGAACATGTCGTCGAGCAGTGCAGGTGGATATAATGTTTTCGAATTGAATGATGAACACGTACACTTCTATCACAGCTCTACACCTTTGCTGAATAAAGGATTCAATTCGTTTAGTGGAGCAAGTGATTGCAATCTCTGCGGGAATATTGCAACTATTACTTCCCTAAATTGCGCACCAGTGGCTCTTTCCAGTGCCAATAACGAATGGCTTCCCATTGCATCTGGAAGCTCAGGCATTGCAATTTATTCATCGAGCACTTGCGCAAACGGAACACAAAGTATCATTTCACTCAGTCCTTCAGTCCCTGTTTCCACAACATGTCCTTCAGTAATCGGAACGCTTAGTCCAACGAAATCATTGGCGCAAGCGAGCCTTCAACAAAAAACACTTTCAGATTTGCCTGTGATTTCAACCACGGAATACGGACAGTTACCGCTTGACTCTGCGCTATCGCTTGCAGCTACCTTGGCCTATGCGACGGATTCATTGTTTGAAGGTAAGCGTTCGATTAAACTCTTTCATGAAATTCTTACCTCGCCCTTAGATCGCAACAACAGCGACATTCGATCATTAACGGATTGGGGAATTGGAATGATGAAAAAGATGATGGAAGAACTCGTTCTTCGCGGAGAAATAGTTCCTGAGAACAATTCTGAATCGTTTGAAATATCCGTTCAGCGCTATGTGAATTCATTGAACGCTTGCACCGACAGCGTAGTCTCAGACTCGTCGTTTCACTCGCAATTTTGGATTGAACTCTCGAAAGCCCAGCTCTTCCGTTCATTGGGAAACACAGCTCTTTGCTTCTCTATTCTGAATCAGCTTAACACCTGCAATCTTGAAGGAGAAGAGTTGGAAGAACTTCTTTACTGGAAAGCTTTAACAGCGGGTGAATTGAACAATACATCAACCGCAATTTCCAACATCAACGACTCTACCTTCACGAATCTGAGTAATTCAAATTTCCCGTTTGGAATTGAAATCCTTGGTCCGCAAGATGTCCTTTTCTACTCTTGTTTTTCAGACAATAAAAATCTGAATCGTCCTTCAGGAAAGATTATTCCTTCCATCAATTCAGGCGAATTCAAACTTCAATTCACCGAGAAAAATAATCTAGTGAAATGGAAAATACTCGGCGTAATTGGACAATTGATTCATGAAGGAACTGCGCGCGACTGTTCGGAAATTCCATTCCATTTTGAATTAGCACACGGTTGTTACTTCCTTCAATATTCATTGGACAACGGAAGTATTCAGACTGAAAAATTCGTGATTGAAAATTAACTACAAGTGCATGAGAATGTAAAATCCTGCACCGCTAAAGAAACCTAACATGGCCCAGAGCGAGATGTTCTTCAGGTACCACGTGAACGACATCTTCTCTAGCCCCATTGCAGCAACACCTGCGGCAGATCCAATGATGAGCATACTGCCGCCGGTGCCTGCAGTGTAGGCCAAGAAATGCCAGAACGTTCCGTCTTGTACAAAATACGAAGCCCATACATCAGCAGTGCCTGCTGCTTCAACCGGATACATTCCAATACTTGCAGCAACCAAAGGAACGTTGTCTACTATCGCAGAAAGCACACCAATCGCAATGTTTATCGCATAGGTGTTATTCAACTGCTCCTTCAACCAAAACGACAACTGCGTAAGGTGTCCGGCCTCTTGCAACGCACTCACTGAAAGAAGAATTCCCAAGAAGAAAAGAACCGAAGGCATGTCTATCTTTCGCAATGCACTTAACGCCGAATATTTCGCTTTATCCGAATCCATTTTTCTTCCATTCATTAGGTCAGTAACTAACCAAAGAACACCAACGGAAATCATCATTCCCATAAACGGAGGCAAGTGTGTTAAAGTCTTGAACACAGGAACGAAAAGCAATCCCCCTAATCCTAAAACAAACACAATCATTTGCTTCGAACGAGCCAATTCGTTTGACGCAGTTTCATTTGAATCGGGACGTTCTAAATTTCCTTTCAACACAAACGACAAAACAATTACAGGCACCAATAGACTAATCAAGCTTGGTAAAAAAAGTTCTGAAATTAAAGGTCCTGTTGTTAGTTGCCCACCAATCCAAAGCATCGTTGTCGTCACATCACCAATCGGACTCCAAGCACCGCCGGCGTTGGCGGCAATAACAATTACACCAGCAAAAAACCATCGTGACTTTTGATTGCTAATAAGCTTTCGCGCCAAACTAACCATCACTATTGCTGTAGTTAAATTGTCTAAAGCCGCAGACAAGAAGAACGAAAGCAGTGAAATAATCCAAAGTAATTTTACTTGATTCGTAGTTGAAATACGATCAGTAATAATTGCGAAACCATTGTGCGCATCAATAATTTCAACAATGGTCATTGCTCCCATTAAGAACAACAAGATGCCTGAAATCTCTTCGATGTGATGACCTAAACGACCTTCCAATACTTCGTGTGAAATTCCGGATGGCCCGAGAACCAAAAGTGTCCAACACAAAACTCCTGCAATAAGCGCAGTAGCCGCCTTATCAATTTTTACCGCATGTTCAGCCGCAATAAGAACATAAGCCAGAACAAAAACAAAAAGAATTGCTGTTATCATTCGCCTTCAACTTTGGAAGTTTTCAAATACATGCGAATGTCGCTCTTCGCTCCGAGCTGCATCACTTCCACCAAATCTTGAACAGGTAAATTTCGATCCATTGAAATGGAACACGTGCTTTCAGGAAATGTCTTTCCTATGAATTCTAAACGCTGCCCCAACTGCTCAATGCTCATTTTCTCTCCATCGAGATAGTAGTCGTGATATTCATCCACAGCCAACTGCAAAGACTTCTTCGGTTCGCGTTGTTGCGTTTCTGCCGCTTCTGGCAAAAGCACTTTAATGACATTCGGATTGGCGAGTGTGGAAAGAATTAAGAAAAACAAAAGCAAGAAGAACATAATGTCGTTCAACGCATGTGTATTCACCACAGCCCCTCGTTTCTTTCTTCTCTTTATATTCATTTTCCTTGAAGGAATAATGTTTTAAGTTGAAGTGAATATTCTTCCATTTGCGCCACAAACTTGTCTACTGAATTTTGAAGCAATTGGTAAAACACAAAGGCAATAATTCCGACAACCAATCCACCTGCCGATGAAACCATCTTCTGATAAAGACCTTCCGAAATAACTCCAATGCTAATATCTGCTGTGGTTGAAATGTCGAAGAAAATCGTAATAACCCCTGCTATGGTTCCAATGAATCCCAAGAGTGGTGCAACACCAGCAACAATCGATAACACGTTCAATCTTCTTTCCAAATAAGCCACTTCCACATTTGCCGCTTGTTCCATTAACTTCTCTTGCTCGTCGGCAGAAATTTCAGTGAGGGCAGCGTATTGAAAAATACGCGACCATGCCGCGTTGTCTTCTTCACACAAGCGCATCGCTTCTTTGTTGTTTCCAACTTTCAATGCAGCTAAGAAAGATTCGAAATTGTTCTTCTTTCCAACACCCTGTTTTCCTAAAAACAAATAGCGTTCAATTACAATAACAATCGTTAGAATCGAGAGCAGCAACAAGGGAATCATTACCCATCCTCCCTTGAAGATTAGGCCAATCAAATCCAACGACTTCTCGTAAGTTGCTCCTTCCGGCGCGGCTTGCAAATAGATCATCTTAAACTAATTTTTTTAATGCAATTTCAAATGCATGCTTTGTAACAAACTGCTCTTCTCTTCCTTGCTTGTAAACATTTTTCAATGCTTCGCCAATAATTTTTGAAGTGTCAGAGAAAATTCCTTCATCAGATAAATCAACATCTGAATCGCTCATTAGATAAGCGAAAACTCTCGCCATTCCACAATTCGAAATGAAGTCAGGAACGACACTGAAATGCGCGTCGCACCATTCAGAAATAGGTCCGTAAAAAATTTGCTGATCAGCAAACGGAACATTCGCTCCACAAGCAATAACAGATACTCCCGCATTGTGCATGCGCTCTGCTTGCTCTTGGCTTACCAGGCGTGAAGCGGCACATGGAAGGAATACATCTGCTTGAACATCCCAAATTTTCGCATTCATCTCTTCAAACG
>Ga0315899_10010078_pt1 | contig 10116 bp, 9 predicted proteins | sample LakEriMetagenome_2_FD_203518 | JGI IMG/M metagenome (GOLD analysis project Ga0315899, IMG submission 203518) | Freshwater fungal communities from buoy surface, Lake Erie, Ohio, United States - Buoy 4 MA112 | ecosystem: Environmental > Aquatic > Freshwater > Lake | place: USA: Lake Erie, Ohio...
AGGCCCAGCAGCGCGCGGCGATGGCCGCGGGGCGGCCGCTGAAGCTGCGGATGCAGGTGCGCAGCTTCGACGCGGTCGGCCACATGGTGGCCTCGGGACTCGGCATCGCGGCGCTGCCGAAGGCGGCCGCCCGGCCGATCGTGCGCGCGATGGGCCTGAAGTGGCGCGCGCTGTCGGACCCGTGGGCGCAGCGCCAGCTGTGCGTCGCCGTCCGTCCCGACGCCGACGCGGCGGTCGTCGCGCTGCGCGACTTCCTCGTCCAGCCTTCGCGCAATGCGAAGGCTCCCGCCACCGCAATCTAATGGACGGGCCGCACCGCGGCCGGGACACTGTCCCGATGGAGACCCCCGTCCGACCCGACGCCGCGCCGGCCGCCCTGGCCGGCCTCAAGGTCCTCGAGCTCGGCCAGCTGATCGCCGGCCCGTTCGCGGCCAAGACGCTCGCCGACTTCGGCGCCGAGGTGATCAAGATCGAGCCGCCCGGCGCCGGCGATCCGCTGCGCCGCTGGCGGATGCTGAAGGACGGCACCTCGGTCTGGTGGCAGGTCCAGTCGCGCAACAAGCGCTCGCTCGCGCTCGACCTGCGCACGCCCGAGGCGCAGGACCTCGTGCGCCGGCTCGCGGCCGAGGCGGACGTGCTGATCGAGAACTTCCGGCCGGGCGCGATGGAAGGCTGGGGGCTGGGGCCCGACGCGCTGCTCGCGGCCAACCCGCGGCTCGTGATGCTGCGGATCAGCGGCTACGGACAGACCGGCCCCTACCGCGACCGCCCGGGTTTCGGCGTCGTCGCCGAGGCGATGAGCGGGCTGCGCCACCTCACCGGCGAGCCGGGCCGCGTGCCGGTGCGCGTCGGCGTCAGCATCGGCGACACGCTCGCCGCGCTGCACGGCGTGATCGGCGTCCTGCTCGCCCTGCAGCACCGGCACGCGACCGGCCGCGGCCAGGTGATCGACGTGGCGCTCTACGAGGCGGTCTTCAACTGCATGGAGAGCCTGCTGCCCGAATACGGCGCGTTCGGCGCGGTGCGCGGCCCGGCAGGCAGCGCGCTGCCCGGCATCGCACCGACCAACGCCTACCGCTGCCGCGACGGCGGCTACGCGCTGGTGGCCGGCAACGGCGACAGCATCTTCCGCCGCCTGATGACGCTGATCGGGCGCGAGGACCTCGCGAACGACCCGGCGCTCGCCGACAACGCCGGCCGCGTCGCGCGGGTCGACGAGCTCGACGCGGTGATCGGCGCCTGGACGGCGGAGCGGACCGTCGACGAAGTGCTGGCCGCGCTCGACGCCGCGTCGGTGCCCGGGGGCCGCATCTACACGGTCGCGGACATCGCCGCCGACCCGCACTACCTGGCGCGCGGCATGATCGACGCGGTGCGGATGGACGACGGCACCACGCTCCCGGTGCCGGGCGTCGTCCCGAAGCTCTCCGAGACGCCGGGCCGGCACCGCCGCAACGCACCCTCGCTCGGCCAGGACTCGGACGCCGTGCTGGCCGAGCTCGGCCTCACGCCCGCCCAGGTCGCCGACCTGCGCGCCCGCGGCATCGTCCACTGAGGCATCCGGCATGCAACGCATCTTCTTCAACGAGGTCGTCACCCGCGACGGCTTCCAGATCGAGCCGGCCTTCGTGCCCACCGACGCGAAGGTGGCGCTGGTCGACGCGCTGAGCGCCTGCGGCTACGCGAAGATCGAGGTCACTTCGTTCACGTCGGCCAAGGCGATCCCGATGCTGCGCGATGCCGAGGAGGTCATGGGCCGCATCCGCCGCGCGCCCGGCATCGAGTACACGGTGCTGGTGCCGAACGTGCGCGGCGCCGAGCGGGCGCTCGAGTCGCGCGCCGACGAGCTGAACCTGGTGATGTCGACCTCCGAGACGCACAACCTCGCGAACCTGCGGATGCCGCGCGAGAAGAGCTTCGCGGGCCTGGGCGAGGTGATCGCGATGGCGCGCGGCCGCGTGCCGGTCAACGTGTCGCTGTCGACCTGCTTCGGCTGCCCGATGGAGGGCGAGGTGCCGCAGGACGAGGTGCTGCGCTGGGCGGACCGGTTCGCCGCGCTCGGTGTGCGCGGCCTCACGATCTGCGACACCACCGGCATGGCGCACCCCGCGCAGGTCGAGCGCATGTGCCGCGCGCTGCGCGAACGCTTCGCCGGCCTGCAGCTGACGCTGCACTTCCACAACACGCGCGGCATGGGCCTCGCCAACGTGCTCGCCGCGGCGCGCGCGGGCATCGAGCGGTTCGACGGCTCGCTCGGCGGGCTGGGCGGCTGCCCGTACGCGCCCGGCGCGAGCGGCAACATCTGCAGCGAGGACGCGATCCACATGCTGCAGGCGATGGGCCACGACACCGGCATCGACCTCGGGCGGCTGCTCGAGGTCGCCCGCGGCCTGCCCGCGATCGTCGGGCACGACGTGCCCGGGCAGGTCGCGAAGGCCGGCCTGATCACCGACCTGCATCCCGCCCCACCCTCCGTCGCCGAGCTCCGGCGCACCCTCGGATCATGATCGACCACCTCGACCACCTCGTCCTGACCACCTCGCGCCCCGAGGCCTGCATCGACTTCTACGAGCGCGTGCTCGGCATGCGCGTCGAGCGCTTCGTCGGCAGCACTTCGCCGGTCGAGCGCATCGCGTTCCGCTTCGGCGACCAGAAGATCAACCTGCACGTGCAGGGCTCCGAGTTCGAGCCGAAGGCCCACCTGCCGGTGCCGGGCTCGCAGGACCTGTGCTTCATCGCGACGGTGTCCGCCGACGAGGTGGTGCGGCTGCTGAAGGAGCGGGGCTGGCCGATCCTCGAAGGTCCGGTGATGCGCACCGGGGCCACGCGCAAGATCCGCTCGGTGTACGTGCGCGATCCCGACCTCAACCTGATCGAGATCTCCGAGCTCGCCTGAAGCCGGAGCACGACGAGGAGACGAAGATGGACCGTCGACAGACGCTGCGTGCGCTCGCCGCCGCCGCCGCCGCCGGGCTCGCCGGCCCGGCCCGCGCCCAGGCGAAGTATCCCGACCGCCCGGTGACGCTGGTGGTGCCGAGCGCCCCCGGGGGCACCACCGACTTCACCGCCCGGCTGATCGCCGAGCCGCTGTCGAAGGCGCTCGGCCAGCCGGTGGTGGTCGACAACAAGCCGGGGGCGTCGGGGAACATCGGCAACCAGTTCGTCGCCAAGGCCAAGCCCGACGGCCACACGCTGCTCGTCGCCTACAGCGGCTATCAGGTCGGCAACCCGCACCTGTTCGCGAAGGCGGGCTGGGATCCGATCAGGGACTTCGCGCCGGTGGCGATGGTGACCCGCGCCCCGCAGCTGGTGACGGTCCGCGGCGACCTGCCGGCGAACACGATCCAGGAGCTGGTGGCCTTCGCGAAGGCCAACCCGGGCAAGCTGAACTACGCCTCCTCCGGCAACGGCTCGATCCAGCACATCGCGGGCGAGCTCTTCAAGCAGCTCACCGGCACCTTCATCACGCACATCCCCTACCGCGGCGCAGGCCCGGCGGTGCAGGACCTGATGGGCGGCCAGGTCGACCTGTTCATCACCACCCCGGCCTCGGTCGTGCAGCAGATCAAGGCCGGACGGCTCAAGGGGCTCGCGGTGACCGGGCCGGCGCGCCTGTCCGCGCTGCCGCAGGTACCGACCGCGGCCGAGGCGGGGCTCAAGGGCTTCGCGCTCGACTCGTGGTTCGCGCTCTACGCGCCGGCGGGCACGTCCGCCGACATCGTGCAGGTGCTGAACACCGAGGTCGGTCGGATCATCGCCGCGCCCGAGACCCGCCGCAAGGCGGAGGAGTCCGGCACCGCGGTGGAGCAGATGAGCCCGGCGCAACTCGGCGAGTACACGCGCAAGGAGCTCGAGGAGTGGGGCCGCGTGATCCGGACCGCGAAGATCACGGCCGACTGAGCCGGCGATCCTCGGGCGGTGCGCTGCGCGGAACGCCCGTTGCGATGCGGCACACGAGCCCGTAGGCTCCGGGTTCCACTCGAACCGGAGACACCCGCATGTTCTCGCACGTGATGATCGGCACCAACGACCTGCCCCGCGCGAAGGCGTTCTATGACGCGCTGCTCGGCGCCATCGGCGTCGCACCCGGCGCCGTCGACCGCCACCGCGTGTTCTGGCGCACGCCGACCGGCCTGTTCTCGGTCAGCCTGCCGATCGACGGCAAGCCGGCGACGGTCGGCAACGGCAGCACGCTCGGCTTCGCGTGCCAGTCGTCCGAGCAGGTCGACGCGTTCCACGCGGCGGGCATCGCGAACGGCGGCACGACCTGCGAGGACCCGCCCGGGGTGCGCGAAGGCGCCGCCGGCAAGCTGTACCTCGCCTACCTGCGCGACCCGGACGGCAACAAGCTCTGCGGGCTGCACCGGATGCCGCGCGGCTGACCTCATCCGGCGGCGAGCGCTGCGGGTCCGCGCCGGCGCGGTGCGGCGCTCAGCGGCTCCCCGGCTCCGCCGCCAGGATCCTCAACCGCTCCACGACCTTGTCGTGCAGGTCGTCGCGGCCCTGCTCGGCGTGGATCACCCTGAGGTTGTTCAGCATCCGGATCAGGATCTGCCGCGCCGACGCGGGCTGAAGCAGGCGATCGGCGCCGACGCCGTGCGGCGCGGCGCGACGCTCGAGCTCGTCGCGGCCGAGGCTCGCACCGCTGAACGGGTCGATGACGACGATGCCGTCGTGCAGGTTCGCGCGCACGAGGAAGTGGCCGGGGAACGCGACCCCGTCGACGTCCAGGCCCAAGTGGCCGGCGAGTTCGGCGAACAGCACGGACAGCGTGATCGGGATGCCGCGACGGGTCTCGAGCACGCGGTGCAGGTAGCTGTTGTCCGGGTCGTAGTAGGCGCGCGCGTTGCCCGCGAAGCCCTCGGTCACGAAGAAGAAGCGCATCGTGCGCTGCAGCCGCGCGGTCTCGGTCGAGGCGCCGCGGCAGGCCTCGGCGAGCCGGTCCGCGAGCCGGTCGAACGCCGCGAGGTGCGCCTGCAGGTCGAGCTCGGGGTAGGCGTCGAGCGCGAGCGAGGCGGCGGCCTCGAAGAGCGGGATCGACTCGGTGTCGTCGACCAGCATCCGGAAGTAGTCGAGCGCGCTGACGGGCCGGTACATGGCGATGGAGGCTCGGAGTCGGGCCAGTATGCCGCAACCGGCGCGCGGGACGTGCTCGCCGCGTGCGCGCCGCTGACTACGCGCGGCCCAGCTGCTCGAACGCCTTCGTGAAGAAGTCCGTCGTGCCGAAGTTGCCGGACTTGAGCGCCAGGTGGACGGTCTCGCCGGGGCACGCCGCGGGCTCGACCGCCGTCCAGGGCACGCCGGGATCGATCTGCGGGCCGATCGCCATGCGCTGGACGCCGAGCGCCTGCACGACCGCGCCCGAGGTCTCGCCGCCGGCGACCACCAGCCGGCGCACGCCGGCCTCGACCAGCCCGCGCGCGACCGCGGCGAGCGTGCGCTCGACCAGCTCGCCGGCCTGCGCGACGCCGAGCCGCGCCTGCACCGCGCGCACCGCGTCGGGCGCGGCGGTCGCGTAGACCAGCACCGGCCCGTCGGCGATCCGCGCACGCGCCCAGTCGAGCGCCGCGGCGGCGACGTCGGTGCCCGCCGCGATGGCGAGCGGATCGACGGCGAACGCCGGGCGGCCCTGCTCGCGCCAATGCGCGACCTGCGCGTTGGTGGCGCTCGAGCAGCTGCCCGACACCACCGCGGCGAGCCCGCCCGCGGGCGGCAGCGCGTCGGCGCGCGCGCCCTCGGCGAGCTTGCCGCGCACGATCCAGTTGCGCGGCAGCCCGATCGCGACGCCCGAGCCGGCGGTGACCAGCGGCAGGCCGGCGAGCGCCTCGCCGAGCCGCATCAGGTCGGCGTTGCCGATCGCGTCGACGACCGCGACGCCGATGCCCTCGCCCTGCAGCGCGGCGAAGCGCGCGCGGATCGCGTCCGGCCCGGCGGCGACGGTCTCGTAGGTCACGAGCCCGACGCGCCGGCGCGTCTGCGACTGCATCACGCGCACCAGGTTCGCGTCGGTCATCGGGGTCAGCGGGTGGTCGCGCATGCCGCTGTCCGACAGCAGCACGTCGCCGACGAACAGGTGCCCCCGGAAGATCGTCCGGCCGTTCTCGGGGAACGCCGGGCAGACGATCGTGAAGCCGCGGCCCTCGCCGTGCAGCGCGTCGAGCAGCGCGTCGGTGACCGGACCGATGTTGCCGGCCGGCGTCGAGTCGAAGGTCGAGCAGTACTTGAAGTAGAACTGCTCGCAGCCGGCCGCGCGCAGCCAGCGCAGCGCATCGAGCGACTGCGCGACCGCATCGGCGGCCGGGATCGTGCGCGACTTCAGCGCGACGACGACCGCGTCCGCGTCGATCGCGGTGCCTGCGGCCGGCACGCCGATCGCCTGCACCGTGCGCATGCCGGCACGCACGAGGTTGTTCGCGAGGTCGGTCGCGCCGGTGAAGTCGTCGGCGATGCAGCCGAGCAGCGGCGCGCTCACGAGGCGTCCCCGCCACGCTTCGGCGGCAGCCCGATGCCGGGGAAGATCTTGATCACCGCCGAGTCGTCCTCGCGGCCGTGGCCCGCGGTGGACGCCTGCATGAACATCTGGTGCGCGGTCGCCGACAGCGGCAGCGGGAACTTGGTGGCGCGCGCGGTGTCGAGCACCAGGCCCAGGTCCTTGACGAAGATGTCGACCGCCGACAGCGGCGTGTAGTCGCCGGCGAGCACGTGCGCCATCCGGTTCTCGAACATCCAGCTGTTGCCGGCGCTGTGCGTGATGACGTCGTACAGCGCCTCGGGGTCGACGCCTTCGCGGATGCCGAGCGCCATCGCCTCGGCCGCGGCCGCGATGTGCACGCCGGCGAGCAGCTGGTTGACGATCTTGACCTTGCTGCCGGCGCCCGCGCGATCGCCGAGCCGGTAGACGCGCGCGGCCATCGCGTCGAGCACGCCGCCCGCCTTCGCGTAGGCCTCGGGGCGGCCCGCGGTCATCATCGTCATCTCGCCCGCGGCGGCCTTCGCGGCGCCGCCGGAGATCGGCGCGTCGAGGTACAGCACGCCGAGCGCGGCGAGCCGGGCCTCGAGCGCGATCGACCAGTTCGGGTCGACGGTGGAGCACATCACGAAGAGGCTGCCCGGCTTCAGGGCCGCGGCCGCGCCGCCTTCGCCGAACAGCACCGACTCGGTCTGCGCGGCATTGACGACGACGCTGACCACCACCTCGCAGGCCGCGGCGACCTCGGCCGGCGTCGAGCAGGCGACGCCGCCGTCCGTCGCGAACGCCTCGGCCGCCTCGCGTCGCACGTCGCAGGCGTGCACCCGGTAGCCCGCGCGCCGCAGCGACGCAGCCATGCCGCGCCCCATCGCGCCGAGGCCGATCACGCCGACCGGGTCGCCGCCCGCCTTCGTTCCGCTCATTCCCGTCGTCTCCCGGAGTCCGTCTGGATGCCTCGCGCCGGGTCCGCCGGCGCACGGCCGGACTATAGCGTGGGCAGCCGGGCCGGCTCGGGAGTCACTGGATCGCGAGCAGCTCGACCTCGAAGGTGAGCGTCGCGTTCGGCGGGATCGCGCCGGGCACGCCGCGCGCGCCGTAGGCGGTCTGCGGCGGGCAGGTGAGCTTCGCCTTGCCGCCGGACTTGATCTTCTGGACGCCCTCGGTCCAGCACGGCACCACGCGGTTCAGCGGGAAGCTCGCGGGCTGGCCGCGCTTGTACGAGCTGTCGAACTCGGTGCCGTTCTCGAGCGTGCCGCGGTAGTGGACCGAGACGGTGTCGGTCGCCTTCGGCGAGGCGCCCGCGCCCTGCTTCAGGTGCTCGACGACGACGCCCGAGGGCAGCGTCTCCTTGCCGGACGAGGCGTGGGTGGGGACGGCGGTGGCTGCAGCGAACGCGAGGGTCGCGGCGAGCGTGGCGAGGCGTCGGGTGGGTGCGTTCAATCGGTCCTCCGGGTCGAAGCCCGCGAGTGTGCCACCGTCGGCGGTCGGGCACCGGCCCGGAGCGCGCCTGCCCCGCGCGCCGCAGTGCGGCGAAGGTGCTCATCCGATCGGACGGGCCGATCGCGCACATCGGAACAATCGTCTGGCCGGATCAGGTGCAGGACGTCAAGCTGCGCCATCACGTCGTGCGACGACGCGCCCGACGTCCCGACACGTACCCCCCGCAGACCAGGAGTCGAAGACCATGTCCGATGAAGCGAAGTGCCCGTTCTCCGGCGGCCGTGCCGCCCCCGCGCCGCGTGCGCGCGCCAACCGCGACTGGTGGCCCGAGCGGCTCGAGCTGCAGGTGCTGCGCCAGCACGGCGCGGCCGGCGACCCGATGGGCTGGGACTTCGACTACGCGGCCGAGTTCTCGAAGCTCGACCTCGCCGCGGTCAAGCGCGACCTTGCCGCGTTGATGACCGACTCGCAGCCCTGGTGGCCGGCCGACTGGGGCCACTACGGCCCGCTCTTCATCCGGATGGCCTGGCACAGCGCCGGCACCTACCGCATCCACGACGGGCGGGGCGGCGCCGGCTCGGGCACGCAGCGCTTCGCGCCGCTGAACTCCTGGCCCGACAACGGCAACCTCGACAAGGCGCGCCGCCTGCTGTGGCCGATCAAGCGGACCTACGGCCGCGCGCTGTCGTGGGCCGACCTGATGATCCTCGCCGGCAACGTCGCGCTCGAGACGATGGGCTTCCGCACCTTCGGCTTCGCCGGCGGCCGCGAGGACGTCTGGGAGCCGGGCGAGGACATCGACTGGGGTCCGGAGGCGGAATGGCTCGCCACCAGCGAGAAACCCGGCAGCCGCTACTCGGGCGAGCGCGAGCTCGCGGACCCGCTCGGCGCGGTGCAGATGGGGCTGATCTACGTGAACCCGGAGGGGCCGGACGGCCATCCCGACCCGGTCGCCTCGGGCCGCGACGTGCGCGAGACCTTCGCGCGCATGGCGATGGACGATGAGGAGACCGTCGCGCTGGTCGCAGGCGGGCACACCTTCGGCAAGGCGCACGGCGCGGGCGACGCGGCGCTCGTGGGCGTCGCGCCCGAGGGCGCGCCGATCGAGGCGATGGGCCTCGGCTGGGCGAACCGCTTCGGCACCGGCCGCGGCGTGCACGCGACCACCAGCGGCATCGAGGGCGCGTGGAAGCCGAACCCGACGACCTGGGACACCGGCTACTTCGACATGCTGTTCGGCTACGAGTGGGAACTCGTGAAGAGCCCCGCCGGCGCGCATCAGTGGCGCGCGAAGGACGTGCGGCCCGAGCACATGATCCCGGACGCGCACGATCCGTCGCTGCGCCACGCGCCGATGATGACCACGGCCGACCTGTCGCTGCGCTTCGACCCGGCCTACGAGGCGATCTCGCGCCGCTTCCACCGCGACCCGGCCGCGTTCGCCGATGCGTTCGCCCGCGCGTGGTTCAAGCTCACCCACCGCGACATGGGCCCGCGCGCCCGCTACCTCGGACCCGAGGTGCCCGCCGAGGCGCTGATCTGGCAGGACCCGGTGCCCGCGCTCGACCATCCGCGGGTCGATGCGGCCGATGTCGCGGCGCTGAAGGCCGAGCTCCTCTCGAGCGGGCTCACGGTCCGTGAACTGGTCTCGACCGCCTGGGCCTCGGCCTCGACCTTCCGCGGCTCGGACAAGCGCGGTGGCGCCAACGGCGCGCGGATCCGGCTCGCGCCGCAGAAGGACTGGGCGGTCAACGACCCGGCGCAACTCGCCCGGGTGATCGAGGTGCTCGAGGCGGTCAAGGCGCGGTTCGACGCGAAGGCGGCGGGCGGCAAGCGCGTGTCGATCGCCGACCTGATCGTGCTCGGCGGCGCGGCGGCGATCGAGCAGGCGGCGAAGGCCGCGGGGAGGACGGTGATCGTGCCGTTCACGCCGGGGCGCACCGACGCGTCCGCGGCGCAGACCGACGCGGCGTCGTTCGCGGTGCTCGAGCCACGGGCCGACGGGTTCCGCAACTGGCGCGGCCCGAAGGCGCTGCGCCCGGCCGAGGCGGAGCTGGTCGATCGCGCGCAGCTTCTCACGCTGACGCCGCCGGAGATGACCGTGCTGGTCGGCGGGCTGAGGGCGCTCGACGCCAACGCCGGCCACCCGTCGCACGGCGTGCTGACCGACCGGCCCGGCGTGCTGTCGAACGACTTCTTCGTGAACC
>Ga0315899_10010080_pt1 | contig 10115 bp, 7 predicted proteins | sample LakEriMetagenome_2_FD_203518 | JGI IMG/M metagenome (GOLD analysis project Ga0315899, IMG submission 203518) | Freshwater fungal communities from buoy surface, Lake Erie, Ohio, United States - Buoy 4 MA112 | ecosystem: Environmental > Aquatic > Freshwater > Lake | place: USA: Lake Erie, Ohio...
CATAAAGTCTTGAACAGTTCCCGGACCACTTAAACTAACGCGACGATAAATTGAAAATATGGTTCCAACAGAAACGTTCACATCAATATTGGATGAACCATCCAACGGATCCATGGCCACTACATATTTCGCATTCTTGGACTGAGGCGTATCAATCGGAATAATGTCTTCATTTTCTTCCGATGCAATAGCGCAACATTCGCCACCGACGCTGAGTGCTGCGATGAATTGTTCATTCGCAAACACATCGAGTTTTTTCACACTCTCACCCTGAACGTTCGTTTCACCCGCATCACCCAAAATATCTGCCAAGCCGGCTTTATTCACTTCGCGATGTACGATTTTTGCGGCAATACCGATATCCCGCAATAAACGCGACAATTCGCCCTTGGCGTAAGGAAAATCGGTTTGCTTTTCGATAATAAACTGTCCGAGTGTTTTGACTTTGCTCATAAGAAATGGTCTTGGCTTGCAAAGATGTAAAAAAGGAATCGTTTTACGCGGATTTTGCCCAATACCGCAGTAGCTTTGTTTATGCGGCATTCAATTCTGATGTTCTTGTTAACTGTACTTGCGTTACCCGAAATAAAGGCGCAAAACGGAACTGCGGTTGTTGCTATGCCCACTTTCTTTTCCCTCAATTCATTGCGCACCAAAAACGATATTGCGGTGGACAGCGCCGGAAACGTGTGGATTGCCTTTCGGGACAATGGCGTGTTTAAATGGAATCAAAACGCCTGGGAATACTTAAACACCAACGATGGACTTTGTGATAATAATATTCGTTGTGCTTATCCTGACACCAACAACACTATTTGGTTCGGATCAGATACCGGAGGCGTATCGCGCTTTTACAACAACCAATGGCAAACTTTAAACCGTTGGAACTCTCCGTTACCGTCCGGACGCGTTTATGATATTTACCGACAAGGCGACACGTTGTGGATGGGCACAGATCGCGGAATTGCCGCATATACTTCATCCGGCTGGACGATCTACAACCGCAACAACTCCAACCTGCCAAGTGATACCATCTACAGCATTACGAAATCGGTGTGGAATGAAATTGTTCTTGGCACACCCAAAGGAATCGTACATTTTTTCGGCAACAACTTTTACAACTTCTGGATACCACCGACAACGTTGCCTGCCGTTACACAAGTTTACACGCATCACGATAGAACACTTTGGTGCATTGCCGACAAACAACTTTTCCGTGTGGGTAATACCGGGTTGCAAAATTATTCAGTCAACTTCGAACTGCCAGGAGTTAATTGGACCGGCGTATCGTGCGTTGGACGCGGTCCGCGTGGTGGTCTGGCCTTCTCTGGAGTAGATGGTCAGCTTAATGAAATAATCGGACAGCGAATTTTCACCTATTATCCTGTGGGAATTAACAGCAATCCTCAAGCCTCACGCGTGCAGTTTGCCACCGATCCAAACGGCCAACAGTTTTGGCATATCGAGAGCTTTGTAAACTCCAATTCTTCTCCATTCATCGATTTGAAACGCTTCGACCCTTTTTCCTATTGCGGAATAGGACTTGGCGTGACAGGGGACAACTATAAATTCATTGACGGTAACAACCTGAAAGCTGCCGTGCATGTACGTGGTGATCTGCATTGGGACTTGACTGCACAATCGGAGTTTTTTGCGCCGAAGAATACCAATAAAGCAATCATTTTTGCTTCCGGCGTTTGGGCCGGCGGGTTGGATGATCAGGGCGAACTGCATCAGGCTGCTGCTACCTATCGCCAAACGGGATACGATTATTACCCGGGACCGGGAGCACCGGGACTCGATTCACTTCAAGCACATTCGTTTGATCGCATCTGGAACATTACCGCACAAGACATTGCAACATTTCAATATCAATGGAGTATTGGCGCAGTGCAAAATCAAACGTGGATTCCTCCTGCAGATATAGTGGACTGGCCGGCTAACGGCAATTACAACCTCACGTATCATTTAGCGCCATTTGCAGATATCAACGGGAATGGCATTTACGATCCTTTAATCGGTGGAGATTATCCTTTAATTAAAGGAGATGAAGCGGTTTATTTTGTCTTTAACGATCGTGTAGGTCTACATACTTTTACGCAGACACCGCCGCTCGGGCTTCAAATCAGTGCGATGATTTACGGATATCATTGCACCACGCCATTGGGAAATGTTGCGGAGAACACATTGTTTTACGAATACACGTATATCAATCGTTCTGACAGTGCTTATCATGACACGTACTTTACATTTTGGCACGACATGGATTTGGGCAACTGGCAAGACGATTACGTCGGTTGCATCCCGGAACAAAATGCCTTCATCATATACAATGGAGATAGCTTAGACGAGCCGAATACAACAGTTTCCACCGGCACATACGGCGCCACCATTCCGGTTGTTTCGGTAGCTGTGGTCGATGGACCGGTAGCGCCGGCAAACGATGGCAACGACAACAATAACAACGGCACAACAGATGAACCCGGAGAGCAATGCCTGATGAATTATTTCGTTTCGTATAATACCGGTGCTCCAAGTTTGCCCAATGGAGGCATGACGAACAATACCGATTATTACAATTATTCGCGCGGTGTTTGGAAAGATAGCAGTTCGGTAACCTTCGGAGGTAACGGATATGGTAACCTTGTTCCAACGCGGTTTATGTTTCCTGATTTACCAACGGTTCCGAACGGATGGCATGAAGCTTCAGCTAATCAGACTCCAGGAGATCGGGCTGCATTGTTGTCTTCCGGTCCATTCAATTTTCAACCCGGCGACAGTTTGCAATTTACATACGCCATTACTTTTCATGTGGACTCCATTAACCCGTGGAACAGCGCGGGGTATTACCAAACCGTTACGGACAATCTCTCCACATTACACGCGTTGTTAGCATCATCTAATACTCCTTGTTTTCCGTTGAGTATTGAAGATCAAGCACCATCCGATATATCTGCTTTTACTGTGTATCCCAATCCGGCTGATGAATCAGCGACAGTAATGTTGCATGATGCAGACGGTAACGCGACAGTGCGCATCTATTCAAGCACAGGAATGCTCATCAGCGAGTTCATCGCAAGAGGATCCGTTCAACTATCTACAACAGAACTGCAACAAGGTATTTACTTCATTCAAGTAATTACAGCAACCAACACCGGAACACAACCGTTAATAATTCAAAGATGATCATTCGAAAAGCCATTGCTACAGACATTCCTGCCATTCACTCACTGATACGCGAACTCGCGGAATACGAGCAAGCTCCTGAAGAAGTAATCGTTACGGAAAATGATATGCTCAATTACGGTTTTGGGAGCAATCCTTTGTTTACTTGTTATGTAGCCGAAGATCAAAACCAAATCATCGGAATGGCTTTGTATTACAGAAAGTATTCGACATGGAAAGGTCCGTGTGTGTTTCTTGAAGACATCATCGTCACACAAAGCAGACGAAAAGAAGGAATCGGCAAATTATTGTTTGATCAGGTGCTGAACGATTGCCGAAAAATGAACTGTAAACGCATGGAGTGGCAGGTGCTCGATTGGAATACGCCCGCCATTAAATTCTATGAACAATACGAACCTGAAGTTTTAAAAGAATGGCTCAACTACAGATTGTCATTCCACTAACTTTGCACCATGAAAGTATTTAAGTTCGGTGGAGCTTCAGTAAAAGATGCCGGAGCAGTTCGTAATGTAGCTGCAATTCTTAGTCAGTACCAACATGAAGCACTTGTTGTGGTCATCTCCGCAATGGGAAAGACTACCAACGCTTTGGAGCGTCTTACGGATGCGTTTTATTTCAAAAAGGAAGATACGGCAACGATACTTGAAGAAATCCGCGTCTATCACCTTCAAATACTTCATGAACTTTTCCCGGATAACACGCATTCCATCTACGATGACATTCACAATTGTTTCGTGGAATTGGAATGGGCGCTGGAAGACGAACCCACTCACGAGTACGATTGCGAATACGATCAAATTGTATCGATGGGAGAAATCCTTTCCACAAAAATTGTTGCTGCTTATCTGAACAGTTCGGGAATTTCCTGCAGATGGACAGATGCACGTGATATCATCAAAACCGACAACACGTATCGTGAAGGAAAAATAAATTGGGAACTCACGGAGGAATCCGCACAACGATTGCACCAATGCAATAACACGATTGTATTAACGCAGGGTTTTATCGGCGTTACATCCGAAAACTTCACCACTACATTAGGACGGGAAGGTTCTGATTATACAGCCGCCATTTTAGCATGGTGTTTAAATGCGGAAAGCGTTACTATCTGGAAAGATGTTCCGGGAGTTTTGAATGCCGATCCGAAATGGTTTGATGCGACAGTGTTGGTTCCCGAATTAACGTATCAGGATGCCATAGAATTAACGTATTACGGTGCTACGGTAATACATCCCAAAACGATCAAACCGCTGCAGAATAAGAACATTCCGTTGTTCGTGCGCTCCTTCGTTGACCCGAAACAACCGGGAACAAAAATTCACGCTACTCCACAAGCATTGCCAATTCCATGTTTTATTTTTAAAGTTAATCAGGTATTGTTGTCTATTTCACCGCGTGACTTCTCGTTTATCGTGGAAGAAAACCTCGGCAACATTTTTGCGCTCTTTTCGAAACATCGTGTTAAAATCAATACCATGCAGAATTCTGCCATCAGTTTCTCCGTGTGCATGGATAACGATGATCGTAAACTCCCGCAGTTGATCGATGAATTGAAACGTTCGTACCGTGTACTTTACAATGACAAACTGGAACTGGTAACTATCCGCTATTACGATCAGGCAACCATTGATCGAGTATGTATTGGAAAGCAAATTTTACTGGAAACCCGCAGTCGCTATACGGTGCAGATGGTAATGAAGGACAGGTGATTAACTTTTACGATCTTCGTTAAGCTCAACTAAATAAACCCCTGAGAAATTATACCACGTTCCTGCAACTGTTAGAACTGCCGAAGTTTCATTAAACCCGGATAACGGAACCATCAAGTTTAGCGGAATTTCTATTCCTGAAGATTCCGAAGCGTTCTTTCGTCCGGTATACGATTGGTTGGCTGCGTATCGCGCCACCAATCCTACGAACAAAGTTGTAGCTACTTTTTCAATGATGTATTTCAATACCGGCTCGGTTCGTCATATCATGCTGATCTGTCAATACCTGATTCAGAATTTCTCCGCTAATCTTGAAATTATTTGGGAATACGAGGAGGAGGAGGAGGATATTTTACACCGCGGAGAAGAAATTTCACGCATCATGAAATTCCCTTTGACCCTTAAAGTCATCGACTAAGGAAGCAAGACGCGCAGCACTTTCTCGGCGATAACTCTTCCAATCTTTTCGTGACTTTCAAATGTCCATCCTGCGATATGCGGACTTAATATCGCACGATCGGAATTAATCAAATATTGAAACGGCTCGGGCAAGGTTTTTCTATCCAACTTTTCAAATGAAACCGATTCGTATTCCAACACATCAAGACAAACACCAATAACTTTCCCGGATTTCATTGCAGCTATAACTGCTGCTGTATCCACGTTTTTCCCTCGCGCCGTATTGATCAAATACACGGGCTTTTGCAACTTAGAAATGAAATCATCATTAATGTAATGGATGGTTTCCGTTGTCAAAGGCAAGTGTAAACTGATAACATCCGCACGCTGTTGGATTTCTTCCAAACTCACTTCCTTTACCAACGCATCACCAAATCCTGATTTGTATTTATCATGCGCCAACACCTCAACACCAAACCCCTTCAGTCGTTGCGCAAATGCACTTCCCATATTACCATAGCCGATAATACCGACAGTTTTTCCGCACAATTCATACCCCCGGTTTTCTTCACGCTTCCAAATTCCCCGGCGCACTTCACGATCCGCACGCAGCAAATTATTCATCAACGCGAGCAACATCCCTATCGCTTGTTCCGCAACTGCATCACGATTTCCTTCAGGGGCGTGAACACACGCAATGCCTTTCGAAGTGGCATAGCTGACATCGATATTTTCCATGCCGGCACCTGCACGTCCAATCACTTTTAAGTGGGTTGCCGCATCTAAAAATCGAGCATCCAACTTAAAGCGACTGCGAATAATAACACCTTCATACATCGCGATCTTTTCCAACACTTGTTCGTAGGTTGAAGAATAATCCTCATCACACTGCACACCGGCAGCGCGCAAGGTGGAGATCATAATCGGATGATTACTATCCAAGAATAAGACACGCGGGATCATGCGTTAAACATTTCTGTCAGGAACAACATGGAAATCGAGAAATATATGATCAACCCGGTAACGTCCACTAGCGTTGCCACGAATGGAGCCGAAGATACCGCAGGATCGAGTTTGAATCGTTTTAATATTAATGGGAATAACGAGCCGACAAGACAGCCCCACAAAACCACACCTGTTAGCGTAATGCCTACAGTTAATCCGATCGGTAACCAATACGGACCATAATCTTCAATAAAATTAGACCAGATCATCACGCGTAAAAAACCGAGCACACCTAATATTCCACCTAAAACCAAACCGGATTTCAATTCCTTTTTCAAAATGCTCCACCAGTCGCGAACGGTAATTTCACCTAATGCCAATGCGCGAATAATAAGCGTTGATGCTTGTGAACCACTGTTACCTCCACTGGAAATAATCAACGGCACAAAAATGGCAAGGATAACTGCTTTCGCCAACTGATCTTCAAAAAACGACATCGCAGTTGCAGTGAGCAATTCGCCTAAAAACAACAACACCAACCAACCCACACGTTTTCTGATCATTTGCCAAAAAGGTGTTGCCATGTAAGGTTCTTCCAGCGCTTCTACACCACCCATTTTTTGAACGTCTTCCGTATTTTCTTCACGCAAAACGTCCACCATGTCATCGAACGTCACACGACCCACCAAACGGTTCAAACCATCAACAACAGGAATCACCACGAGATCGTATTTATCCATCAGCATGGCCACTTCTTCCGCAGGTGTGTTGGCCTTAACACTTACGATATTCGGATTAAACACGTCACGCACCTTTGTACGCAAAGGCTTGGTCAACAAATTCTTTAATGAAAGTACGCCCACGAGTCGTTCTTCGTTATCTACAACGTAAATGGTGTAAATGTTCTCCACATCTTCTGCCTGACGACGAATTTCACGCACACACTCCAACACATTACGATCCACGTGTACACGTATCAACTCTTTCGCCATGATACCACCCGCAGTATCCGGATCGTAGTTTAACAAGTCAACGATATCGCTGGCTTGTTCAATATCTTCTACGTGCGAAAGAACTTCATCCTGCTGATCGTCTGTTAATTCGGCTAATACGTCTGCGGCATCATCCGAATCCAGATTGTCGATTAGTTGCTCTGCAATTTCTTTGGGCGACAAACCGTCAAGTACTGCATCGCGTCGATCATCATCCAGCAACACCAGTGTTTCTGCAGCAACTTCTTCTTCAAGAAATTTATACAAGCGCATCGCTTCTTCCACCTCAAAATCCGCCAACAATTCCGCAGCATCAGCGGGATGCAAATCCGCCATTAGCGAACGCATCAACACTTCGTCATTGGCACTGAGTGCAGAACGAAGATCCTGAATGAAGTTATCGGTGAGTTGAAAAGCCATACCTGAAAATCAGGCGCAAAGTTAGCGTTTCCTGAGCATGTTCGTTAGTTCTACGAACTCTTGAACGCCCAATGTTTCGGCACGTAACGTAAAATACTTGTGATCCTGATATTCCGGTAACACCTCGTATGCTTTTAAAGCATTACGCAAGGTTTTACGACGTTGGTTGAATCCGGCTTTAACTACTGCAACAAAAAGCGATTCGTCACAATTCAGTTGTTGCGTTTGATTGCGGGTTAAACGTATCACTCCAGACTTCACTTTGGGTGGCGGAGAAAAAACATGTTCATGCACGGTGAAGAGGTATTCAATGTTGTACCATGCCTGTAACAAAACACTCAGAATGCCATACGTTTTGTTGCCCGGTTTTGATGCAACACGCTCTGCCACCTCTTTCTGAAACATGCCGCAACACTCCAGAATTGCATTACGATGCTCCAGAACTTTAAATAATATTTGAGAAGAAATATTGTAGGGAAAATTCCCGATTACCCCGAATGGTGCGGCAGGAAGTTGCGATTCGTTGAGTCTAAGAAAGTCGCCTTCGATAATACGAGAAGTCAGTTGAGGATAGTGTTCTTTCAAATAAGTCACCGACTCCCGATCAATCTCAACAACACTCACTTCGCAGCTTTCATTTTGCAGAAGATACTTGGTAAGAACGCCCATTCCGGGACCAATTTCAAGGATGCGTTGGTAATTCAATTCAGCAGGACGCAGCGAGCGCGCAATTTTCGCAGCGATATTTTCATCACGCAAAAAATGTTGTCCTAAATGTTTTTTCGCCCTTACGTCCGACATTATCCGATGTGTTGCAACAACGTTCGAAATGCCACGAACTTATCTTTATAACGGGCAGTATGTTGTTCGCGAAGTGCCGGTGCAAATGTTTCCAGATAACGATTCACGTCGTCCATACTGTTGGCTTTATACTGAATGGAATAACTGGTTCCCTGCTGTTCGTCTACCATGATTTTGAAAATGTTTCCGTCCGTGAAACATCCCGTGGCTACAACATCAGGAACATGAACGGTTGTCATCCATTGCAACCAATCGTCGTGGACATCATTATCAATATTAACGGTAACGTTATAAATAATCATAACTAGTCATTTAATTTATCGCCACGTAACACGCGATAGCGTTTTCGTGCATCTACAACATATAAGCTTCCGGGGTATTTCAAAATAATTTCTTCGTAGCACTGCTTGGCGTTTTCCGTATCGCCCAATTTGTATTCGTACAATTCGGCAAGACGAAACCATGCATCGTCAGCAAGAATATCCGTGCTGTGTGTGGCCGTCAACTTTTGTAAATAACCTGCTGCTTCAGCCCATCGCTGCTGTTTGTAGGCAATTCGATAACGCATAAAAAGCACATCATCAGCTAAGGCATGCATTCCGTAATCACGATCAATAGAATCGAGATAATTTTTTGCTTTATCGTATTGGTGCTGAAACAACATCAAATCGGCTTTTGCAAATCGCATCAACGGTTCAGGATTACTGTCCAATGCGAGATTATCGGTGATTACCATGGACAGATACATCGCATCATTAGATATAAGTTTCGACGTAGAACCTTTTAAAACATTTAGCTGCGCCTGAGCCCATTCAAAATCGCCTACATAAAAAGCCACTTTAGCATTTCGGAATTTTGCTTCCTGCCCGATAGCATCATACTTGTACGCTTTCTCTACTTGTGAGTAACGCAACGAAGCTTCCCAAACCTGACCATCCAGAACTAAAACATCACCCAATTCCAGTTTACACAATGCTTGTTCGTTGGCATTCAAACCCGGCAATAGCAATGCTTCCTCCAACAGCATAACTGCTTCCTTGGGTTTATCCATATAAAACGCCTGAAGGTGCGCCAGAGAGCGAATAAGAGAAACGGTGGTATTATTCTTACCCAACTCCGCAAGAGTGGATTGCATTTCTGCTTCCAGTGAAAGCAAATCTTGTGTGGTGTAATTCGTGGTATTCACAATACGCTCATACCGCGTATTCATCTTTTCCATTTTCGCTGTGCGGTAATACACTTTGCTGGGACCTAATCCGATGACATAGTCATACGCATCCGACGCCACATCATACTCCTGATTGCTTCGCGCCATTTCGGCCAGTGGAATAATTTCTTCACCTTCCAATTGTTTCCGCTTATCAATTGCCTTTGCCTGAACCAATGCCCCTGCAAAATTTTTCTCCTGCATGAATAACCACACCAACAACTCCGGCCAGGTGGTATTGTTAGGTTCGCGCTGTGAACGTTTTAATAATTCCGTTTTCAGTAACACGGAAATTTTGTTGTCCGTGTCGCTGTCCATTTTAGCCTGAAGACTATTCTGCACTTGCTGCTTGTACAAAGGCGATTCATCGAGCAAACCCAAATACTCGTTGATCATGGATGTGTAATCTTTTTTGTAGTAGTACACATCCGCCAACTCAGCATGAAACGAATACAC
>Ga0315899_10010081_pt1 | contig 10114 bp, 9 predicted proteins | sample LakEriMetagenome_2_FD_203518 | JGI IMG/M metagenome (GOLD analysis project Ga0315899, IMG submission 203518) | Freshwater fungal communities from buoy surface, Lake Erie, Ohio, United States - Buoy 4 MA112 | ecosystem: Environmental > Aquatic > Freshwater > Lake | place: USA: Lake Erie, Ohio...
CGCGGGCACGCGTGACGGTGACGGGTCCAGCGCCACGGCGCCCCCGCGCATTGGTGCTGCACCTGCGCGCAGCCGTGCACCTTGCGCGGCGCGTGACATGGCGTCATAGCGTGCCGCGGTCAACCCGAGATGGGGCGGGGCCGAACGTCGCGATGGCCGACTATCTCTTCCGGCTGCCTGCTTCGGTGCTGGAGGGCGGCGCGTATTCGTCGCGCTACTGGGGACCGCTGCCGTCCATCATCGGCGCAAGCGGAACGTCGGTGACCTGGCTGCACCGGTTCACACCGCACGACGGCCTCCCCCGGCTGCGTGATGCACGCCGACTCGTGCGCCGGCTGAATGCCGCAGGCGAGCGGCACCACCTGCTTGACGGTGCAACAGCGGCGACGGCTGCGCGCGCCGTGGTGCGCTACGTGCGGCTGCTGCGCGCGTCGCGTCGGCTGCGCGCCGCGTCCGGTGCGTTCGTCACCGAGCGGGCCGATCTGCGGCCGATCCTTGAACGGGAGTGGGACGAGTCGTTCCGCGGCTCGCACGCGATGAGCTGCGCGCTGCTGACCGAGCGGATCACCGCGGTAACGGCATCGCTGCCGCAGCACGAGCGTGGGGTCTACATCATGGAGAACCAGCCGTGGGAGTACGCGCTGCAACACGCGTGGCGCAGCGCTGGGCACGGCCCGCTCGTCGGCGTCGCCCACTCCACCATCCGACACTGGGACCTGCGCTACCACGGTGCACGGCGCGCACCAATCGGCTCGCCGGTCGGTCCTCCGGCACCGGACCTGATCGCGGTGAACGGACCCACCGGCCGCGTCGCACTCGAGGCGAGTGGCATGGACCCTGCGCGCATCGTTGAGGTGGAGGCCCTGATGTACCTCTATCTCGCGGCACTCGTGCGACACGACGATCCGCAGGGCATCGTGGTGCTTGGTGAGCTTGATGCCGCGCACACGCAGCGACTCGTCGACGCGGTTGCAGGTATGCTTTCGCGCGTCGCGGCTTCGGTGTCCGTCGCATTTAAGCCGCATCCGCTCACGCCGTCCTCGTCATTCTTGATCCCCGATCCGCGCATCACCCTCTCCACGGCCGACATCGGCGACTTGCTCGCCGGTGCGCGGTGCACGGTGGTTGGCGCAAGCGGATCGGCAGTGCTCGAGTCGGCATGCCTCGGCATCCCCGTCGTCGCGCTGCTGAACGCCGACGACCTCGAGCTGCTGCCGGTGTCGTCGCACCCCTTGCTCTCCACCGTCGAGACTCCGGCCGCACTCGCCGACGCGGTCGTCGCGGCATTGTCGCAGCCGACAGCCGCTCCGACGTCGGGTGACGGCACGTTCCACCTCGACGCGGCACTGCCACGGTGGCGGGCGGTACTCGCATGACCGTGCCGCCGTCGTCCGACCTCGACGCCGACGGTGCCGTCGCACGCTGCGCCGACGACGTCGCCAACTTGCTTGACGCGGCAGCCGACCTCACAGGCCGCGCGGTGCTGGCCGTATGTGGCGGCAGCGCAGCGAAGCGCGTGCTGCAGATGCTGGCCCGCGACGCACGAGGACTCGACCGCGTAACCGTGCTGCTCACCGACGAGCGCTGCACGGCCGAGGGCGGCGACGACCGCAACGAAACGATGGTGCGCGCGGCACTCGTGGGCACCGGCGCAACCGTGATGGGCGTCGGTCCTGCCGACGATCCCGTCGCTGCCGCCGCGTCGTACGACGCGCGCACCGCGCACCTCCGCATCGACGTCGCGCTCGTGAGCCTCGCCGACGACGGCCATGTCGCCAGCCTGTTCCCGGAACACCCCGCACTTGATGACGCGCGTGGCGTTGTGCCGGTAACCGACAGCCCGAAGCCCCCACCGAACCGGGTCAGCATGTCGGTCGTCCGACTACGCGGCGCCCACCACCGCCTCGTCGCAGCGATCGGCGGTGCAAAGCATGGCGCCGTTGAGCGGTTGCGGGCCGGCGAGCGCGGTCCATCTGCACTGATCGAACCGACGCGTTGGTATCTTGATCAGGCCGCATCGCACGACGGTGCCGCGCAATGAACGGGTGCGAGGTGTAGCCGGATGAAGACCGTGATCCTCTGCGGCGGGTTTGGAACCCGCATCCGCGATGTGTCCTCCGACGTGCCCAAGCCGATGATCCCCGTCGGCGATCGCCCGATCCTCTGGCACGTCATGCGCCACTACGCGCACTTCGGGCATCGCGAGTTCGTGCTCTGCCTCGGCCACCAGGGAGACGTCATCAAGGACTTCTTCCTCAACTACCGCGCCCGCACCAGCACGCTGACGGTCGACTTCGCCCGAGACGGTGCAGTGACCTACCACGCGTCCGAGCCGGACATCGACTGGTCGGTCACGCTCGTCGACACAGGCCACGGCACGATGACCGGTGGACGCGTCCGTCGCATCCAGCCGTGGGTGAACGGCGAGCGCTTCATGCTCACCTACGGCGACGGCCTGAGCAACGTCGACCTCAGCGCACTCCTCGCCTTCCACGAGCGGCAGGGCACGGTGGCCACGGTGACTGGCGTCCGTCCGCCGGGCCGCTTCGGCGAACTGGTGTCATCGCCCGACGGTCGAGCGAGCGAGTTCAACGAGAAGCCGCAGGCAACAGGCGGTCTCATCTCCGGCGGATTCTTCGTTCTTGAACCGTCGTTCTTCGACTACCTCGATGCCCGCGACGACCTCGTGCTCGAAGAGCAGCCGTTGCGCTCGCTCGTCGCAGCGCGACAGTTGTCGGTGTTCCAGCACGACGGGTTCTGGCAGTGCATGGACACCCACCGCGATTGGACGCTGCTGAACCAGATGGCCGAGCGCGAGAACCAGCCGTGGAAAGTCTGGTAGCGGCGCTCGCCGCGCTCGCCGGCCGACGCGTCCTCGTCACGGGCGACACGGGCTTCAAGGGCTCGTGGCTCTCGCTGTGGCTGCACGATCTGGGCTGCGAGGTGCACGGGTATGCGCTGCCGCCCGACGGCGCAACATCGCACTTCGAGCAGCTCGGCCTCGCGGGTCTGATCCACCATGTCAACGGCGATGTTCGCGACGTCGACCATTTGGCAAAGGCGTTCCGCGATGCGCGCCCGGAAGTGGTGATTCACCTCGCCGCCCAGCCGATCGTGCGGCGCTCGTACCGCGACCCGAAAGAGACGTTCGACACGAATGTCGCGGGCGGAGTGAACGTGCTGGAGTGCGTGCGCGCATCGGACGACGTAAAGGCGCTGGTATTCGCCACCTCCGACAAGTGCTACCGCAATGTTGAGGTGACGCGCGGCTACGTCGAGACCGACCAGCTTGGCGGGCACGACCCGTACAGCGCATCCAAGGCCGCGGCCGAACTGGTCTTCGCGTCCTATCTCGACTCGTTCTTCCGTGAACGCTCGGGCATGGGCGCGGCGTCGGCGCGCGCTGGCAACGTCATCGGCGGTGGCGACTGGGCCGAAGACCGCATCATTCCCGACTGCATCCGCGCACTTTCCGCCGGCCGGCCGGTGCGCATCCGCTCGCCGCGTGCCACGCGCCCGTGGCAGCACGTGCTTGAGCCATTGTCGGGTTACCTCGTGCTCGCTGCTGCGCTGCTACACGATCCCAAGCCCCACGAGGGCAGTTGGAACTTCGGCCCACCCGAGTCAGCCATGCACACGGTGGGCGACGTCGTCGACCTCGTCATCGACGGTTGGGGCTCGGGGAGCGTCGAGGTTGAGACCGCGCCACCGGGCATGCACGAGGCCGGCCTGCTCAGCCTGAACTGCGACAAGGCTCGCGATGGCCTCGGCTGGACGCCGCGCTGGGACTTTGCCACCACCATCGAGCGCACCGTCGAGTGGTACCGCCTGCAGCACGAAGGCGCGCCGGCGATCGAGCTGACGCGCCGCCACCTATCGTCGTATCTGGAGGTGTCTGGATGATCGACGGCGTCACAATCACGCCCCTGCGCCAGATCCACGACGAGCGCGGCAAGGTGATGCACATGCTGCGGTCGACCGATCCGCACTTCCAGCAGTTCGGTGAGATCTACTTCTCGTGCGTGTACTCGGGCGTCGTGAAGGCCTGGCACGTGCACGACCGCATGGTGCTGAACTATGCGGTGCCCGTCGGCAAGATCAAGTTCGTCCTGTACGACGACCGCGAAGGCAGTCCGACAAAGGGTGTGGTGCAGGAGATCTTCATGGGTCCCGAGCACTACTGCTTGGTAACCGTGCCGCCGCTGGTGTGGAACGGGTTCAAGGGCGTGGGCGGCGAGATGGCGGTGGTCGCCAACTGCGCGTCCATCCCCCACGACCCGACCGAGATTCGCCGCCTCGCGCCCGACGACCCGTCGATTCCCTACGACTGGTCGCTCGTGCACCGATGACCGACTGCGTCCTCGTCACCGGCGGATTCGGGGCGATCGGCGGCCGGCTCGTCGCCCACCTCGCAGCACGTGGCACGGCGGTGCGCGTCGGCACCAGGCGAGCGGCGCCCGCGTGGGCAGCACACGTCGACGCGGTGCACATGGACCTTGAGCACCCCGCCGACTGGTCGCGTGCACTGGACGGCGTCGGCGCCATCGTGCACCTCGCCGCGCTGAACGACCGCGATGCAAAGGCCGACCCGGCTCGTGCGCGGCGCGTCGGGGTTGACGGTACGGCTGCGCTGCTCGAGCAGGCTGTGCGACTCGGCGTCGGAAGGTTCGTGTTTATGTCGACCGCACACGTGTACGGCACGCCGTACACCGGGCGCATCGACGAATCGACGCCCACCGCTCCCGCGTCGCCCTACGCAGAGACGCACCTCGAAGCCGAGCGGCTCGTCGAGCACGCACACCGAGATGGCGCGCTCGTCGGTGCGCGCCTGCGTTGCTCGAACGGCTTCGGCAGGCCCGCGTCGCCCGATGCCGCAATCTGGCAAGTGGTGTTCAATGACTTGTGCCGCCAGGCCGTCACAACAGGGGCACTCGTACTGGCCTCGCCCGGGCTGCAGCACCGCAACTTCATTCCGTTTGGCGAAGTGTGCGGTGCGATCGCACACGTGCTGGGCGCACCGTCTGCGGTCTTGGGCGACGGGCTCTTCAACCTTGGTTCTCCCCGGTCGATGCAGATCCTCGATGTCGCGCATCTCGTTCGTGACCGTGCGCACGCAGTTCTGGGCACTGAACCGACGCTGCACGTTCCTCCTGCGACAGGCCCCATCGATGACCGACCCGTCGACTTCATCATCGACAAGTTGGCCGCGACCGGTGCACCGCTGCACGGCGACCTCGAGTCCGAGGTGGATGACCTGCTGCGCTGGTGCGCGCACGAGTTCGGCACGGTACGTGCGTGACCCGCGTGTCGGTGGTGGTTCCCACCTATAACCACGCGCGCTTCATCGGCGACGCCCTTCGCTCGGTGGTGGCGCAGACCTTCCGCGACTGGGAGGCGATCGTCGTCAACAACTTCTCGTCGGACGACACGGTTGACGTGGTCCAGGGCATCGGCGATCCCCGAATCCGGTTGGTCAACTTCGCAAACCACGGCATCATCGCCGCCGGCCGTAACGAGGGCATCCGCCTCGCAGCCGGCGACTACGTGGCGTTCCTCGACTCGGACGACGCGTGGCACCCGGAGAAACTTGCGCGGTGCATCGAGGTCCTCGATGCAGGCGCCGACCTCGTGTGCCACGCCGAGCGCTGGACCGGCGGCGGCCGACCCGAGCGCGAGATGCGCTACGGGCCGTCCGAGATGGCCGCCTACCGGCCGCTGTTGCTGCGGCAGAACTGCATCTCGACGTCGGCCACGGTGGTGCGCCGCTCGGTGCTGGAGCGCGTCGGTGCGTTTGATCCTCGCCCCGAGTTCGTGACCGCCGAGGACTACGAGCTGTGGCTGCGCATCGCGCGCGCCGGCTGCGACATCAGGTTCGTCGACGAGGTGTTGGGCGAGTACCGCCGGCACGAGGGCAACGCGAGCGGTGCGGTGCTGCGTCATTACCGAGCCGAACGTGCGGTGGTTGAACACCACCTCGCGGATGCTGCGGGCATCGGCGCCGCCGCGCGACGCCGTCGCATCGCACGCACCGTGTACACGGCGGGCCGCGGCTTCCAGGCCGCAGGCAGACGGTGGGCCGCGCTGCGCATGTTCTCGCGCGCGCTCGTGCGCTGGCCCTTTGAGCCGCGCACATGGGCCGCCCTCGCGCTGCTGACAGTGCCGGGACGCACGCGGATTGGCGGTTGACCATGGACCTCCGCACCCTCTACGCACCCGCGCACGTGACGCACTGGTCGCTTGCCCGCCACGCGCTCGTCGAGGCACTTCGGTCGTGCGGTGCAACCGATGGCGCGACTGTGCTGCTGCCGTCATTCGTCTGCCGCGACCTGTTGGGTGCCATCGCCATCGCCGGCGCACGCCACGCCTATTACGACGTCGACGATCGGCTGCAACCACTGGACCTGCCCACCGGTGCGCGCGCCGTGCTGGCTGTCGACTACTTCGGGTTTGCGACGCCGATGGAACCCTTCCGCGACTACTGCCGCGCATCGGGTGCGACGCTGATCGAGGACAATGCACATGGCCTGTTCAGCCGCGACGCAGACGGCGCGCTACTGGGCATGCGCGGCGACCTCGGCATCCTCAGCATGCGCAAGTCGCTGCGCCTCGCAGACGGCGGCGCACTGCTCGACTGCCGACCCGGCGTCGCGCACGACGAGCCTGCGTGTGATCCGGACGCGGGACAGGGGGGCGCGGGCATCCGAGCCGCGGTGGCGTCGGTCGAACGTCGCACCGGCCTGCCCGTGATGTCAGTGATGCGGGCCGGCGTTCGCGCGGCACGGCGCGCCGCGGGACGTCCCACGTTGCCGTCGTCGGGCGACGAGGACGAGCGCCATGTGCCCGGTAGCCCATCGATCTCGTGCTCGTCGCTCGAGCGGCTCTCGCGCGCTGACGCACCCCACGAAGCCGAGCGACGCCGCGACCTCTGGCGTGCAGTGACCGCAGACCTCGACGGTGTGCGCGGCGTGCGGCTCATCAATGACCGACTGCCCGACGGAACCGTGCCGTACGGTGTCGCCGTGCACGCCGACCACGACGACGTCCTGCGCGCCGTGGCGCGACGCCACCGCGCGACCGCGATGGCGTGGCCTGCGTTGCCCGCCGACGTGACGTCTGATGCGCCGCGTCACTACCGCGATGTCAAGCTGGTGAACTTCCTGTGAGCAGCCCGCAGCGCTGGACATTGCTCGGTGACGCCGACGTGTCGCGCTGGCAGCGGGCACTGGACGCGCATCCGGGTGCGCCGGTGTTCCAGCACTGGGGATGGGGCGAGTTCCAGCGCGGCGGCGGATGGACGCCGATGCGCCTCATCAGTGAGCCGCGCGACCCCTCGCGCGAGCCCGCCGCGGTGGCGCAGGTGCTGGGCCGACGGATGCCCGAGGGCACCATGTTCGCCTGGGTGCCGGGCGGCCCGCTGGTGTCCGAGCCATCGCGCACCGCAGAAATGATGCAGACCCTGCACCGCACGCTGCTGGACGAATTTGGCCGCTGCTACACGCGCTGCAACGTGATGGCGCCACACGACAAGGGCACGTTCATGATGACGAACGCGTCAATGCGGCGCCCAAACCGCCCCGTCAACAGTCGGTACTCGGTCTTCGTCGACCTCACCACCCCGCACGACGCGTGGCTGAAGTCAATCCGCAAGAAGCACCGCTACGAGGTGAAGCGCGCCGAGAACTCGGCACTCGAATGGACGTTTTCCACCGACGACCTCTCGCTCAGCCTGCTTGCTGACGTGCTGCGTCAGATGGTTGAAGAGAAGCGCATCGACGTGCCGATCTACTCATTCCCCCAGCTCGCCGCCATGCGCAGCGCGCTCGGCGACTCGATGACCGTGGTCGTCGGCCTGCACGAGGGCCAGCCCGCTGCTGGCGCGCTGGTGCTGTCGCTGGGGGGGCGCTCGCACTACCTCGCCGCCGGCTCGACGCACGCAGGCCGCAAGGTGAGCGCCTCGTACGCGATGATGTCGCGCCTCTATCAGCACCTACAGAGCAGGGGACTCACGACGCTCGACCTCGGCGGCATCGCACCGAGCAACCGCCGTGCGGTGGGCGTCGATCACTTCAAGCTGGGCTTCGGGGGCGAGGTCGTCGAGTACCTCGGTGAGTGGGAGATCGGCTCGGTGCCGGCACGGCTGCTGGGTAACGCGGCAGTGCGCCGCATTATCCGCTCTAGCCGGCCCGCGAAGCCCGAGAAGACCGAGCCGCAGTCGACCGAGTGGTCGACGTGGGAGGGCACCGACCGCGAGTGGGACGAGGGCCTCATGCACCTGCCCCACTACTCCGTGTACCAGAGCAGCCGGTGGGGAGAGCATCGCAAGGCCTTCGGCTGGCGGCCAATGAAGCTCGTGGCGCGCCGCAACGGCGCGGTGACGACGATGGTGCAGGTGCAGACGCGGCACTATTCGCGCCTTATTGGACTGGCGTGGGCACCGGGCGGCCCGGTGGGCGACGTCGCGTCGTGCGGGCCGCTGCTGCGCAAGGCGATTGCGCAAGCGATGGGCGTGCGCTTCGTGCTGCACCGCCTGAACCTGACGCGTCCGCACAGCGACGAGGACGCATTCCGCCTCGAGCGGCTGGGGTGGTCGACGAGCCGTGTGCCGATCCTCTCGGGTCTCAGCCTCGTGTACGACCTCGTGGGACCCGACCGCGAAGCGGCGCTGACCAAGAACTGGCGACACAACCTTCGGCGCGCGCAGAAGCGGCCGATCACCAGCTACCTGTGGACCAACCCATCCGCCGACGAGATGAAGTCGGTGTACGACTCGATGCACGCGTACAAGGGCATTGAGCACCTCGCGGGCCAGAACACGGTGGACTCCATGGGATCGTTGATCGGCCTGTTCGGCGATGACTGCCTGGTGGTGCGCTGCGACGACGAGGACGGCAACTTCCTCGCACTGCGCGGCGCATTGGTGATGGGCGACTGGGCGTGGGACACGTTCGCCGCATCGACGCCCGAGGGTCGCAAGCTGTATGCGTCGTACCACGCCTTCTGGACGTTGATGGAGTGCTGCCGTGAGCGGGGCGTGCGCAACTACGACATGGGTGGCATCGACCCCATCGGCAACCGCGGCGTGTACGACTTCAAGCAGGGCACCGGCGCCGTGCCCACACGCTTCCTCGGCGAGTGGGAGTTCTCGCAGCCACGACTGCTCGGCCTCATTGCCGGCCAGCGCATCGCCAAAAGGCTCGGCTAACCGTGCTGCTGTACGCCGCGCAGGCCGCGTTGCTGGGCGCGCTCGCCTGGATCCTCGTCGTACCCCACTGCCGCCGGCGCCTCGTACCCACGGCTGCCGTGGTGCTGTGGGTGGTGGGCGTCACCGCGATCTTCCGCCGATACGGCGCCGACGGCCTGCTCGACTTCTACTCAAACGACCAGCGCTACCACCAGTTCCTCGTCGGCAAGCTCGAGTGGGGCGGCCGGCCGATGTTCTTCAGCGACATCGAGGAGCGCCGCTACACGTTCCTCGGCTGGGCGTGGCTGGGCCGCGCAGCGGGCTTTGACGAAGTGCTGGTACTGAAGTTCGTGGCGCTGGTGTGCTCTCTCGTCACCTACCGACTCGTCGAGCGCGAACTCGACGCGTCGGGGGCGGGCTCGACGCTGCGCTGGGTGTGGCTCACCACTGGGCCAGTGATGCTGTTCTTCAGCCTGCTGGCGCTGCGCGAGACGATGCTGGCCATGTCGCTGACGTATCTGTTCGTGGGCCGCAACCCGTCGCTGCGGTTGGCGGCGTTTGTGAACGCCTTCATCCTGCGGCCACACCTGGGGGTGGCGCTCGCGGCCGGATGGGGGCTGGTGTGGGCGGTGCGGCGCGTCCCCGCCGCGTGGCACTCGGTGCGCCTCGCCGTCACGGCGGTGACCTCGGCGCTGCTCGGGGCGTGGCTGCTGGCGGTGATCGGTCGCGTGGTGGGCTCGTGGACGCCGTCGGAGTCGCCGTTTCCCCCCAACAAGGACGCGGTGTTCGGCATCCTCGCCAACCTGACCGGCCTGCAGTTCTTGCTGGTCGACACCGTGACCATTGAGCGGTCGCTGACGAACCTCATCGTCACTCGTGCACTGTTCTTCGAGACCATCGCAGTGCCCACGCTGTTTGCGCTGTCGCTCTTCG
>Ga0315899_10010083_pt1 | contig 10113 bp, 9 predicted proteins | sample LakEriMetagenome_2_FD_203518 | JGI IMG/M metagenome (GOLD analysis project Ga0315899, IMG submission 203518) | Freshwater fungal communities from buoy surface, Lake Erie, Ohio, United States - Buoy 4 MA112 | ecosystem: Environmental > Aquatic > Freshwater > Lake | place: USA: Lake Erie, Ohio...
CGTCGATGTCGAAGAGCTTGTCGCAGATCGATGCAAACACGATGCGCCCGACATAGGTGCGAGCCATCGTGGGATCGAGCACATCGGGATCTTCAGCCAGGCCGATCCGCAATGTGGTCTGGGCGAGCGCGCCCGTGCTGGCCCCCAGGGCGGCTGCCAGGGCAAAGCCGCGCAGGGCGAGAAAAAGAGACTTGCTCATGGACATGAAGGGACTCCGAGAAAACCAGGTTTGCAGGAAAAGGTCATGGCAAAGGGCTAGAGGAAAAGGCAACAGAACAGGGAAGGGTCAGGAAGGATTCGGCGATCCCGCCCGAAAGGCTTGCTGCAGGCGGGTAAGCGCTGGATGCACGGTCATGATGGACTCGGTCACTGCCTCGGGCCGTTCAATCCGGTCCCAATGCCAGCAGGCCACGCGAACTCCGTCACCCGCATCCTGCAGTTGCGGCACCTGGGTGCGGCACTGGTCATCGGCATGAGGGCATCGGGTATGCACGGTGCAGCCTGGTGGCGGGGCGAGCGGGCTGGGTACATCGCCGCCGAGTTGACGCCGTTCGCGATCCTTGAGATCGAGCCCGGGTACCGGCCGAGGCACCGCAGCGAGCAGGGCGCGGCTGTACGGATGGCGCGGCGCCCCCAGCACCTCGCGGGCCGGGCCCACCTCCACCATGCGACCGAGATACATCACCCCCACCTCGGTGGCGATATGCCGAACCACCGCGAGATCATGCGAAATGAAGACATAGCCCAGTCCCAGGCGCCGTTGCAGGTCGGCCAGCAGGTTGAGGATCTGGGCCTGAATCGAGACATCCAGTGCCGAGACGGGTTCATCGAGCACGATGATCCTGGGCTCGGCCGCCAACGCACGGGCGATGGCCAGGCGCTGGCGTTGGCCACCCGAAAACTCATGTGGAAAGCGCGCCGCCATCTCGGACCGCAGCCCCACCTGGGCCAACAGCTCGGCCACCCGTGCCTCGCGCTCAGCCGCCGGCACCACCTGATGCAAACGCAAGGGTTCAGCCAGCATGTCGCCCGCACTCATGCGCGGATTGAGCGATCCATAAGGATCCTGAAAGACCAGCTGAATGCGGCCACGCAGCTGGCGCAAACGCGCCGCATCGGCCTGCAGGAGATTGTCCTCGCCCAGCTCGACACGGCCAGCCGTGGGCTCGATCAGTCGCGTGATCAGACGCGCCACCGTCGACTTGCCACAACCGGATTCGCCCACCAGTGCAAAGGTGCGTCCGGCGTGGACATCAAAGTCCACCCCATCGACCGCCCGCACCACCGACTGACCCCGCCCAAGCAGCCCCGTGCGCACGGCAAAGTGCTTGACCAAGCCGCGGGCACGCAACAAGGGCAAGGAGGGGTCCAGGGAGTCGGCTGCCTGACTCATTGCACTCCCACCGACTCACCTGGCGCAGTCACGACCGACGCAGTCTGCTTGCCAGTCGACAGACTCTCCTGGGCGCCGGTCGCCTGATCGATCTGTGCCGCCAGCGCCTGCATGGGCGCACGCCAGCAGCGGCTCCAGTGTCCGGGCTCCACCTCCTGCAGCGCTGGCACTGAGGTACGGCAGCGCAGCTCGGCAAAAGGGCAGCGACTCGCAAACCGACAGCCCGATGGCATGTCGGTGGCGGCGGGCACCAGGCCATCGATGGCCGACAACCGATCGTCACCCCCCGCGAGGCTCGGAATGGCCCCCATCAGACCCACGGTGTAAGGATGCTGGGGCATGGCAAACAGGGCCTTGACCGGCGCCTGCTCGACCACCTGGCCCGCATACATCACGACCACCCGGTCGGCCATTTCGGCCACGACCCCCAGATCATGGGTGATCAAGACAATCGCTGTGCCGAACTCGCTGCGCAGCTGACGCATCAGCCCAAGCACCTGGGCCTGAATGGTCACATCCAGGGCCGTGGTCGGTTCGTCGGCAATCAAAAGGGCGGGTTCGCACAGGAGCGACATGGCGATCATCACGCGCTGGCGCATGCCGCCCGACATGCGATGCGGATATTCCTCGAAGCGCTGCGCGGGTGCGGGAATACGAACCCGCTCGAGCATCTGGATGACCGCCTCGCGCGCGGCCTCGCGGTTCAGGCCCCGGTGACGGACCAGCACCTCAGACAGCTGAGCGCCCACCGTGAAGGCCGGGTTGAGCGAGGTCATGGGTTCCTGGAAGATCATGGCCAGCCGGTTGCCGCGCAAATCAGCCAGGCTGCGGGCATCGAGGGTCAGCAGATCCCGACCCTCAAAGCGGATCTCACCCTCGATGCGCGCCGGCGGGCGGGCCACCAGACCCATGATCGACAATGCGGTCACGCTCTTGCCGCACCCCGACTCGCCCACCACGCAGAGGGTTTCACCGCGCGAGACCGAAAAGCTCACCCCATCGACCGCGCGCGCCAGCCCGGCATGGGTGGGAAACCCCACCCGCAGCCCGTCCACCTCCAGCAGAGGCTGCGAGTCAGACTCTGGGTCGGGATTTGAGGACGGATCCATGGACCCTGCGCCGCTCATGGGTTCCGATCAGCCTTGGGCTGCACAGCCTGCGCAATGGCCGCATCGATCACGGCACGATTCCACTCCCCGCCGGGGCGATCGCGAGTGGCAAAGAACCGTGCGAAATGCACGAAGCGCTCCTGGCTCACCTGCTCGAGCCGGGCCAGTTCGGCGAGCGGATCACCATGGTCATCGACCCGCAGATCAAGGCTCGGGTACTCCTCGCTCGTATGGATCCGCAGAGCTGCACTCTGCTTGCCTCGTTTGTCGCCGCCTGCGGCCTCGCCCGCTTGCAGGGCCAGGATGAGCCGCCGGGCAAAAGGCTCACGCGCGTGGTCGCGAAAAGCTTCGGCCGTTCGCGCAATCACCCCCGGGCCAGCCAGCATGTTGCCAGCCACAGAAAACCCCTCGTGAATGGCGTGGCCGCACCAGTCGATGCATTCGGCCCCGGTATGCACGGCCATACCGCCGCGCGCGTCCTGCAGATGAAGCTGCCTGCTCTCACGACCCGGGTCGGATTCGAGCAAGGCCTGCGCAACCGTCTGCGCCGGCAGACCCTCGCGCAACAAACGCAAGCCTCGCGGGCCGAAGGTCGGGTTGATGAGCGCCTGAGAGGCCAATGCGCCCACTCCACCGTCGGCATGAGGGCATAGAGCTCCGACCGCAAAGAAACGGGTGGCCACTGCAACGCCGAAGGCGCCCGTGGCGGAATCACGTGCAACGATGGACCAAGTCATGGGCTTGAGGATACGACAGGCGCCCGCAGCCCAGTGTTCTGCTCAAGCATGCTCTGGGGGTATCCTCAGGATCCTTCCCTGGCCGATCCATGACCAACATGTACGCTTTCGTTGCGCGCTCCCTGACCTGGGGCCTTGCAGTCCTTCTGCTGCTTCCCGGACCGCTGCTCGCGCAGGACACCTCACACTGCTACAGCATTCGTGACAACGATCGCAAGAACATGTGCCTCGCCCTCGCCCGGCGTGATGCCAGCGCGTGCTACAGCATCCGCGACAATGACGACAAGAACCTGTGCCTCGCCCAGGTCCGTGGCCAGCGCAGCAACTGCTACAGCATCCGTGACAACGACCAGAAAAATCAGTGTCTTGCGATGGTGCGCTGAACGCACGCATGAGTTGAGACATGTGCGCTCAGTACACGCCCACGCGCGCGCAGTCCCTCTGTGCAAAGTTCGGGGTCAGCCCCGAACGCGCGGACTATGTCGAGCTCGCCTTCCCGGGTCATGTCGCACCCATTTTGCGCACAGACCCTGAAGGCAGGCTGCATTGTGATCTGGCCGTTTTCGGCCTGATTCCGCATTGGTCCCGGGATGGACGAAATTTTCGTCATTGCTACAACGCACGCAGCGAAACCGCTGCCGAAAAGCCAAGCTTTCGCCAAGCCTGGGCACGGGGCCAATGGTGCGCGGTTCCGGCCGATGCCTTTTTCGAGCCATGCTATGAAACTGGACGCTCGGTTCGCTGGCGACTTTCGCACGCAAGGCAGCGCCCTTTGTTGATGACCGGTCTGTGGGATCGCTGGCGCACTCCCGAGGGTCGCTCGGTCCTTTCGTTTGCGCTGCTCACCCGCAATGCGGATGGGCATCCACTGATGCAGCGTTTTCATCGACCCGAGGACGAAAAGCGCTCGGTGGTCCTGGTGCAAGAGGATCAACTCCAGCCCTGGCTGACGAGCCGGCCCACTCAGGCCCTGTCCTGGATGCTCCCCGTGGGGGACAGCGACTTGCAGGCGCAGGCCGACCCCTTGGTCCGGCATTAGGGCAAGACCCATGAGCCGCCTCGGATCGCCCGCCTGCGTGAACTCGGCCTGAGCCTGCCGCTGTTCCTCTTTGCGGCGGCCATCCTTGGTCTGCCCTTTGTCGTGCATCACACGATCAATGCCCACGCGCAGAGCGAAGCTCTGCGGGAGGCTCGCGCATTCAGCTCGGTCATCTCGATCGTTCGCTCCTACTACGCCAACAATGTCAGCGGGCGGATCCAGCGTGCCAATGGGCTGGCCATTCTGACCGAGCGTTATCACAACCTGCAGGGCGGTGTGCCCATTCCGGCCACGCTTTCGATCGAGCTGGGCGAAGCAATCCGTGAGCGTCTGAACGACTCCACCTTTCTGTTTTCTTTCGTCTCGGATGCTCCGTTTCGCAATCGCGACCGGCCGCGCCTCGATGGTTTTCAGTCCGATGCGCTGAGGGCCTTCCGCCGAGGCGACGAGCCCGAGTTCTGGCGCCTTGAAGACAACGCCACGGCCGGATCCCGCCTGCGACTGGCAATTCCTGTGGTGATGGAAGCGCCTTGCGTGGCCTGCCACAACACCCATCCCGATTCACCCGTCCGCGACTGGAAAACCGGTGATGTTCGGGGCATTCAGGATGTCTCGGTCGACCTCAAGATCGCCGGACAGGCGCGCGACAGCATCGAACTCGGCCTGTACCTGATCTTTTTCATTGGCTCCGGACTCTGGGCCCTGCGCGACTATCAGCGCAAGGGGGTGTCGCTGCGCTTGACCAACGATGCCCTTGAGCGCTCGCGCAGCGAATTGCAGTCCAACGAACAGACGCTGCAACAGATCATTACCGATCTTCGAACCAAGTCGACGGTCATCGAAAAAGCGCCCTTTGGCATCGCCATCAGTGACCCCCATCAGACGGACATGCCGCTGATTTACGTCAACGAGGCCTTCACCCAGCAAACCGGCTACCGGGCAGACGAGGTCATCGGGCGAAATTGTCGGTTTCTTCAGGGCGCCGGCACCAGCCCGCAGGCGGTGCAGGCCATCCGTGAAGCCATCGAAAACCTAACCACCCGAGAAGTCGAGATCCTCAACTATCGCCGGGATGGTCAGCCCTTCTGGAACCGGTTCCTGATCTTTCCGAGCTTCGATGAACAGGGTCAGCTGCTGCATCTGGTGGGTTGTCAGACCGACATCACCGAACTCAAGCGGGCCGAGCTCGCCCGCAAGCGCCTGAGCGGGGAATTACAGATGGCCGACCAACTGTCCGTCATCCGGCAGTCGGCCTCGCGCGCGGTGCAGGATGTACAGGCCCCGCTGGGCCATGCAATCGCCAGCGCCCACGCGCTGGAGCAGGATCTGGCAGCTCCAGACGATCAGGGGCGCGCCCTGGCTCAGTCGATTCGCGATGCGCTGGCGCAAGTCTCACGACGACTCTCCCGCTTTGATCAATTTACCAGTGGCACGGCCACGACCGGTTGGCGAACCATTGATCTCGCGGCCTTCCTGACGCAGATCGCTGCCCATGCACGCAGCCTGCCTGCGGTCGGTGACTGTCTCGTTGGGGTTCAGTGTCCGGCCGGAATTGTGTTGCATACCCATACCGAGACCCTGGAGCGGGTGGTGTTGCACCTGATCGAGAACGCGCTCACCCATGCCTTCGCAAACGGGCCGCCTCGGGACGGCGCCCGGATTCAGATCCAGGGCGCTCTGGCCGACCAGACCGCGATCATTTCAGTCATCGACAACGGTGAGGGCCTCCGTGACCCGGTGATCCTGCGTGCGCTCGGGCACTCCGAGGCTGCCTGGCGCTCCAGCGGCCTGCCTGACCTGGGGCTGTTTGCGGATCGCCGCAGGATCGAGGAGCAGCTGGGGGGTCAACTCACACTGCTGCCCACGCCTGAGGGCGGCACGGAATGCAGCATCAAGCTGCCCTGCCGCAGTACTGATCCAATCCAGGTCGCATGAGCGAAAGGGCTTCCTCGAATTCCATCAAGCGGCGTCTGCCCTGGATGCTCGCCATTGCGGGCATCCTGATGTCGATCGTTGCCATCAGCATCGTGGCCACTCAGGTCCGGTCCAGCCTGTCTCTGATGCTTGAGCAATCCGCGCAAAGCTCGGCCCACACACTCACGCGAGTGTTCGTGACGGAATCCTGGGATGCCATCCGGCAACTCACGCCCCCGCCCGGGAGTGATGCTCAGGCCATCCGCAGCAACCCCGGCCTGCCAGCCCTCGACAGCATGGCCCGTCGATTTTCCAGCAGCGCCGACGTACTAAGAATCAAGATCTTCAACCTGCAGGGATTGATCGTCTATTCCTCGAATCCGGATGATCTCGGCAAGGACTACTCCGCCTCGTTCGGCATGCAGTCGGCCCTGCGCGGAGGCATCGAAAGTGAGATCTCCCGTGTTCGCAGTTTCGTCTCGATCGATGGGTCTCAGCGCGACCGCGATGTGGTGTCGATCTATCTGCCCGTGCGTACCGCCCGCGGGATCGAGGCGGTCGTCGAACTGTACTTTGATCGCACGGACTCTGTGGCACGCATGGAGCGCGAAGTTAATCTGTTGTTGCTCTGGCTCCTTCCGGTCCTGCTGCTGATGGCCCTGGTGTTGCTGGCCGTCAGTTACACCCTCAGGCAGCTCGAGCGCAGCGCATCCGAGGCTTTGCGTCAGCTGGCCGATGACAGCGCGCGGGCGCTGGCTGCGGCCTCCCAGGCCAATACGGTCAAGTCGCAGTTCCTGGCCAATATGAGTCATGAAATCCGCACCCCCATGAATGGCGTGCTGGGCATGAGCGAGCTGCTGCTCGACTCCAGACTCGAACCCGAACAGCGCGAACTCGCCCGGCAGGTTCACGATTCAGCGCACTCCCTGCTCGGTCTGATCGACGACATCCTCGATCTGTCCAAGATCGAATCGGGCAAGATGATCTTCGAGGAGTATCCGTTTTCGATCGAACAGCTCATACGGGAAGTCGAAACCCTCACCCGCCACACAGCCCTGCGCAAGGGCATCGGGCTGCAGGCGCATCGCGCGCCCAATGTCTCGGGCTACTACCGGGGGGACAGCACCCGACTGCGCCAGGTGTTGCTCAATCTGGTAAGCAACGCGATCAAGTTCACGCCGCGCGGGCAGGTACAGCTCAAGGTCAGTCGCACGCCCTCAGGGCTGCACTTCGATGTGATCGATACCGGCATCGGCATGAGTGCGGACGAACTCGCACGCCTGTTTCGCAACTTCAGCCAGGCCGACGCCTCAACCAAGCGACGCTTTGGCGGAACCGGCCTCGGGCTGGTCATCAGCCAGGCCCTGGTGCAAGGAATGGGAGGGCAGATCGAGGCGCGCAGCGAGCAAGGCCAGGGCAGCTGGTTCAGTTTCGAGTTGCCTCTGCGCTCCTGCGATCCACCCCCGCGATCTCATGAGCCAGAGCGTGGGCCTGTCCTGGCCGATCAGGATCGACCGCTTGACGCTTCAGTGCTGATGGCTGAAGACAATCCAGTCAACCAGAAACTCGGGGTGTTGCTGCTCGAACGGATGGGCTGTCGGATCACACTGGCCGCGGATGGTCGACAAGCCGTCGAGCGCGCGCGAGCCGAGCGCTTCGATCTGATCCTCATGGACATCCAGATGCCCGAGATGGATGGGCTCGAAGCCGCCCGTGCGTTGCGCAGTGAGGCCGGCGCGTGTGCGGGCGTGCCGATCATTGCGGTCACGGCCAACGCCATGGCCTCGGATCGGGCCGATTGCATGGCGGCAGGCATGAATGACTTCTTGGCCAAGCCGTTCAAGGCGGCCGATCTGCGGGCCTGCATGCTGCGCTGGCTGGATTCGCAGACTCAGTCCGGTGCGCAATAGCGCAGCCAGCCGCGCGCCCGCAACTCACAGGCCGGACACGCGCCGCACCCGCGCCCCCAGGCATGCGACTGTGTGCGATCGCCCAGATAGCAGGAGTGGCTCAGGCTGCGAATGACTTCAACCAGTTCGGCGCCACCCAGAGATTCAGTGAGCCGCCAGGTAGCGGCTTTATCCAGCCACATCAGCGGTGTCTCGAGCCGAAAGCGCGTAGCCATGCCCAGGCCCAGCGTGACCTGAAGCGCCTTGAGCGTGTCGTCACGGCAATCCGGATAGCCCGAATAGTCGGTCTCGCACATCCCACCCACCAGCACCCGTAGACCGCGGCGCCAGGCAATGGTTGCGGCAAAGGTGAAAAACAGCAGGTTGCGGCCCGGCACAAAGGTATTGGGCAGGCCCTGAGCATCAAATTCGATGGTGCGCGCCTGCGTGAGTGCGGTATCGCTGATCTGTCCCAGCACGGACAAATCGATGCGGTGGTCCTCGCCCAGCCGAGATACCCAATGCGGCCGGGTCTGCGCAATCGCCTCACGCAGCGGCGCACGCATCTCGAGCTCGATCCGATGACGCTGGCCGTAGTCGAATCCGAGCGTCTCGACATGGGCGAAGTGCTCAAGCGCCCAGGCCAGACAGGTGGCGGAATCCTGCCCCCCCGAAAAGAGCACGAGGGCGTGGTCTGATCGCAATGTGCTGGAGGAGGCGGCGGTCATTGCTAAGACGGTACCATGGGCTGACCTCGTGGCCTGACCATCATGCCCCTACACCCTGATCCTGAAGTCATCGTTTTCAACCTCAAGCGCCGCTTCTCGGGCGTTTCCGCGACGATCAATGCCCTGGTGCCCCTGCAGATGCAGCAGTGGCGTCTGGGTTTTTGCGGCACTACGCTCTCGAATGGCATACCCGGGATGCGGCTGCGCGATGCGCTGAGCATCTCCCGCCGGCCGCCCGCCGGCCGACCCTTTCGCATCTGGCATGTACGACGGGATCCGGAAATGATGGTGGGGATCTTCGCGCGCGATGTCCTGCGACTCCCGATCCGGCTGGTCTTCACCTCAGCGGCCCAGCATCTTCACAGCGCGTTTCCTCGGGGCTTGATTGCCCGCATGGACGCGGTCATCTCGACCACGCCAGGCGCAGCAGCATTTGTACCGAACACCACGGCAATCGTGCCTCACGGCATCGATCTGGCCCGATTCTCGGCGCCTGCGGATAAATCGCTGGCCTGGCGCGAGGCGGGGCTTCCAGGAAGCATCGGTGTGGGTCTCTTCGGGCGGGTAAGACCAGAAAAAGGCACTGATCTTTTTGTCGACGCACTGATCGACATCCTGCCCAGCCTGCCCGAAGTCACAGGCATCATTACCGGGCTGGCCAGTCCCAGCCATCAGGCCTTCCAGGCAGAGCTCCAGGCACGGATCGATGCGGCCGGCTTGTCATCGCGCATCCGGTTTCTGGGTGAGCTGCCGTCCCCGGAGGTCGAGGCCTGGTTTCGCCGCTGTCTGGTCGCGGTGGCCTGCCCGCGCTACGAGCCCTTCGGTCTGACGCCCTTTGAAGCCGCCGCCTGCGGGTGCGCCCTGGTCTGTTCGCGCACGGGGGCCTTCGAGCAACTGGTGGCGCCCGGCGTGACCGGCGAGTTGGTGGATACCGGGGATGGCCCGGGTCTGGCGCAACAATTGCGACGCATCTTGAGCGACCCCATCCGAGCCCAGGTTATGGGGGTGGCTGCGCGCGAACGGGTAAGCCGGCTGTTCAGCCTGGAGCGCGAAGCTCAGGGGATCGCCGCCGTCTACCAACAACTTTTTGATCGGGCCGAATGGGGCCTGTCGATCTGAACGGCCTCAAGGTAGAGTGCCGCCCATGCCTCGCCCCGAACTGGAATTGCTCTCCCCTGCGCGCGATGCCGACATCGGTATCGCCGCGATTGATCATGGCGCCGATGCGGTCTATATCGGCGGGCCGGCCTTTGGCGCGCGTGACAAGGCGGGCAACAGCCTGGCCGACATCGCCCGGCTGGTCG
>Ga0315899_10010084_pt1 | contig 10113 bp, 15 predicted proteins | sample LakEriMetagenome_2_FD_203518 | JGI IMG/M metagenome (GOLD analysis project Ga0315899, IMG submission 203518) | Freshwater fungal communities from buoy surface, Lake Erie, Ohio, United States - Buoy 4 MA112 | ecosystem: Environmental > Aquatic > Freshwater > Lake | place: USA: Lake Erie, Ohio...
TGCTTGCCGTCATCTTGCGTCTTCCTCTCCTTCCAGAGAGAGCGAGAGAGAGAGAGAGAGAGCGAGAGAGAGAGAGAGAGAGAGAGAGAGAGGTGAGGAAGAGAGAGAGGGGCCGTGATCCTCTCCACCCCCACCCACCCACTCTCTGTCTCTCTCTCGCCTGCCACGGCAACCACAGACACGGGCACGTAGGCAGAAGAAGACGGGTGGGTTGAGGGGCAAATGGGGTTGTTCAAGGGATTCATGCGCTCGTGTGGTGCGTGTGTGTTTTTTTGTGTGGGAGAGGGGGTGGGGGCTGGGGGGCATCTTACTGGACGTGACACTGGGTGTGACACTGGGTGTGATACCGATACAAAGATGGCTCTCGGCTACGACTTCGTGAGACACGAGAGTAACTAAACTAACTGAGACACGAGAGTAACTAAACTAAACAACTACAGATACGAAGATGGCTCTCGGCTACGTGTTTGTGGGGCACGAGAGCAACGGACAGTCACTGACCAACATGCTCTTCCTCGCCCGTCATTCCACAGCCCACGACGGCCGCCGCATTGCCCATTGCTACAGGTTTAGGGTTTAGGGTTTAGGGTTTAGGGTTTAGGGGGGTTAGGCGCTCTTCTGGCGCTCCCGAGGTGGAGCGGCGGGTTCGGAGGAAGAGCGGGTGCTCTTTTACTCTTCTGATTTGATTGGCGAGTTGGAAGGAGGACACAGGCGTGTAGAGGAGGAGGGCTCAGCCCATGATTGCAGGACCTTGGACTCAGCACCCCGCTTGCCAATCCACTCTCCTCGCCACTTGCCTGTCTGTGTGGTGCGGGAGGTGCCACAGCCTTGCATGCGGAATATGCAGCAAATGTTTCGCAAAAGAGACCAACAAGAGACCTAATTTCGCACAGGCGTGTTTGCAAAGTCAAGTGTAAACTGGTCGAGTTTGAGTGGTGGCAAAGTGTAACGGGTCAAGTATGTGTTGTGCCAGCCTCCGCGCAGACGAGCACAATGCCAGGTACCTGGAGATCAAGATCTTGTGCGGCAAGCGCTTTCAAGACCTCAGCGCACTCTCTCACTCCCAGGCAACAAGCCTAAAAAATGTCATGGATTTTACTGTAAATGATTATGACAATGGCTGACAGCCGGCTGACAGCCGGGTTGTTGCTCGGCTTCTGCTTGCCGTGTTGTTGCTCGGCTTCTGCTTGCCGTGTTGTTTGTGTAGTTCGTGTGTGTAGTTCGTGTTGTTTGCATTTGCCCTTGTGTTGTTTGTCTCATTTGCCCTTGTGTTGTTTGTCTCGTTTGCCCTTGTGGCTCTGTCTCTGTCCTCGCCTCTCCCCCTCGTATCTGTTCTAATGTCACATCATCATACGTAGTGTCACCTCATCATATCATCTGCCCTCGCCTCCCCCCCTGGTATCTGTTCTATCTTGGCTCTCTTGCTCCCTGATTGCACGAGAGGGCAAGGGGCTGCGAGGGAGGCGGTGCGAGGGCGGTGCAGCGGCGGTTGGGATGGACGTAGGCCAACCGATGGACGTAGGCCAACATGCGATGCACTTGTGCAACATGCAGCACATGCAGCAAGATGTTGAAGCGCTGGTTGCCGTAAACGCGGGACAGGCAGGCAGCCACCAAGATCAATGCCTAAACCCTGAACCCTAAAATCCAAACCCCAAACCCCAAACCCCAAACCCAAAACGCAAGCAGGCAGCCACGAAGATCAATGCCGACGGGATGCACATCCTGGTGGATACCGTTGGCCACTCGTTCGGGGGGCGCACAGAAGTGCTGGCAATGAAACCGTCAGCAGTGCAAGTGGAGGTGATACCGCTCGGGTCCTTCGGGACAGACCGAGTCTTTGTGTCGGATCGCGTCGTCACCCCGCCGGAGTATGTGCCGCCTCGGGCCCCCATGCCACAGCAGCTTCTCAACTCGGCAGTCTTGCAGCAGCTCCCCGACGCCGTGACCTACACAGAGTCGCTGCTTATGCTCCCGCCGATGGTGTCGGCGTCATTTTCGGCGCGGCACGAGCACACCAACCTGCATGAGCTGCCGTTGCGCACCGACCCCCAGCACCGCCGTCTTGCGCTCCGGAGACAGCTGGGCCTGCCTTCTGACGCCTTGCTCTACGCCTACGGGGGGCGCCTGCATAGTATCACGGACTTGTCGCTGCAAGCATGGGTCAAAGTACTTTCGCTAGTGCCCAACTCCCACCTTATCCTCGCTGAGCATCCGCCCGAGGCCAAGCACAAGCTGACGGAGCGAGCGGCCGCCATGGGCCTTGCCGATCCTGCTCTGCGGCTAGTGTGGAATAGCGAGATGGACTTGAATGATACAGCGCTTTGCCTCGTCTTAGCTGCCGCTGACATTGTGTTGGACACCCCCGCTCTCAGCTTCGGTGGTGCAGTGGCGCAGGCCATGCTTGTGTCTGCCCCTTTGCTCACTGTACCGCACCGGTCTCTGGCTTCGCGCATGGCAGCCTCGCAGGTTCTGGCCGCGTATCCCGAGTCTGGAGGACCCCCTCTCCTTGAAGACCATGCTCCCTTTCTCCTTGCGCGCAACGTGGCTGACTTCATCGACATGGCCACGCGCGTGGGGCCTCTCAAGTGGTCAGCCCAGGCCGGCGACGACTGGCTGCCCTTCGTGCCTTATCACGACATTCGCGAGCGCCTTCTTCTCCACGACGGCGCCTGGTCTCCTAGTCCAGATAGACTGCGATAGAGAGCGCGCGCGCGAGAGAGAGAGAGTCCTGATCGTGCCGCTTGGCTGTCCGTGTCACTTGACTTCTCGCCATAGTCGTGCTAGGGATGCCCACAGGTGGGCACCTGCAGTCTGTGATCGCTTGATGGACTGGATATGTGACGCAGTTGCTTGTGGGCAGGTGGCACAAGTATAACAGGGGCATGCGCATGGTGTGGGAGGCCCATCTCATCATGTATCTGGACGAAAGCGAGGGCGAGGACGATTTGCGGAAGCTCCCGCACATAATTGTGGCCTAATGTTGTGGATCCGACCAGGCGCAGGATGACACGCGAGGTGCCATAGACGCCGCACATAAACATAATGGCACAAAGGAGGCAGCGGCCGAGGCACGCGCACGGCCAGTTGCTTGCGCGAGACCCCCAGACTGCCACACAGACAAGTAGTGGGGCACGGGAAAAGGAAAAAACACACGAGGCACCCAACTCTTGAGGCACCCTACTCTCAAACCCACATGTTCCCCTCTTGATTGTCAATAAAACTTCTCTCACACACTCACTCACTCACTCACTCACACACACACTCTCTCTCTCTCTAATCTCTCACCGACGGGTTCCGTTGATTATAATAAAAGTCAATCGAGGCTCTTGAGCAAGCTCTTGATCTCTGCATCCGAATAGGAGACCTCCGCCCTCGCGCCATGTCGGCGGCGAACTTTTGTGGAATTGTCAAGACGACGCGACGCGCGCGTCGCGTCGTGCGCTCCAGCAGCCTGCTCGTCAAAGTCCTTCTTGCCACGATCACGATGCGCTGGGCAGTCTGCAGAAGCGGGGGCTCTTACACTGCTGCATCCCGTCATCATCTGAGGAGAAAATGCAGCAAGCTGCAGGGCCGCGCACAGCTTACGCAGAATGACGTCTGCAATCTCATCCTTTCTCTTTTGTTGCTGCCTGCGTTTGTTGAGTCGATCTTCCAGGTCCAGCTTGGCGTGAGCAATACAGACAAGCGAATTGGAAATGGCGACCTGCAGGACAATGCAACACGCAATGGTAAAGTCAGGGTCCGGGCCAACAGCAGGCCAGGGCGTTGCGTTGGGGTCGGGTGGGGACGGGGGGGCGGGAGGGCGAGGGCACCTCCGATTCGTCACTCGCAAGTGTCGTCGTGCATGAAGAAGGCGACTCGAGGGACGATACCAGTGAATGCAGCTCACGTTTTGCCTTGAGCACGGCCAGCTCTCCTCTTCGCGCCCTGAGGTCGGCGACCAGGATTCCAATCTGCTCGTTCTGGAAGGCCACGCCGTTCACGCAGTTGAGATACGCCGTCTTTAACTTGCTCAACACATCCCACGCTCGCGGCGCCCGCATGCTCTCGTCAATGAAGGCGTAGCCTCCTTCGCAGTCGTCCGTGTCGGGCAGCAGGCTAATGTTCAGGCGTGCGCAGGCCGCCATGACCTCTGGAAGCATGCTGCTCGGCCCCAGCACCTCCTCCTGCCCACTCGCAGCATCGGCTGCGTCACTGTCTAGGGGCGCGGTACACCCGTGCCGCGCGCGGCGCTGCAGGCACCTGCACCATGGTGGTATGCACGGTGCATATACACATCATACATACCAGCAGCCTAAAAAGGCTGCTGCTGCTCACCACACGGTTCGCGGTCGCGGGGTTGTCGAGCTCATTCTCCAGAAATGCGAGCACCTGGTCCCGCTTCTCATGAAGCTCCCGCGCATCATCGCGAACCTCGGCGCCCCACCACAACAATGACGCGAGGCGCATCGCTATGCCATGGATCGTTGGTTGGAGGGGAACCCTTGACCTCTTTGCTCAAGAGCAAAGCTTCTCGAGTTCTTTTACGGGGACGTGTTCACATCAAATTTTGAAAATTTAGGTCCCTGAATGAGAGAGCGGCACAGGGCGAAAAAGGGAGGCGTCAGCGGTGGCGCCTTTTGCAAGCTTGCGGCGGCAGCGCTGTGCGCCATCCAGGTGCGCTGATTCTTGTGCAAGTGTGGTGCCGGCCCCCATTGACAGAGCGGCGTACGGCAGGGCTTCCAGTACGTGTTTGTGCATTACCCTGCTTGGTTCGGACGCCGAGCAGGTGCCTCTCTCTCTGCTTGTCCGCGCATGCTCGCGTGTCTAACGTGCGCGTCGTGGTGCTCCGCGTCCTGCTGGCGCGGAGGCTCACGGTGAGTGTGCGCCTGGGCAGACGAGTATGTGGCAGCGAGCAGCGTTGGCGCCAAAGCACGTCCGGCCCTCTCACTTGGTAGCAGCTCACGAGCGGTGGGCGGATCCTTCGACTTCCGCGGGGGGGGCTCCGAAACTGAGATCACTCGGTGTGTGAAAACGAAGTGTGTGTCTCTCTATGTGTGTGTGTGCGTAGGTATGTGTTCAAGTGTATGTGTGTGTGAGTGTGTGTGTGTATGGCGAGAGAGAGAGAGAGAGAGAGGCGTGTGCGTGTGCGTGTGCGTGTGTATGTGTGAGGGCGCGCGTGCGCAAGAATTCGGCAGCAGGTGCGGGTGCCGAGACGGCAATACAAGCCTCACTGACTGAAGGCAGTACTGCCCCCACTCCCTCTCTCGCGCACTCTGCCATCTCCCTCACTCTGCCGCCACGACAGAGGTGTTTGCGGGCGAGACAGGCTGCACCAAATGCTCCAGCTTGTGGAAAATAAATAAACAAATAAATAACAGGCTGCACCAAAGGCTCCAGGGTGTTTGCGGGCACCGGGGCCTTCCGGCCGGCGACAAGCACCACATCGGTCTCGCCTCCCTCCTCCTCCCATCGAGCGTGCATGCATCAACGCGTTCTAGCCGTCGTTGTGCCATCTCACGCGTGCGCACATGCGCCCGCGCTCTGCTTGCAATGGGAGAGCGACCAAGGAAGGAACGGGGAGGCAAGGAGAGTGTGCAAGGGAGGCAAGGAGACCGTGCAAGAAGAGGTTGCAGGGTGCCGTGCGTGACCCGTGCCAGGAAAGCAGCTTGTGCTCAAGACTGCCGCAAGGGACCGACGGCAGAATTCTTGATTAATAATTAATTCATCAAATAATCGTTATCTGCTGCAGACAGCCGCAAGGGACCGACGGCAGAAGTGGTGCAACTCTTGTCGGAGCTCGAGGCAGCATATCAAAGAAAGCGCGCAACAGGGACGCCTTTCGAGGCGTCGGGCAGCAAAGAGCGCGATGGCACGGCCATCTGGCGGCGCTGGGAGTTTTCCTGCTTTTCTCAGTGCGGCGATGACGGGCTCCTCTACCGCATCTTCGGCATTCTCGGGTGGGGACACCGACGATCGGTGGAAATAGGCTACTTCCCGCACGAGGCAAACTCCGTGAACCTGTTGGTCAACGCCAACTTCACGGGCCTCCTGCTCGACGGCAACACGGACCCGCTGATTGCGCGCTCATGGTACTCGTCGGTGCCCAATTACCTCAAAATTCTCCACGAGAACCACAGGCTGCCCAAAGACTCGCAGACATTCAAGGAGCCCACTGAGGCAGAGCTCCGGAGCACGTGCGCGCCGTACTGCCTAAAGGCGTGCTATAACGTGAACTGCTACCAGGCCAGCGAGATGACACGGGAGCCGCTCATGGTGCGCAGCCTCGTCAAGTTGACCAACATCCAGCAGCTCATCGACTCTAACTTTGCCTCCCTCAAAATCTCTGTGCGCGGCGCGCGCGCGCTCGACTACTTCTCCATCGACATCGACGGCATGGACTACTATCTGCTCGACTCTCTGCTCAGCACCGGCTACGCGCCTCGCGTCGTCGCCACTGAATATGCTGCGCACATGGGCAAGGACCTGGCCGTGACGCGGCCGTACTCGCCCACATTCTCTGCCGCCGCCACGTCTTTTCAATATGGCGCATCGCTCATGGCGTTCCTGAAGCTGATGCGCCGGCACGAATACCGCTTCGTCGGCTGTGTCGAATGGAACGCCTATTTCATTCGCAACGACGAGCTGCAAAGACCCGAGCACTCGCGCGCCTTCCCAGAGCCGACGACGGCCACGTGCTTCTATCAGGATGCTGCCAGTCGCACCACAGAGGTTGTTCGTCGCCGCAAAGCTTGTCAGGTCGACTGGGTCGAGGTAGAAGTGCCCAAGGGAAGCAAACCAAGGGAGTGGTCCGTGCTCAAGGACCTTCTCCTCGAAAACCTCGGGGATGAAAGGGGGATGAGAGAGGGATGAGAGAGGGATGAGAGAGAATAGAAGAGAGAATCAACTACAGAAGGAGAGAAGGAGAAAGAAAAAGAAAATGAGTGGAAGAATGACAAAGAGAAAGAGAGAGAGAGGGAAGTTTATTGACAATCAATAGATGACTGAAGGTCGGTAAGTACAACGCCTGTTCCGGGTGACACCGCCTCTTGGTGCTCGGGGCCCAGCATATGGCGGCGAGACTATAAACCCCCACTCTCCGTTTGGCCTTGAGGCACGCCTTTCGGCAACACACAAGAGGGCCCAGACCGCCTCCGGTCCGCCCCAATCACCGACCAACTCTCTCGAGGTGTCGGGATCCCAAACCGATCCCCTGACCCCCTGGTACGACGGTCGGGCAGGGATCAACCCTTTCCAATGTTCGCCGGGTCTCCTTGGAGGGAAAGGGAAATCGCACGTAGGGTTGGACACGGGTGACCTGCCATCCCAAGGAAAAAAATACGGGGATCGAACCCCGGGGATCGAACCCCACCCGGCCCATGTGTTCCCCACGGCGGAACGCCTGCAGCGCTTCAGCTGCGCCAGTTGCTGCTGCCACCGCGCCGGATCCGCGCTCACCCGCACGCGGAGCAGCCTCCAATAGTCTTCCGAGGGCCCTCCCTCGAGCAAGGGTTGGGCAGCTTTGAGTAACGCAAGCACGAGGGCGATGACGTCATTCTTCCGAGAATAGACACGGTGCTATTAATGAAAATTTATATTTTCGAAGCAGATGGCATTGTGAAGTAGGAAGGGGAGTTCAGGGTATGGCAACCCTCGAGTTCAAAGGGTGAAGCTGATGGCAAAGCAAATCACTACCCTACCTAAGGGACTGGTCGGAATGATTCGGGGACTGGCAACCCCCGGGTTAAGGGGTGTAGGGCAGAAAGCACACCCATACACCCAAGCCTGTCTAGAGTCTGAGGTGAGACAGGGGCGGAGAGGAGGTAAGGATCATGGCGTGTAAACGAGCCAGATCCATTTAATGCAGATACGCTGATAGGAAGGAGTATGAAATCAGTGTCGATCATTTGTATAAATGGATACTGAGTGAAGTGGAGGTGTGGGTGCTTAGAGTAGCACCACTTCAACCGAAGCAAAAACAGAAATATCATTGCACCATAAGGTAACTTCATCATCAAATATAATTTCTTTATTACCAAAGGGAGATACCCAGTAGGGTATATAGCGTTGGGCTATTTGTTTCTGCAAGAACAAATAAAAGACATCAGACATTTCGCGGCAGAGTACGACCGGGACGACCGCTGTGCAAACGGCGTCGCTTAGAAAGAGCTGAAAGGGTAGTTCTTAGTATGATGATGATGTCGTTTATTTGTTCTTGCAGAAACAAAAAATAGCATAGTAGTATATTAAAGCCTAGTTGGTTTCCGCGTGTTTGGTTTTGTAGCTGATCACCACGCTGAAGAATGGCCCAAATGATGCTGTAGAGAGTGGGTCGCTTGGATGAGACTGGGACCCTAAATCTTTCGCTACCAAGTATGACGAAACGAACCCACGACCACGCGCGACCATCGAGCCTGACGACCACGACCACGGCGACAAGGCACGGTTACATTGAAAACGCAACTTAACCGAGCTTTGCTCGATCCAATCCTTTTATTACCGCACCAAATCATTGTCACGATCCTATCTGTACCTATCTGTATGTCTTCGTCGGCGACGTGACGAGGTTCAGGCACCTCGTCACGTCACACTGGGAGCCCGTTCTGATCACAGCCCCAAAAAGAGAGTGGGTGTCGTTTAATGAATGGGAACTCGCCGAGGGCACCTACAAAACCAAGCACGCGGAAGCCAACTAAGCTCATCTATATTACAATAGTAGGGCCCTATCTTACCCTCACTCACAACCCTGGTCGTCGTCGACGTAAGCGAAGTCGTCGGAGCTCGACGTCCTCCCTCGGTTGCGAAGGGGAATAACGTCTTGGGTCTGAACGCTGCAGAGCGTCCACCCATCCACACTCGAAGAGCACCCCACTGACGTAGTCGCCGCACAGCACAGGAGGTGTTGGGGACGACAGCACAGGAGGTGTTGGGGCGAGGCGAAAAAGACCACGAGAGATGGTGTCGTTTATCGAAAGAACTTGCCGTGGGCAACCAAAACCAATGTCGCGGAAGCCAGCTAGACTCACAATACTAGTAGCACTACCCTGACTAAGCGACGCCGTTGATATGGAGATTTTCGTTGTCTTGCTCGTCGTAGGCCATGTGAAAGGGAGAAGCAAGAGACAGGCCGCGAGTTGCAGCGGCGTGGCGATGCGCAGTGGTGGGAGCGCCACTAGCGCAACAGCCTAGAGCACATGCAAGGAGATGAAAAAGTATTATTACCTGCAGCGTCGTGAACCTTGTCACGGTAGTAAAAGGAACAAGCTGAGTGGAGCTTTGGGAGTTGGGGGGGTATATAGCGTTGGGCTATTTGTTTCTGCAGGAACAAATAAAAGACATCAGACATTTCGCGGCTTCTTTGGCGCGCTGTATCGGCCTCTCAACGCCCACGCGCCGCTGGGGGCTGCCGCCGACTCTGCGGGCGCGGCACGCTCATCACAGCTGCGCTCACCCGCACGTGGAGCAGCTTCCGAGGGAACTCCCTCGAACTCCTCCAGGCCGGCAGGTGTCGACTCGTCCGCCTGATGCGCTGGTGCGGGCAGATGCTCGCTCCCCCGCACTCCTTGCATCTGCTCCTTTGGCACTGGTGCTCGCAAAGACCGCACTCCTTTCATTGGCTGCTCTGGCGTTGATGCTGGCAAATGCTCGCCCCGCACTCCTTGCATTCGCTCCTGATGCGCTGGTGCGGGCAGATGCTCGCCCCCCTCGCTCCTTGCATTGGCTCCTCCGACGTTGGTGCGGGCAGCTGCCCGCCCCGCCGCACTCCTTGCATTGGCTCCTGATGCGCTGGTGCGGGCAGATGCGCTCCTCTGGCGGTGCTGGCAGAGCCCCGCCCCCCCGCACTCCTTGCATTGGCTCCTCCGGCGCTGGTGCTGACAGATGCTCGCCCCCCAGCACTTCTTGCATATGCTCCTGATGCGCTTGTGCTTGCCCCTTATGCTCCTGCTTGCGCCTGCATCGCAGGCGCAAGGGAGCAGTGAGGGAGTGAGGGAGTGAGCGAGGGACAGAGAGAGGGAGGGTGAGAGAGAGAGAGGGAGGGAGGGAGGGAGGGAGAGAGAGAGGGAGAGAGAGAGAGGGAGAGAGAGCCAATAACATCAGGACGGGTCGATGCTCGTGTCGCCTTGCGGAGTC
>Ga0315899_10010085_pt1 | contig 10113 bp, 10 predicted proteins | sample LakEriMetagenome_2_FD_203518 | JGI IMG/M metagenome (GOLD analysis project Ga0315899, IMG submission 203518) | Freshwater fungal communities from buoy surface, Lake Erie, Ohio, United States - Buoy 4 MA112 | ecosystem: Environmental > Aquatic > Freshwater > Lake | place: USA: Lake Erie, Ohio...
TGACTCGGTTCCTCGAACTGACTCCTAAGCAGTACCGTAAGCTTATTGTTGGTCTGACCAACGTTGTTGAAAGCAAGATGTGCGCTAAGGAATGGGAAGCAATCAACTTCTCGCATGTTCCTTCTCTTGCATCTGCTCGTTACCAGAAGGCCTTTGGCCGTAACGCAAAGGACGCATACTCTGCTTACATTGCGGAACTGAAGAAGCCAGAAGTTGAACGTACCGTGAAGGTCAAGATCAACGCGGGAGCAGTTTATCCTTACGATGTTGTTAAGTCAGTCGTAAAGGGTAACGCAGCTGTTGCAGACGAACAGTGGAAGGCTCTGCCTAACTTTATCGGTGATGCTCGTATCATGCCAATGGTCGACGTTTCTGGTTCCATGGGTTCGCTGCACTACGGCCACAGCGCTCTTCAGCCTATCGACATCGCTGTCTCGCTTGGTCTTTATTGTGCAGACAAGAACACTGGAGACTTCAAGGACCTGTTCCTGACCTTCTCTGGTAAGCCTAAGATGGAACACCTCAAGGGCACTCTGTCTCAGAAGATGAAGCAGATGGAAAAAGCCCACTGGGAAATGAACACCAATCTGCACGCAGCATTTGACGAGATCCTCAAGATCGCTGTCAAGGGTAATGTTGCAGATGAAGACATGCCTCAGATGCTGCTCATTCTTTCGGACATGCAGTTTGACCAGTGCACTCGCTACGATGACTCTGCTATGCAAATGATCAAGCGTAAGTATGAGGACGCTGGTTACAATGTTCCTAAGATTGTCTTCTGGAACGTCTCTATGTACGGTAAGGAAAACGGTAACACTCCAGTCAAGTTTGACGAACGCGGTACTGCTCATATCTCTGGCTTCTCACCGGCGATCATGAAGAGCGTTCTTGCAAACGACCTTGAAGACTTCACTCCATACAACGTGATGGTGAAGGCTCTTATGAACGATCGCTACGCCTACTAAGGCGTAGCTACTACTTTAGGATCGTTGCAGCAAACAATAGCTTAGCTCAATGGTAGAGCATTTGATTCTTAATCAAACTGTGCGGTTCGATTCCGTGGCAAACAAGCGATCCTGACAAAAAATAGTTGTTGACATTGTTTAAAACATGGTATAAATATAAATCATGAGGGAAACCTTGTAGCTCTTTGAAAATTTAGAAACAGAAGAAATTCTGTTTTCACATGAGACTCTTGACATACCTTGCTTAGCGGTGAGGAGCGTGTTGGGTTTCAGCTGAAAACAGAGTTATTGCGGGGTAGAGAAGAGGCATCTCGACTGGCTCATGACCAGTAAATCGAAGGTTCGAGTCCTTCCCACCGCAACCAAATAGCCAACGTCCTAGACACCGCGAAACCTCGGGCTTTATACGAGTTATAGATAGCTAGGAGACCCGACACGAGGGTGTAGAGTGGCAAGAATACGGAGAGCTGGGCGAGTGGTTTATGCCTACAGTCTTGAAAACTGTCGAACGGAAACGTTCCGTGAGTTCGAATCTCACGCTCTCCGCCAAGTTAAAGGATCGGTTCAGCAAACCAAAACGCTAAAAATGCATGAAGTCTTAGCGGACAAAACGATCCTGTTATTATTTGGGCTCTTAGCTCAGCTGGGAGAGCGCCTGATTTGCATTCAGGAGGTCAGGAGTTCGATCCTCCTAGGGTCCACCAAGTTACGATGGTTGTGTTAGAGTCTTGGTTATCTTAACACATAAACTAGCAAGAGGTACGGGTCGCTACCGTCGCTCACTATTCCATCGTATTCAATAACGCGGAGGTAGCTCAGAGGTAGAGCCACTGCTTGCCAAGCAGTAGGTCGCGGGTTCGATTCCCGTTCTCCGCTCCAGAAAGTATAATATGAAAACAATTCAAGAGAAAGAAGAGTTCTATACAAATTGCAGCACTATTCTTAGCATACCTCATCTGTTTCATGATCCTGTACCTCGTCGTACCCGATGGAACTCTCGATTCCTTGGCAACGGTAGGTACCCAGGTTTTGGACTTGTTCAATGCTTTGGATCGTCAGTGAGAGTCATGAGCAAGCATGGAACAAGGGTCTTTAAGACTTACGAAGAAACTTACGACTACTTGAAAAAAGTAGTTGACACCAACAAATAGTTGATATAGATTAAATAAGAATTGGTCCTATCGTATATGGGTATTACGCTCGGCTGTCCACCGGGTGAAGAGGGTTCGAGTCCCTCTAGGATCGCCAAAATATGGAGATGCAATGGATTATCAAGCCGAAATTGCTTCTCTACGTAAACGAATTGCTGATGTAAGAAAACGAATTGAAGGTGACATCGTCATTCATAATGATATTGAACCAGCAGTTAACGTAGAAGATCAGCAAAGAGAAACAAGTTTTAATGACTTGAGAAATAAACTTAAGCGGAATTAGCTCAGTGGTAGAGCAGGTGCTTTACACGCATCTGGCCGGGAGTTCGACCCTCTCATTCCGCACCATTATTGCCCATGTAGGCCAACTGGTAGAGTCGGCGCGCTTAGAACGCGTATGTTGGGGGTTCGAGTCCCTCCATGGGCACCAATTCAAAATGAGGATGAGATGTCGAAAGTACCGTACACGATTGATGTGAACCGTTACATTTGTTCCGAACTTGATACCATCCGTAAGATGTTCGAGACCTATGACTTCTCGATGCTGAAAGCGACTGTTGAGCGCATCCAGTTCCACGCTTCCTCGATGGAAGAAGCTCTGTATCGATACGAAGGTATCAAATACACTCTTCGCAATGACGTCGACTCTGAGACTGTTACTGACGCAGAGTTCCGCGAAAAGGCGAAACGAGTTCTCGAGCAACTGAAAGACAATCGTAGATAACGCCCTTGTAGGCCAATTGGCAGAGTCACCGGCTTCAAACTCCGGAAAGTGTGAGTTCGAGTCTCACCAAGGGCACCAACAATAATGGAGGATAACATGGCTTATTGGGGCTATCACGCAATGTTCGACTGCGCTGCATGTGACATTGACAAAATTACAAGCAAAGAAAACGTTTACAACTTCATTAAAGAGTTGGTGCCAGCGATTGATATGATTGCATATGGCGAACCGATGATCGAGCATTTTGCTACACATGCACCTGACAAGGCTGGCATCAGCTTCATTCAGATGATCGAGACGAGCAATATCTCTGGGCATCTTGTTGACTCAAATGGTGATGCATACATTGACATCTTCTCGTGCAAGACTGTTGACGTAAAGATTGCAGAAGAGCTTATCACTAAGTACTTCAGCCCAGAAAAGATCAGATTGAACTTCCTTACTCGATCTGCTGGATAATACTGGATGCGTGGGTGAGTGGCTTAAACCAGCGGTTTGCTAAACCGTCGATCCCGAAAGGGGTCCGCAGGTTCGAATCCTGCCGTATCCGCCATAAATATAACAGATCCTCAAAGTATGGATGGTAATTCCTAGCTGGTGCGGGAGGCCGCCTGGAAAGCGGTTCGGAGAGCAATCTCTTTGGTTCGATTCCAATGCTGTCCGCCATACAACAACAATGAGGTGATGTTATGACTGAAGTAATTACCGACGACGTAGAAATCCGTATCGAAAAACCTTCTCGCAAAGATCGATTCCAACGATCACTCGTCGCTCGAGCGCATCGTAAATTGGTCAAAGCCATTAAAGCGATTCGAGAGTCTCGCGAAGAACGAGAAGAAGAACAACTACGGCTGAAGCACTTGCACCTCATGCAAGATCAAAAGAAAAAAGTGCGAAAAACTAAAAATAGTAGTTGACATTGCTTTCAAAAGGTATATATTGTAATAGTAAGGAACGAGAAAACCAAGACGATCCGAGATCATGACGGTAGAAGTTCTAGTTAATCATCGGGCAGGGATAACCCCATAAGACCCGACTATAAATAGTGTTGTAACGAGTACTCTGTTTTCACGTGCATCCCGTAGATGAGGGTCGGCCACCCAAACTTTACTGAAATATGCAATGCGCTGGGGTGTACGTGAAAACAGAGATTGAAGTTAAGACGACACCATGAGAAGACGAGTTGGCACGTAGAAGTTGAACATTAAAAGATGTCAGAAGTTCAACTACTCAGTCTGAGGGTCACCCTATCAAGTCGTTAGTCCGTTGCGGGTGTACAATGGACAAAGAATTCATTCCTCGTTAGCTCAGTTGGTAGAGTATCTGACTGTTAATCAGAGTGTCGTTGGTTCGAGCCCAACACGAGGAGCCAAAATTTATGTCGGTGTAGCTCAATGGTAGAGCGGCGGTCTCCAAAACCGCGCGCAGTGGGTTCGATTCCTACCACCGATGCCAGAATATCCGGCATTAGCGCAGCCTGGTAGCGCGCTTGATTTGGGATCAAGAGGTCGCAGGTTCGATCCCTGCATGCCGGACCAAGATTTAGGATCGATTCAGCAATCAATAGCTCGGATATAGCAAAAAGACGATCCTGTTCTAATATGGCCCTAGAGCATGACCAGGTTATGCATGTGCCTCTAAACCACCGAATGTGGGTTCAAATCCCACTAGGGCCACCAAGAATTCGACGTTATAGGTAACCCATGAGAGTAAACGAGACAACTCATGAATTCTTATATTAGCTAGCGCCGTATATGCTGGTAAAACCGATAAAATCCTTCTCAGGACGTGCATATGTTAGAGTCGAATACCTACTACAACAAAGGAGAAACACTATGAAAGAATTTAATTCGTAGATTACTAAACCACCCTAATTGGGTCCAACATTATGAAGCTAAACTGAATTACCCAATTAGGAGAATAAAATGTCTGTAGAACTTAAAATTAAATCGAAACACCTTTCCGAAGAAGCTCGTATCATTCGTTTTGAAGAGCGGAAATTTCGTAAACAAGTTGATTGGTTGAAGACCCATCAGCAAACTTACGATAAAGAACATGCCACTATGATGTCGTTAAAACAGCATCGTCGCTGGGATGTTCGCAATGAGAATAGGGCTACCTTCCTTGCTCGTACATATCTCGCTGGTAAAGATTACAAGACTGTTGAACACAAGTGTAATGATCTTGCTGTGTTGCGCTGCTGGATCTTTCCACGTCTTTGTGAAATGGTTAACAAGTACGGTCCACCTGCCGACAAGCTAAGCAAAAAGTGGAATAGAGAACGTATGCGTTACGAATATGACCCAGAACCTTGGAAAGAACACGAAAAGAAAGTGTTAGGTTGGTTAGGACTTTAATAAATACTATTTGGATGGATACTGCAACCAAGCTCAGTGTAAGCAATTACACATTGGCAAAAGGTTAGATAGTATCGTCGAGGTCCACAGACCATCCAGTCAATTAATTTGTGGATAGTAAGCGATATAGAAGCTAACCCATCGAAATGTAAGATGAAGGCCTGGTGTATTAGCCGGCGAAACATGACAGCTCGGAGAGACGAGCACAAAATTGCAATAAACTAGTTGACATTCTGATCGAGTTAGTATAGACTATCCATATAACCAAAAGAGGTACTCTCTATGCTAACTCGTGAAGAACTCGAAGACATCATGAACAACCAACCATATGGCGCTGGTAAACAATTGATGAAGAAAGGCTTTAGGAAGTCTACATTCATTGCTACTCCGTACAAAAAGAATGTACTCGAATCGATTAAGGTAACCGTATTTAGTACAGATAAGAATGCGTTTTCGGATGCACAACTACGATTCTACTCCACTCATGCAAAAAATATCGAGTATGATGGCGTTGAGTGGAAGCGTCAAGTATAAATAAGAATAACGCGGGTAAGGCTATGGTAGCCAGGCAGCCTTCCAAGCTGTAGGAGACCGGTTCGATTCCGGCTACCCGCTCCAAAATAACGCTGCCATAGCTCATCAGGTAGAGCAGTTGCCTTGTAAGCATCAGGTGCGGGGTTCGAGTCCTCGTGGCAGCACCATTCACGCTGACGTAGTATAGTGGTATTACAATGGCTTCGTATCCCATCAATGAGAGTTCGATTCTCTCCTTCAGCACCAATCGTAGCGGCTAGAGTTTGTCTCTGGCCGCTTTGTAGTTTCAAAAGAGGAAAACATGCCAGAAGAAGTCAAAGAAGAAACCAAGGAAACTGAAGAAATGTTCATTGATGGTATCGAACATCTGTGGGAATATTATGAAGACGGAAAGCTAGTTAAATTCGAAGAACTCAGCAAAACTGGTCACACTTCATATTACACGGCATGAACATCGATCAGTTAGTCGAACTTGCGCATGAGATCGAGAACGGCGATCCTATTGATTGGGGAATGATTCCCATCAAAGAAGAAGATGCTTATCGAAAGATGGCAGAGCAAGTAATTGAAATGATGAAGAGCCATAATCCGGCTGATCGCCAAACTATAGCTCTTGCTGCATTAACTAAACTTTTAGTAGAGAACTTTGTTCTCAATTACCATCTGATGGTTTCGAATTCACCTTAACAGCGTTATACGCTTGTGCACCGTAGAACGCAGCTACGATCGCTGCGACTGATACGAAGTAAGTGGGAGCAATATCACCTAGAACTGTAGCAGCATGATCTAATCCATAGCATGCTGCGATTACAACTGATATAGGATACAATAGCATTCCAAAGAGTGCGAACCAAGCCATCTTACGCTGAGCATCTTCTCTCTTGTCCTCATTCTCAATCTTTAGTTGTTTTTCTTTCATATTCAACTTTTCATCCACCACTTCACATTCGTCAAGTTTAATATCTTCTGACATGTTGTTTCCGTTACTTTGAATTTGATCGGTAAGTACCATCCCAGTTTGATGGCGCCTTTCCGCTCTTAATACGATCATACATTGCATCATAGTATCCATTTAGACCGGGAGAGACTGCTCTTGCTTTTTCTAAATGAAAAATCGCAGTCGTCCAATTACCATCGTAATAGCTTCTTAAGAATGCTGAATGTTCTTCTGTTTGAGCATGGATCGTGTAGATCTTTACACCAACGGTCTTACCTTTTACAGCGATACGATCGAGTTCACATACGTCAAATTCGTCTCTTACTTGCTGAGCAGTCACCGGCCCAAGGATCATCTTCACACCGTATGGTTTTGACTGCCCTTCAAGACGAGATGCTAGGTTAACACCGTCACCTAAGCAAGTATAATCAAAGCGCTGAGAAGAACCCATATTGCCCACAACCACATTAGCAGTATTAATCCCAAGTCCCATTCCAAAAGCTGGCACACCTTCTTTAGCAATTTCTTCATTGAACTTCTCCAAGTCTTCGAGCATAGCGAGCGCAGTTCTTACTGCGTTCTTTGCGTGTTGAGAGTCGTCAAGAGGAGCATTCCAAAAAGCCATCTGTGCGTCACCAATGTATTTGTCAAGAGTTCCTTCATTCTCAAGAATCTTGGCAGTCATGGCTGTCATATAACGGTTCATGATCTGTGTTAATCCTTGAACATTTTCTCCGTAGTGTTCAGAGATAGTAGTGAATCCGCGAACGTCTGTAAACATGATCGAGAGTTCACGAGTCTCTCCACCGAGCTTGAGTAAATCAGGATTCTTTTGTAGCTTTTCAACCATCGCTGGAGATAGGTAAGTACCAAACTGTTTCTTGATCTGCATCTTCGCGAAGTATTCTTGGCCATACTTTACACCGTAGACGTGCGCAAAGACAAGGATCGACATCAGTGCCGGAATCGCGGTGTTAATTAATACAGAACTTGAAGCAAACAAGTAGAACGGATATGCAATTGCTCCAACAACAAGCACGATAGGAAGCGCCCAACCGAATCTTACATAGCTACTCAACACGATCATTAGACCAAGACCCAGGATAGCAGCTAGCTTATAGAGTTCGCTTTCCATAGGAGTTACAATGTTGTAACCACTTGTTACCGAGGCAAATGCTTTTGCTACTACGTCGTGGCCGTAAGCCGCTCCAGCTGCAGTAGGCACAGGATTTGATATGCCTTCAGCTGTAACGCCGATAAAGACTGTCGCACCCATTAGATCTGGAAAGTTGTCGGCAGCATCATAACGCTGGAATGTAAAGTTTGGATTAACCCAAATACGAGAAAGTGGATCTGTTTTGATAGCATCAAATCCCTTCACACGTACAGCTTCAACACCAAAGTCAGAAGACTTGATCTGATACGTATTAGTTGCCATGTAGGTTTTAAATACTTCAAGCACGATCGATGGATACAGTTTATCATCTACGGCAGATACCATTGGTAATCTACGTACTACACCATCAATCTCTGGAAGAGTGTTTGCAATACCAATACCAGAAGCTGCTGCCTCGTATTGTGGTAGGTTAGCTGCAATTCCTTTATATTTTGGTACGAAGTATGAAGCAGGTGGTCCAACTTCTACCATGCCGGTTGTGTATGCGGCTCTACCTTCAGTCTTCTCTGAAGGGAAGTGTGCCAGTACTACACCTTGAGGAAGCACTTCGATAAACTTACTATCTTTGCCAGTTCTATCTTCTTCAGGGAAAGAAAGGTTGAGTACGATTACACCAGCGTTTGATTCTCTTAATCGAGTAATAATATCTGCGTAGGTGTCTCGTGGGAACGGGAACTGCCCGTACTTGTCAAGAGTCTTTTCTGAGATATCGACAAGAACCGCATCGGTGTTCTTTACTGGTTCTTGAACAATCATTTGATCAAAAAGCTTTAACTCTACGTTTTGCAAGAATGTAGGATTTGCTAAAGTTAACCAAGTCAAAAGCGCGGTTGTGATGATTGCCCAGATTGGCGATAATAATATTTTCATTGTTGTATTAACCTTATAAAATTACTTGATTGGCCATCGAGAGTTATTATATTTATCGTTATTTCACCCTGTATAGCTGTCATGTTTAAACCAGTTTCTTCCACAAACTTAACACCGAACGTAGATTTAGAAGACATTCTTATCACTTCAACGTAGGGGTCTTGTTTGATAGTTATAACACCTGTAGCTGAATTCTGACCTGGAATTACACCGTCTGGCGCTGAAGGATCATCAGATCTGAGGAAATCTTCGAAAATAACTTCATCAAGGTAACTCACATCTAGTTCGTTAAAGTCTAGCTCCTTTGTATCGATAAAATCAGCTTGAAGTAAGTCAATATCTAACTCATTCTCGTCAAGAGGATTACTGCTCTTTGCTTCTTTTACAAGCTTATCTTTTACTATTTTGGGTGGGCTAATAATCATAAAGTTATCGATGTTGTTTTCATCAATAGATATTATTATTGGTTTTGATGGAGCTGAGTCTCGAGAACTTACTTGAACAGCTTCAAACGCTCGGCTTAAAATAACAAAGCCTGCATCATTCGAGACCTCAATGGATCCAACTGACCCATCTAAATTTGGAACAAGAATTACGATTGACTTGCCGAGTTCGTCAACAGTCATAGTAAAGGCTGTACCGCGAACAGCGATTGTTGCAGAAGGCGTCTCGATATCAACACTATCGGGATCTGAGTGCGCGATGTTTCCCGAAGCATACTTCACCGTGCCCATGGCAACCTTCAGTCCTAAAGACCCTTGGGTTGTACTTGGATCATATACAAAATCGTCGATAGTCAGTTCGGAGTGTTCAGATACTTTTACTTGTGTTTCATCATCAAAGGTGATACCAATAACACCCTTTGCGGTTTGAATATAATCGTTCATTTCAATAGTCAACGAAAGGTCGGCGTTAATCTCTTCTTCAGAGCGCTCGACCATTCCGTTTCCAGTGTACTCAGTTATTTCTCCAATTCCAGCTATCGCAGGTACAGCAATCAGATTAATCAGACTGAGTAATGCTAATAACCTGATTCGATCCATTGGTCACCATATTAATGATTGATTGCGCAGTTGTGGTTTCTTGTAAGATAGTTACTTCGTTGAAGTCGCCAGTAGCGTCAATCGTAATAAGATGCCCTTCGAGTGAACTTCCGTATCCAGTTTGCGTAATCGTATATTCATTACTATCACCATTTAAATCAAATGTGTGAGTAGCACCATCCGAGTCAATATCAATATCGAAGATATTATCGCTTCCATTTATGCCGTAATCAAGAGTCGTGTATTCAGCACTCACCACTTGACCCATGTTCAAATACACTTCATTTGAGCCACCAACAATATTCCATGTTAAAGAACTACTCGAAGCAAGCGAAGCGTAGATCTCAAATAGGTT
>Ga0315899_10010089_pt1 | contig 10110 bp, 10 predicted proteins | sample LakEriMetagenome_2_FD_203518 | JGI IMG/M metagenome (GOLD analysis project Ga0315899, IMG submission 203518) | Freshwater fungal communities from buoy surface, Lake Erie, Ohio, United States - Buoy 4 MA112 | ecosystem: Environmental > Aquatic > Freshwater > Lake | place: USA: Lake Erie, Ohio...
ATAATCGCTGCGAAGTGCAGCGATTATTGTGAATATTAGAATGATTGTTATTCTGCGTTTCAATTTTTTACAATTTGAATGGATTGAATATTCTTTCTGTCTTGACGAAGAACTACCTGATAGGATCCTTTCGCCCATTTATCAGATGGAATAGAAATGTTCTGTAATTGCGTACCATACTCACGCGTAGGAATTGAATAGATGGTTCTTCCAACTGCGTCTAGTACTAAAACTTCAATGGATTCCGGTTTAGATAATTGGAACTGAATGCGTGTAGATTCAGTTGTTGGATTTGGGAAAGCAGTCGCATTAAATACAGAGACAGAACTCTCCTCAACACCAATAATAGCATCTTCATAGACGATGAAATCATCCAAAGCCCCTTCAATCAAAGATCCTCCGTTTAAATTCACGGTTGGACGAAGACTATCACTTGCGATGAACTGAAGTTTCATTTGTGCTGTTGGTGTCATGAAGTCGCTCACATGGAATGCGTTTCTTCTCCATTGCATGTCACTTGTTTTTGTGTTTTCAACATAAGTCCAAGTAGCACCGTTATCATTGCTCAAACGTACCTGCCAGTAATCAGCTCCTGGATTTGCACCACCTGGAGGGCTATTGGTATACCATCTGAAATAGCTGATAATAGGATTCGTGAAACTTGATAAGTTTATTGTCGTTGTTTGAAGAGTTGTTTTTCCTCCATCTACATCGTTTTCACCAATTCCTCCGCCGATTGTTCCATTACCGGTAAAAAAACAATATTCGCCTGCTGGAGTCACCTGATCTCCTGTTTGAACAATTGTTCCTGGAGCAACATCAACGGTGGTGCTCGGAATTGGAATTTCTAATAACCAAATACCGGTAGTGGCGTTATCTCCAGCAACACCTGTTTGCCATGAACCCCAGTCCTCGTTGTTATCACAATCGTGACGTCCAACTTCGTTCACACCAATTAGCATAATGTGAGGAAGTGTTGGAAATAATGACTGATGAGCACCAACTGGATTAACTGTTCCAACTGAACCGTTAACATCGTTAGCTGTAAAGTAATATTTCAAAATTGTTCCTGGATTAAAACCATCAAAGGTGGTTTCAAAAGATCCTGATGCATCTAACATTGCTGAAACTTGCCAAGGATCATTATTCACTTGATAGTGACAATTCACATCAGACAAGTATTGCGTGTATGGAAAAAATAAATCCAAATCTGCGCTCAATGTAATTGGTACAATTGGGCTTGCGAAAGCCTGAGGCGTATGATTTATAACTGCTGGAGAAATAAGCGTAATGCCATGTAAATAGAATCCCTGAACAATGGCATTTCCATTTGGAGTTCCATTCGTAATATCTCCATCGTTATCATCGGCCAATAGAACGTCTAACAAAATATCTGTAAAAGCCTCTCCTTCGTTTCCATCAGCTGTTTCTGCTTGCAAACCCGCATAAGCTTCAACGAACAATGGCATTGTGGCGTTCCAATCTCCTCCCATTAACAAGTGTGTATCGTACCATGCTCCCATAATTATTTCACCATCAGCATGCACCTCGCCTACTAAGTCTTGCGGATATACTTTACGTTCGGTATCATATCTTCTTATTCCATCTTGGTTATCAGTGTAAAATCCAATTCCAACAACAGGATTATCAATTAATGAAATTCCCCAATAATCGGCGTATCCCTCACCTATAGCTCCATTCATGAAGAATGAACCTAAACTTTGATAATAGTTATCATTAATTCCGTGACCATATTCATGAAAAACAACATCGGCCAATAAACTCGTTGCATTACATCCATTTCCAATTGCATAAAAGTTAATTGAACTTCCATCATAGAATGCATTGCAATCACCAGAGGTCAAATCAATATTCGTTGGTAATTGAAAGTCCATTCCAGTAAAGTTTGGCATCCAGAATTTGCAATGGTCATGAATTCGATTTACACTCTTATATGCAGAAAGCTCGCGAACATTTGCAGCTGTTGACATGTCAATCGTATTCAACCCTGCTTGAAGGGTAACGTTTTTTTGTGGAACCGTTCCGTTCGTGTTAACGGTGCTCCAAGGACCTTCTAATCTGACAACAGCATTTGCTCCTGCATTAAGGGGAAAGGTTCCTGAACCATTTATATCGGTTCCATAATCTGTTCCTGACACGGTTAGGTATATATTGTTCAACCCTTCGCTAGTAACAACTCCGTATGGATTGGTCATGTACACATCACCATTCACTTGAACATCAACAACCAATTCCTCTGCACCAGATTTCTTAGGACCACCTTCAGCATGAGAAACCAAATTCTTACGCATTAAAACTTTACCCGAGATAGCATCTACATAAGTGAGGTAACGCTGAGGAACATTCTGAGCATTGCGCGTTGAAACAGTAATTGAATAAACTTTATGATACTCGAAAGATGTTGCGGTTGGAACTGGCAAAATGAATAGCTCAGCGGTCGATTGAATCGATTGAATCGACGTGGTAATTCCTTGCTGTGCGGCTAAACGAGCTTGTTGCTCTCCAATAGCAGGCTTATCTTTCAACTGAATATTCGGATGAACACCGAATGCAAATTGAACAACTTTACCATTCACCAACTTGACAGAAGCCTTGCTGAACAATACTTTCATTCCGTTGAAAGTTTGATCGAATACAACATTGGTAAATTTGTTGGTCTTTATTTCTGGTCTAGCAGAAATCTGAACCGTTCCAGAGCAAAACGATATATTCATTTCATTTAAAAATGAAATCGCTTTCTCAGTGTCAGAAGAGCCAACAACATCTATTGGATTTCCAAATGCCTTAGTTGGCATTCCCGTTCTTTCAGAAAAGAGAGAAGTCCACTTTGGATGCGCTCCTTGAAAAACCTTCCATACAGAAGAATTAGAGAGCAGCATTTGTTTGTCGGCATGGTAGGCCTCTTCAGATTGATAGAGTCTTACTTCCAACGGATCGAAATTTCTTTCAATATCGTTTTGTCCGAAAATAGAAAAAGATAAAAAAATCGAAAGGCCTAAAAATATCTTACGCATGCTGATTAAGGTTTATGGACCTAATAAACGAAGAAATGTTGAAACAAAAAAGCGAATTACTTTTTCTTTTCGGCCAAAAGAGAAAACATACTTTGCATTAATTCTTCACGAGCCAACAACTCACGCTCGAGTTTTTCCTTTTGCGCTTTAACCTCGTTCAATTCATTTTGAAGAGGATTTAAAGAAGCCGGAGTAGAATTTTTCTTGTTTTCCATGATTATGAGATGAACAAATATATTTCAATTTATCTGAAATACGAACTTCAAAGTAAAAAAGTTCGGTTAAAGTAGTTTTCACTCCACTCTATTTCAGGCTTTTCATTAAAGATTCCATAGACCGTGCTGCCCGTGCCCGACATACTTGAATATTGTGCGCCTGACTTCAGTAGTTTCTCTTTTATCTTTTCAATTTCAGGAAATAAATTGAAAACTTGTGGCTCGAAATCGTTTTTAAGCGTCTCATTCAACTCTTGACTTTCAATTAGTTTCATCCAATCGAAATTGGAAGGTTTGGGTTGAATGCCCTGAAATGCTTGTGCTGTAGAAATGTGTATCCCCGGATTAACAACCACGAGAAACTTTCCACCTAAATTAAAATCGACTGGGTTAACCACTTCTCCCCTTCCCGAAATGAGCGCGGCTTTGTTCTGAACGAAAAAAGGACAATCGCTTCCTAAATGAGCCGAAAGTTCTTCTAGGCGATGAATGGACAAGTTCAATTGGAATAATTCATTTAACGCCTTCAACATAAAAGTCCCGTCACTTGATCCACCACCCATACCCGCTCCACTCGGAATAATCTTGTGCAAATGAATTCTCACATGACCAATCCCGTTTGCCTCTTGAAGCAGCTTCCAGGCTTTGTAAACTATATTTTTCTCGGTTGGAATATCATTCGATTCTCCGGTGCAGACCAAGGTTGTCTCTTCTGTTGAAGGTGTGACCTCGAGTATATCGCACAAGGGAATGGGCATGAACAAACTTTCCAAATTGTGAAATCCGTCTGTTCGCTTTTCAGTGATGAACAGTCCTAAATTTATTTTTGCATTTGGAAAAACTAACATCTTAATCGAGATATCCCATTTGAGTCAGCGCGCGCGTATCGTTTCTCCACTTTTCGACCTTCACAAACATTTCAAGGAATACCTTTTTGCCTAAGAAACTCTCCATGTCTTTGCGGGCATTGGTTCCCACACGCTTCAACATGCTTCCTTGGTGACCAATGATGATGGCCTTTTGTGATTCGCGTTCAGTAAGAATAACAGCTGCAATGCGAATGATGGTTGGCTCTTCTTTGAAGGCTTCAACAATTACTTCGCATGAATAAGGAATTTCGCGATCGTAAGTTGTGAAGATTTTCTCACGAATAATTTCACTCACAAAGAAGCGCTGCGTGCGATCTGAAATTTCATCTTTCGGGAAGAAAGCAGGATGCTCGGGCAGAACAGCTAATATTTCGGCAAGCAATTCTTTCGTGTAGATTTTTTCTAATGCAGAAACCGGGAAGACTTTCGCATTCGGTAATGCTTCATTCCAAAATTGAAATGCTTCATTGGCTTTCTCTGTACCAGCTTTATCGAATTTGTTTAGCACCACGAAAATGGGAACTTCCATTTTTTTCAAACGATTGAAAGTCTCTTCATGAAGACCTTTTTTGTCGAGCAGGTCAATGACCAATAAGATTAGATCGGCATCTTTCAGTGCAGTACCAACCGATTTCATCATTCCTTCTTGTAATTTATACTTCGGATCGAGCACTCCTGGAGTATCGCTGTAGACGATTTGATAGTCTTCGTCATTCAAAATACCCATAATTCGGTGACGGGTGGTTTGCGCTTTGGGAGTTACGATACTTAGCTTTTCGCCCATTAAAGCGTTCATTAGCGTAGACTTACCTGCATTGGGATTACCAATCAAGTTCACGAAACCCGCTTTGTGCGCGGCTTTTTTTTCTCCTTCTTCAGATTTTTCTTGCATATTGCTTGTAAAATTAGTTATATTTGCACTCCCAAAGGGGAAAACTTTTAGAGTGCGGGGTGGAGCAGTTGGTAGCTCGTTGGGCTCATAACCCAAAGGCCACAGGTTCGAGTCCTGTCCCCGCTACCAAATCAAAAGCCAATCGAGAGATTGGCTTTTTTGTTTATGTAACTTTAAAGCAATTTATATCGTACATTTAATTGATGCCCGAATATGGTGTTTATTTAGAATGAATGATTTCGAAAAAAACAAAGAGGAATTATTAGTAGAACTCACGAGACTTCGAGAGGAGAATTCACTCCTCAAGTCAATCCATAAGACTCAAGACATTGAGCGTGTCCTTGCGCAAAGTAAATTTCAAATGCTCTTTGAGCAATCCCCAATAGGAATGGCACTTGTACTTCACGAAACGGGAGAATTTTTAGAGGTTAACAATTCAGTATTAAGGTCTACAGGATATTCAAAAGATGAGTTCTTGAAATTGAGTTATTGGGATCTAACACCAAAAGAATACGAGCAACAAGAGATTGAACAATTGAAAACACTCAATGAAACCGGACGTTTTGGTCCAAATTTCAAAGAGTATATTCGAAAAGATGGAACACGTTATCCTTTATCAATCAGCGGTGCTTTATTTATTGATACAGATGGAAGAAAGGTAGTTTGGGGAATTATTGAAGACATCTCAGACAGAAGAGAGCATGAATTAATTATTAAGCATCAAAATGAAGAACTTCTTCGTTTGAATGCATCGAAAGACAAGTTTTTCTCAATTCTTGCACACGACTTAAAAAATCCGTTCAGCGCAATTATTGGTTCAAGCGAATTACTTCTTTCCAGATCCGAGAAAAGCGACTCCGAGGAAATTGATCGCTATGCAAATATTATCAATCAATCCTCAAAGAAGGCCTTAGATATCCTTTTGAATCTCATGGATTGGTCTCAAATACAAACTGGAAACATGAAGTATGTTCCAGAGTCCATAAATGTCCATAGTCTTATTGAAGAAGCTATTCTATTACTTGGATGCAATGCAGAGGAAAAATCAATTTTAATTCAAAATCAAATTCTACCTGAGACATCAATCTACGCTGATAAAGTAATGATCAGCATTGTTCTTAGAAATCTTATTTCCAATGCGATTAAGTACACCCATTTGCAGGGAATAGTTAAAATTTCTTCTATTGTAAGGGAAAAAGAAATCGTAATATCTGTTCAAGATAACGGAGTCGGAATTGCAGAAGATAAAATTCAAAAATTATTCAAGATTGATGGAGTGTATTCAACTCCTGGTACAAAAAAAGAAAAAGGCACTGGACTAGGTCTTATTCTCTGCAAAGAGTTTCTGGAAAAAAATAATGGTAAAATTTGGCTTGAAAGTGTTGTTAATAATGGAACCACCTTTTACTTCTCAATACCGCTTAACACCGAACACAATTGATTTCAGTCATCGAGATTGATGTTATAAAGCTTCAGCTTCACTGAAGAATTCAACTATCTTTGGGGGCCTTAAATGGTCCCGTAGTATAACGGATATTACATGGGTCTCCGAAGCCCAGAATTCGCGTTCGATTCGCGACGGGATCACTACTTTTGAATGAATTTAGTTGAAAAAGCTCATGTTAAAGATTCGAATTGTTCTCGCTCTCACTGTCTTCTCTGCATTCGCATTCAGCGCGTGCTCTTCGGCACCTAAAACTCCAGAAGAATTTGGACAAGCCGTATTTGAGGCCGTTAAAAACCACAGTGAAAAAGATTTAAAAGCTCTCTATCTGACTGAAGACGAATTCAGCGATATCATAGATCGTAGCAATTTGTCCGAAGAAGGAAAGAACCAAGAACGCGGCAGAGCCATAGGCCTCGACAAGACCATGGAGAAATTAGCTATTGAAACTTTTGAAGGATTGGAAAGACTTTCAAATAACTACAGTATTGATTGGTCGAAGGCTAACTTCAAGAAAGTGGATGTCTATCGCGCTGAACACATGGGAATTCAAGGCGCGCATTTCATGGATGTATATTTTGACTACAACGGCTTTGAATACGCCTTGCACATCTACGATTGTTGGGAGACCGAGAACGGTTGGAAAACTTTCAAAGAAATTTCTTTGTCGGCTGTAGCGAATAACTAAAATGTCTTTTCTGCTTCTTCCCCTAGTCTTCTTTCTTATTTCACTTATCTACTCCTCTGCTGGATTTGGCGGAGGAAGTATGTATTTGGCTATTCTTTCAGGAGCATTGTTTACCTTGGCATTGCCGCAGGGAGAAATGAAAACGCTCGCATTACTGTGCAATGCCACAGTTACAACATACAGCTGTATTCAATTTACACGATACAAATTCATTCATTGGAAGGAAAATATTATTCTTCTGCTATTTAGTATTCCTTTTGTTTTATTAGCCACTCAAATCAAGTTGGAAGAGAAAGTGTTCTTGCTTTTCCTATCCCTTGGACTCTTCCTTTCTGCTCTTTTCATGGTAATTCCGATGTTTTTTAAAATGAAAAAGGAGGTTGATTTCAATAAGAAATTACTTTGGACTTTTTCTTCAATCATTGGATTTATATCCGGATTAACAGGGATTGGAGGAGGTGTATATCTCTCCCCTTTTCTTTACTTCTCAAAATGGGGTGAAGAAAAGAAGATTGCAGCCACGACGTCACTGTTCATAGCGGTGAACTCTTGGGTTGCTCTGGTTCCTATGCTTCTTCTATCTCAAAAATTATTGACTGAAGATTCAACATACTACTTAATACTAGCAGTGGTTTCAGGGGCTATCCTTGGGAATTTCACTGCCTTGAAATTCCTTCCGAAGAATGGAATTCGATTAATTACGGTTGCAATCTTGATTTATGCGGGAATTCGTTTGTTAATTCGCAGTCTATGACAAAGGAAATTCATTTGTTCGGATTATTGAAAGAACAATACGGAGATATCGTTCGTGTTGAAGTTTCCTCATTTCCAATTTGTGTGGAAGATTTGGTGAAGACCTTTAGAATGAATCACACGGAAGTGAAAGACATTCCTTTTCTTACTGCAGTCAATCATTTTATGGCGGGACCATCTGACCTCGTAAACGAAAACGATCACCTGGCATTGTTGCCACCAGTCAGTGGCGGATGAAAACGCGATTCGAACTCATAGCTCATGCAGAGGGCTTTTCTTCGCTAGAACAATTTCGTTCAGAAAATTCTGGTGCTGAAGTAATCTTCAATGGAATTGTGCGCACCCCGAATAAAGGGAAAGAAGTGCGCTGTCTCGAATTTGAAGCTTATCCCGAACTCTTTCAAAATGAAATGCAAGCCATTTCAGATAGGCTGTCTGATCATTTTCAAATAGACGCAATTCTCTTGTTGCACCGCATCGGGAAAGTTTATCCAGGCGAAATTGCAGTGATTGCAGCTGTTTATTCCGCTCACCGAAAAGATGCTTTTCAAGCCTGTGAAATGCTTATGAATGAACTGAAGGCCACTGTTCCCATTTGGAAAAAAGAATTCAATTCAGATGGATCTTTTTGGGTGAGTCAAACACCTTAATTCAATATTGTTGGGCCAATTGAACAGCGCTCAATGCGTTCAACTTTCCATACCCATGTTCACTATTCGGTATCGTCGGATACTGCGCTGTATACCTCAAAATCCACAGTACTTGGAATTTTGAGAGCGTCGGTTTGGTCGACCAAACTATAGCCGCTATCGCAGCAGCAGAAGCTGTTGCAGCGCTTGATCCGCCAACATATTGAGGCCAATCGTTATACTGATTTATTCCAACAGCCTTGCGATTGACGTCCCAACTGCGCTCCATAACCACTGTAAAGTCAACCTCTGGGCCGTCGTGGCAAACCTGACAGGTTTGATCATTGTCGTCTATCCCAGTAACTGCCTGACATTCTGTAAAGGCTGCCGGGTATATCACTCCGAGCCCCGAGGTATAATAAGTCGATGTCCCGGCAGCCGCAAACAGCAGCTTACCCATGTAACTGGCGTAAGTGACGGCATCCAACAAAACGCTGCTGTAGAAAGGCGTACCCATTGACATGCTTATAATCTTTACCGACGATTTGTTCGCCAGATAGACGTAAGCATTTTTCACAGCTAACCTCTCCGCTGAGGTGTTCAAATACACATCATCGGCAGCTCGAACCGTAAACAAATTAGCCTTGTGCGCGCCACCAATGGTATTTCCAAAATTGGCCCAAGGAGCAGCGATTAATCCAGCCATTGCATTGCCGTGATTGCACGATGTGTATGGCGAAGATCCAAGCGTATTCGTCGTTTCATGGCTTCTGCCCACATTGGAATATCCGGAATTGAATTGTTGAAAGAGCAGAAATTGATTAGAAGATACCCCGGCATCAATGACTCCTACCCCTATTCCCATGCCTTGACGAATTCCCCAAGCCTGTGGGACGTTGTGATAATACCAATGCCATGAGATTTTAGCTCCAGTTCCTGTGGTGATGTAATCGCTGGCATGAACGGCGCCATAATTGGGGATGCAACCACTTTCCGTTCTTTCAACCTGCAACGTTACAATGTCGTTCAATGGTTCAATGTATCGAATATTCTTGCAAACCATTAGCCAAGCCACTATGGCCGGACTCTTCGACTTAAAAGAAATAATGGGCAGGTGAAGATCAATCTCCATCACAAAATCTTCCCTCATCACCTCCCTGCCCATCTCAACCGTTAAAGTGTCCTCCAAACCCTTCAAGATTTCCTCTCTTAAGTTTTCCCATTCCGCTCGTCGCGATAAATCCTCAATTGGCAAACTATCATTTGCCCCGCCGAATTTTAATCCAACCGCGAATTCACCGTCAGACAATTCTATGGCTGCGAACAATTCTTCATGGCTTAGGTCATTCCATTTCCAAACGGAACCTTGATCAAACCAATTTTGAATCTTTCGTTCAACCGACAATTGCATTTCAGCATTGTTAGACTTCAGAACTGGGATTGACAATATCCTGGAATTTCCAGAATTCAATTCAGTGTTCTCCTTTCCACACGAGAAAAGAAGAAAGAAAATAGGGAGATGTTTGAATTTCATGGACAAATCTTATTTCAAACCTATAAAAAGTCCTATATGTAATTTATTCGT
>Ga0315899_10010090_pt1 | contig 10109 bp, 17 predicted proteins | sample LakEriMetagenome_2_FD_203518 | JGI IMG/M metagenome (GOLD analysis project Ga0315899, IMG submission 203518) | Freshwater fungal communities from buoy surface, Lake Erie, Ohio, United States - Buoy 4 MA112 | ecosystem: Environmental > Aquatic > Freshwater > Lake | place: USA: Lake Erie, Ohio...
GGGGGGGGGGGGGGGTTTTTTGGTTTGGTCCGCCCCCCGCCCGCGCGCGCGCGCGCGCGCGCGCGAGAGAGACCGCGCGCGAGAGAGAGACTAAGAGAGAGAGAGAGCGCGCGCGCGCCCGCTCGCGAGACAGAGAGAGAAAAAGAGAAAGAGCGACCGTGTGTGTGTGTGAGTGTGTGTGTGTGTGTGTGTGTGTGTCCGCAGTGTATGGTGTGTGCGGGAGTGAGTGGGTCTATAAATATGTATAGCTGCGCATGGGCGAGGGGGCGGTAGAGTGGCGGTCCCAGGACGGCGACGTGGAAATAATTCTGCCCCCGGCCTCGCGCCGAACCGCCGAGACCGTCTGGGTACTCAGCGCGCGCAATGCCGTGCGCAGTGAGGTGGTGCATTTGCACGGCGGCTTTCACATTTCGCTGCATCCGGTGCGTCAGACGTCGCTGGTGCAGATCATCCGATCACGCACTGGCGGCGGCACTATAGTGGTCAAGATCGCGAGCAACAAGAAGCGCCTGACGCGAAACACGTTTGTGAGCTGCTACCCGCCCCCATTGCAGCGCGCATTGCCGCGTGATTACGGTTGTTGGCTGTTTTGCGCGCCTTGACGCGAGCGGTATGGGCGGCCCGGCGTTACAGGTTGTAGCTGGAGACAGTCTCGAGTGCTTGCTCGGGCTGTCGCAATGCTCCAATGTTGCAATCATTCCCAACAAGGACCGCCCTTCTGGGGCGCTGTCGGAGGAAGAGCGCATCGGATTCACGCACGCCAATGGGATCGTCAGCTTCTCCACCAACCTGTCCGCCCGCCCTCCCTCTCCCCTCTCTGATGATGGTGCGCTTGGACTTGGCACGCCATTTGGCACGCCACTTGGCACGCAAGCTGCGCGAGAGGACTCATGCAAATGGAGGTGCGCGTTGTGCCTCCACGCCCACTGACTGCGGCGGCCCGGGCACGGAGGCAAGACAGGACGGGGGTGATGATGCTGGCAATCTTGACGGGCTTCAGAGACGTGAACCAAGCCCTCAATTTGCCTCCGCCTGCCGCGCCTGCCTCGGCACCTGACTGCGACACATGGGTGGAGCGGAAAAGAGGGTGGGATGCAGTTGCGCGTTGCTTACAGTGGTCTGCGTGCGATGACGCATCGACAGCCCAGGCTGAGGACATAGAAGCTGCACAAGCATTCGACCCCACGCCCTCTCCTCCTTTGTCTCGCTCCTGCGCCCGACTACGATGCATTTGCACGTCTGTTCCCCTCTCCCTCTCTCTCAACCTGACCTGCCTCTGCACCTAACCCTTGTTCATCTGCAGCCGACCTGGGCTGTTTGCGGGTGTGCCAGGCGTTGCTACTGCCTTGAATGTCGCACAGTGGCGCGCACGTGTGGCTGCAAACTGAGTGTGCCAGTGACTGCACAGGGCGCAACCGGGAGACGTGCATGGCTGTTTGCAAACACGAGCGTGCAGCAGATGACAGTGGAGTGCCTGTCGGTGAGGGCTATCTGCGGGCTGGGGGGGCGCTCGCATATGCCAGCTTTGGCGCATGCGAGCTTTGGCGCGGCGGCGGCAGCCTGTGCGACCGTTCGCCCTTTCCTCTTCCTGTCATTGGCATGCTTGACCTTGATGTCTGTGCGATGCACATGGAGCGCGCGCTACGGGTAGTCAAGATTCATGTTGCTCACGCTCCTGCACGCGACCAAGGGGGCGGGAAGGCGCGCGCGCCCTGAATCCATATCGAGCCAATGGCGCATGCATTCCATTTGTGCATCCTGCGCTCTGCAAGCTCAATCAGCTGCTCCATCTTTTATTGCGATATGCCCTGGCTTCACCAACCTTTTTGGCATGCGTTGTTGCCAACACGTTGAGCAGCCGCGGGGCATTATAGGCAGGGGAGGAGGATACATATACATACGTTATAGGCAGGGGAGGAGGATACATGTACATACGTTATAGGCAGGGGATGTAGAGGAGGAGGAGTAGGAGTTATAGGCAGGGGATGTAGCATGCATCAGGCGTAGTAAAGTTTCACCGCCTCCTTGCCTACGTCCGTGAGCACCCACCCGTCCCAGGACGACACCTGGGCTGACGAATGGCGCTTTACTCGTGTCGCCACGCAAACTCCCGCGCTCACAAGGCCTAGCTCCCTGCCTCTACTTTCACTTGCTGCTTCTCCTGGCGTGCTCAAGTTGAGATAGGTTTCAGCAAGGGCGCCCGAGATGGCGTAGACGCGTTGTGCCCTGGCAGGCATCGGTCAACACACACACACACGTTGTGACATTCGTGAGTCATTCGTCAAGATATGTATACCTGACACGTGCCCTCCAACGGCCTCTGTCAATCATTGGTCGCACACACACACGAGAAAAAAGAAGCATGCTAGACCAGACTGGCCTCGTCGCAGGAATGCAAGCACAAGCAGGGCGCATGGCAGTAAGGGCGACATGCTTCAACGAGGCTCTCACTCCCACAGATCCATCAAGGCGCGTAAATTTCTTGCAATGTGTGCTGGGGCACACAGGTAAACCTGCAAGAGCTTGCAGGTAGGCCGTCAGCGCGTGCTACTTCGGCGGCTTGATGGCGCAGGGCCCAATAGACAAAGACGAGGTTAGGCGTGGTCTGCTGGGGTGGCGTAGGTCTCGTCTGCTTGCGTGCTTTTGATTTCTGCTCTTGATGACTGTCGTCAAGAGCAAGTAGCGAGCAAGTCTCTTGCGCCGACAAGCGCCACAAGACGGGCCCAGACTGCCGAATCAGAGTGACAGGCCGCGAGGGACGTGGAGCATCTCCGGCAGGAGACTGCTGCTGTGCTCCCTCAAGTCTGCTACCGTCTGCCCCCGGCAGCGCGCGAGTCTTGCGTAAAATAGCTACAAAGAAGCCTCCCGTATTGTTCACGTGTGGAAGGAGCCTTTGACAGCTACGCAGCCCGTGAGTGATGTGCATAGCTTCGGGGGGCCACATGCTTGCGCGATACCGCTTGGCCCCGCGTGCCCCAAGACTCTGCCTGCCATCCCACCACACCACACACTTAGGACGTAGAGGACAAGAAGCTTGGTTAGCGAGGGCAAGCGCCAGAGAACCAGAAGCTCCGACACGCGCCAGGAAGCGTGCGCCAGACACCACGCCCTGTGCGAAGCGGCGTTGGTGATGCCGTGGCAGGCAAGTTGCCTGTGCTATTCTATACTAGTCTAGGCTAGTATGCAAAGTGAGGAGGAGGCTAGTATGCAAAGTGAGGAGGAGGCTAGTATGCAAAGTGAGGAGGTGGACTCAACCCAGCACGCATCTTGGCAGCACACCCAGTCAGTGTCAAAAGAAACCTACAAAAGAGCGCTCCAGGAACTTGTGACTCTTCTTTTCATGCAAAGTACTTTGCACGCACAGTGCATGCGCCCATCCGGGTTTCTAGCGCACTCTTGCACAGGGCACACGGCGTGCATGCTCTTCATCGCACCTCTACAGTCCGAGAAGATAAGATGGTGATTCACAACATCTTTGACCCAAACGCTCTAAGATGGTGATTCATAACCTCTCTATCTCAATCATAAGCTGAAGCTTCTCTTTATCTTGGCAAACTACCTGACGGAAGAGTACGAAGAGAGAGGAAGCAGGTCATCCGAGAGCACATGCCAGTGAGTCATTCCGGGGCGCGTGCCAAAGCCAGACAGTTTCCCTCGGCAGTCCACCACCTCCACACTCCCTCCACACCGCTCCAGCAGCGTTGCCACGACCGCCTCGTCCTCGAGGGGATTGAGGCTACACGTGGAGTAGCTCATGAGCCCGCCCACCTTGAGGATCGAAAGCCCACGCATGGCTATCTGAACTTGGAGGCAGTGAAGTTGCCGCCCTTGGTGCGCTTGCCAATGCCTCCATTTGTCCCGGTACTTCCTAAAGGTCCCGTCACCTGTTAGACAAGCCGTCACCTGTCAGACACGCCAGACCGCCGGTGTCACGTCCATCATGTCAGTTTCGCGGGAGCAGGGCGGGACTGAGCCTAAAGTGGGGTGGCCGGGACGCGGAGGATTGCTGGTGGGAGCAGAGCAGCTCGCCTCCAAGCACACGGCCATCTGCAGAAGGGGCGAGTGACCTGAGCACGGCACGTCGCACACAATGCGGTCAAAGACCCCTGCACAATGATTCAGGGGGGCAGGAAAGATCTGTGCGCGGTGGCAGGTCACGACACAAGACGCGGCTGCCGCCCTCAGCGCCCCACACCGCTTCGCCAGCACGTAGCTTCGCTGAGCGTCGAGCTCGTTGGCAACCACAAACCCTGTCGGCACCCCGCCCTCTTTGGATGCGGCGCGCGCGTAGAGCGCCTCGATGGCCTGGGTGGTCTTGGAGCCCGGAGACGCACACATGTCCAGGATCGCGTGGTGGGGCTCGATGTCCAGCAGCGCAACGGGCATCATCGACGCTACCTCCTGGCGCGATATGATTGCATCATCACACGACTGCGTCATCCACCTTCGAAGGTCAGCAAACTTGTTTTTTTGCCCCACATCCTTGTTTGTATTTGCAGCAGGAGCCTCGTGCGCCTCCGTGTCGATACTGGCCGCCTCCTTGAGCGCTCTGTCGTTGAAAGGGAGCTGTGTTTGTCACGCGTCCAGTACACGCACACCGAATCTTCAGAAAGCTGCAAAAAACTCTGAATAGATTGTGCGCGCCGTCATATGACACGGCGCCGTCAAATGACAGCGCGCTCGATAGATAGAGATAGAGATAGAGCAGCGTTTCTTTTTTTCGGCACGCCGAAAAAAACGTTTTTTCGGCACGCCTTTTCGGCACGCCGCTTCCGCCGTCATATGACGCAGCAGGAGACTCGTGCTCCTCCGTGTCGATGATGCACAACACTTGGTAAAATACAAACATCCACTTGGCAAAATAATATAATATGGCTGCGTCAGGAGACTCGTGCTCCTCCGTGTCGATGATGCACAACACTTGGTAAAATACAAACGTCCACTTGGCAAAATACAAAAGTCCGCGTCCCCCCACAACAGACGCACCTGCCATGCGCCACACCACTTCCAGAAGACAGCAGGGTCGGCCGCAAAGTTGGCGCCAAGAGACTGGTCTTCCAGCAACGACATCACTTGACTCATGCCTCGCTCTGTCTCTTCTGCGCGCCGCGCGTCCGCACATACACGAAACGAGATGGGCAGCGGCTTGAGCAACGCCTTGACAACCTGCGACAGCTCTTCCGCGCCATCGCTTGTCTTGCTTGCGCAAAGCCCCTGCGCAAGATAGTAGGCCTCAAACGCCGCGATCCCCGCCTCCGTCGCGGCATATGCCTCGCCGCGCACTTCTTCGAGCGCGGCGGTCTCTGCCAGGGCGCGCTGGTGCGCCTCGCTGCGCCTGCGCTTTGAGTCCTTCTTGCGCTCCTTCTTTGCTTTTTGCTGGTGAATGTGCTTTGAACGCCTGCGTTTTTTGCGCGGCAGTTTCCCTTCCTCTCCGCCCTCCACGTCGCTGTCCGCCGCCGAGGCCGCCATTTCTGCGTGGGGCGTAGACCTCTACGCCCCACGCAGTAATCTACACAAAATTAGCCAACTTGAAACTCTGCATGGCTGGTTCTCCGCTGCAGGCCTTGCGCGGGAACCTTGCGCCAGGCAGCCCTTGCACGCCAGGCAGCCCTGCCAGATGTGCCGCAGCATCCACGCCAGGCAGCCCTGCCAGGTGTGCCGCAGCATCCCATCTCTCATGCATGAGATCTGCATTCGCACGAACACAACTCTTGGTGCGAGAGAGTGAGCGAGTGTGTGTGTGTGTGTGTGTGTGTGTGTGTGTGTGTGTTTCTGTGTGCATTTCTCTTGTATGTGTTCTGCAACCTCCGGACGTTCGGAATCGTCTTCTTTTTGTGTGCGTGTGTGTGCGTGTTCTGGAGCTGGTGTTCGCGAGTGAGCTGAGGCTGTGTGCGGCGCGTGGGCAGGGCGGCTGGGCAGCTGTTTGCAGTGCGGATCCTGGAGTGCGACATCCACGCCTGGTCTGACAGGGTGCGTGAGCGGATTGGGCGCGCTCAGCGCGGGGTCTTGGAAGGCGAGGAGGCCGGCGTGCAAATCCTGGGCGAGGCACGGCACGGGCGCGAGATGATGGTGCCGCTGCAGCGCTTCCTGCTGCATCCTGTCGAGCGACCCAGCACGGGGCTTGGGTGCTTGAGCCGGGGAGGCCGAGAGCACGCAGGCCGGAGTAATGAAGAGCCCCGGCAAAAGGCCATGGCCGACACGCACATGGCTGTCACTCTGCTCACGTGCCTCGCCAACAAAATAGACTTGAAGGCGCTGGAGCGCATTGCGATGCGCGACATGGGCCGGACGCTGCGCACCCTGGTTTTGGAGGACTGCTCGATTAGCGACGACGACATTCCGTTCCTCGCTGCCGGCCTCGCCCGTGTCGCAGGAAACGAGACGGTGTGCAAGGTGAGAACGCTGGCGCTGACCAACAACTACATCACTGCCAAGGGCACGGCTGCGCTGGCGCAGGCTCTGAATGTAAGCAGCTCGCTGCAAGAGCTCTACCTCGACTGGAACAAGTGTGGCGCAGAAGGGTGTCGGCACTTGGCTGAGGCCCTCGTCCACAACACCTCGCTCTCCCTCTTGCACCTTGAGGTCAGGCGCCGCACGCGCGCTCGCGCACTCAACCGCCCGTTCTCGCGCGCGCTCGCACACGCACCGCCATACGCGGTATGAGAGGGGACTGATGAGAGTAAGAGGATGAGAGGGGACTGACGAGCTGTGCTGGTGCTTTGACTGGAGTGCTGGCCCTTTGCGGTTTGGGGCACCACAGCCACGGCACTCTCTGCGCTTTGCGGCACCACTGCCACGGGATGCAGGCAAACGACGTGCACATACACACACAAAGGCCAACGACGTGCACATACACACACACAGGCGAATGACGTGCGTGATCGCGGCATCACACACCTGGCCAAGATGCTCCGAACAAACAGCACCTTGACAGATCTCAATCTTGCGACCGACAACATTGGAAAGAGCGGGGCGGGAGCGCTGGGCCAAATGCTGCTGGTGAACGGGCACCTCGAGAGCCTGAATCTCAACGGCAACAGCATAGGTAGCCAGGGCGCCTCCGAGATCGCGCGTGCCCTGGAGCATGGCAACACAAGGCTGGAGAGCCTAAGCCTGGACTGCACCGAGATAGGCGAGGAGTTCTACCTTGTTCTCGCCCAGGCGCTCCGCTCCCCCTCGTGCCCCCTCCGCCTCCTGTCGGCTTCGCGCAACAATGCTGGTGACAAGGTCGCGCCCGACCGACTCGACGCCTCCCTCCATCCCCTGCTTCATCCTAGTCCAATGGGCTGTAGAGGCTGTAGAGCATTGGCGCTCAGACATGCATGCCTATTCTCTGGCAACCGTGCCAGCAGCCGGCTGCCGCTCCTGCTGTACTCACTGTGTCGTGTTTTCGCGAGCAGGGTGCGCACGCCGTGGCATACGCCCTCACGTGCAACAAGGTGAGCAGGCCACATGAGGCGCCGCCCGCCCGCGCCCGCTGGCGCTCATCCTATTCTACGTGCGAGAGTGAGCGGCAGCTTGGATGGCCGTATGTGTGGTGCTTTGTGTGAGCTGCGCTCGCCGCATGTGTGGTGCCTCCGTATGTGTGCGGGCCGTATGTTTGGTGCCACATGCACCATATGTACACAGGTGTACCGCTGACACGTGTGGTGAGAGACAGGTGCTGTCACAGCTGCGCCTATCAAGTTGCGGCATCTCCCACGACTGTGTGCGCAGCATGCTGGAGCTGGCAGGCTCAGTGGGCAATCTAGTGGAGCTGGACCTGGGCAATAACGGGAGCTGCCAGCGCTCTACCTTCTTACTCAACCCCCATCGTCGATAGCCTGCCGCCAGCTGCCGGCCTCAGCCTTGGCTCACGCGCAGTGCACACAAGGACATGCTGGCGGCGGCTCGAAGCGCTTTCAAGCGCTTTCAAGCGCTTCGAGCCGCCTAGCGCCTCGAGGGCGCCCTCTGAGTGCACGGCGGCGGAGGCGGCACCAAGCATGCCTCCTTGCATCGGTCACTGTCTCCTTGGACGTCTTGACAGGTGATCGAGCCGCCGCCCAGCGCCGGCGAGCCGCCGCGAGGCGGCAGCACTGCACAAAGACGCATGCCACGGAACGTTTGTGTCCACAGGATTATGGATATACTGCCTGACGTTGATACCCCATTATTCCAAGACAGCGACGACACAACCCCCAGTCTATCGTGTGCCCGCTTCATGCCTTCTCAGTGCAAGCTGTCCTGACCCACATCCGGACCCACGTCGTGCGAAAAACAACAACAAAGTGCACGTGCTGCAGCGCTCAACGGGGAACTGGACCGTCGAAAGTCAAACGGAGCTGATTGTACACCCGCAATGTGGTCCCGAGGTAGCTCAACCTGCCCCGAGGTAGATCAACCTGCCCATTCTTGCAAAACATTCACAGCACCGGAAAACGGCCAAGTGGTGCGTGAATTCCGGGCGCTCAAAATAGCCAATCCGAGAAAAGTTGCCACATTGGGCGGGAGTCTGACGACGGGGCGGCAAAAGGATGTCTGCCGAGTGCTCAGCAAGTGGCGCGAGGTTGTCGAAGACAGTGTGGCGCCTGACTCGTGCACTGCGGACCTGGTGGCGTTTCTGCAGCGAGAGAATGCGCGATGCCCCAAAGACGCAGACAGCCACACCAAATTGTCACACGTTGGCGCTGTCACTCGGAACGCCCGGCAACGCCCCGACCGCTTCCATGCCCGCCGCCGCGCGGCCCCACTGCATTTCTTGCAGGGTACCATCTGGAGGAGGAGAGTCACAAACCTGGGACAGTGGCTGCGTGCGAGTTTTATCAACAGCAGCGCTCAAAAAATACAATGACGGATTGGGAAGCGAGAAGTATGTAGATTTTCTCAAAGCGAAGGCATCAGAGGAGAGTAGGAAGACGGCGCCGACCAAGGGCCAGACGTTGGAACTCTATGAGATTATGAATGTCGAATCTGTTTTGGGTTGGCTTTACTCTGCCGACGCGCCAAGCAGTTACGCTTGTTGCGCGTGGGCAGAGTAAGGCTTTAACAAACGTGGGCGCTAGATGATACGTCTTGTACCTAACCTAGATGATACGTCTTGTACCTAACCTAGATCCGCCTAGCGCCTCTGTAGGACCTAGATGTAAACTGTAGTACCTAGATGTCATATCACAGTAGCTAGCGCCACTTGGGTCTCTGTCGTACGCAGACGTAGCGCCGTCAGGTAACATCATCAAAGTCTGCGCAAGAGGTCCGACATTCGGAGGAATCCACTCCACATTGGAGATAAAAAGAATTATTCTTTTTAAGTCCAGCAGCCGGCGGTGGTAAATTGGTAAATCACAATGTTCCGGCGCAAAATCGCATCGTTCCAATTTCGCCCAAGTTGAGCAAATCGATCGTGCATTCGGGCTCACGTGGACCATTAGATACCGATAGATTTCGGAACGGGTGGCCCACGGGAGCCTCTAATCGTTTTTTTGTACCGCACCGTTCCAAATTGAGACGGTGGTAAATTAACAGTGCGGTCATTTTTACCACGCAAGTGCTTTGCTCAGTTTGCACCAGGTTGAAAACGGCTGGTTTGGGGTCTTGGCGGAGGAGGAATCCTCCCAGCGTCGGACCACTGGTCTGGGCGTCTTGTTCGAGTTTCAGCGTTCACACTGTGTTTGTGTTAACACTGTGTTTGTGTTGTTTTTTCAAAAAAAAAAACACAAACACAGTGACTTGTGTAAAAATGCTTGAAAATCTGGCAGCGTACATGATAGAGTGCCGCGTCCGTCAAGTGCCTGCGCCCGCCGGACCCGAGCCTTACCGTAAATGGGTGTGGTGCCAGGAGTAGCAGGTTGTTGGGGGTGGTGGATGAGAAGCAGACGCATTGTCGCTTTTACTTGCGAATCGAGTGGCACGTGCCACTCGAGTGTGAGGTGCCCTCCCTCCACACGTGCGCTTGACTCACATCAAGCCCACGGCGCTGGCAAGGGCAACAACGCACGCACCAGGCACCACACAGGCAACACAATAGATCTACGAGCGGTGACGCAATAGATCTAAGGGCTATCTACAAGACGGCGCTTGGATGCAGGCCCTGGCACCCTACGCTTGCATGGAGCTGCCCTGCCACGCACGCG
>Ga0315899_10010091_pt1 | contig 10109 bp, 10 predicted proteins | sample LakEriMetagenome_2_FD_203518 | JGI IMG/M metagenome (GOLD analysis project Ga0315899, IMG submission 203518) | Freshwater fungal communities from buoy surface, Lake Erie, Ohio, United States - Buoy 4 MA112 | ecosystem: Environmental > Aquatic > Freshwater > Lake | place: USA: Lake Erie, Ohio...
GCTGCGAATGACTCAGACGCCGGTCATTGTGGTCGATCTACTACGGACGGAACATCCACCGGGTGGAGCAGGCGAGGCGAGCGTACCCGGTGTCGCGCCCGCGCTCGCTGGCGCTATTTACGCAGCCACCGGTCAGCGGCCGCGCCGGTTGCCGCTCGTTGCCGACGGTTGGGAGTTCACATGAGTCTGCAGCGAGTCGGCTTCTGGCTAGGCGCGAGTCTCTTTTCTTTGATGCTGCTCTTGCCTGCGCCCGGTGGTTTGTCGCTCGAGGGTTGGCGCGTCGCCGCATTGACGGTGCTGATCGGTTGCTGGTGGTTCACCGAGGCGGTGCCCGTGACGCTCACGGGTAGTCTGCCGTTCTTGTTATTACCGCTACTCGGGGTGTCGAAGGCCGATGCCGTTGCCGGGCAGTACATGTCACCGGTGCTATTTCTGATTCTTGGCGGTACCCTGATCGGTGCGGCATTCGAGAAGTGGAATCTGCACCGCCGTGTGGCGCTATTCGTGGTGTCGCATGCGAACCCGGAGCCACGCTCTTTGCTGTTCGCCGTGATGGCAGTGACGGCTGTGGTGTCGATGTGGGTCAATAATTCGGCGACCACGGTCATGATGCTGCCGATCGCGCTAGCGGCCATCAGCGCCATCGTACCCAACCTCGATTCCCCCGACACGGATGCTCATCGGCGCAACTTCGCTGCGGCCATGATCCTCGGCATTTCATTGGCCTCCAATATCGGCGGGTTCGCTACACCGATTGGAACACCCGTGAACTCGATTGCCGTCGGCATTCTCGAGCGCAGTTTCGACACGTCAATTTCTTTCGCCCAGTGGATGAGGTACGGCGTTCCGTTCATGTTGGTCATGCTGCCCATTACCTGGTGGGTTCTCTGTCGTGTCACCTTGCCGTTCCAGTTCGACGGCGGAACACGTGAGTCCATTCGGGCTGCGATCGGCGTTATGGGACCGATGGGCGCGCCTGAGAAGAGGGTGGTGGTGGTGGTGAGCGTGGTCGCGCTCGCGTGGGTATTTCAGCCGTTCGTCGAACGACACGTGTCGGGCATTACTGATGCCGGTATCGCGATCGCCGGGGCGCTGTTGCTGGCGCTGCTGCCCTCGGGCGCAGCAGGGCCGAGCCAACCGAGAACGTTGCTCGAGTGGGACGATGCCAAGCGCGCTCCCTGGTATCTCATCTTGCTATTGGGTGGAGGCCTCGCGCTCGCCGACGCAGTGGTGAAGTCGGGTCTATCGGCATGGCTCGCACAGGCGCTCGGCGCCGTAAGCGATTTACCTTTGTTACCGATGCTGTTTGCCATTGCCTTGCTCTGCGCGCTGATCACCGAGGCAGCCAGTAACGTCGCTACGGCCACCATATTCATGCCGATCGCAGCGAGCCTCGCGCTCGGTGCAGGCTATGACCCCGTGCTTGCAGCGCTAGCTGCTGCCATGGCAGCGAATCTCGGCTTTGCGAATCCTGCTGCAACCTCATCCAATGCGCTCGTGTACTCGACGGGTCGTATTCCGATCACGGCCATGCTGAAAGCGGGTCTACTCGTCGATCTGGCGGGCGCGATCACCATTGCTGCGGTGTGCCTCTGGATCGTTCCGCACCTGCTTTGAGAGATGAGTTTTTATCCACTCATCGTTGCGCTGTTGGCGTGGGGCTCGGCAACAGCTGCCGCACTCACGCCGGGCAGGGTCACGTGGCCAGCTGCGATGTTCGTGGCGATGCACGTCATCGCCGTGGGTGCAATTACCGTGCTCATAGTCACGCAGACGATCCACTGGGGTGCGCTGGTCTTGCCGCTCGCGACCTTGCGCAGTGTTTTCAGTGTGGCAAACGATTGGGCCAACGACGATCCCGAGGCGACGGCTCGCGTCCGTGGCACGGCGATCAAGGTTCCGGGTGTCAGCCTAGTGTGGGTCTTAGGCTGGGCGGTCGCAGGGAACGCTGGGTAGGTCGGCTAGCGGCGCTTGGGGAAGATCACCAGTGGCGCATAACACCGAGCGTCGTCTCGCCGCTACGGCGCGCCAATGCGTACACCTGTTCCGGAGTCAAACGCTCATCGGCATGGTCAGAAATCATCCGTAGACACGCGTAGGGAAGGCCGAACTCGTGACACACCTGCGCCACCGCTGCGCCCTCCATTTCGACACAGAGCGCGTCAGGCGTCACCCGCTGAACGCGCGCTCGCGCCACCTCATCGCCAATGACCTGATCCCCCGTGGCGATCGCGCCACGGTGCAAGGTTGGCGGCATGTGACCCGCGTGACGCTCTGCAGTTGCCCAGCGCCCGTACGCAGACACCAAGCGCGCAGAGAGCCTCTCACAGGCGGGCAATGCCGAAAGCCCGAGTAAAGGCACCTCGGTGGGCGCGAAAAAGGGCCGGGCATCGAGATCATGTTGAAAGAGGCGATCTGCGAGAACGAGATCGCCGATCTGCAGGTGACTCTTGAGCGCACCAGCAATACCAGTAAAAACAACCGCTTGTATCGGATATCTCGAGAGCGCGTGTGCTGTCGTAGCAGCCGCAGCGACCTTACCCCAGCGCGAAAATGACAAAACCACCGACTCGGCACCGATCGCGCCCGACGCGAACTCGCGACCCGCGCCATGCTCCAGCTCGAACGTGGATAGCCCCGCGCGGAGGGCTACGATTTCCTCGGGCATGGCCGATAGCAGCAAGATCATATTTTATTTAACATAATATACATTATACGAACCATGAAATGGGCCACGCGAGCACCGGAGTGTCGCATTCCTTGGCGTAAACTGCGCGCTGTGTCGACTGCCGAATCCCCCCTGCGTTTACTCGTTTACAACATCCGCTATGCGACCGGCACCGGTCCGGCGTTTCATCTGCCAGTTCCAGGTGCTGGGTACCTACGCAGCAGCCGACGCGTCCTCGATGACATCACGCAGTTCGTGCGTCGCGAGGATCCCGACATCGTCGGACTCATCGAGGTCGACTCCGGTTCGGTTCGCAGCGGCCTCGTGAACCAGGCTGAATACATCGCGGATCGGCTTGGTCATTACACGGCCTACGAGTGCAAATACGGCTCGGCATCGATCAACCATCAGCTGCCGATCGTGCGCAAACAAGGCAATGCGATCTTGGCGGCGCCGCGGGTCACCGGCGAGCGTTTCCATTATTTTCCGACCGGCATCAAGCGACTCATCATTGAGATGGAGTTGGATGACGTTTGCATTTTTCTCGTGCACCTGTCGTTGCGTTATCGGCACCGTCAAGAGCAATTACGCCATCTGCACGACCTGATTTTGAAGGCGCAAAAACCCGTCGTCGTGGCCGGTGACTTCAATACCTTTTCGGGTACCAACGAGCTCTATCTCTTCATGAGTGCGACAGGCCTACGCAGCGCGAACGTCGGCGGGCTCGCGTCGTTTCCTTCACGCTATCCGCAATTCGAGCTCGACTTCGTACTCGTGTCTCGCGAAATTGACATACTCGATTTTCGAATACCCGATGTCCGGCTCTCGGATCATCGTCCCATCGTGTGCGACTTTCGAATTAGACGTGAGGCTGCCTCGTGACCGCGACTTGCTGGACCCGAACTGAGGACAACGACGGTATCGTGTGGCTGATGCTCGATCGCCCGGGCAGTTCTGCGAATGCGCTCTCGAAGATCGTGCTCGAAGAGCTCGATATGATCTTGCGCGAGCTTGCCCTCACCGTTCCGCGCGGCCTCATCATCGGCTCGACAAAAGCTTCAGGCTTCATCGCCGGCGCCGATATCAAAGAATTCACCACCTTGAGCAGCGTCGATGAAGCGCGGCGTCTCGTGCGCGCCGGTCAATCGGTATTCGATCGTCTCGAGGCGCTACCGTGTCCGACGGTCGCGATGATCGAGGGCTTCGCATTGGGCGGCGGACTCGAATTGGCGCTGGCCTGTCGCCATCGTGTCGCTCTCGATGATGGCCGACTGACACTCGGATTACCGGAGGTCATGCTCGGTATTCATCCCGGGTTCGGCGGCACCGTTCGCTCGGTCCGTCTGCTTGGCGCTGCGACTGCGCTCGATTTGATGCTGACGGGTCGCAATGTCCGAGCGGATAAAGCCCGCAAAATCGGCCTGGTGGATGCGCTCTCGCGCGACGCAGACAGCTTGAAGACGCTGGCGCGCGAATTCGTCGTGAAGCCGCGTGTACCCCACCGGCCGCCGCTGTTGCAGCGCGCCTTATCCTGGGCACCGGTACGCCCCTTCATCAAACCGCGCTTGTTAGCCGAGGTGCGTAAAAAAGCGCGCCAGGAGCACTACCCTGCCCCGTATGCGCTGATCGAACTATGGTCCAAGCACGGCGCGCAGGGTACAGCGGCGTACGAGGCCGAGGCAGACTCGATCGCTCAATTATTTTTGACGCCCACAGCGAGAAATCTTGTGCGGGTGTTCCTATTGCAGGATGCGCTGAAGGCCCAGGGCGATAAGGGGCTACAGACCGCCAAGCGCGTCCATGTCATTGGCGCGGGCGTGATGGGCGCAGACATCGCTGCACTCTGCGCGACGCGCGGCCTAGAAGTGACGCTTCAAGATCGCGACGCGGTCATCGTCGAGGCAGCGATCCAGCCGCAACATGTCAAGATGGCCGAGCGCATCAAAGATACCGCTCGTCGCGATGCGACCATCGCACGCCTACGAGCTGATGTCGACGGTGCCAATGTGGGCGAAGCCGATATCGTGATCGAAGCGATCGTCGAACGAGCCGACGTCAAACGCAGTCTTTTCGCTCAGATCGAACCCCGTTTGAAAGACGACGCGATCCTCGCAACCAACACGTCCTCGATCAAGCTCGAGGAATTAAGCTCTGCCTTGCAGCGTCCCGAGCGTCTTGTGGGTCTGCATTTCTTCAATCCCGTCGCCTTGATGCCGCTCGTCGAGATTATTCGCGGGAGCTCGACGGACGAGATCACGATGAATCGGGCGATCAATCTGGCAAGACGTATCGACAAGTTGCCCCTGCCTTGCCGCAGTTCACCCGGATTTTTGGTGAATCGCGTCTTGGTGCCCTACATGTTCGAGGCCATGCACGCGGCGCAGGAAGGCGTCTCCAAGGAGATCATCGATCGCGCTGCGATGGATTTCGGTATGCCCGTGGGCCCGGTAGAGCTCTCGGACATGGTGGGGCTCGACGTGTGTTTGCATGTCGGCACGATCGTCTCCGAAGCGCTCGGCAAAACGACGCCGAATCTTGCGCCCCTGAAGGAACTGGTCGCGGGCGGCAAGCTTGGCAAAAAATCTGGCGAAGGACTTTATCGCTGGGTGTCGGGTAAGCCACAGCGCGCTCAAGTTGAGGGCGTTGTACCGGCCGATCTGCAAGATCGACTGATGTTGATCCTGGCCAACGAGTGCGTCGCCTGTTTACGTGAAGGACTCGTCGAGAGCGAAGAGTGGATCGACGCCGGAATGATCTTCGGTTCGGGCTACGCGCCCTTCCGTGGCGGCCCGCTCCTAGCGGCCCGCGAACGCGGCATCGACGAGTGCGTGAGACGCCTGCAAGAATTAGCGGAGCGTTACGGCTCGCGCTTTACGCCCGACCCCGGTTGGGAGCGCCTGCGCCTGCCGCGTTGAGACGCCATAGCAGTCGTTCAAGCGCGAGCGGCTTGTTGATCGGTGAGTCGATCCACTGGCGAGCCTCGCGCAGCGGCTCTTGCAGATCGAGCAATCGGGCGGCGAAGTCCGTCTTCCCCGTGGCGACACACTGACGCAACTGCTGCAGCACCCAGTACTCCATACAGGCGATACGCAAGGCGTAATCGTCTTTGCCCCAGATCTCGGCCGTCTCGATGGCGTCGAGCGTGCCGGCGCGCGCGCGCTCGAGCGCCCTGACGGTTTCGTCATACAACGCAACGATCGCAGCCGAATCCACCTCGAGCGCTGCGAGCGGATTGGCACCGATCACTGCCAGAACCCGCCCCCAATCGGTTGAGCCGTCACGCTGGCTTTGCAGCCACTGCACCAACGAGGATTCTGCGGGCGGCGCGATCCGAATCCGGGTGCAACGACTCTGTACGGTCGGCGGTAGACGATTAGCCTCTCCACTAACGAGGATCAATACGGCACCCCGCGTCGGCTCTTCGAGCGTCTTTAGTAGGGCATTGGCGGCAGCGCGGTTGAGCTTATCGGCGGGCGAAATAATGGCCACTTTTCGTCCGCCGCCATGCGCCGTCAGGGCGAGCTCTGCCGTCAACTCGCGAACCTGATCCACACGGATTTCTTTGGAGTCCTCGATAGGTCGCAGTACGAGACAGTCTGGTTGCTCGTCCGCCATCACTCGTTGACAGCTGCGACATTCACCACAGGGGCGAGATGTTGGCGCCAGCTCGCAGTAAAAACTGGCCGCCAACCAATAGGCCAACCATTCTCCGCCCTGCCCTGGTGAGCCGGTGATCAACAGCGCGTGCGAGAGACGATCTTGGCTGATCGCATCGCGTAACTGCGCCTGCGCGGCAGCAAGCCAGGGAATCTGAGTCGTCAGCGGCAACATCAGTCAACCCTCGCCGCGGCGCGTCAACATGTTGCTGAGTGCCGCCTGCGCGGCGTCGATCACCGCCTCGAGCGGTTGGGTGGCATCGATGACAACAAATCGCTGCGGCGCCCCCGCAGCCAAATTTAGATAAGCGCTGCGGACGCGTTCGAAGAACTCGATGGTCTCGCTTTCGAAGCGATCTACGACGTCCTCGCCGCGCGCCAGACGGCGCTGTCGCGCGCGCTCGAGTCCGACCATCACGGGCAAGTCGAGCAGCACCGTGAGGTCAGGTTCGACGCCCGCATGTACGGCTTTCGCAAGCTGTTCGATCAAATCGGTATCGACCGAACGCCCGGCACCCTGGTAGGCACGAGTGGCGTCGGTATAGCGATCGCAAATGATCCACTCGCCTCGAGCCAAGGCTGGCCGAATCCGATTTTCGATGTGGACGGAACGCGCAGCAAACATCAACAACGTTTCGGCGACCGGCGAAATCGTCTCGGCTCCGCGCGAGAGCAGCACACTCCGAAGTTGCTCGGCGAGCGGAGTTCCGCCCGGTTCGCGGGTTGCCTGCACCGTGCACCCACGCCCCTCGAGGAGTGAAATCAACGCTGCGGCGACCGTCGTCTTACCGGCTCCCTCGATTCCCTCCAAGGTGACGAATCCGCCTTTCATGGACGATCCATCTCAAGAGCCTGATGAGGCAGTCGATGTGCGTGACATCTTTTGACGCTCGAGCATGGCTCGAACCGCGAGACGATGCTCAGCGTACGTCTTCGAAAAACGATGCGAGCCATCCTTATCGCCCGTTGCCACAAAGAACAGATCGCCCGTGATGTCCGGCTGCAATGCCGCCCGCAGCGCTGATTCACTCGACAAGGCGATGGGCGTCGGCGGCAGACCGCGGCGAGTGTAGGTGTTGTACGGGGTGTCTGTCGTCAAATGGATCCGACGGATGTTGCCATCGTACTGATCGCCAATACCGTAAATGACCGTCGGATCCGATTGCAGGCGCATACCGAGGCGCAGTCTCGACACGAACACCCCGGCTACGCGCGGCCGCTCGGAAGCAACACCGGATTCTTTCTCGATAATCGACGCGAGCACCAGAGCTTGTTCAGGCGTGTCGATGGGCAAGCCTTGCGCGCGCTCGGCCCACAGACGCATCAGCAAATCATTCATGCGACGATACGCCAGCTGCAACAACTCACGGTCAGAAGTGCCTGCGGCAAAACGATACGTGTCGGGAAAAAAGCGGCCCTCGGGATGTCCCTCCAAGCCGAGCTCGCGCATGACCTCGGCATCACTCAGCCCACGTAGCGTCACCTTGACTTCGGGATGAGCCTCGAGCGCACGACGAAACTCGACGAACCGGGTTCCCTCGATGATAGTCAAAGATTCAAGAATGACTTTGCCTTCATGTAACTGCGCAACGATCTGCCGCGGCGTCGCTCCGGGCGCAATGGCGTAGCGCCCTGTTTTCAGAATGAAGTTTGGATACTGCCAACGGACCCAGCGTTCAATCACTCTGGGTTGTTGAACAGCACCGGCGTCTGCCAGCTGTTGCAGGCTGCCTCTCAGGCTGTCGCCCTTGACGACACGCAACTCGATCATCTCCGTCTGGGTACCGTCACGATCGAGAAGAGCACCCAGCCATAACCAACCCGCGCCCGCTACGAGCGCAAGACTCAGCAGGACAGCGAGGAGGAGACGACGCATCAGCCGCGAAAGCGACTGAAGATCAGCGTTCCGTTGGTACCGCCGAAGCCGAAGGAATTCGACATGGCAATGTCGATCGGCATCTGCCGCGAGGTATTCGGAACGTAGTCGAGATCGCACTCCGCATCGGGCTCGTGCAGATTGATCGTCGGCGGTGCGACTTGGTCACGCAATGCGAGCACCGAGAAGATTGCCTCGACGACACCCGCTGCGCCCAACAGGTGACCCGTCATCGACTTGGTCGAACTCACCGCAAGCTTGTAGGCGTGCTCACCGAAGGCCTTTTTGATGGCGACCGTCTCGGCTCGATCACCTAGATTGGTCGAAGTCGCGTGAGCGTTGAGATACTGAACGGCTGAAGCCTCAATGGTGGCATCGCGCAGCGCATTGCGCATCGCAAGCCCTGCTCCCGCACCATCTTCCGGTGGTGCAGTGATGTGATACGCGTCACCGCTCATGCCGAAGCCGATCAACTCGGCGTAAATTCTGGCGCCACGACGACGCGCGTGCTCGAACTCTTCGAGCATCAAAGCACCGCCGCCATCAGCCGCTACGAATCCATCGCGTTCACGATCCCACGGACGCGACGCGCCCTGCGGGTCGTCATTACGCTGCGACAGCGCCTTGGCTTGCGAGAAACCGGCAATGCCCAACTTCGTCGTGGACATCTCACCGCCACCGGCGAGAATCACGTCGGCATCGCCGTACTGGATGGTCCGCATCCCGAGACCAATCGCATGGGTCGAGGTCGTACACGCCGTGACGACACCGAGATTCGGTCCTCGCAACCCGTACCGAATCGACAGATGCCCCGAGATCATGTTGATGATCGAGGACGGAATGAAAAATGGCGAGATTTTGCGCGGGCTGCCGCTCGCGAGGAGCGTGTCGTACTCGGACTCGATGGTCGAAAGACCGCCGATCCCGGCACCCGTGATGACGCCACACCGCTCTTGGTCAACTGAAGCGAAATCGATGCCGGAGTCGGTGACCGCTTGAATGCCAGCGGCGACGCCGTAGTGGATGAACTCATCCATCCGACGGGCTTCTTTTGGAGGAATATATTGACCGACGTCAAAGTCACGAACCGCACCGCCAATACGAGTGGCGTATTGGGTGGTGTCGAAGCGGCTGATCAAGCCGATACCGCTTTCGCCACGCAAGATGGCGCTCCAAGCGGAGTCGATAGTGCTACCGACGGGAGAGACGATGCCCAGCCCCGTCACGACGACGCGACGTTTGCTCATGACTTCCCTAAAAACCGAAGGCCGGCTTGCGCCGGCCCCGGTGGTGGACCTTAGGACTCAGGCCTTGCGGCGGGCCGTCACGTAATCGATGGCCTGCTGCACCGTCGTGATCTTCTCGGCGTCTTCGTCCGGGATCTCAGTCTCGAACTCTTCTTCCAACGCCATCACGAGTTCCACGGTATCGAGCGAATCGGCGCCGAGATCGTCGACGAACGAGGCATTGGGGGTCACTTGTTCCAGCTTCACGCCCAACTGCTCGGCGACGATGGCTTTGACTTGATCTTCGACAGTGCTCATCTGTGATGTGTCCTCTAAACGACCTGTAATGGCCGCCGACCCGAAGCGGGCCAACGACGCCGACTATTGTAGGCCAAGGGGGGTGCAAAATCACCCGAAGGCGTCAAAGTGGTTGAAATATATGAAAAAAGTACCCGCTCAAGGCATGTACATGCCGCCATTCACGTGCAGCGTCTGGCCGGTCACGTAGGCGCCCGATGAAGCAACGAGGTAGAGCACCGCCATAGCGATATCCTGCGGATCGCCCAGACGCGCGAGTGGAATCCCCGCCGCGAGCGCCTGACGCTGGTCGTCCGGCAGTACCCGCGTCATATCGGTATCGATGAAACCCGGCGCCACCGCGTTCACCGTGATGCCGCGACTCG
>Ga0315899_10010093_pt1 | contig 10108 bp, 5 predicted proteins | sample LakEriMetagenome_2_FD_203518 | JGI IMG/M metagenome (GOLD analysis project Ga0315899, IMG submission 203518) | Freshwater fungal communities from buoy surface, Lake Erie, Ohio, United States - Buoy 4 MA112 | ecosystem: Environmental > Aquatic > Freshwater > Lake | place: USA: Lake Erie, Ohio...
AGCAGGGCAAGGAACTGCCGCATGGTGAACTGGATCACAAGAAGGTAGGGCAAGCCACGCTGTACAAGCAGCATCCGGTCCTCACCGCGATGCAGATGTTGAAGGTGAAGGGCCTGTTCACCAAGGCTGGGCAAACAATCATCCCTGGCCAGGAAAGCCTGCAGGCCGTGACACTGGTGGAAAAGCTGAAGCATCTTGCCGCCAGCGCGGGAGGGGATGCCCCCGCACCCATCGCCCCCAAGCCGCCCATTTTGGAAGAACTATCAGGCCTGACTGGCAATGACCTGCTGTTCAAATTGTTTGAAAACCATGAAGCCTTGGCCAAACAAATTGAGGCCTGGCAGGCAATCGCCAAAAAGCTGGATCCGCGCCTGACGGCATACCGCACCACGCAGCAACTGCTGAACCATGCCCAAGGCATCCCTGAAGCCAAACAACTGGCACAAAAACTGAAAGCTGTGGAAGAAGCCCGCACCCTGCTGGATGACCCTGATCCGATTACTGAGATTTACCAAGGTGTGACCACTCTCCTGCAGCAATCCCTGAAAAGTGTGGATCAGGAACATGGGGACACTTTCCAGCGTGAGAAGGAAAAGCTCGAGAGTAATGCGGTGTGGAAATCGCTGCCCGAAACCAAGCAGGCAGAAATTCTAGCCGCTCAGTCTATTCAATCCCCGACACCCGTGGATACCGGATCCAACCTGCTCGACATCCTGTCTACGGCTAACCTTGGGGCTCGCATAGACAGAGTCGCCGCCTTGCCCACACGCTTCCAAAAGGCACTGAATACGGCGATTCAGGAAGCAGAACCCAAAGCCAGCAAGGTCTATCTGACCTCAGCCACCCTGAAAACGCCTCAAGAGGTGGACGCCTGGCTGGAAACGACCAAGGCCGCACTGTTGGCAGGATTGAAAAAAGGTCCCGTGATTGTGGGCTGACACTGCCGTTGGGTTCCAAGCACCTATCTGAAATCAGCCAGGATTTATTCCCATGCCTGTGACCTTGCAGAAAGACCTTCGCACCCAACTATCGCGCACCACCCTGGAGGCAAGGTCCAAGGCGGAAGCGGCAGCGCAGGCCGCCTTGGAGAACCTGGCGGTGCATGAGGCGGCTCCCCGCCCGCACATGAACGAGGAGCAGCGCAAGCTGCGCAACCGGCTGCGTGCCCGTGGCAGGGCATTGGGCGACACCCTGCATTCCGACAAAACCCAGGACCTTCAGCACCTGTTGGAACTGGTGGCGTACGAGGCCTGGCACCGGTTGTTATTCACACGCTTCCTTACTGAGAACAACTTGCTGCACACGGATGAAGCCAATGGCTCGGTACCAGTGTCGCTGCAGGAATGCGATGAGTTGGCGACGGAGATGGGGGCAGCCGACGGCTTTGACCTGGCCTGCCGGTTTGCCCAGCGGATATTGCCAGGCGTATTCCGGTCGGATGACCCCGCATTGGATTTGAAATTGTCGATTGAGAACTCAGTCGCCCTGCGCAAACTGGTTCTCTCGATTCCGACGGAAGTCTTCCAAGCCGATGACTCGCTGGGTTGGACCTACCAGTTCTGGCAGGAGCAGCGCAAGGATGCGATCAACAAGTCCGGTGGGAAGATCGGCGCGGATGAACTGTCGCCGGTCACCCAGCTATTCACCGAAGACTACATGGTGGAGTTCTTGCTGCACAACACGCTGGGTGCTTGGTGGGCAGGCAAGCAGGGGCCTATCCAGGCTGAGAGCGAACAGCAGGCCAGGGACAAAGTAGCCCTGTCCGAAAAAGATGATATCGCCATCGATTGGACTTACCTGCGGTTCCTTCAGGATGAAACCAGCAAAGCCTGGATACCTGCCGCCGGTACTTTTGAAGGCTGGCCCAAGCATGCCAAAGAAGTCACTTTCCTCGATCCTTGCATGGGCAGCGGCCACTTTTTGGTATTCGCATTGCCGATCCTTGCGCGCTTGCGGATGGAGGAGGAAGGGCTATCGGCCAAGGAGGCGATCTGCGCTGCCCTACAAAATAATGTCCATGGGCTGGAGTTGGATGAGCGCTGCTCTCAGATCGCAGCGTTCAATTTGGCGCTGACGGCATGGAAATTGGGTAGTTTTCAGGCAATGCCTGAATTGCATCTGGCTTGCTCAGGCATTGCACCTCATGCCACTAAGGGGGAATGGGCTGCTTTGGCAGGCGGTGATTCTAAGCAGAAGAACGGCATGGAACGCCTTCACCATCTTTTTAAGGATGCTCCAGTTTTAGGCAGCTTGATCAATCCAAGAACAAGCGTAGAGAATATCTATGTGGCCGATTTCCATGAACTCCAGCCGCTGCTGGAAAAGGCGCTGGTGCAGGAGGCCAAGGACGACACCGCGCATGAAATGGCCGTGACCGCGCGCGGCCTGGCCAAGGCGGCGAAAATTCTCGCCAGCCAGTTCACGCTCGTCGCCACCAACGTGCCTTACCTTGGACGCTCCCAGCAAGCAGACCAGCTACGTTCGTTTTGTGAGACCGAATACCCTCTTGCGAAAGCTGACCTCGCGACGGTATTTATTCATCGAATACGGTCATTTTGCACCAAAAGCGGTGTTGCGGCTGTCGTTTCACCGCAGAGTTGGTTGTATCTAGGTTCGTTTGCCAAATTCCGTGTCGATTTGTTACGAAAAGTCACCTGGGGGTTTATAGCGCAACTAGGCCCAGGGGCGTTTGATTCAATCTCTGGGGAAATTGTTAAAACTGGACTGCTCATCCTTACTGGGCAAACTCCCAACGCTGACCACCGACTCGCGGCAATTGACGCTACAGAGGGGAAGAACGCCTCCGAAAAAAGCGCGCGGTTGGGAATTTCGCCCGTTGACGTCCTACTTCAAGAAGACCAACTGAAGAATCCAGACGCACGGCTGACCCTTGAAGAGCATTCGAGGCATGAAACACTCGCAAAGTATGCTGATAGTCGGTGGGGATTACGCACTGCCGACAATCTTCGATTCACACTAGTATTTTGGGAGTTGCCGACATTCGGAACGAGTTGGGTTCCACTTCAGAACTCCGTCGACCGGAATGCTGAATACGGTGGCCGAGAGGCTGTCCTCTACTGGCAAGCTGGTAACGGTGATTTAATGGTGTTTGCCGATTTGGGCTTAGCATCGCTCCAGGGGGCAGACGCTTGGGGAAAACCAGGGATTGCTGTAAGCGTTGCAGGAAAGAATCCGGCAACCATATACACAGGGGAAATATTTGCCAATGCGGTTGCGGTCGTATGGGCATTAAGCAAATACCATTGTGAAGCGATCTTTGCGTTTTGTTCTTCCGACGAATTCTCGAAAGCGGTCCGCAAGCTCGACAAGAACGTCATCGTCACGAATAAAACGATGCTCAAAGTCCCATTCGACTTGGCGCACTGGCAGAAGGTGGCGGCGGAGAAATATCCGCACGGATTGCCGAAGCCGTTTTCCAGCGACCCTACCCAATGGCTTTTCAACGGCCACCCTGCCGGTGCAGACCAGCCGTTGCACGTGGCAGTCGCCAGGGTTCTCGGCTACCAATGGCCCCGCCAAACCGGATCTAGCTTCCCAGACTGCCCCGCCTTAGAGCCCGATGGCCTCGAATCCCATGCCGATTTGGATGGCATTGTTTGTCTGTCGTCCATCCATCGTGAACAACCAGCAGCCGATCGGTTGCGTCAACTGCTGACAGACGCATTGGTCAGTTACGACGAGAAGTCGCTTATCCAGCAAGCAGGCCTGAAGGGGTCCAAAACCGCTAACCTGGAAGATTGGCTGCGGGATGAGCTCTTCGAACAGCACTGCGCCCTGTTCCACCACCGCCCGTTTATCTGGCACATCTGGGATGGGCGCAAAGACGGCTTCCATGCCTTGGTGAACTACCACAAGCTGGACCACGCCACGCTGAAAAAGCTTACCTTCACCTACTTGGGCGAATGGATCACCAAGCAAGAAGCTGACACCAAAGCCGACAAGCCAGGTGCCGCCGAACGACTGGGTGCCGCCAAGTTCCTGCAACAGCAGCTTGAAGCCATTCTGGAAGGGGAAGCCCCTCTGGACATCTTTGTCCGTTGGAAACCTCTCCAGCAACAAGCGATTGGCTGGAACCCAGATCTCAACGATGGTGTGCGCCTGAACATCCGCCCATTTCTGTTGGCAGAGGATGTGGGAAAGAAGGGTGCTGGCATTTTGCGAGCCAAGCCCAACATTAAGTGGGACAAGGACAGAGGCAAGGAACCAGAACGCTCGAAGACCGATTACCCGTGGTTCTGGATCGATGACGAGCCCGAGGAGACAGATCCCGCTCCAGGTCCAGAGTTCACCGGCAACCGCTGGAACAATGTTCACCTGAGCTTGGATAAGAAACGGGATGCTCGGGGTTAAGGACAAGCGCCTTTTCCTTTGAAACAAGAACGGCGGATACAAGGTGGAAATAAGGATCATCCATGAGTGACAGCGGGATTACCAAGCTGGTTAGTGCCGATGAGCCCCTGGTGCAACACCTGGTGCAGGCCATCCGTCGCGCCGGTGTGTACAACCGCAGCGTGCAGGGAAGACCCAAGGTCATCCTGTGGACGGATCGGGACAGCCAGTGGCTGGGCTTGATGCCCTCACTGAGCCAGATGATGCCTGAGCTTTGGGTGGCCTTGGCCCCTGGGCAGAACCTGCCCGCCCGCTGCCAGGGCGGCACCGCCACCTTCTTGCGTTATGCCCTGGAACGGGATGAACGCCCTGAGACCCAAGGCAAGGCGGCAGTGGTCTATCTGCCTGGGATAGAGCGGGCGGATTTCCGTAGCCCTGAAACCTTTTCCAGACAGCATCGGCATCTCTACCCATGGTGCCACCAGGGCACCTTTTTCTCCACCGTGGGTGGGCGGGACTGGACACCCGTGGGTTTCCTCTCCTCCAAGGAATCGGCCATTGGACTAGATGTTCCAGGGGACAACAAAACCAAGGAATCGATCCAGGTTCATTTGTCCGAACTCTTCCAGCGCAGTCCTGCCGATCTAAAAGGCAAGCTGCTGAACGCCCAGGCGCTGGCGACACTGTTCGCCCCCGACGCGGTGAAGGGCATGCTGGACTGGATCGCCAAAGGGAAACAGTTGGTGCAGGAATGGGGCGAAAACCGCTGGTCGGCGTTTGTGACCGTGGCACAGGACCAGTTCAAGATCCATCCAGAAAAGGATGGTGAACTTGCCGCCGCCGAAAAACTGGTGGAGGGCGGCGGCGTGTGGGAGGAGGTGTGGGCGCGTTTTTGTGAATCGCCCAAGCTGTACCTGGGCATTTTGCCGGTGCTCGACCAGGTGACACCCAAATCCCTGTTTGGACAAGCAGAAAGCCGCATACCGGCGCGCAATCTGGATAAGGAAAAAGATCTTGCCAAAGGGCTGGAAGCATTAGCTGGCCTGTCAACGCACGAGGCACAAACCAGGCTGGCGGAGTTGGTGCAGTTGCATCGAGAACGGGCCCAGAGCCCGTGGGCGGATTTGGGCAAGGCGACACTGGCCAAAGCAGTAGTGAAGCTGGGGGACATGCTGCAAGGCATGCAGGCTTCCATCAATGCGACCTCCTGGCAAACCGCCGCGCAGGGTTATCTCGACAAGGGTTGGCGGGTGGATTTGGCGGCCAGGCAGGCCGCTGCCCTGGCGCAGGACCCGCTCAGCCACAAGGCGGTGACGGGAGCCCTTCAGGGCGTTTACAAGCCCTGGCTGACGGACCTGGCGGACAGGGTGCAAAAACTGTTGGCAAGTTACCCCTGCAGCAAACCCACGGAAGCAGTTTCCCTGCACCCAGACCCAGGGACATTGACATTATTTGTGGACGGTTTGCGGGCGGATGTGGCCTTGGAACTGATCCAACGGCTGGAGGAGGTTGGGCTGGAGCCCAAGGTTCAAACGGTTTGGGCGGCACTGCCCACCGTGACCGCTACCGCTAAGCCAGCTTTCCATCCGGTGGCTGCGGGCTTGGGTGGCGAGTCCATTTCCGATGCTTTTGAACCCGAGCTGGAATCGAAAGGAAAACCTTGCAGAACTGAAGAATTCAGAAGTTTATTGAAACAGAATGGCTTTGCGGTTCTGGGCAAGGATGACCAGGGTGATCCCTGTCAGGCAGCCTGGCAGGAGACGGGTGATCTCGATTCCAAGGGGCACAGCGAGGGTGGCAAGCTAGCCCGCTTCGTGGAGGAAGAGGTTGCCAACCTGACGCACAAGATTGAAACCCTGCTGGGTTATGGATGGCGGGAAGTGCGTTTGGTGACAGACCACGGCTGGTTGTGGTTGCCAGGGGGTCTGCCGCATGTGGAAATGCCAGGGCATTTAACCGCAAGCAAATGGGGCAGGTGCGCTTTAGCCAAATCTGGCGCGCAGCACGGATTGTCTGAAGTCTGTTGGTTCTGGGGCAATGAGCACCCAGTGGTGATACCGCCAGGTATCGGCGTATTCCTCAAGAAGACGGAATACGCCCATGGTGGGGTGAGCCTACAGGAATGCCTGAAGGTGCATGTCACCATCGCCAACCCAGGCAAGCCGGTCGGGCAGGTAAAGATTGCCGAGGCCAAGTGGACTCGCCTGCGCTTGAAGGTTCGCCTGGATGGGATGAAGGCTGGCTTGCAGGTGGATGTGCGCTCCAAAGCCGCCGATGCGGCCAGCAGCCTGCTGGTGGACAAGCAACCTGTCCCACCCGATGAGGCTGGGCAGGCAATCCTGTTTGCCGACGATGATATGGCTGGGCATGGCGGCTTCCTAGTGGTGATAGACAACGGCCAGGTTGTCGCCAAACAGCAAGTGACGGTGGGGGAGAACAACTGATATGGCACTGGACGAACTCGACAATCTGGCGGCACGGGCGTTTGAAGGATTCATTGTGCGCAAGGACCTGGCGCGCAAGTTCAAGGGTTTGTACCCCGTGCCCAACTATGTGGCGGAGTTTTTGCTGGGCAGGTACTGCGCCAGCACCGACCCCAACGAGATCAATGAAGGGTTGGAAATCGTCCAAAAGCAGATGGAAAGCCGCACCGTGCGCGCTGGCACGGAGGAATTGTTCAAGGCGAAAGCCAAGAATGATGGGCGCGTGAAACTGATCGACATCATCCGCGCCAAGCTGGATGCCTCGAATGGTTGGCATGACGCCGAAATCCCAAGCCTTGGCCTGAAAGATGTGCGAATCGAAGACGAATTGGTCAACAAACATCAGCGTATGCTGACAGGCGGTTTTTACGCCGAGATTGAGCTGACCTACGACCGCACCATTTCCGAGGAAAGTGATGGCAGGCCGTTTGGCATTTTGAGCCTGCGCGAGATCCAGGTCAGCAAGGGTGACGCCCTGGAAACATTGATTGAGGGGCGCAAGGCGTTCACTTTTGAGCAGTGGAAGGATTTCCTGATCCGCAGTATCGGTATGGAGCCAACCGCCCTGACCGAACGGATGAAGGATGTGATCCTGTTGCGAATGATTCCGTATGTGGAGCAGAACTTCAACTCGGTGGAACTGGGCCCGCGTGGCACAGGCAAGAGCCATATCTACCAGCAGATCTCGCCGTACTCTCACCTGGTTTCAGGTGGCAAGGCGTCGATTGCACGCATGTTCGTGAACAACGCCACCGGCGCTCGCGGTCTGGTGTGCCAATACGATGTGGTCTGTTTTGACGAGGTCTCGGGTATCTCGTTCGACAGCAAGGACGGCGTGAACATCATGAAGGGCTACATGGAGAGCGGTGAGTTCTCCCGTGGCAAGGATAGCATCCGTGGTTTTGGCAGCATGGTGATGGTAGGCAACTTCGATGTGGATGTGACACATCAGCAGCGGGTGAGCCATCTCTTCGGGCCTTTGCCCAAGGAGATGCGGGATGACACCGCCTTCATGGACCGCCTGCATTGCTACCTGCCAGGCTGGGACATGCCCAAGATGAGCAAGGACCTGCTCACCGACCACTTCGGTCTGGTGAGCGATTTCCTCGCCTTGTGCTGGAACAGTCTGCGGCAGCACAACCGCAAGCAGAAGTTCGGGGACAAGATTCATCTAGGGGCAGCGCTGAGCGGGCGCGATACAGGCGCGGTTGAGAAAACCATGAACGGGCTTTTGAAACTGATGTTCCCCGATGGGAGCGCTGAACTTCCCGAGGAGGCGATTGAATGGGCGGCGCGGTTGGCACTGGAATGCCGCAGGCGGGTGAAGGAACAACAAAAGCGCCTGGTACCGACCGAGTACCGCAATACGCAGTTCAGTTACCACATGGGTGGGGAAGGTGTTGAGAAATTCGTGGGGACTCCTGAAATCCACCAGGAGAACAGCATCGGCGATGACCCACTTCCACCTGGTCAGGTGTGGGTGATGTCACCAGGAGGCACCGATGAAGCCCCAGGTCTTTTCCGCATCGATGTGACGGTGGGACCAGGGTCATCTGTGCGGTTGCTGAATCAACCGGCCCCGCCCCCCTTGAAGGAAAGCGTTCGCTGCGCCGAGCAGAACATGTATGCCAGGGCCAAGGAACTGGTGGGCGACAGGGATCCCAGGTCCCACGAGTTCAGCGTGCAAGCCAGGGCCTTTGACGGAAACAAGTCAGGATCAGGCACTGGCCTCGGTGTGTTGCTGGGTCTCAGTTCTGGCCTGCTGGAAAAATCCCTCAAGGGCGGGCTGGTTGTGGTGGGAAGCCTGAACCTGGGCGGGTCCATCGAGACGATCTTCAACCCCGTTGCCGTGGTGGAAGCCGCCGCCGACAAGGGGGCGAAGGTCATCCTGATGCCCATCTCCACCCGCCGCCAATTGGTGGACCTGCCTGATGAGGTGGCGACACGGGTGGTCATCAGCCACTACAGCGACGCGAAGGACGCACTGATCAAGGCGCTGGGGTGATTTGAGGAGGTTGAAATCAAAATAAATGGAAAACACCATCCAATACGATTTCGAAAAAAAACGGTTTACCTGCCAACTTGGGACCAACGGTGTAACGGAATATGTGATCAAAGGGGAAGGCTGGGTCAGGGATGCGGCATTCACCTGTGATTGGGATTTGCTGCCTGAAACCCCAGCTCTTGGAGACTTAGCACGATTTGCTCTTTTGATTGAAGGATATGCCTGCATGGAAAAGTTGCAGGAGGTCCATGAGGTTAACTTGGGTTTGAGGAAGGCAGGAGATTCTGAAGGAGTGAGTTACGTCCGGTTTGTGCATAGGGTTTTACAGCCACAATTCGAACTTGCTGAAAAGGGCGAACACGAATGGCAGGGATCCTGCCTTGAACTGTGGTGCGCTTTGTTCGCCATTCAAAGGGGATCCTGGAAGGAAGGCGGGCTTTCCGGTGACAGAGGGACTTTCAAGGAAGACCACCCGTATTTTGAAGACCCCAACACCAAGGGAATGTGGCCCAGGTTCAGGAGTCTCCTGAAACTCAACAAGGTGTTGGTTTCTGTCGGAATCGATACTCTGTTTCTGCCAGTCAGTCGGGATAGGTTTTCTTAGGAAAAGAGAAAACATGCGTTCCAACACACAGAAGAAGGGAATCTTTTGCCTGGAAGGTCTCCTGGACAATGACCTGGCAAACACATCCACGGTCCAGGGGATTTTGAAACTGCTCGAGGACAATTCCAGTATCCCGTACTTTTACAAGGATTTCGCGGTATGGGATGAGCTGGAGTTTTACCTGAAAAAGTGGGTTCAGAAGAAATACGCCAAGTACCCGATCCTTTACTTGTCAACACACGGGAACAGCAATGAAATCTACGATGGGAGATACCGATACAGCTTGGATCAGTTGGGCAACATATTGGAAGACCAGTGTGATAATCGGATAGTGATGATCAGTTCCTGCAGCACCATGGCGGCGGACAAAAGGCTGCTGAAGGGGTTTCTGGCAAAAACAAAATGCCTGGGGGTTTGTGGTTACAGGAACGATATACCCATCCTCCAAGCCGCAGCTTTTGAACTACTCCTTATCGCGGAAATGCAGGACAACGAGTTTTCAGGGCGTGGCATTGAAGCAATCCAAAACAAAGCCGAGGCCATCGCCAGGAATTTCCGCGAACTTGATTTCAGGATGGTGACGGTGAAGGACTAAACCTGTTTGGCCTATTCCATCCACAAACACTGCCACAACTTCAGCGCCTGGGCAGCGTCTCGGGCGGCATC
>Ga0315899_10010094_pt1 | contig 10108 bp, 1 predicted proteins | sample LakEriMetagenome_2_FD_203518 | JGI IMG/M metagenome (GOLD analysis project Ga0315899, IMG submission 203518) | Freshwater fungal communities from buoy surface, Lake Erie, Ohio, United States - Buoy 4 MA112 | ecosystem: Environmental > Aquatic > Freshwater > Lake | place: USA: Lake Erie, Ohio...
GTGTCCGCTTCGGGGTCTGCATTTCCTGGCAACAGATAAACGTTGCCGCATGTTTGCATCCCATGTCCCGAATACTCAATTAGCACTCCTTGCGGGGGGCTCTTCTGTAACTCTTCACGTTGGAGGAAAAGTCGAATACAGTTTTTGAGGTCCTCGCGTGTTTGCACGTTTTCCCGCACCTCAGCCTTACAGTGCGGTCCGAGTTCGTTCAGCTTGTCGTGTAGTGTCCGGGCGTCGCGTGGCGCGTTGGGAAGACTGCTAATATGAGAATATTTGCCGATCCCAATGCACAGCATGGCGACGTGCAAATCTTTCCAGGCTTTGCATGTCTTGAGGCATGGCGAGCATTGGCAAGCTTGACACGGCAGCGGCAGGTTGCGAAGATCCTTCCGAGGAGCACGTGTGAGCTCGCTTGCTTCGTACATGCTCATTAGCGCTTCCAGTGTAGAGTGTTTGGCCTTTGCTCCTGCTGTGCGATCCCTATCTTTGCCACTCCTAGAAAGCCAAAACTCATCCAACTTGGCGGCCTCTGCTAAAATAAAATGAAAATGAGGGTCGCGTCCCTCGTTGCACCGCCACTCCCATTTGGTGCACTCCTGCCTCCCGTCACACTTGCTGACTGCCGGCACAGCTGCTGTGATCGCCTTAACACACTGCATCGTGTTCGGCTCATTGCTCCACCCACATTTCTTGCATTGCCATTTCTCTGGCGGAAATAGGGTGTTTCCGGATGGCTCGATCCACGTATCCCGAAATGGATTGTCCCCATGGCAAGCGAACATTCGCTTACCACGAGAGCCCAGGATGTGGCGCACGTTGATCGCGTCCACACTTTCGAGGTGCCTGCATATGTCTATGTCGGCGCAATCATGAACTTTCTCATGCCAGTGGTGATGCACGTGCACGACGGCATATTCCTTCAGGGGCTCCGACGATGCGTCCGGATTGTTCTTGTCTTGAATCCAGATTTCCTGCATGACACTGCACGTGCCCTGCTTGTAGAGAAACAGCTTTCGCAGCACCACCTTGGCCTGACCGGCGTGCAACCGCCGTGCCAGGCGATCAAACTCGTCTCTATTTGCCACCTTTCGAGGGGGGCCGCCGGCCGCGGGAGCCTCCGCCTGTCGACGGCAGGTACGAGCAATGTCGTGTAGCACCTCCAGCACCTCCTCAATGCTGCCCCGCCCATGCACAAGCACATCGGACGGGCTCACCTTCTCGCATTCGTCCTCAGCGCAAGGCATGTGCAGCTGTTCCGCGGCGTCTGATGGCTCGCCACGCCTCAAATGCTCTGGTGGGGCCGGCGTCTCAGTGCTCATCCCTGGATGAAAATCCGGCAGGTTTCCGGTGGGCAGCATGGCCGGGACCACGTAGCGCTCGTCGTCGCCTGGCGGTGGCGCGTCACTGGCCTTCCCACCGGGCGCGACGCTGCCCGAATCAGCTTGCACGTCCTCCGCATTCTGAACGACTGTGTTCTGGATCCGCTTGGCCCGCTTGGCATACTCGAGCGAACCCAGCGTCTCGCCATAGTCTGCTGGCGACGGGCTCAGGTTGACCATCAGCACCGTAAACGCGTTGCCGCCGAGCGAACTCTCCAAGAGCCGTGTGAGCGTCGACTCGCGAAAGGGGGCGTGCCGTTTGCCCTCGGATCGTTTGAAGATAACCTGATTCAGGACCAGGAGCGACTTGTTGATATAAATTGCCTCCGCCTCCCGATCATCATTTGCATTCCATTTTCGCGTGCGCCCACGCTCGCTTCCCGCCAAATCTACCAAGTTCACTCGCGCCTTCAGTTGAAACTTATCCTCGTCAGCATCTCCGTACGAGAACAGCTGCTGAACATGCAGAGAGATAATACAGTGAGAGCGCGACGACACATCATTCATGGCCGTCGACTTGACCATCCTTTTTGTGTAGGCCAACTGGATCGCGCCCATGGCCTGCTCTTTCGTTTTGACGTCAATCTTTGAAATCAACGCCTGGCCTGGCTTATAGTACTCATTCTCCACCCTGATGTAGCTGGTATGCGACAATTTCGAGATTTCATCTCGAGACGTGATCTCAGCCCATTGTTCGGGGCTCAGTTCAGCAGATTGCTGCAGGGCAGAAGCAAGCGCCAAGCTTTTAACTTCAGTGCCGGTCTTCGGCCTGTCCCAGCCGACCCGCTGCCAGCTCAGACCAGCTGGGGCGTCTGGTCTCGGATCAATGCGTGTCCACGAATCTTCGGAAAACGCACTTGCCGTCACCAGATTGGCCCCTTCTGGCCGTACAAGGTCTCGCACAGTCTCGTTGTAAATTTCGACCACTGACATCTCCATCTTCCACGAGCACGGCTCGCTATTCTGCTTTGAATGCAGCCCTTTGAGCAGCTCCGTGATCATCCTTGGAATCAGACCGCCCTTCTCGTCTAATTCCGATCCCGCGCTCGATGGCTTACCAAACATGGTGTACGTCTTGCCCGATCCCGTCTGCCCGTAGGCCATGAGCGTGACGTTGAACCCATCTAGGGCCTTTTCGATTAGATCGCCTCCGTCAATTCGGCGCCAAACATCCTCTTGCGTTTGCGTCTCATCCAGGCAACAGTCCAGGGTAAATACTTTGCCCTGTTTGGTTTGAGGATTTTGCGCGCACATCTGTCTCCGCTCGACTTTCGGGAAGACCGTCAGTTGTTCTACCTGCTCTCCCCTGCTAGAACCTGCCAGCGACCGTGCGTGAGCTTTGCGTTCTCTGTCGATGAAGGGCCTGACCCTAGCGGCAACCAAGAACGCGGACTTTTCTGAATAGCGAGACTCGTGATACACCCTCTCACGGGTCGCTCGCGGCAGTCGTTCCTGAATATCCTCGCCAGCTTTATCTTGCTTCTCCTTGACCTTAAAATATTTGGCCATGCTCTGATGCACCCGAGCCCGATTCTCCTCCGCCACCCTTCGCTGGAGCGGCTTCAGGGTTCTGATGCGTCCGGAATGCGGACGCGTAGCATTGTAGCTCGAGAAGGCAAAGTATCGATTCTCCACCGCATTGCTCACAAGGTCATGGTGCAGGTTGATGAGACCGCTGTTCTTCGAAAGCAGCCTGCGCATCGCCGCCAAAAGCGAGAAAAGATGCTGCTGTTCAACTTGTGCGCTTTCGCTGGTGATCTTCAGGTCTTCTACTAGCTCTCTATTGAGCAAATCCAAGAGCTCTTCAATCAAAAGCCCCTCCTTGGAGGCCCAGATGAATTTTAGCACACGAGACACCAGGCTCAGAGATAGCAGATACATGCTTTTGCTTGCATCGCCTATCCCATCCATCTCGGGATGCTCCAGCTCATGATCAATCGCCTCGAGCTCAGAGTTGCTGTGCAGTCGCACCACGATAAATGCCCGTGTTTCTCCCGGGAGACTTACAATGCAACCCGGCTCAATGTGCTTCCGTGCACACTCATGCTCTTCCTTTCTCTGGCATTGTTCGCAGTCGACGAGAATTACTGTACGCGTTGCAACGGACCCAGAGTTTGACACCAGCACCCTCGTCTGCATCTCGTGCACCTGTCCAAGCCAGTATGGCTTAGCGAGACGGGGCAGGATGAATGTGCGCTCCAGGCGAGCAAAGACGTGCTCGTGCAGACTCGCAGCATCCTTAGCCTGCAGCAAGTCTTGAACAAACGCCTCAAATTGCTCAGACACTCCATGGGCTACCCGTAATCCGCTGAAGCACATCATTTCGTGGATGAATGTGCTGATATAGAGCGGGTTGGCTCGTGATTCCGAGTAGCCGAGGGCGTGAGGGCATGTCAACTGGTCTTTAAGTTCCAACGAGAGATCAATTAGCTTGTGAGATTTGTCCAGAATTGCTTTTGTCATTGCCTCACACTGCACGGGCGACACCGTGCCTATCTCAACAACCTGAGCCCCGTTTTCCTTGAGTACGTCAAGACATCTTCCCGACAAATACTGCTCGCTCTTGCCAAGGGTAGAGATTATTAGTCTCACGCCCTGCACATCTCCATTCAGCAACCCCCCAAGCCAAAACAAGTCATGTGGCAGCAGCTTGCCTCCGGCACCGTACGCTTCGTTTGACAGCTCATTCACACCGTCGATCACAATGACCAGCTTCTTGTCCCGCTCATTCTTGAAATTAGCGGCCAATTTCGGGAGGAGATACTCCCTCGCCAGCCACGTCAGCCTTTCCTGCACAGGCTTCTGATAGTACTCTTTAGATTTAGAGGGATTTGAAGAATTGAGCCCTTTGAGCACATGTTCGACCTGCTGAAAGAGACCGTCGAGGAGATTCTCGAGATCTCTGCTAGCATTGTTTGCCCCGACGAAATGGTACATGCATCTCCCTTTGTTCTCACGAATGTCACGAATTGCATTCGCCAAAAGAGCAGACTTGCCGCCTCCGGATACGGATGTGACCACCAGCGGCTTCGCATTAGATCCGTTGATGTAGGCTCGAATCGCCTGTTCATGCTCTTCCCAGGGCACATAACCGTCGCTCAACCTCCTCAAATAATTCTGCTGTGTCAAATCTTGTTTCTCGCCAGGGAGCACTTTCTCGAGCAAATTCTTCAACTGCTTGGAGGCTTCCTGGGAAAAATCTTCTGGAGTTCCATACGTGAAATACGCCCCCGCACACATCTTCGTATCGCGCTTCTTCCCCGCCCACATTTTCGTATCGCGCTTCAGCTGCTCCAACAGACGACGACTTTCCTCGTTTTCGGTCTGATATTTCCAGGCCTCATTTGTATCTTTGCGCACCTGAGATTCATCGAATTGCTGTCCCCTAAAGAATGCATACGCAACCACCGGGCCTGCAGGATCTTCGCTGCCATCTGCGCCAGCGTGCTCATCATTGTAGCCGCACTCGAACTCCAAATGCGTGACAGACTTCTGGGTGCACGTCTTGGTGGCGGTGTTCCCTTCTGTGCCCACGGGAACGTCTGCTCTCGGCGGATGCTCCTTCAGCCAGGGAAACTCATCGTAACACAGTTCCAGCGATGGCACGAGCCAGTCCGCGCTGTTGCCATCAAGGATAGAAGCACCGTATCGCTGCCCATAAAAGCCGACAAAGATGTCGCTCCTGCGAATGGCGTCGAGGCACGTCTTGACCGTGAGGTAATTGTTGCGCATCGTCGGCGTTATGCCCCATCTCAGATCCACAAAGTGAAGGCTTACTCCCCTGCGCTCGCAAAGATCGACAAGACTGGGGCCCTCCCTGCCTACCAGGCCGGCCCTCTCCCGCAAAAGACCCTGGAAAGGCGATGAGAGAAACACCGTGATTTCATGTGATGCTTCGATCCGATTCCTCAGCCGATCAAGCCAATCGCCGCTTTCCCTTACAGGTATCTCCTCCCTGCAGAAGCGTTGGACTATTTGCTGTTCGGGTTGACGGGAACCCGCGTTCGTCGGAGCACTCGACAGAATAGTGGTCTCTGTGCTCTCTGTGCGCTCCTGCATCCTAGCCTTGGCAAAAAGCCTGCACCGCTTCCCGCACAATCGCCGCCTGCAGACCGTGCAAGGGAGCCAGGCCCCACCGAGCCCGAATGTCAGCGTCCGTCCACAGATCTCGCACGGCTCTGAATGGCTGCGGTGGTGTGAGCACAGCAATCTGTCTGCTTCATCCCTCTTAGCTGCTGAGCAAGCCTGCATGCGACCAAATATGAATGGCTTCTTGCACTCGCTGCACAGGTGCTTCACATGAGAAGGCCGGGAGGGCAGTGACAGGTCCAGCGGCGTGTCCGAGGACGAGTCCTTTTGCTGGAGGCATTGCACCCTGCGCACGTAGTAGATCCACAGAGGCACATCGAAAGGATTATCGTTGGATCCGTCGAGCGACAGCACATCCGCTTGCTCTGATGAACTCGCACGATGTGCAGGCGGTACCATCTCACCAGCCACATCCTTTAACCGGCAGCAACCTTCGTGAACAACCACTTTGCGGAATGAATCGCGGAAACCGCACTTGAATTGGCATTCGAACTTGTCTATGTACAGGACCTCTGGGTTCTTCTTGGAGACCACGCGCTTTTGCTGCTGGAGCGCAATGATCCTTGCTCCCCGCGAATCCAGGCCAATGACAGATCCCTCAAGGGTTGGAAGGATACACCGGTTGGAACATGCTTGCATGGTAGCTTTGAGCTTCACGACGCTACCAACTTGCTCTGAGCTAACTCGCACACAATTGCACAAAGTCTGTGGCAGTTCTTGGGCATGCACCTCATCACGAACTGCCTTTCTGTCGCCGACAGATTTCTCCAGATCCGCCAACAAGTTTCTCAGGCGATGCTTTTTAGAGGAGAACACTTCTACCTTGCGCTTCTCTTTATTTTGACGTCTGGCTCGTGGCGTCGGTGCTACGGCTCGCGCTCCGTCTGCAAAGCATGAGAATCAATCCATGAAATGGAATACAGCATCGTTTCAACGGCGGCTTGTCGTTTCAACGGCAAGTGCACATAGAACGCGTGCACTGCACATAAAAATATATATACCTGCATGCTCAGGACTCGACACATCGTCCTGGGGAGAGCTGGACGGATCTGTCACGATGGCCTCCTCTGCATGCGCAATCCCCATGGAAACGTCCATGCTTGTAGTGCTGTCAAGCACAATATCACTCTCGGCACTTGCAAAGTCATCGTTGCTCACTGTTCCTGCGTTCGGAATGGTCGCACTCACGACACCCTCGATAGGACGGGATGATTCATTCACAACGGCTTTTGGCTGCACCTGTATGCTTTCCATACCAAGCTCTAATGTCCGCAGGCCTCTTTTCCTCTTTTCCTCCTCCATGATAGAATTTCGAAGATTCTTAAACTTCTTCTTGTCAAGTTGTTTTAGTGGCCAGCGATCAACTGTGCAATCAGGAAAGATATCCTCAAAGACAGCATCGCATAGATCTTCCTTAGAACGCACGCCCTCTTCAGCCAAAAAGTTAAGCATGGTCAAGAGCACCTCTTCGAATCCTGGTGGTGCAATCGGCTGAAAGTAAGTGTCGCCCACTTTGATATAGGAGCTAAAACTCAAGCTAGAGACGTGAAATATGGCAAAGTCTTTTTGTGTGAACTCTGTACTTCGCTTGAGGGTCTCGGCAAGCGCCTCATGTTTTAATTTGGACCCCTTCTGGGGCTTCTCCACACCAATCTTCCTCCACTGCAAACCAAAGCCGAATTCTGGGCAGCACAAACGTGATCGGAGCCCCGAGTCAAACCCCGCCAATTGCTCCTGCAGCCCTTTCGGGCTGCAGCCACAGCCTGTCCCTGCGTCACTCTCCACCGCCCCTCTTGCCGCAGCGCTCGTACCGTCTTTGTCGGCTCCAGGGGTAGCAATTGATGTTTTCCCGACATTTTCAAGGCGAAATTTTTCCGGATTTTTCTTGGCATACATGCGATACCCGAGTGATCCGCCACTTATGGCCATATTAAAACTGTCTCTCAGAGACATGCCTGTAAAGAAGCTTCCATGGAGACGTTTCGAAAAGCTGATTGCGTGCTCATCAAAAACATCACCTGCGTGACCAATGGAGAAGTCGACGCATGGTGACAGCGTTTGAGCATGCATATCAGATTGGCAGGCATTGACTACAATAACGCGAATATGCGGCTTTCCGAGTCTCTGTTGATTTGCATTCCATGTCTCTATGCCGATTTTCATTTGCTCTGGTTTCATTCTCTCTCCAAACAGTTCAATGCCACCCTTGTGAGAATGACAACCAAATTGGACCCAGGTCGGGTGTTCACGCTCGATCGCCGTCAAAACTTCATCCCAATTCGAGTACGGTGTTTGTATCATTGTTGGCTTATCAGAGCTGCCCTTAAAAACGGTCCGATCGCAATCCAACGCCCCTTGTATTACTTGGTGTTCCTGCTTGAGATTGAGATCGACTTTTTCGTTGCAGTTGACACCCACAAACAGAATCTTCAAGGACCCCATTGCTGCAGGCGTTTCGAACTTCGACCAGTCGGGTTCTTCCCATTTGGCAACATCTTTCGCAGACGATGATGCTGCGGCTTCACTTCCATCATCCGAGGGCGATTGCGCCAACCCAAAGAATTTTTTCCGGACTTTGCGCCCACCGTGATCGGCATACATCTCGCCCTTCACCAACAAATCCTGCAGACTAGCTGTGTGCTTGGGCTCAAGAACACGTGATTCAAGACGGCGCGGACGTCCAATCCAAACAGGGAAAGTAAATTTTTTTCCTTTCGCTCGCGAGTCTTTCCAATTCCACCCAGGATTAGCCACCAGAACTGGTTCCCCGCTCGACTCCTTTATCATACCATGGAGTTCGCCTCCCGGGTCCTCGCACGGATAAGAAGATAGTGGCCCACCGCCCTGCCAGGTGTGGCGGACGTTGATCTGTGTGATCACCATTCTGTGCGGGTTCAAAGGTACTTTTGGGCGACTAGGGTTTCCAGGCCAAGGATGATCGCCCTCATAGTGTACGTGCATGATGACGAGGTCATCCGCCACCAGTAGTCCTGGATACTTCTCGCGTAGCGATGTAGGGAGCTTATCTCTTGAAATTTTCAGCCAATATTCCCGCTCTGCTTTAGGCACTGCGTACCTGCCTTTGTAGCCAAAATCATTGTACGCTATAAATGTCACAATGCTACCGTCCAGAGCTAGCGCCTCCAGGAGAGCCGCCGTGGCGTCGAAGCTCAGCTTCCTTGTGCCACCCTGCGCTTCGCTAGCGTGTGCTGCAGCTGCACTGACATTTGCAGCTCGTGCAAAAAGGTCCGCGAAAGAGTTTTCGAAAGCTCTGCGGGAGAGCCAGCACCGTGTGGCGCATTGCAAGGTCATGACTGCCTGTACTTGTTTCACATGCTGATCGCACGCGCCTGACCGTGGAGCGTCAGCGGCGGATTCTTCACTGTCAACATTCGAAACCTCCTCTGCACCAACCTCCTCGATGAGAGTCGTGGTAGGTGCGCTGCTGGGATTCGCGGTGTCATCCGCCGAACCGGCGTCGCGCAGCGCCTCCGCGTCCGCGAATGATCTTTCGGATTTGTGTCTCTCTGACAGCTCATGCACATACTCACCGTAGTATTCCTCCCACGTCATCCACCCGCCCTTTTTAGCCTCCCTAAGATCCCGGATCTTATCTTCAATTGCACGGGCGGCAGGCACTGCTTCCTGCAGATTCCAGTCGCAGTGAGAGAGACAGGCACGGGCCTCGTGCCTGTCGCTCTCTGACAGCTCCAGTTCCATCAGGAAACATTTGACCCGCGCCTCGGCGTCCTCGGGGTCGAGGACTTCGCCACTACTTACTAGACATGGATGAAAGCCAACGCTGAGGCAGGTAGTGCCGGCAGCTTGGGCGTGCATTTCATAAAACGGAACGCGCGTGACAGCGCTAGGTGTCGCCAAGGAGCGAGGCGAACGGGTGCAGACCACAGGCCATCCAGCTCGGCGATCGAACGCCTAAACTGGGACGCGCGAGAGAGCGCGGATCCCTCGGGCCTGTTGTGGGCGCCCCTCCCTCACAACATTACACGGAGCGCAGAGGGACCAGCATCGCTAAGTTTAACCCCAGTATACATAAACCCAGTCCCGAATATGTGCCTCTGCATAAAGATGCACATGGCGCTACGCCGATGCGCAAAGCTCGCTCCCGTGGTCGCCGCTGCCCTCCAGAGCGCGCGTCGCCTGGGCGCCCGGAGCCGAGGCACTGCGGAGGAGGCCCCCGACGCGCTCATTCGCAGACTGGGGCGGGAGATTCTGCACCATGTGCCGGTGGCCACCCACGTCAGCGAGCTCGGACAACTGGTGGGCATGCTTTGTTCATCTGTGCACGCTTGCGCTCCCTGCTATGCATCTCGAATCTCTTATTTGTGATCCGGTACAGATGCACCTGATCACGAGCGAGCACGACTTGTGGCGGAAATCGCTGCGGGACTGCCCATTTCCTGAGCCCTGGTGGGCTTTCTTGTGGCCAGGGGGCTTCGCAACCACGAAATGGTGCTCCGAAAACCCCCACAGACTCGCTGGTTTGCGCCCGCTCCCTCGTGCGTGAGTTCCTGAGCGGTGTTTGTTTGTTTTTGTGTGCTTCTGTGTGTGTTTGTGTGTGTGTGTGTATCTTGCTCTCTCTCTCTCTCTCTCTCTCTCTCTCTCTCTCTCTCTCTCTCTCT
>Ga0315899_10010095_pt1 | contig 10107 bp, 12 predicted proteins | sample LakEriMetagenome_2_FD_203518 | JGI IMG/M metagenome (GOLD analysis project Ga0315899, IMG submission 203518) | Freshwater fungal communities from buoy surface, Lake Erie, Ohio, United States - Buoy 4 MA112 | ecosystem: Environmental > Aquatic > Freshwater > Lake | place: USA: Lake Erie, Ohio...
CGAAGCATCATCGCTGCCGGTTCAGTAGTTCTTGAAAACACAGTCGTACCCCCCGGAACAATCTACGCCGGTGTTCCAGCTAAAAAGGTAAAAGACCTTCCAGATTCCTTATTTCAGGGCGAAATCAACCGAATCGCCGACAATTACTTGAAGTACAGTAGCTGGTTTAAAGATTTGTGAAAAAGGATGGACATATTGATTTTATCAAAAACACATAATAATTTAGACTATGAGAAAATATTTACTCGCTTTATGCGTTATTGGTTTGCTCGGGAGTTGTTCCATTTTCAGGAGTCGAAAAACCGGATGTCCTGTAAGTGGTGCCGCTATCGGAGCGGAAAGAATCGCATCAGGTGATCAAGAAGCCATCCGTGCTGCGAACAAATCCAAATACAAAGGCAAACGCAAGCAATATTAATGCTTGTGTGACCTATGTAAATACAACGTTTTTTAAACCATACCTATATTTAAACCAATGCTTATGTCGTACCAATTAAAAACTAAATCCGGAGGCACACAGGCCGTAATCGATGACAACTGCGGTATTTCAAAATTTTATGCCATTGCTCACACGCTTTCAGAAGAACTTCATGTGATTTTTCTCAATCAGGTGGATGACAGTGAAACCCTTGACTGGGATTTCAAGTTCAAAGGACAGTTGCTGACGCTTCACTACAATATTTTTGAAGGAGTGAGCATTTTTCCGCAACAATTAAACGCGGTAAAAAACGACAATGCTGCAGTTATGGAGGTGGCACATTATCTGGAAAGACACGCTTTTTGATTCAATATTTCTCCTCCAAAGAATCAAGGATGTTCAAATAATTATGATATCGTTCGATATGGATGCTGTTGTTTGCAACAGCATTTTTTATTGCACAACCCGGCTCATGTATGTGAATGCAATTGTTGAACTGACATTCCTGCATCAAGGCTCGCATCTCCGCGAAATAATGCGCTAATTCGTATTTGTCCATATCTACAAGGCCTAGCTCACGAATACCGGGGGTGTCGATGATTTTACCCCCTTGTGGCAGATCAAACATTTCTGCAAATGTGGTGGTATGCATGCCCTTTCCGCTCCATTCGCTCACTTCTCCTGTTTTGAGTTCTAGCTCCGGAAACAAGGTATTGATGAAGGTGGATTTTCCCACACCTGAATGTCCGCTTAGCAAAGTTACTTTCCCTTGCAACAATTGGATGAGTTGTTCCAATCCTGATTGTTCCTGAACACTTATTGGCAGCACAGTGTAGCCGATGTTTCTGTAAATTGAAATGATTTCTTCTAATGCCTCATGTTCATTCGTGTCCAGCAGATCCACCTTGTTGTATACCAGCACAGCAGGCACCTCATAAGCTTCTGATACTACCAAAAAACGATCGATGAAGCCCAGGGAGGTCCTAGGTTCTTTAAAAGTGACAAACAACATTGACTGGTCCAGATTGGAGGCAATGATGTGATGCTGATTTTTGTTATGCGGCGAAACTCTTGTGATATAATTTCTTCGTTCATGGATCTCCGTGATCATGGTATTTTCCGGATCATGCTCATTCTCCAGTGTTACCAAATCACCTACGGCAACAGGATTAGTGGAGGTGATATCACCAATTTTGAATTTACCTTTGATACGCGCCTGATAAGCAATACCCTCCGCATCACGCAGCTGGTACCAGCTTCCGGTAGATTTGTATACGGTGGCAAGCATATTTTTTATTGTTTTATCGCTGCGCGAGTTTCAAGTTTAAAGGTTGAAGTCGCTTCGCTGGTTTGAGGGTTTCTTATTTCAACCGCTGAAACTTATTCAACTTATTGAACTCATTAAACCTATTTTCCTCATCCCAAATACCTCGCCACAATAGGCATTCTCCTTCCTTGTCCAAATGCTTTTGGTGACACTCGGATGATGGGGCAAAATTGATTACGCTTGTATTCATTATTGTTCACCATTTTCAATATCCTGTCTACCAAAGCTGGATCAAAGCCGAGGTTTTTGATTTCCTGCGGACCGAGTTCCCGCTCTATGTAGAGAAAGAGGATGCGGTCGAGGAGATCATATTCAGGCAAACTATCGCTGTCTTTCTGATCCGGTCTCAATTCGGCACTCGGTGCTTTTTGCAATATCGACAGTGGGATGATGGTTTCGTTGCGGTTGATGTATCTAGCCAGTGCATACACTTGCATTTTGTAACAATCTCCCAGCACGCCAATACCTCCGGCCATATCACCGTACAAGGTGCCATATCCGGTAGCCAATTCACTCTTGTTGGAAGTATTGAGCAGTATAAATCCAAATTTATTAGCCATGCCCATGAGCAGATTCCCTCTAATGCGGCTCTGTATGTTCTCTTCCGCAAGTCCCGGCGAAGTGTCTGCAAAATAAGGTTCGAGGGTTTGCAAAATTGCTGTATTTACCTCCTCTATAGGAATAATGTGATATGGATTTTTTAATGCCTCACTCAAAGCAACCGCATCTTTCACCGAATGGTCGCTGGAATATCTTGAAGGCATAAGTACCGCAGTCACATTTTCGGCACCCAAAGCTTCAACTGCTAGCGCCAATACCACAGCGCTGTCGATGCCTCCACTACTGCCGAGTATGGCTTGTTGAAATCCCATTTTGCCGAAATAATCACGGATACCGCAAATCAACGCCTGATGTATCGAATCGATGGAAACTTCCGCATCAAAAAAATCAAATCGATGAGCGGTTAATATCTCCTTTTTTGCACGATGTGTCACAGACAAAATTGCTCCACCATCACCCATTTCTACGCCCAACATATCTTCCGCAAATGCAGGCATCATCCCTTCTAGCACACCGGCTTTATTCACAACTGCCGATTGCCCATCAAACACCAACTCTGTCTGACTTCCCACCGCATTGCAATACAACACAGGCAATTGGTATTTGACCGCATTGGCACAAATGACTTGAAGTCTTTCTGCGGAATGTGTATAGTCAAATGGCGAGGCTGATAAATTGATCATCAAATCTGGCTGCAGCGGCATAAGTTTATCCATAGGACAATCCTTGTAGAGTGGATGGTCTCCAAGATTCCATATATCTTCACAAATGGTGACGGCGATTTTTTTTCCTCTGAAAGCAATCACCTCCCAGGTTGTAGCGGGCTCGAAATACCTGTTCTCATCAAAAATATCATAAGTAGGCAGACAGGTCTTGTGTATCCATTGCTTGATGACACCATCCTCAATGAAGCAAGCAGCATTGTGCAACCTTTTGCCATTTGGACAAGTATTGATTACTGGTGCGCCTACCAAAACGGCGATGCCTGAGGATACTTGCCTGATCTGTTCGATTGCTTCCTGACACTTTTCAATAAAATCGTCGAAATATAAAAAATCTCTCGGTGGGTAGCCGCAAACACTGAGCTCGCTGAAAACAACAAGATCAGCCATTTTTTCTTTGGCAGTGTTAATCGCCTGAATGATCCGATTAACATTGTGACCAAAATGGCCAATATGATAATTCTGTTGTGCTAAGAAAATCTTCATGAATTTTTCAAATCTTGTAACAATGTTCGCAAGATAAACCCGTCAATTGTATTTAGTTTTGTAAAGTTAATTCATTTGTATGCGTTTACTGTCATCTCTGCTGCTTTGTGTCTTCATTTTTTCCTGCCGTTCAACCGAAACACCTCCGGATGTATCGCATATCAAAGTGAATCTGACGACGCAGCGTTTCGAGAAAGCGTTATTTGGCATCGACAGCGCGGCTATAGCTCAAAAATTGGACAGTCTGATCACACGCAACGGAAACTTTGGTGTGATTTTCATGACAGAAATTCTTAATGCGGACCCTCGCTGGAGTGATGATACCATCAACATGTACGTTGGTAGTTTTATCAAGAGCTACACGCCTTTGTATAGCAAAACACAACATTTGTTCAAAGACTTCAGCAAATACGAGAATGAAATCAGGCATGCGCTACAGTATGTAAAACATTATTTTGCCGGATACTTTGCCCGCAATAAAAAATATAAGATGCCGGAAAAAATAATCACTTATATCGGCCCCATCGACGGCTATGGCGACAACCTCATTCCGGGCGAATCGTTTGTGATTGGACTGCATCATCATTTAGGTGCTGCAGACACGTTGTACCAGTCAGCAATGCTGAACCAGACTTATCCGCAATACATTACCAAGAGATTTGAGCCTGCCACTATTGTTGTGAATGCCATGACACGCCTGCTGCAGGATATGTATCCCCAAAAATATGAAGACGAAACCTTGATCAACCAGATGGTGGAAAATGGAAAAAGATATTATGTGCTGCAGCAACTCCTGCCTGAAGTGAAGCCCGAACTGCTCATTGGCTATAGCAAAGATCAATTTCAATTTTGCAGGAATAATGAGCGGCAGCTCTGGAATTTTTTCATACAAAATGATTTATTGCAAACCAAAGAAAGCGGATTGATCAGAAATTATCTTGGAGATGGTCCAATGACACAGGAGTTCGGTGTACAGTCTCCAGCAAATATCGGAGGTTTCATTGGATGGAAAATCGTAGAAAAATACATGCAGGCGCAACCGGAATTAGCGCTTGACAAACTCATGGAGACTACCGCAGATGAAATTGTTTCGAAAGCGAAATACAAGCCATAGGATTGAAGCGGTTCAGCGACATTTACTTGAAAGTATAATTAATTGAGCTTGAATGGTGCTACCATGTGGAAAACAGGTATCATCACATTGAAAGTGGTTCTCGTGTGTAAATTTTCAAGTACGTAATGTCCATGCATCTTACCCATTTCAGTATGCAAATTACAACCGCTGATGTATTGATATGAATCTTGTGGTTTGATCAAAGGCTGAATGCCAACTACTCCTTCGCCCTCCACTTCTCTCTCTACACCATTGCTGTCTGTGATATGCCAATGCCTGCGCAATAACCTTACGGGAAAATGATTATTGTTGGTGATGGTGATTCTGTAGGCGAACATAAATTCGCTATTCGCTGGATTGCTGTACTCCGGCTGAAAAAAAGTTTCGACGCTTACCATCACTCCGCTCGAAATTTTTGAATTCATGGACAGATGTTTTTTGTAATTTATGCAATTTTTGTTTGAAATAGTAATCTTATGACAAAAATCAAACCAATATGTTCAAATGATCTTTGTGTGGCTAAAACCCAGTTTGAGCAGGAACGTCAAGATGCGTTGCCGCTGATCGCCCTGTATCAACAATTCACCATCTTTAGCAGCGCCACCTGTACCACAATGATTCTTTAGTTTTTTCACCAACTCCTCCCCATCAGCTTGATTACCAATGAAACCGAGTATCAGCGTCACGACTTTTCCGGCCCTGTGCTTAGTCTCCAGACGCAATTTGAGACGCTGTTCTCCAGGTGGCAATGTAACAGGTTCTGGTTCTGTAGCATCCAATGGCGTGAATGCGGGGTCTGTGGAAAAGACGATGCCGTTGGCGGGGATTTTCTTTTTCAATGCAATGGGTTTAATGAATGGAAGCTTTAAGACTGAGATCTATGGATTGTGCCTGATGAATCAATGCGCCACAGGAAATAAAATCCACACCCGTGGCCGCATATTCGCGAATGTTGCCCAAATGAATGCCACCACTTGCTTCAGTCTCATATTTTCCCTGTATCAACGCCAAAGCGTCTATGATATTTTTTACACTAAAATTATCCAGCATGATGCGGTCGATTTGACCTACTTGCAACAAAGCGTGCACATCCTCCAACGATCTGGCTTCCACTTCAATTTTCATTCCCGGCTTCACGCGTGCCACATAATTTCTGGCTTTCAACACTGCTTTTTCAATCGATCCGCAGTAATCGATATGATTGTCTTTGAGCATGATCATGTCATACAATCCCATGCGATGATTGTAAGCGCCACCAATGCGCACCGCCTCTTTTTCAAATACCCGAAAATTGGGTGTCGTTTTTCTGGTGTCAAGTAATTGGGTACGGTGTCCTTCAATAGCATGCACATATTGAGCCGTCAGCGTGGCAATTCCCGACATGCGTTGCATGGTGTTGAGGACCAAACGTTCACATTTCAAGATCGTATGAATGCGAGCCGTCACTTCAAATGCGATTTCGCCTGAAACAACATCATCCCCGTCTTTCAGTTTGCACACCACCTTGGCATCGCCATCTGCAAATTCAAAAATCTTCCTGGCTATATCAACACCCGCAATCCGACAATTTTGTTTCACTTTCAACACCGCACTACCCTGAACATCGGGTTCGATGCAACAAAGACTACTATGATCGCCGTCTCCTAAATCTTCGGCGAATGCACTTGCAATCAGTTTGTCGATGGAGTCATTGAATATCATGTGTGTTTTATTTAAGTCAAAATGGATGACCTCCCATTTTAATTTTTACTTTGAATAGCATTTATGATCATCCTGGTCGTGTATTTAGCGGAATCATCTAGGTGTTTCACATTGCAAAACTAACAAATGAAAACAGAAAAGCCCCTTTTGAAGGAGCTTTCATATTTGATGCAGTTCGTTGATTATTCGAATCGGAGCTCTTTCAAAACTTGTGCTCCTGTTTTTTCATGAAACAGTAAGGTCGTTCTGAAAGTTGCATTTTCCGTGAACATAGTTCCTACGAGCATTTTACTGCCGCCGATTTCTGCCTGATGTATTATACGGAAAGTCTTGAGTGGATGCTGAGCAAAAAAAAGCTGAATCATTTTTTTGGCCTCTGATTTTGAATAGGCCCCGCTGTGGCCCGGGATGTTGAGATCTACAGACTGACCAAGATAAACTGTAATTCTGCCTGCATCTCCTGTACGCATCGATTCAAGCAAATCACCAAGATTGGCAGGGCGATGAAATGAACTCAACGCAAGGAAAAGGGTGATGATGAGAATATTTCTTATGGCTGTCATGTCAACAGGTTTAATGAGACGGAATCAAGTTGGGTGCATGTTTACGAATCAATTATAAAAACGCGAATCAGGGGCTGATATTGTATGCATTGATTGGTTTTTTTGTGGCAAATAATGACGATGCTCATGGTATCATTCGAGGAATGCGGTAACTTTGAGAAAAGTAAATTCTATTTACTGAAAATCAATACATTAGACTAATTCAACCAAATGGATTCCAAGAAAAAAGTTGCCTTGGTGATTATGGATGGCTGGGGATTGGGTGCGGTGAAATCCAGCGATGCCATACAGCATGCCAATACACCATTCGTGAGCTCATTGTACCAAAGCTATCCCCATACCACATTGTTGACATGCGGAGAGGCTGTAGGGCTGCCTGATGGGCAAATGGGTAATAGCGAGGTAGGTCATTTGAATTTGGGCGCGGGAAGAATCGTCTATCAGGAATTGCAACGCATCAATGTAGCCATCAGAGAAGGACATTTCCAACAACATCCTGTTTTGTTGCAGGCAATTGAATATGCCAAAACAAACCATCGTAAGTTACACCTCATGGGACTAGTGAGTGATGGTGGCGTGCATGCACATGTAGAACATTTAAAAGCGATATTAACTGTATGCAAACAACATCAATTGGAAAATGTATGGATTCATGCTTTCACGGATGGAAGAGATACTGATCCAAAATCCGGGGCGGGTTTCATCCAAGAAATTACACAACATGCCCTCCAAACAACAGGTAAATTGGCAACAGTCATTGGCAGGTATTATGCCATGGACAGAGATAAAAGATGGGAAAGAGTAAAATTAGCCTACGATGCGATGGTGCATGGTACTGGTGAGAAAACTAATCATTTCGTTGAAGCCATTACCAAAGGATATACCAATGGCACCACCGACGAATTCATCAAACCATTGGTTACAGATACGGGAGGAGGACTGATTGAAGCAGGAGATGCCGTGATCTGCTTCAACTTCAGGACAGACAGGTGTAGGGAAATCACAGAAGTACTCACACAACAGGACTTTCCTGACTTGCAGATGAAAAAAATGGAACTTTTTTACACCACTATGACCCAGTACGACCATCAATACCATGATGTTCGTGTGATATTTGAAAATGATGATTTGAAAAAAACATTGGGAGAAGTATTAGCTGACCACGGAAAGTCACAATTACGGATAGCCGAAACAGAGAAATATCCGCATGTCAGTTTTTTCTTCAGTGGAGGAAGGGAAAAGCCTTTTGACGGCGAAAAACGCATCATGATTCCTTCACCCAAAGTAGCTACCTATGACCTGCAACCCGAGATGAGCGCTCACGAACTTACAGCAGCTGCCATCAATACAATCACCGATACTGTTCCGGATTTCATCTGTCTCAATTTTGCGAACGCAGATATGGTGGGACATACAGGCGTGTGGAATGCCGTAATCAAAGCCGTGGAAACCGTGGATACCTGCGTCTCTCAGCTTGTCAAGCATTTGCTGAATCTCGGCTATATCATCCTGCTCACAGCAGACCATGGCAATGCTGATTACGAAATCAATGAGGATGGCAGTCCCAATACAGCTCATACATTGAATCCTGTTCCGTTATTCGTCATCAGCAATGAATGGAAAGGCAAAGTAAAAACAGGAAAACTTGGAGATATTGCTCCCACCATTTTGCACTTCATGGAATTACCTATTCCCAAGGAAATGACGGGAAATATTTTAACCGACTAATCCATTCAACATGATCAAAAAAATATTCATTGGTCTCATCATCCTCATTGCGGCTTTACAGTTTATCCCCAAAAAACTTGATAATCGTGACGTATCCAAAACAGCCAACGCCATAGACTCCATTTATCCGGTACCTCAGCCAGTGATGGCGATTCTTAAGAATAGTTGCTACGATTGTCACAGCGACAACACAAATTATCCCTGGTATGCCTCTGTACAGCCTTTGAGCATGTGGATCAGCCATCATATCAATGAAGGAAAAAACGAACTGAATTTTTCAGCATTTGGCAGCTATAGTATTGCCAAACAATTTCATAAGTTGCATGAAATTTCAGAACAGGTCGAAGAAAAAGAAATGCCACTAGCATCCTATACATTCATCCATACCGAAGCCAAACTTTCCGAAGATCAACGTCAATTGCTTTTACAATGGTCTCAGGAATTACAGGTGCAATTCAAAAAATCATATCCCGAAGACAGTTTGAAAAGCAAAGGAAAACGCAGTTAGTTTGTCCCCAACATGTGACTAACTTTTGTTTGTTTTACCATCGCCAAAATCAAGAGCTGTTTTAATAATCAGTAAATTAGAAGGCTTAAAATATCCCTTCATGACCGAAGCGCAACTTGTTGCCGGATGTCGACTGAATATGGCAGTATGCCATGATCGGCTTTATCACAAATACAGTCACAAAATGCTGGGTGTGTGTTACCGGTATGCCAAAAATGTGGCCGATGCAGAGGATATGTTGCAGGAAGGTTTCATCCGGGTTTTCTCTCAAATACAACAGTATCGTGGCCAAGGCGCTCTTGAAGCTTGGATCAGGAAAATCATGGTCAATACCTGTATCAACATCCTCAAAAGAAATAAAAAGTTTGCAGATTGCCTCGAACTTTCTGTTGCCTTAGATGTGTCTGACCAAACAGAACGGATTCATTCCATCATGCACGTCAAAGAAATTGTGGAATGTATACGCATGCTTCCTCTTGGTTACAGAACAGTTCTGAATCTTTACGCCATCGAAGGTTATTCACATAGAGAAATCGCTGACTTGCTCGACATCGAGGAAGTCAGCAGCAGAAGTCAGTATGCACGTGCCAAAACACTGCTCGAAAAAATACTGACTTCAAAAAAGCTGATCTATGCAGGTCAATTCAAAACAGCCAACAAACATGCAGCCTCATGATTCAAAAAATTAACTGTCATCAGACATGATGCAAGACGAACGCGGATATTTTGAACAATTTCTTCAGGAACAAACGGAGGCATTTCGTCTGTACCCGCATGCCCGTGTATGGAAAAGTATTTACAACAATTACCACCCCAACAGGAGATGGCCTGCCTATTCCACGCTGCTCATCTTCATACTGGCTTTCTTGATGTTGGATCATACCCCCGAAAAAGAGCAAATCACTGAAACCGATAACAATATCAAAGCAATACACGTTGCCGTTGTTCCTGTTGAACTTAATGAAGCCCCCATCAATCT
>Ga0315899_10010096_pt1 | contig 10107 bp, 11 predicted proteins | sample LakEriMetagenome_2_FD_203518 | JGI IMG/M metagenome (GOLD analysis project Ga0315899, IMG submission 203518) | Freshwater fungal communities from buoy surface, Lake Erie, Ohio, United States - Buoy 4 MA112 | ecosystem: Environmental > Aquatic > Freshwater > Lake | place: USA: Lake Erie, Ohio...
CGGGGATGCTGCAGCACCCCTTGCCGCCGTGCAAGAATGGGTGGCTGCAAAAGAAGTCGAGTGGCATGTTTTCAAAGTGGCAGAACCGCATGATTGACCTCCAGTCCACGAGCCGCGGTGAGGGTCGCAGAGCCGCTTCAACTCCGCGAGCCGGGGAATGGGCGTGCTTGACAATGATGATATGCCCTGACCTGCCCGCTGGCTGTCCTGACAGGCAAGACGCTGACGCTGAAGGCGGACGAGAGCGCCAGCAGATGCCGCCAGGTGGAAGCGTGGGATGTGAACGCTGCACTTGCTCGCGGGGCGCGTGGAGAGACTGAGGCGCGAGCGAGGCAGTGTTGACAGCGAAGCGGAGAACGAGCGGCAAGCAAAGAACGCTCACGGAACCACCATTATACACGAGCATGCTCGTGCATGCCTGCCCGATGCGATGCCCCACACCGCACGCCCGGGGCGTGAGGACGCGTACCGTGTGGCGACCAGGCCCTCGACGCGCTGACTGCGCGCCAATGCACACCCTGCCTCCATCACGCCTTGTCCGGCGCTCTGATCCTTGCTGGCCATCCCCTCTTTCATGCGCAGTTCTCTGTGAACCGTGCAGAACATGGAAGTGGTGAGAACATGGTTGTCGTGCACTGGTGCGCTTTTTCTCAAGCCGCCCAGCTTTGCAATGAAAAGGAAAATGCAAATGTTGTAGTATTTTACCAATGACAGACGGGCAGCAGCGGGGTAGGACCCTTGCAGTAGGAACCATCTGAGTGGTTTTGCGTGCGTTGCAGCTCGGACGGGAGAGCGCTGCAGCTCAAGGCAAAGACGAAGGCCGAGCGCGACGAGTGGCTCGGTGCGTAGAACACTAATTAATGTCCGCCATCTTCATCCTGTATATCCATACATACCCGTCCCCACTGTCGCGTGTGCAGCTCATCCCTGCTTTACTTCGCATCTTTTCCTTGAACAGCCGCTTTGCAAGCGCCCGGCCCACATATGCAGTCGCCGCAGTTGCAAGCAGATATGAGACAGAGTTCGACTTCGCCGCAAGCCGCTAGAGGTCAGCGATCTTGATGCGATCGTGTCATTAAATTAAGATGAGACAAATGCCAAAGTTCTATGCGAAGAGAGATGCCAAGATCGCACGCGACACAGTAATTATTGGAACGTGGGTGGCAATTAAGTGATGAACAAGCATTTTTTTTCTCACACTCTTGCGTCTTGCGTGACGCAAGATAGCCACAAAATTCTGATTATTTCGATTTTTCGATGACTCTGGCTCAATGGATTCCAATATGTCCTGTATTGAGTACACCATCGCTCAGCGCACTTGAAGACTAATGCTGTGTTAGAACCTTCGGCAGGAGCAGACTCGGAAATCTCAATCAAGCCACAACCTGCTTCAGATCGCTCGCAAAGATCTCTGGTTGGTAACACTGACACGAACACACACACTTGCAATGCGGGTGCAGTGCGGCGTTTGGACCAAAGCGAATTTCTCTCGAACGAAAACGACGAATTTCGTCATGCTTGCAGCGCGATAGAAAGAAGGAGGCAGGCACTGAAGAAGGCAATGAAGGGGTCGATGTTGGGCAGATAGTAGGAGAGTGGATAGAAAGCAAGACACTGACGTTGAGTACGCACCAGGTTTCTGCTACTGGACAAGAGTTCAAAATGCAGGTGTAATACTTGTGTCCTGTCGCGGCGAAAATTTGTTTAGATGCATTGGGGTCGCTCCGTTCCTTTCCTTGAGTGCGTATGAGTGGCATGGATACGTATGTGCACACGCGTGATCACACTGCACTACACTGACGTGCGCATACCATACACGTGTTTTGTTTGTTAACGCGCCCACGCATACGCTTGCCACATGCTCGCTCATCCGACCACAGAATTATCCGCAAGGGCAGTATATGGGCGAAATCAAAGGTACGTGAATGTACGTGCGTGTTTCCCTTTCAAAGTGGAAGAGACGGAAAGAGCTAACTTTGAAAGGGACGGAAAGAGCTAGATCAGATAGCCGTACACGGCATTGCATGCAGACCTGTACGTGGCGTCAATACGCCTACGACTTTGAGCAGGGTTGGTAATAATCTTGCGAGGAGTAAGGGTGAAGATACCATTTATGTTCACAGGCGGCGAGCGACATGGTATGGGTCGTTTCGAATACTCTAACGGAAACCTTTACGTCGGATCCTGGGAGCACGGTGCTTCTCCTCATTGTCTGTGTGTGTATGTGTGTGTGTGTGTGTGTGTGTGTGTTCAAGTGTATGTATGTAAACCCCAGCTGCCTGTTGTACAAATTTTGCATTTTCTGAAATGCATTTTTTTCACGACGAATCGTCTTGTGGGCTAATGTCAGACTTCAATTCTCACGATCACGTGTCTTTGCCTATGTCTGCGTGAATGTTCAATGTTTACCTTTCGTACAGATAAGAAGAGCGGATTTGGAATGCTCACATGGAGCAACAAGGATGTGTATTCTGGTGAATGGCAAAACAATAAAATGTGGGGCTACGGCTGCTTCCGCTTCAGGTGTGTCTGCAATCACTCCATGTATTGATGATCAGCTTGAACATCTGTGTGCATTCTTACTGGTGGAATGTTCGTATGATTTGCATGCATTTTATTGACTGAGCTCTGGTTGTCTCTGACCCTATCCTCTTCTTTGACCCTGTCTCCTTCTTCTCTCTTCCCATCCGCGCTCTTTCTCTCTACCTTCGCTCTCCCCCCAACTCTATCTTTTTCGTGTGGGCGCGCGCTCGCTCTCGCCCTCTCAACAGTAACGGGAATGTGTACACGGGTATGTTTGTCGCGGACAACAAGGAGGTAGCGTGCACCCTCACACCCCAGCCCAGACTGATTGAATGCTTCACACATGAAAGGGAATAGGAAATTGCTGTGAAGATGGTGGTAGTGTGCCTTTGAATGGAATGGAGATAATCCCTTCCAGATCTACGCATAAACAAAAAAATCATACTCCATCGGCACCATATGCGTTATGTCCCTGGGTAGGAAAGTCCAAACACACTCGCGGGAATGGATACATGACAGCAAGCAACTTGACCAGGGCGATGGAAGGTTTGCATGGATGAATAAGGACACATATGAAGGCGCATGGGCTTCAGATGTTATGAGTGGGTTTGGAACAACTAAGTACGCCAACGGCAATGTCTACTCTGGGGAGGTGAGAAGTTTGCGTGTGTTTGCCTCTGCGTCACGTCTGCGTCAAGAATGCGTACATGAGTAAGTGATGCTTGCACAGATGTGCTTGGAGTAGAACAAAACTGCATGTGTGGTGTGCTTACGTGGCACACGCGTCTGGTGCACATGTGCAGCACAAGGCCAATGTTAAAGATGGGAAGGGGAAAATGAAGTGGGCTTCCGGGTATTTTTTTCGGTTTCTAGGACAGGACTTTGGAGAAGTTGTGATACGCTTTTGGCTCCTTACAGCGACCCTATAGACTCTGCACCCTGTGCACCCGGGCTCCATTTCTTGTCTTTAAACTGAAAGTTGTTTCTCGCGCCACGCACTGCTCCGTGACCATCTGCTCCCGCGTATACACCAGGGACTCATTTGAGGGTGAATGGAAGAATGGAAAAATCCAAGGGCGAGGTATCTTGATTGTACTCCCCCATCGCGGCTGGTGGTTTTGCATTAAGCGCTCATGTGTTTGCTTACCTGCGCGTTTGCATCAAGTGATTGACAATACAAAAAATGCGCGCCCGCACACGTGGAAAGCGGATGCACAGGCATTTTTTATTATGCAGATGGTGGCATATATACCGGCGACTGGCATGAAGACAGGTCAATTTGTTTTCTCTGTCTGTGCGTCCGTCCGTTGGTCGACGAATGTATAAAAGTGTTCCAACACACGAGCGCAGGCGAGAAGGACAAGGGACAATGAAGCATGCAAACGGCGACCAATACCGAGGCTCATGGCTGAATGATAAACGACATGGTAGTGGCACTTGCCAGGTGCCCTGCTTTCAATTCTCCTCTCGTCCCTGATGACTTCTGCACTCACGCCCCATGAGCTTTTAAGTTTGTGGCCTCAATGCTGACGGTCCCTGCGCTTACAGTATGCCAACTCGGACACTTTTGTGGGCAACTTTTCCGGTACCCTACTGTGCTCCAGTTGTACTCTGCTGCACTCCATAATGTACTCTGTTCCTGTACTTCTCTTTCCCGATCATGACCCATCGAACAGAACTCCTACTCTTCTTTCCTTAGATCTGAACTGCTCTTCACTGTTCTTCTACTGATCTAATCCTAAAGCTTCCCACTCTTCTTCACTCTATCTGCTCTGCTCTTCTTCACTCCATCTGCTCTGCTCTTCACTGTTCTTCTACTCCACTACTTGACTGTTCTTCACTCCCACCCTTATCTAACCCTAAACCCTGAACCCTAATCCCACCCTTACTTGACGTACGGTATTATGCACACGGCCCTTCTCTACTCCTGCTATATGCTATTCTGACTCTACTCTGCTCAGTTGTTACGCTCCACCTACCGTACGCTCCACCTACCTCCTAGTCTAATCTACTCTACTCAACTTCCACGGCAGAAAATAATCGTGAAGGTTGGGGTGTGTACACGGCGGCTCCCATGCGGATGCTCAAGCATGATGGCGAGGTGACTGAGCTCAAGGGCGACCAGTACAGCGGTCTCTTACTAAACCTCCTTCATTATCACAATTTCATATCTAAATTAAGAGATGCGCAACGACCAGTTCGTGGGTCTCCACATGTTCCTATCTGCATGGATTTGTGCTGGAATGCATGGTCTTTGATGCAAGCATTCAGCATGCTACTAAAAGAGTGAATACAAAAGCTGCACAGGGAGTTTCTATGAATGAGAGGAACGCATAAATGAGCGGAGTTTTGATGCACTTATCACTTGCCCTCCTCTTCATTCAGGAAACTGGCATCTAGACAAGAAACAAGGTTACGGCAAGTATGTCTGGTCGGATGGCGACGTCTTTGATGGGCAGTGGGAAGCCGATTTGCGCAACGGCGAGGGTACCTGCACGTATTCCAATGGCGACATATATACAGGCAAGCAATCTGCTGTGCTTCTGTGTGCACGCGCGAGTGCTTGTGTGTTCAAATGTGATTAGAATGGAGTCAGGATGCGGCTGCCAAACTCCCTTACACACACACGTACACGCGCACATCAGGAGAATGGAGTAAAGACATGCGGCACGGGTATGGCAGACTCGTGTGGTCTGATGGCAACACATATGAAGGAGGCTGGAAGAATGACAATATCTCCCCTGGCACCAAAGGACTTGGTGTGTGCCTATGTATCTCCGAGTACCTGTTTTTCTTTAATTGTGTGGTTGTGCCTCTATTTGATTCTGTTCGTGATGTGAATTTGCAATTGCGGGTGTCTCCTAAGGATATAAAGCTATGTACATACTCGATGCGAATCACCACGTATAATGTCAAATTTACATCAGTACATTGCAAGTTGGTGAACGCAGGCAAACACGTAAGTGCGCGTAAGTGCGCGAGATGCACGGAAAACACACTCACAGTTTCAAACACACTCACTATCGAACCACAACTGCATACAAACACACGCTCATCTCACGCATCAGTGCAAAGTGGGGCATCATCGAAGGCAGCGTCGCGCATGGGCAGCACACTGGGCAGCAACAACCCCTCTCGCGACACCTCAAGAACGAACTCGCCTCGCACACAGAACGCTGCTTCTGCACATGTACCTGGCAATTCTCTTTGCGTATACATACTATTCCCCCCATGCTTATTTAATGCACAAGTGCTGCATAATTACTGTGTGCGTTAACACTACTCCATGCCACGTAAACGAGCCTGCGACGCCCAATGCTTTGCCTCTGCTGGCCTCTGTTGGTGATTTCATCGCTGTATCGCAAGCTCTTGAGATTGATATTTCTTTACGTGGGTGTGCCGCCTATGAAATATGTGCAGATTCTGTCACCTTTGGCTGAGGTGTCAGGACTACAAGAGGGCGCGTCCGAGGTATTTGTGTATTTCTGCTCACATATACATACATACTGCACACGTGCACAAACAAACATCGGCAGACAGGCAGTCATCCCAATGTGGCATCCGCCTACGTGTGCGTGCGTGCAAGGAACAATGTTTGCATGTCAACACGCATGATGTTTTGCCGCGTGCGGGCGTGTGTGATGGCGAGTGTCTTTGAGCAGGACTGGGGTGAGATTCCCGATGTGTCTCAGTATTTAAAGATGCCAGACCTGCAGAACGACGTCGGAAACTGGTTCAACGATCTAGCCGGCGGCAATAACAAAGCGGTGGGTGGGTTGGTGAATGCATTGTTTGAGTGAGCAAAGAGCCCAAATATCATCATCGCTATTGCTGTTCTGACGTGTGAGAATGTTTGCGCGCCCACGCGCCCGTGAGTGCAGGTGCAGAGCACGGCTGCGTCAAAAGATGAAAACGCACGCCCTCAAGTCCAGGGCAACAAACGTCTGTTATTATTTTAGTGCGATCTGCAAATGTCATCTCGTCATTTTTTTCTTGCCATCTTCTATATTAGTCATTGTACGTTTATTGGATGTACGTTTCTTGGATGAGAGTGTGGCGCACATGCCCATTGGAGAGAGGCGGCCTTGCTCCAACCCTCTACGGAATGCCGAATCAGATCTGGTACAGTAAATCCCTGTTTTTTCACTATGGTACCGCCAACCTGGGGAAGCCTCGCAACACTTCAGCAATCATGAGCCTCCGCCTCCTTTGGTTTGCGTAAAGTCCTCTTCCTCCAGGACCAAAGGGGTTTGCCGTCTTGGAGTACCTTGAGGACCCAGCTGAAGCTCGGAGTCCACCTCCTTCCTTCTTGTTTCCACAACCCCACCATCACACTCCAACTCCTGGTCCCTCTAGAGTATCCCTGGATATTCAAAACGTCCCCTCTGTCGTTTTGATGTGTCTTGTTTCCATTTTTTGTCTCCTTGCCAAGGCCTATGAATGCAAAAAAAAACTGATACAGGCACAGCGCGCACACTAATAAGTGACCACGCAGTAGCTAAGTGGTGAAGTTTGTTCTTTATTACTGTGCTTCCGCGCTCAGGGCCGCGTGCGACTGGTAAATGCTTCACTGCGTGTTCCGTAGCCAGAATGACAACCTAAATGAACTTGAAGTCATTGAGTCAAAGAGGAATGCGATCAGGAAAGGTCTGGTTTGTGAACTGCTGAATGCGCGAAACACAGTTCTATGCTCGTATTTTGCGCAGAGAAATGGAGAGCGGGGTGATTATCAGAACCAAGGAAGTACCCTGGACGAGGTATTTCAAGGGTTGGGCAACTTTCAGTAACGCAGATTTTTTTTTGTCGCATAGCCTTATCGACCGAGAGGTGCTGAGTTCGGATCAAAATAGGGTGTAGGCTTTATGGTGTAGGCTTTATGGTTTAGGGTGTGTGTGTTTCTCTCTACAAAACCCCTAAGCCCGAAGCCCTAAGACCTAAAACCTAGACCCTCAACCCCTCCCCAAAGAAAAAAGTAGAAGTTTGTCGGGGCGTATTTGAACTTCAAGCAAGACAAAAAATAAAAATAAAAATAAAAATAAAGCCACAGAGAAAGAAACAAATACCCATGCAGAGACTCATGATTCAAATGATAGTGAAACCCCCTCCAACAGTTTAGACAAGTTATTAGACGAGATAACTGCAGGTTGTGATAACAGTGTTTTGGAAGAAAAGGCTGGTGGACTCAAAGCATTACATGATAAAGCAATGGAAACGATGGAACTCCTAACGAAAAAACGCGAGGACGTCCTTGAAAGACTAAATATCCAAATAAAGTTCCTAGATAACGCTATAAAGCAGATACAAACAAAGTTAGACAACTTAGCCACAGAGACTCAGGCGTTTCCTGGAAGAACTACGACAACGACAACTGCTTCACGATATGAAGTCCGACTAAACTGGTAAAATGACACCATGAATTTTGCGTTGTTCCCTGGAGCGGCGTGAATGTGCTCATGCGCAGGCGCCAGACAGTGGTCGAGACACCATCTCAAACGCTCCCGCACTTCTTGCTCGTGAGGAAAAAACAAGAAAAATACAATTTAAATGACGTCTGAGGAGAGGTGTTGAAAATCAGCATAGACAAGAAAGAACGGAAGGGCCGTGAAGGAGAAGGGGCCCTTCCCAATTGCTGGATTTCACCATCGAAAATTAAATTTTTAATCCATTACTCAAAAGTGAAAAAACAATTTCATCCTGTGGGGCTGTGTGAATGGTGTCTTGCTTCTTTGTGCGTATCTGTCTCGGCCCTCGCGTCCTGCAGCGCGAGCGCTTCATCGAGGAGCGCAGGAGGGGTCACCGAGATACCACTGTAACCTAGACACCACTGCGAACCAGGTTTAGACAAAAATGTTGCGACAAGGTGTTGTTGCGCGTGCCCTCTTCGATTTACGTTTTACGATTTTGTTTATTCCCGACAACGTGGGCATCCGCAAGGCCCAGAGACGCATACATGCAGATGCTCGCCGGTTGGGCCGGAGGTCCTCGTCAAGGTTTTCCTTGCTCACTCCTACCCGGGTTTCTTTCAAACCGGGGGACCTCAGCCGCTCGTGTTTCGAACCGAGGATGTTTAGCTGAGATTTTCGTTTAACCAGTATGACGTGTTTTTGTTATCGAAACTGTTGTCGGAGCTCTCAACTAGGGTTTCCCCTTCTCACTCCTACAATGCAGGAAGGGCAGGACTCGGGTGGATGAATGTCTTCGGTGTCGTCAGCACCTTTGCCGCATTCACCAACAGAATAGCAAGGAAAACTACTCACGACTCATGAGTTTTGTGCCAATCACACGGTGCTATGGACAGATTTCCGGATCGCACTGTGGGCAGACTTAATTTTTGGATTTTTTATTGCAGCGAAACAGGTGGGGGGAACACTTCCGGGCTTGTAATGTAGATGCCCTCTCCGGTAAGCAGCTCGCAAGCTGGCGGCTTGCGACCCCGTTGCGAACAGGGCAACCCCACCTGCACCAGGAGGTTCGATATCCACTGGAGTCTGAGTATGCCTAGTCTGTTGAGCTCGCTGATCTGCCTGCGTCATGCCACAAATCATCGCCCACGGTGAGGAAGGCCGGGGGCACTTGCGGGAAGACCTCGGAGTTGCTCGGGGAGCTTCGCCAGCCAAAGGGCCTTAAACCCTTTCCCTAAAGCCTACAGCCTAAACCTAAACCTGGGAAGTGGCGAATGTGAAACCCTGAAGCCTGTAAGTCCTAAACCACACCCTATACTCTAAACCTTAAACCCTAAACTCAACCGCACAGCTTATCGACAAGATAATGTGTGTTCCGATTCCACCAAAAATAGAGGGATGGTGTTCGAGTGTTCCTTGATCTCTGAGGTTACCGAAAAATGAATTTCAAGGACTCACTGGCAGGGCCTTGAAATGTGATTTCAAATTCGATTAGAATAAGGCACACACAGGTCGAGATATGGCGTCAAGGGTCGTCCCTCACCGTGAGGAGCGTGAAATCAGGGCACCAACAGCACTATCAAGGCACAATGGATCTGAAGTTCAAAGAGCGTTCCAGACTATCTACTCCACGTACAATCTTGAAGGTACCGTGTCTTGGGGTTGGTGACAGTCTGAAGTAGTGGCGCTGAAATCTAGATGGTGTTGTTCAGGGCCGCAGCTGCAACCAACAATGGCCGCATTGTCAGACGTTTCCAGTGTCGTGATAGTTGATGCCTCTGCTGTGGAGGCACAGACCCTTCCGGCAACTAGCACAAGCATTCCTGTCCTTGGATATCCTCGAGTGGTTGGTATGCCGGTTGCAGTAGATTCGCTTGTCGACCACCTTCCGGAAAACTGCTGCGTGCAAGGTGAGCTGGCGTTAAGTGACGACTCAGTAACGAGTAGACAAAATGAGACTGTGTTTTGTGTGAGCAGTGTGCGGAGGACAAGCTTCTTACCATGCAAAACGTGTCCTGATCGCGAACCGCGTTTCAGCCGGTTTGGATTCCGATTCATGACTGTTTTACTGTTGCTGCTGCAAAGCTACCTCGGCTTGCACCTTCCTTTCAGACGTGTGCACTCACTATGGGGATGTTTTAGCGTACGTATTCGCGATTGGAGTAGTTGCAGACTTTCTTGG
>Ga0315899_10010097_pt1 | contig 10107 bp, 7 predicted proteins | sample LakEriMetagenome_2_FD_203518 | JGI IMG/M metagenome (GOLD analysis project Ga0315899, IMG submission 203518) | Freshwater fungal communities from buoy surface, Lake Erie, Ohio, United States - Buoy 4 MA112 | ecosystem: Environmental > Aquatic > Freshwater > Lake | place: USA: Lake Erie, Ohio...
AGAGTCAAATGCCCCTGAACACAGACGTAGCAGCATAGCTGCAGCGGCCCTCTGACACCCCGAGCGGGACGAGCGCAAGAGGGCGGCTCGTCCTGCCAGGTCTGTGGTGAGCGGCAGATGGAGTGCAGTTGAACAGGGGGTCACGCCGTTTGGCGCAGCTGGTGCACACGCGCAATGGCTGCCCGGCGGCGTTGGCCGCGGCAGGTCCCTGGCGCGCCAGGGACCTGGCAGGTCCCTGGCGACTCGTGCATCGAACCAGCCGCAGGACCTGCTGATGGAACGGATCCCATGGCGAGGCAGCATGCGCAGGCGCCACACACACGGGAGCGGGAGGAAGCGGCACCTGGACAAAATCAGCGTGACGGCAAACACCCCGCACAGCACGCCCGCGGCAGCGACCATAGTCGCCACCAGCTGGGAGGTTCTGCGCATTGTGTGTGACGCTTCGCCCTTGGGTCTCTTTTGAACGCCCTTGGGTCTCTTTTCAAAAGAGACATTTCTGGTGAAAGTGTGGACCCAAACGGGACAGGTGAGGTGACCTCTTGTCGAGCTCGAAGGAGCTGCGGTATCGACGTCCCGGTATCGCCCTGGAGGAGTTCGAACCCCCTGGGGCCGCGCCGCCGCGACGCGCCGTTGCGGCGCGGTGCGTGGGCACCAGCAACACCATGCGCCGGCCTGCGTAATCCTGGAAGAACTCCAAAAAGGGAGTGATGAGCGACCTCGAGGAGGGCGAGGTCGCAGAGGAGAAGAGGGACGCCCCTTGCGAACAAATGTCTGCCGCTCCGCCAGCCCCCTCCGAGCACGATGCGCGCCCGCCTTCCCAGTCAGCCTCGGCACCGAAGTGCGAGGACACGGGCCGCCTGGCGGGCACGGCAGCACCATCCGCGGGGGCAAGCGCGGTGGACGCAGCAGGACCGGCGGCGGCGTCCGCGGATTTGCCTGCAGGCTGGAAGCAGTATTGGAGCAAGACACGGGGCCTGCCGTTCTACAGGTTCGGTGCCACTGGGGAGACGACCTGGGAAAGGCCAAGCCGGAGCACGCTCGCATTCGGCCCGGGTGCAGCACGGGCTCAGCGCAGTGGCGGCGAAAACGAGGTGATGAAGGAGCTGGGCGTCGCCCTCAAGAGCCACTCAGAGGTCGAGACCCGTGTGATCGCGCAGCTGGAAGCAGCCGCCAAAGAGCGCGAGGAGGAAAAGGAAAAGGCTGACTCGGCGAGGCGTCTTGGCAAGATCCAACAGCTCCAAAGCAACGTGGACGCGGTCATGAAAAAACTCGCCTCCCCTGCATATTCATCTACCTACCAGCAATCGGCGCTGAAAGAGCAGCTCAAGGAACTCCAGGCCAAGCTTGCTTCCCTCTCAGAGGAGGAGAAGCAAGCCGTGCGACATGTACGTCGTGCGGACAACGAGCCTGTAGGTTGCAGTAAGCAAGATGCCGCAATGCGCTTGTTTGATGGAGCAAGATCACAGGAAAGCGAGCGCGAGCGGATGATTCGGACAGGCCTCATCACGCCGTTCGATGGACGCGCACAAATGGAACGGGCGCGAATTGCTGCCAGTGCCACTGCCGCTACACATGCATCCAGCAGTGGCAAGAGCCCTGCGGCTGTTGCCTTGTCTTCACGCCAGGGCTCTCGAAGTCTGTCTCCGCCTCGAAAGACGTGCGCCCAGAAGGCTAAAAGGGTGACCGTGTCGTCGCCTGCACGCGTCACAACAAAGAGCAAAGCACCACCGGAGAGACAACGGAGGACAAAACACCGTGCGGGTGACATTGTCGACGACGGGGATGCCCTGGCCTTTCAGGGGCGGCTAAACGAGCAAAAGCGCGCAAAGCTGGCACAGCAGCGCAAGCGCCAAGGAAAGAGTTCGCTGAGTAGCCATAGTAGCGACGACGGTGATCTTTACCTGGGTGCGGAGTCGCGCCCCGCGAGTGCAAGGCGAGGCGTGGGGGGCAGTGCGGGTCATCGTCGTGGAGCAGATTCGGGTGGGCCTGCAGCCAGAGGAGCAGTGACAAGGAATCGCAAGAAGAAGAAAAAGCTGCGGGATGGCTCAGATGACGGAGAAGATGATGATGCCATGCCGGCCTCCTCGCCAGCTGTGTCAGGCAGGCTGAGTGAGCGCCAGCAAATGCAAAGGGCGATCCAGGAATCCCTCGGGCTGCCGAGGGAGGCAGAGACCAACAGCGGGGCAGAGGATGATGAAAGTGACTGGCTGCCGGAACGAGGAAGCGCGGAGGAGGAACAAGAGGACGTCAGCGGCAAGAGGGATGATGACTACTCGGATGATTGGGATGACGAGGAGCCTGGGGCAACAGACGACGAGGGGCAGGAAGACGGCGACTACGATTCCTCGTTAGACGATGACGGCGAAGTCGAAGAATTTGATGGAGGCTACCGGATTCCAGCATGCATATGGCACAAATTGTTCCCTTATCAGCGCACCGCAGTCCAATGGATGTGGGAGCTGCACTGCCAAGAAGCTGGAGGTATCGTGGGTGATGAGATGGGGCTCGGGAAAACTATTCAGATAATTGCCTTTCTTGCATGGCTCCATCGAAGCGGTAAGCTCGACGGGCCAGTGATTCTGCTGTGTCCGGCAACTATCATGCGGCAGTGGGTTAGAGAATTCCAGAAGTGGTATCCTCCCATGCGGGTAGTTCTGCTGCACAGCAGTGGCTCCGCGTTCGACACGCCCATGCAACTGATACGGGCCGTTGAGCAGAGTGGTGGAGTGGTAGTGACGACCTACGAACAGATGCGACGAAGCGCCAAAGTGCTCACGCAGCCGCGCTGGAGCTATGCCATTCTGGATGAAGGACATAAGATCCGCAATCCTGACGCAGACATCACGCAAGCCGTCAAGGGCCTGGACACACCTCACCGCCTTTTGCTATCGGGCTCGCCCATCCAAAACAGGCTCGTAGAGCTCTGGTCGCTCTTTGACTTTGTTTTCCCCGGTCGTCTGGGCACGTTGCCAATCTTCCAGACGCATTTCGAGGTGCCGATTGCTGCCGGAGGCTTTGCGAATGCCAGTAAGTTCCAGGTGCAGACGGCATACAAATGTGCTCTGGAGTTACGCGAACTGATAGATCCGTACCTTCTTCGCCGACTCAAGTCAGATGTGGCGTTGCAACTCCCCGACAAACAAGAACAGGTGCTCTTTTGCCAGCTCACCAAGCAGCAGCGAAGACTTTATGAACGCGCTTTGAGTTCTCCGGAAGTCGCGCGGGCGATAGAGGGAAGCGCCAAGGTCTTTGGCGCGCTGACTATGCTGCGCAAGATATGCAATCACCCGGATCTGCAATATGTAGGCGTCCTTGACAAGCCTGATTGCTATGGGTGCCCGAAGAAGTCAACAAAAATGCAGCTCTTGGAAAAGATCTTTCCTCTGTGGCGAGAGCAGGGCCATCGCGTGCTGCTCTTCTCGCAGACAAAGCAAATGCTAGACATCTTGGAGAAATTCATCCAGAAACTTGGCATGTCCTATCGACGAATGGATGGGGACTCCAACATCAAATCACGAATCGCAAAAATCGACGAGTTCAATCGCAATCCGAACATATTTTGCTTCCTACTCACTACTCGCGTAGGCGGTCTTGGAGTCAATCTCACAGGTGCTAATCGCGTCATCATCTATGACCCAGATTGGAATCCGTCGACAGATCTGCAGGCCAGAGAGCGGTCCTGGAGGATAGGACAAACTCGGGACGTTGTCATTTATCGACTGCTAGTATCAGGAACTATTGAGGAGAAGATCTACCACCGCCAAATTTTCAAGCAGTTTTTGACCGACAAGATCCTGAAAGACCCCACCCAACGTAGGTTTTTCAAGACCAAAGACCTCATGGATCTTTTTACGCTTGGCGACGACCTGGGAGTCGGTACAGAAACTGGTGACCTATTTGCAGATGTTGTTGACGAAATGCTTGCGGGGGACCAGAGTGACGACGATACATCGTATTTTAAGTTGAATTCGCGGGTCGAAGATGTTGGGGAAGCTGACGGGATGCCGGCACAGCGGAGCGAGAACGGAGTGGGCGGATCGACTGGCAAAGAGCCTGCTGTTGAGTTAGAAGACGATGCCAGTAGCATGCGCACTGGGAAAGGGTCAAAGGAGAATCAGCGAGCAGTTGAAAATCAAGGATCAAATGTGCTTGATGGCGTGGTGCTGCCGGGCGTCGAGGTCAGGATTCACCGGAGGAACTCTTCGGCAGAGGGACCGGGAGGCACGAGTGATAAAAAGAAGGAGACGGATATGCTTAAACAGCTGTTATCGAGCAAATCTATCACCAGCGCGATATCACATGACTCTATCATGAATGCGGAGCCAGCCTCAGATGGCGGCGTGTCGCGCCAGGAAGCTGAGGCGATTGCCCGGAAAGCTGCAGCTGCCCTCAAATTATCTGCCCAACAACGTTTGGCAGACCCGGTGAATGTGCCCACATGGACAGGACGTGCAGGCCTAGGGGGGGCACCAGCAGTTGTCCGTGAGCGCGAAGCCGCTGTGAGAGCTGCAGGTGGTGCTGCAGGTGGGGCTGCTAAGCCGCGCTTTGGAACGGTAAAGAAGTCCTCTGTCAAAGTAGGCGTCATTTTGGGGTCTCTTGATGGCCCCTCTCTGAAAGATGCACCTGTAGCTGCTGACTCGCCGCATTTGGATTCCCCGGCGCAAGCGGCCGGTGGTTTGGCGTGCAGGGAATTGGATAAGGAGCGTGGATTTGGCGGGGCTGCAACGTGTGGGATCATTGGCGTACAGTCGATAAATCCCGGAAGTTCGCAAGAACTGTTGAAAGCTCTGCGCGACAAGGGTCTTGTGGACGGACCAGCCCGAATTCCTGAAGATGATGACGCCGGCGAGAACTGGGCACTCGTCACGATGCGAGACCTGAGTGACTTCCTCTCCAAGCGGTACAATCCGCCGACAACAGGCGAGATCCTCGACAGATTCCGCGAGCGCGTTCCGCAACATAGACAGGAGCTTTTTCGCACCTGCCTCAAACAAGTTGCTGAAGTGGAGAAACGAGAAAAACTTGCAGGTGTGTGGTGGATTCGTGATGCCTTCCGCACATGTCCGGTGCCTAAGCGTGCTTCGAGAGGAGACGCTAGGCAACGAAGTGTGGATGTGGGCAGTAGCAGCGGTGGCTGTGGTGGTGCTTCAAGGGTCGCGGTGGAAGGTAGCAGTAAAGAGGCCGGAAAGCGGCCGCGCAGCAGCAGTGCAGGAGGGCGCGCAGACAAGAACGACCCTCGCGGATCCAGCGCAAGTAAACGACCACTCACCTCTGCTGAACCAAACGCATTGTCCACATCAGCTCTTGCCGACGCTCGAACACCCTTAATCGTTCGCATCAAGACTGAGGCAGGCGCAATCAATGGCGGGGCAAGCATGAAGCAGCCTAAAAAGGCCGCGATCGAGAGTGCAGGTGCAGCAGCAGCGGACAAGACCAAAGCAGCATGCAAGCGATGTGTGGACGGGGAAAACGCAGGGTGTGGAGAATCGTCAACTGTGTCCAACATATCTTTGTCCACGTCATCGTGTTCAGACAACAGCGACATGGCAGATATTGCGGCTGCAAGGAAGAAGCAAACTGACGAAGTCCAAAAGGTTGATGTTATAGAAATCGATTAAGTTCAATTGAGAATAAATAGCCTGGCCACGAAATCCCAACTTCTGCATTATTCTTTCTTTTGCCCCCCCTCACTCCTTCTTTGCATTACTTCTGAAGTTCTAGCACTATCGCTGTTTGTACAATGATGCACGATGAGCACCATCAGTACCGGTACGTGCAAACATCTCCAAGTGATTTAGCGGTTGAAAAGCATCATCATTGGCATCTGCAATACCCTTGCGCCCAGTACTTGACTCCAATCGCACACAATGGCTCCTCCTCCTTCCCTCTCGCTCATCGGGGAGCGGATCGGTGGATACAGCTGCGCAGCTCCGACAATCTTTGCAGAACTGATTCAGACTTGAACGGGGTCAGGGACCCAGAGCTTGGTGCGGCGCCATCTCGTCCTCCTGCCGGCTGTCTCGCTGCCTGCGTGTTTGGGCTCGCGCCCGGAATCGACATCTCTTCTGCCAATGTACCTGTACCTGTACCGCCGATTCTCTGTTGTGGCCAACTAGCGTCGGGGCAGCTGTTTACTCCTCCATTTTCCTTGTCAGCCTGACTACTCTTGTCCTTCCCTGACGCTGTGCGGGCGTCCTCTTCCTTCTTCTGTTTTACCCGATGTTGGTAGAGCTGCTCAACAACGCCAAGCGTTCGCTGCACGAGCATTCTTTCACGTTCTATCGCATCCTCGGCACTTTCGAGCGGTGGCCGAACCACCTGCCATGACGAAGCCCCCTTGGGTTTGATCACTATGTCCGTGCCACTCGGTCCTGGGAACAGGTGAGCGCCCTGACCGCCAGCCTCGCTTGACGTGCCTGCCTCGCCCTTGGGCGCATTGCTCACTGGAATCAGCCGCGCCCATACTTCAGCAACGCTTGGTAGCGGCACGTGCGTGGCGCAATTGTGCGCCGAGACTCTTGGCACGCCATCCTGATTTTCTACAGACAGCGATGTGACAGTCCCACTGCTCTCTGACTCCTCTTCAGATATGGTCAGGATCTCGGCAGCTTCCGTACAAGTTGCAGCATCGCTTGTTGGTTTCGGAGCTCGTGACGCAGAAAGATCTCTCTCTTGCTGCTCGACTAGCTCCTGCAAGGTGATGCAGCGCCCCTTCTCGTCTTCAAGCTCGCCCTTTAGAGAAGAGATCGTGTCCTCTGTCTCCTTGAGCTCCTCCAACACGCGTCGCTTCTCTTCCTTTAACTGCTCCGTCTCTTGAACCTGTGCCTCCAGCTCCACAATTCTGCCTTCCTTGCTCTGCACAACCTGTGCGGTCTCCTCCAGCTCGCTGCATGCGCTCTGCACCTCTCCCAACACACTTTCGACCAGAATCTTCAATTCCTTATCCCTCTCCTCGAGCGACAGTCGTGCCAACCGCTCCTCCTCGTGGTCTTTCTCGCGAGCATCCTGTTGCTCCTGCAGCACGCGCTCATGCTCCATCGCCTATGTACGCTACAAGTCAACAGCATGTCTTGGGGGAGGATGACCCATCCCTATCTTTTATACCCTCACGAATCATGCAGCTACAAAAACGCCACTGAGGCTTCAGGTCTGCACCAGCGCCAAGTTTCTAGCGCAACACATGGCAACCAAAAGACACACACCTGCGACCGAGCGACATGAGCGTGCTGGTGCTGCAGCTCTGCCAGGGCTTGCAGCGCCTCCTGCTTCTTCCGCTGGAGCGTCTGTGTTTCGAGCTCAAGTACCTCTACCGAACTGAGCACTTGCTCCGACGCAACAAATAGATGCGTGACTTGCGCCTCGACACGACCCATGTGCTCTTCTATTTGTACAACGTGCTCGCGCGTAATCATCAGCTCTCGGGAACGGCAGGGACGCTTCCCTTCCCTTTCTGCCCCGCCCTCTGCCACCTCTGCCACCGCTTCCTCTGACACAGCAGCATCTAACCCAACCTCACTTTCGCAAGCCTCCGCACTCTGCACCATCTCGCTATCTTTTGCAGCCGCTGCTGCCAGCGCCTCTCTCTCCCTCTCCTCCTCTGCCTTAGCCTCCCGCTCCAGCGCTTGTGCCTCAAACAGTCTTTTTCCCGCGCGGAGCAACTCTTCTTCTTTCTGCTGCATCCTCTTATGCAGCATGTCCGCTAATTTGGCCTCTTCCATGGCCTTCTTCTCAGCCTCCCTTTGTCCAACCTCCGCCCGCTCTCTTTCCCTCTCCATGGCCTCCTTGGCTTCCCTCTCCTCGCGAGACGGCAGCGCCAGCCGCTGCGCCATGTATAATATGCACACACACACACACACACACACACAAGCAAGTCAGCTCCTTGCAGCAGAGCAGCAAAAGCAAAAGCATTCAAGCATACGCAGCAACATATATATATATATATACATATATATGTATGTGTGTGTATATATGTATGTATGTATATGTATTTATGTATGTACGTATGTATATACTTGGATGTATTGTATAGATGAACACTGACCGTGTTCATCTATACAATACATCTACACAAACACACACACACACACTCACTTACTCACACACACACAATCAAGTACATGCACTCCAAAACCACTCGAGGATGCGCAGCACTGGGTGTAATTCGTGTTCGCATTTGCACAAAATTTCGGCACGTGACAACCCCTCACTATCACACACACACAGAGAGAGAGAGAGAGAGAGAGAGAAAGAGACTCCCATCACTATCACACAGACAGACCTGCTTCTCAAGGGAAGCCTGCAGCACATCGTGGAGAAAGACTTCACTGTGCCCTAGCCGCACCTGATACACACACACATACACACACATACACACACACACACACACACACAATCGTGAAGAAAGAGTTCACTGTGGCCTAGCCACACCTGCCCCCCAACGGCAGCCACGTGCTATATTTATATATAGACCCCTTGGGGATAATTGTCAGGTACAAAAAATTGAATTTACGCTTTTGCGGAAAAATCTCTGAGTGTCCATGCGTAGTATTGAACACTACCTGTTTCAAAAAAAAATCAGCCTACGCCCGGAGGACTTAGATAAAATCTTTGCCGAGGGATATAAGAATCTTCCAAACCGGTCTATACTCTCTCTCTCTCTCTCTCACACACACACACACACACATACACACCTGCCCCCCAGCGGCAGCAACGTGCAGCAAAAGCGCCTGCACGCGTTCACTGTCCGGTGTGCCTTGAATCTCTAGTGCTTCGCGGAGGACATGCCCTGGGGGGATAACGCAGTTAATATACTATAGTTGTGTAAAGTTAGTATACTAGTTGAGTAAAGTTAGTATACCTGGGGGGATGACGCCGGGCCCTTGCAACAGGCACAAGTATCGCTCGCTGCGCGTGTGCGCGCGCAAGGGGGGGGCGAGAGAAAGGCAAAAGGTCGATGCATGGAGCCAGATGCAGAGGAGTGGGATGGGACACATTAGTGTGTTTTTAGTCAACGCCCACAGGCGAGAAATACACCCCAAGATCAACATATGGCGCGGCGCAGAGCAACGAGAAGTCTGCGTCCCAATGCATTTCGGCCGCAGGGTATACTAACCTTACTCAACTAGTACAGTAACTTTACTCAACTTGTATACTAACTTTACTCAACTATAGTCTGCGTACCCATGCACTTAGCTCCGCAAGTGCTGAGGGCACGGGGAGAGGGGATACCACATGCAGTCGTACATATGTATACATGTGTGTTTTTCTTTTTAACGTATGTGCGTCTTTACACACACAAACATATTGGGATACCAGAAAGCACTCATCCGGACACGCACGGGGAGCACACAGCGACCCATGCGAGCAGTATGAACAAGGCCGCACGCGTATATTTGCTTCTGCACCAACGCCACGTCGAAGAAGTGTGCTGATCCGTCGCCGCTAGTCGACAGACACTGCACAAAAAACGTCCCGCCCCTTTCTGACCGTGCTTGCGGCCGAAATGACGAAGGTTCAAGTGGCATCATTGTCCGTTGCACATGCACGCCGTCTGCCTCCGCGGGAATTACCCCGCGCCTCCACCCCACGTCCCATTCTGGCGCTGCGACACACGCAGATGTACTATCGAATGAGGAGACAAAGCGCTGAAGGTCCTGGCACGCTGACGCAAAGCCCCCTGGTACGCAGGCTGCATCACAGAGGAGACGCTCCATTTTGTACGTGCGAGCGCCGAAGACGTGCTTCACCTTAATGTCCGGCACCGCCAGCTCGGCACCTCCCTTGTTGACCAAGGCGATGTCGCTACCGGTGGGGTGGGTGTTTTGCTGAGGTACAGAGCTGGTGTTTGTCGCTGTGATGTAGCCTTCTAAGCTCACCAGGCTCCGCACCACCCTGCCAGCACACACACACACAGATACACACACTCGCCATGCCACATCGCACGCGTGAAAGCAGCATTAGTGTCGAAATGCGCGTGCGTGCGAATCTTCAAAAAGGTTTTTGATGTACATCATCTCTCTGGTGTTACCACAACCGGTCTGACGAGAAGACAGAGCAAATGAAGCAAGTCCAATGTATATATATATATATATATATATATATATA
>Ga0315899_10010099_pt1 | contig 10107 bp, 11 predicted proteins | sample LakEriMetagenome_2_FD_203518 | JGI IMG/M metagenome (GOLD analysis project Ga0315899, IMG submission 203518) | Freshwater fungal communities from buoy surface, Lake Erie, Ohio, United States - Buoy 4 MA112 | ecosystem: Environmental > Aquatic > Freshwater > Lake | place: USA: Lake Erie, Ohio...
GACGTTCGGGTTGTCTAACTTATCTATTCTCTTAATCGCCGTGTTGGGAGCGGTATTTGATCCGGCGGGATATACAGCAAGAAAAACGCTTCTTGCTGACGTTGCAAAAGCATCCGATTCAGATCTCAATAATCTCAACGGAATACACGATGGAGTTATGGGTGTCTCCTGGATTTTTGGTCCTGCAGTTGGCGCGGGATTGATCGCGAGCATCGGCGCAATTAATTCATTTTGGGCCTCAGCAGGTTTGTTTCTTTTGGCAGCGCTAACAGTTGCATTCTTACGTGTCGGCGATGCGGGTAAGGAAGCACGCGAAGTTGCGACGCAATCCGGTGAGAATACTGACACTAGTTTGCGTATAGGTATAACCACTTTGTGGAATGACAAGTTGCTAAGGACACTTAGCGTTGCGATTCTAGTTATTGCTGCTGTTTACTTGCCAACCGAAGCGGTTGTCTTGCCGACTTACTTTGAAAACATAGACAATCCAAGTGGACTTGGATTTGTTATATCTATGCTTGCCGCTGGCTCAGCCTTAGGTTCATTTGGATATGGATGGATAAGTTCTCGTATTCAGAGAAAAACACTAATTCGAATGATTCTGATTGGTAGCGCAATAAGTATCATCCCAATGGCATTTCTTCCACCATTGCCCCTTTTGATGGTAGCGGGATTTTTATTAGGGTTATCCTGGGGTCCATTTAACCCGTTGATTAGCTCTCTAGTGCAAGAGAGAGTTCCCGCACAGTTGCACGGAAGAGTCTTCGGTGTTCAGACGGCAGTATTTTACGCGGCACCGCCTTTAGGGATGTTGCTCGCAGGACTTTCCGTTGAAAGTCTCGGAGTAAAGGCGACGTACGCGGTGTTGGCGGGAGTACTTTCTGGAACCTCTATTCTCGTCTTGCTCACAAAATCTCTTCGTGCAAAGTTCTAACCTGAGCAAATCAAAGGAAGGGCCGCTCAGTTTCCTGAGCGGCCCTTCCTTTTTTTAATTGCAGATCTATTGCTTACTAAAGAGGAACTACTCCACTTCCTTCTCTCCCGCAGTTATTCGCCCTGCATGCGCGTGAGCGTTTGGATCGCGCTTGGATTTGATCAAGCTGGCGACCGTTGAGACAACAAGCACCAGGCCAATTACTGACAGGCTTACTGCAATTGGAATCTTTGGAACTTCATACCAGATCTCATGCAGGTAAGTCATAATCAATTTAACGCCAATAAACATCAAGATTACTGATAGTCCAAGCGATAGATAGATCAACTTATCTAGCAATCCTGCAAGCAGGAAGTAGAGCGCACGCAGACCAAGCAATGCGAAGGCGTTTGCCGCGAAGACCAAGAACGGCTCCTGTGTAACCCCGAATGTGGCCGGAATCGAATCTAGTGCGAACAGTAAGTCAGTTGATGCAATCGCAATCATCACCAAGAACATAGGTGTAGCTATTCGCTTGCCATCAATCTTGATAAAAGTCTTTGAACCGTGGAACTCATCGGTCATAGCGATTCGTTTTCTGATTACTTTAACAAGCTTGTTATCTTCTGGTGAAGGGTCTTCATCCCAGTGATTGAATAAGCCAACGCCGGTCCAGATCAGAATTGCTCCGAATATAACGAAGGTGAAGCTAAATGCTGCAAGTGCAGCAGCGCCGACTGCGATAAAGATTCCACGCAGAACAAGCGCTAAGAGAACACCGAACATTAATATGCGTTGGTGGTAAATAGATGGAACCGCAAATTGTGCCAAAATAATAATGAATACAAAGAGGTTATCTACAGATAACGACTTCTCAACTAGGTAAGCTGCAAAATACTCGGTTCCGAATTGCGAACCAGCACTTTGCCAGACCCAAATACCAAAGCCGATTGCAACTGCGATATAGAAAATCGACCAGGCCGCAGCTTCTTTGAACTTAACTTCGTGAGGTTTGCGACTTACGGTAAGTAGATCGACGACAATCAGAGCCAAAATCGCTCCAATGACTACAAACCACGTGGTTAAAGAGACATCCATTAGCTACACCAATTTCGTTAAAGGGACATAGAGCCAAAGTCTCCCTCAACCACACTGTGGTCGCAGCTCCGGGATATTGCTATCCGTGTTGACGAAGATGCCGAACGAGGTACTCCCCTTAACGTGCCTGAATGCTAATAGGAAGATGGTGCCCGGGCAAATTTTAAGCAATTTAGATTCATTTAAGTTTGCCTAAATTCCAGCTATTAACCTTGATATCTCCAAATAAAGAGGAATTCCTACAAGTAAGTTAAATGGGAATGTAACTCCAATGCTAGACATCAGTGCAAGAGGCGCATTTGCCTCAGGTAATCCGATAGAGACTGCGGCAGGTGCGGCAATATATGAAGCACTCGCACTTAGTACCCCGAGAATTGTTGCTCCACCTACAGAGAGTCCAACCATAATTCCGACTAGAACCCCAAGAGTTCCGGCGAATATTGGAAAGATTAGAGCAAATACTCCAACCCGCGCTCCAACCTGTTTGATTTCTCCCCAATTACTTCCCGCCAAATATCCGAGGTGCAGTAAGAACAAAACCAAAAAACCAGATTGCAGATCAATGAAGAATGGAGCAACTTGCTTATAGCCAGTGTGACTTGTTATAGCTCCTATTGCGAGCCCACCAACTAGTAAGAGAATAGTTTTACCAGTGACTACCTCGTGAAGAGTTTTACCCCATTGCACGCTCTTGTCGCGATGGCGAGATCCTAAGTAAACGCCAACAACGATTCCGGGGACTTCCATAATTGTTAGCAGAGCCGTTGCAAAGCCTTCTACGTAAATTCCACTGTTTTCCAAAAAGAGAAGGGCTGCGGAGAAGGTAACAAGCGATGTTGAGCCGTAGTGTGCCGCGATCGCACCTCGATCTAGATCATTGATTTTGTGTACCAATTTAAGTGAGAGATAAGCAAAAATAGGAACTAGTATTCCCAGCCCAATCGTGGCTAAAGCAGGCAGAGCAAAACTTTCTAAGGAAACGTCTTTAAGAGCGTGACCTCCTTTTAGTCCGATTCCAAATAGGAGAAAGATCGAAATCATCTGGTAAACCTGATCGGGGATTCGGACATCGCTCTTTATTCTGGCGCCCAGAAAGCCGAGGATGAAGACCAGTACGGCAACCGAGGTCAGGTTTGTTACAGCAACCGAAGTTGTATCCACGCTGACCTCCTAAGAATTCAGGGGGAATATAGCAGAAATCTAATTCAGGTATCAAATTGCTGATATATTTCTCCCTATGGCAAAGGCATCGGAATTCAGCCGTGAGTGGACATTTCTCTCTAACCACGGACACGTGCTTGTGCATCTCAGCCGATATCCCGACTCTCGGGTTCGCGACATCGCCGACACTGTCGGAATCACCGAACGTAGCACGCAAGCGATACTCGCAGATCTTGAAGAATCTGGTTATGTGACCATCACCAGGATTGGACGCAGAAATAGCTACAAAGTAAATACCGGTCTAAAGTTTCGCCATCCTTCAGAAGCGAGCAAGCCGATTAGCTCATTACTGAAGATATTTTCTTAAAGCTTCTTTGATAAGACCCGAAATGTGATGATTTTCGGGCTTAGCGGCGTGAAACTGAACTTTTCCTGTGAGTTTCTATTGACGCGTAATTAGGATATTTTTCAGAGAGAAATTCCATCAATTGTGGATTAGATTCGCCTCAACTTTTTCAAGGGGGCTTCAAATGCGTATAAGAAACCTAACTGCAATTGCGATGGTTACAATATTGTCATTTGCAAATATTTCGATAGCTGCGGCTGACGCTGCCAAACCAGGGCAGAGCATGACTCACATGAAGACGGGCGCAGGATTAGCGTCCACTCTTGAAGGATTAGGTGTAATTCTTTATGTGCAAGGTGGTGCAACATCCTCAATTATTGGAGATTCCGTTGTATCGCCTAATGGTCAATACGTCTTTCATATTCCAGTTACTGACAATAAATCTGGCGTTCAGCATCTAGGAAGCAATATAGTCTTTTATAACACCCTCAATAATTCTCAGTTACGCCTGCGTAATCCAGTAATTGATCTCGCCAAAGGGGTAGTAACGGCGACAGTGCCCGAAGCAAACAATCAAGTTCTAACTATTTTAACTATCACAAATGCGGCCACGCTTAAGTCAAAGGTAAAGTCAGACCGTAAGGCAGGTCTTCGCACGACCGCTTATGCAGGTGCCACCCTTTCCTTAGCCCCAGGAATTGCAGCGGCAGTAATAGGAGCGCTAACTCTTCCTGCAAACTCACTTCCAGAAGAAACACCTTTTGGCAGCGCTGATGTAACTCTGTACAGCAAGATAGCCAAGAAATAAGAGACTCGCATGGAGCCAATTTCACGCAGAGCTTTGCTAACTGGCGCATGTGCAATTCTGGCTTTAGGTGGTTCTAGCGCACCTGCAACCGCTAATCCAGCGATAAAGAAGTTACCTGGTGGTCGTTTATCTGTAGATCTAAAGGCTGTTCCAGAGTTATCCGCGGTTGGTGGAACAACAAGAATTGGCTCAGTCAAGGGAACACCTGTTGCAATCGCCCGCACAGGTGAAACTAGATATATTGCATTTAGTCTGAAGTGTCCCCATCAGGGTGTGACCGTATCTAGGACAAATGAAGGTTGGCTTTGCAAGGCCCACCTATCCGAATTTGAAGCAGATGGTGACTTGATCTTAGGTCCGGCTACGAAGAGACTCACTCGCGTTCCGATCAAAGTAAGCCGTGGAATAGCGACTATAGGTTAATACCTGGTTAGGGTAAGCAAATGAAAAGATTCTTAGTCGCCGCAATTAGCTTAATTCTGCTCTCAGGTTGTGCAACAGCCGAAGAAGCAAATTCAGGTTTTAGCCCAAGTGATATCAACTTTGCGGAGATGATGATTCCGCATCACGAACAAGCGATCGAAATGGCAGATATCGCATTTAAAAACACAAAAAATTCTGAAGTTCTGCAATTGGCTCAGGAGATAAAGGACGCACAAGAACCAGAAATAAATTTAATGAAGAGCTGGCCGGGGGTTATGGAATCAACGCACGCTGGGCACATGATGGATGGAATGTTGAGTGAAGATGAGTTGGGTGCGCTGCGAGAAGCAAGAGACGCTGAATTTGATCGACTTTTTCTGCAAGGCATGATCAAGCACCACCAGGGAGCAATTGAAATGGCGATGGATGTGAAAGACTCCAAGAATAAGGTGGTCGCCGATCTAAGCGCTGCGATCATCAAACAGCAGGAGATAGAAATAGCGGCGATGAATGAGTTGCTTCTTAAGCGCTAGTTTTCTCTACGCTGCAATAGATTTGAAAACACCTTGACTAGCAAGCACTTGAATACTACTGTCCAATTCAATTGATTTTTAACGCCTCCCGCCCGGATGCGGCGAATTTTTAGGAGTAAATATGCCCACCAACTCACGGTTCAATTTCCGCACTCCTTCAAAAATCTTGAAAAGTCCTGGCGGAAATAACGCTGATCGAATCGGCAACGCCCAAGTTAAAGCAACCGTTGAAGAAGTGATTGCAGATATCAGGCAGCGTGGAGATAAAGCAGTGCGCGAGTACTCCGAGAAGTTTGATAATCACAGCGCAGATTCTTATTTGCTAAGTAGCGCTGATATAGAAGCAGTTATGGCTCGTGTACCAAAACAAGTTATCGACGATATAACTTTTGTTCAAACGCAAGTGCGTGGCTTTGCTCAGCATCAACTGGCATCGCTGAAAGACTTTGAAGTAGAAACCCATCCAGGTGTTTTCCTCGGACAGAAGAATGTGCCAATCGAATCGACTGGCGCATACATTCCCGGCGGCAAATACCCACTTCTAGCTAGCGCTCACATGACTATCGTCACCGCCAAGGTTGCAGGGGTAAAGAGAGTTGTGGCTTGCACTCCCCTAATAAAAGGTGAGATGCCTGACGCAACGATTGCTGCTATGAAACTCGCTGGCGCTGATGAAATTTATATTCTGGGTGGAATTCAAGCGATTGCAGCGATGGCAATCGGAACCGAAACAATCGCTCCGGTTGCAATGATCGCCGGGCCAGGGAATGCCTTCGTGGCTGAAGCGAAACGACAACTATTCGGTGAAGTTGGAATTGATCTCTTCGCTGGACCTACCGAAATTCTTATAGTCGCTGATGAAAGCGCAGATCCATTCATAGTTGCCGTGGACTTACTTTCTCAAGCCGAACACGGGCCAGATTCGCCAGCCATTTTGATTACTACTGATGAATCACTCGGTCACCAGGTTTCAAAATATGTTGATCAGATCTTGGTTGATATGCCCACAAAAGATTACGCAGAACCTGCTTGGCGCGATTGGGGGGCTATCCATGTTGTCGCAAATATCGAAGATGCATTTGCCCTCGCTGATGAATACGCCTCTGAGCACGTGCAAATTCTGACCGCTAATCCGCGCCAAGCGCTGGAGAAGATGAATAACTACGGTGCCTTATTCCTGGGTGAAGGAACTTGCGTCTCTTATGGTGACAAAGTAATTGGCACTAATCACGTGCTTCCAACGCGTGGTGCCGCTCGATACACCGGTGGACTTTGGGTCGGTAAATACCTGCGCACAGTTACTTATCAAGAAGTCACAAACAGCGAATCCAGTGCCTTCTTTGGTGAAATCTGCGGCCGCGCTTCAAGAGTTGAACGATTCGAAGGCCACGCCCGTTCTGGTGATGTTAGAGCAGCGAAATATGCAGGTAAAGATTTACCCTGGTTTGATCATAAATTTGGAAAGTAAAGTGGATTATTTGGAGAATTTGGTTTCTTTGTAAATCTTTCCCTTTCCATCATAAGTAATCCAGGTCCCCACTTGTTCACCGCTCTTAAAGCTGCCTGATCGCATAATTGCGCCAGTCTTGCGAAACCATTGCCAGTCGCCGTGTAGCTTGTCAGCTTTATATTTACCCTTTGCTTTCAATACCCCATTTGGATAGAACTCTAAATACTCCCCTGACTTCTTTGGGTATGAGCTATTAATCTGTTCAATCCTTTCAGCAAGGATCTTATTTACCAACGGTTTTGGGATCGCCTTCTCTTTATCAAAGTGAATTGACCCCTTGGTCTGCTCATACTTTTCAAGCTGCACCTTCAGCCGTGTATTGAATGAACCACTATAAGGAAAAATGCTGTTATGAGATTTAAAGCCATCAAAGCCGATTATTGCGACGCCGCCGATAAGAAATGTCGGAATTCCATACTTAATCACTTGCTCTGCGGCTGGAAGTTTAGAAGCAATATGATCGCGCAGATCGATCAGTATCTTTCGCTGCTCAGGAGCAAACTTTCGCAAATGTACATTCACTTGAGATACAGACATATGCAAATTGTACAAAATAAAACCACTCTATCCCCGAAAGGCTAACTGGATAGAGTGGTATCTCTTTCACGCTCTCGTAGAATTAGGCGCTTTGCCAAATTAAAAATTAATTTGAGACCCGTCTGACCCAGAAAAGTTTGGCTCAGTTTTATATTTATGATAGAACAATAACCAAAATTCATCAATTGCCAGTGTAAAATTCTTAAATGACTTTTTCAGAATTGAACTTCATCGGCATATTAGTGGCCTTCTTCGTATCATTTATTAGCGGTGCAATTTGGTTTGGTCCAAAGACTTTTTATCCAGTCTGGATGAAAGCCAAGGGCAACGCTTCCGGGCAGTTGACAGGTGAGCAGAACAAGCCAGTTCTGCTATTCGGAGGAACCATCGTTGGAATTCTTGTTCAGACGCTCACTTTAGGTTTCGCGATTAGCTCACTTCAGGCAAATAACCCAGATTTCTCAGTTGCCAATGGTGCGCTTGTCGGTCTTTTGCTTGGCGTGGGAATTGGAATGTTTGCATCGATTAGCCATCGTCTATTCAGTGGAGAGTCTCTAAAGGTTTGGATCATTGAGACAGCGAATGATGCGCTCAACTTAACTATCGCTGGTGCGATTATCACCTACTTTAACTAAGCCTTATGTTTGAAGAAGAGGTTGCTAAACGTTGGGGAGATACCGACGCTTACCGCCAGTCAAGTTCGAAAACATCAAAGTACACAAAGGAAGATTTCGCAGCCGCGAAGGTTGATCAAGAAACCGCTACTGAGCTTTTCGTTTATGCATTTGGTAATTCACTGCCAGTTGATTCCCCCAAGGTACAAGAGGCGGTTCTTGCGCACAGAGAAGCAATCACCAAATGGTTTTACGAGTGCTCCATTGATATGCAGAAAAACTTAGCGCTTATGTATATCGAAGATCCTCGCTTTGGAGAATATTACGATGGCCGCGTTAGAGGTTTGGCTCAATATATACACGACGCGATAATGGCTCAATAGGCGAAAGAAGTTCGAGTATTTTCTCTTTCATCCAATCAAATCTTACTTTCTGAGATCCTCGATTAAATCGAAATAAAGTAGTACTACCTTGGTTTGGTCCGAAATTGAATACCCAATATCCGTCCAAAACTTATAGTGACTGGCCCTAAAGTCTTCCCCGTTTAGGTCTCCTTCGGCTTCAGCTATAGCAAAATCATCTGGGACGTCCGAAAATTCTGTAATTTCTACACGAGTAGCTTCAATGGTTGCTATATGTTTATCTTCATTATCAAGGACAGCCAGTTTTTCACCAACCACTTCAACCTGCTCTCCCTGTGCAACATAGTCCCATTCCAAGAGTCCAGCGGTAGCTCTTTTATTTCCATCTAAAATCATCGAAATAAGCTTGGCACGCGATTCGCCGGGAATGCCAAATTCAATGGAGCGCATTCCGTTAATTCTTCTAAAACCCATGCTTTTGATTTTATAGTTTAATTTTTCAATCGAAAAGAAGGTTTGGGTTTATTTTAACCAGTAGCCCTCTGATAAGTGCGAGGGCTACTGGTTTTCACCGTTAACTGAACTTATCTGATTTCAATCTGACGAGGTTTCTTTTCTTCAGGAAGGTCTCGCTCAAGTTCAATCGTCAAAATTCCATCACGCAATTCAGAACCATTTACTTTAACGTGATCAGCTAAAGCAAAAGTCTGACGGAATTGACGTCCTGCTATTCCACGGTAAACGTAGTCTCCCTCGATATTTTCATCGTTGAAGCCCTTTGAGCCCTCGATGCTGAGCTGATTATTGTGTAGCTCTACTTTCAATTCGGACTTTGAGAATCCAGCGACCGCCATTTCAATCTTGTATCGATCCTCGGATAATTGCTTGATGTTATATGGAGGGTAGGAAGATGTTCCTCCCATCAATGTATTCTGCATCTGTTCAAGCAGCCGCCACTCACGGTCAAAGCCGACCGACCAGGCCTCTAGATTCGGGAAATATTCCCCAATAGACGGAAATGTAGATACCGGACGTTGATTCTTTACTACTGTGTAAGCCATTTAGATTTCTCCTTTTTTAGCAAGATACCTATAGGAAACTAGTCCTTCACCTTGAGCAAGGCGTCCAAGGACCGCTGCCTTCGGTGGATCCCCATTTGGCAGATCCAAGTCACCCAACTAGTCAGATAGAAAAAATATTCCCAATCTCTGCTATCCCTTCCTTAAAATTTCCTTAAAATTTTCCCTAAGAAGCAGCATCGCTAGGGGGAATGTTCAGTCTTTTTTGGACAGTAGCTTCAATCGCTTGGCAGTCGATCGATCCAAGGCAATTGACCCAAGAACGCCGATTAATCCTGCTGAAATTTCAACAACGGCTAGAAGTATCTCAATTGGCTGTTGCCGAAATATTCTGCCAAAGCCCAGTAAGAAGATCGAGAACGAGATAACCAAAGTTGAGTATTTGTATGAATAATTCTGATAAAACACATTTCTATTCTGAGCGCAAAACCTCTCATACTTTGCCAATATGCTCTCGTCATCTTGGTGACTTAGAAAGCTTCCAATTACCATAAACTGAATTTTTTTAGTTTCGGCAATAATGTCGAGGTATAAACAAACAAACGGAATCAACCCAATTAGATACGGGACACTAGTTGTCTGACCTGATCCACCAGCGCCGATTGCGACAGAGCCTAGAACTGCGACCGCTACCAACTTATATTTGGCAAGTTCATAGCGTTGAGTTTGGCTAGCTAGTAATTCATCTCTGAGAGATTTAAGTTCTTCGGACATAAAACCTCT
>Ga0315899_10010101_pt1 | contig 10105 bp, 9 predicted proteins | sample LakEriMetagenome_2_FD_203518 | JGI IMG/M metagenome (GOLD analysis project Ga0315899, IMG submission 203518) | Freshwater fungal communities from buoy surface, Lake Erie, Ohio, United States - Buoy 4 MA112 | ecosystem: Environmental > Aquatic > Freshwater > Lake | place: USA: Lake Erie, Ohio...
ATAACATTTTCGGTGCGCGTTTTTTCGGCACAGCCCGACCCCCTCGAAACGGCGCGGTTCCCGAGGGTGCCGCAACGGTTGATGCACAGAGTTATCCACAGCTCTTGGGGATAGATTCGAGAATCATCACCTTCGAGTCACGAATAGCAGACCGGTGGTCGGGCGACCGGTCCGGTCGGCGGGCGACTTGCCCCACGCGACCCGTTCGTCCGACAATCCCGGGCTCGCGACGCGTCGCCGGTGCACGCGCGGCGGTCCTCCCGGAGGTGTGAGTGTTCTCGATCATCCAGGCCGCCGGCTGGCCCGTCTGGTTCCTGATCATCGCGTCGTTCCTCGCGGTCGCGCTGATCATCGAACGCGCGATCTCGCTGCAGCGCCGCAGGGTGCTGCCCGCTCACCTGCTCGACGAGGTGCTCACGATGCACCGCGGCAGGCAGGCGACGCCGGAGATGGTACAGAAGCTCGAGGCCGGCTCGGCGCTCGGCCGGGTGCTCGCCACCGGGCTGCGCCATTCGTTCGACGGCCGCGAGATCATGAAGGAGGCGATGGAGGAGACCGGCCGCGCGGTCGCCCACGACCTCGAGCGCTACCTCGGCGCGCTCGGCACGATCGCCACCGTGAGCCCGCTGCTCGGCCTCTTCGGCACCGTGATCGGCATGATCGAGATCTTCGGCGCGTCGTCGCCCTCGGGCACCAACCCGCAGGCGCTCGCGCAGGGCATCTCGATCGCGCTGTACAACACCGCGCTCGGCCTGGTGATCGCGATCCCGGCGCTGATCGCCTACCGCGCCTACCGCTCGCGCGTCGACGGCTTCCTGGTCGAGATGGAGCAGCAGTCGCTGCGGCTCGTCGACACGCTCGACCCGCGCCGCGTCGCGGGCGCCGCGCCGCGGCCCTCGTCCGCGCAGCCGGCGGCGCCGACGGTCGCCGCGGCGCGATGAACTTCCGTCGCGGGGTCCGGCGCGAGGAGCCGGAGATCAACTTCATCCCGCTGATCGACCTGCTGCTGGTGATCCTGATCTTCCTGATGGTCACCACGACCTACTCGAAGTTCAGCGAGCTGCAGGTGAACCTGCCGTCGGCCGCGGTCGACCCCGCGGTGGAGCGACCGGTCGAGATCGCGGTGTCGGTCGGCGCCGACGGCCGCTACGCGATCGACGGCGCGACCGCGGCGTTCCGCGACCCGGCGGGCTTCGCGCAGGCGCTCGCGCGCAGCGCGCAGGGCCGCAAGGAGCCGACGGTGGTGATCTACGCCGACGCCGGCGCGAGCCACCAGGCGGTCGTCAACGTGCTCGAGGCGGCGCGGCTCGCCGGCCTCGGCAAGGTCAGCTTCGCGACCCAGACCGGCGCCGCCCGCAAGCCCTGATGACGACGGGGCCTGCCGAGCCGGCGGTACCCCCGCCCGCGCCCTCCGCCGGCGCGGCGCTCGAAGCCCGGATCCGACGCGTCTGGTTCGGCCCGCACGGCACGCTCGACGCGCTCGCCGGCGCGCTGCTGTGGCCGCTCGGCCAGCTGGTCGCGGCGGTCGCCGGCGGGCGCCGCCGCCGGATCGCGCAGGCGAAGGCCGCGCCGCGCGCGCCGGGGCGCCCGCCGGTCGTCGTGGTCGGCAACCTCGTCGTCGGCGGCACCGGCAAGACCCCGCTGCTGATCGCGCTCGCGGACGCGCTCGCCGCGCGCGGCTGGCGGCCCGGCGTGCTCGCGCGCGGCTACCGCAGCGCGGCCGAGGGCGGCCCGCCCCGCCGGGTCGGCCCCGACGACGATGCCGCGACGGTCGGCGACGAGCCGGTGCTGGTCGCGCGCCGCACCGGCCGCCCGGTGGTGGTCGGGCGCAACCGCGGCGCGGCGCTCGGCGTGCTCGCCGCGGCCGGCGAGTGCGACGTGGTGCTGTCGGACGACGGCCTGCAGCACGAGGGGCTGCCGCGCGACCTCGAGCTCGCGGTCTTCGATTCGCGCGGCGCAGGCAACGGGCGCTGCCTGCCCGCGGGGCCCCTGCGCGAGCCGCTGCGCGGCGCGCTGCTGCTCGACGCGCTGGTGCTCAACGGCCGCGGCGCGACGCCGCCGATCGTGCACTCGCGCGTGTTCCGCTTCGAGCTCGCACCGACCGGGCTGCGCACGCTCGACGGCGCGCACGCGTGGACGCCGACCGGGTTCGCCGCGTCGGTCGGCGACGCGCCGCTCGATGCGGTCGCCGGCATCGGCGCGCCGCAGCGCTTCTTCGACACGCTCGCCTCGCTCGGGCTGCGCGCGCGGCCGCATCCGCTCGCCGACCACGCGCGGATCGATCCGGCCTGGCTCGCGGCGCTGCCGGGCCGCTGGATCGTCATGACCGAGAAGGACGCCGTAAAATGCGCCGGGTTCGATGCGGCGCTGCGGGCGCGATGCGTCGCGCTTCGCGTCGAGGCGGTCGCCGACCCGGCGCTCGTCGACTGGCTGGAGGACCGCCTGCGTGGATAGCCGCCTTCTCGAGATCCTGGTCTGCCCCCTGTGCAAGGGGCCGCTGCAGTACGACAAGCCGGCCCAGGAGCTGGTCTGCAGGGCCGACCGGCTCGCCTTCCCGATCAAGGACGGCATCCCGGTGATGCTGGAGTCGCAGGCGCGCACGCTGCTGGCCGAATGAACGCGGCCGCGCCGGGCTTCGTCGCGCTGATCCCGGCGCGCATGGCCTCGACCCGCCTGCCCGACAAGCCGCTCGCGGACATCGACGGCGAGCCGATGGTGCTGCACGTCGCGCGCCGTGCGCGCGACTCGGGCGCCCGCCTCGTCGCGGTCGCGACCGATTCCGAGCGCGTGCGCGACGCGGTCGAGGCCGGCGGGGTCGCCGCGCTGATGACGCGCGCCGACCACCCCTCGGGCACCGACCGCCTCGCCGAGGCGGCCGACCTCCTCGGCCTCGCCGACGACGAGATCGTCGTCAACGTGCAGGGCGACGAGCCACAGATCCCGCCGGCGCTGGTCGCCTCGGTCGCGGCGCTGCTGCACGCAAGCCCCGACTGCGCGATCGCGACCGCCGCACACGCGGTCGGCGACGCGGACGACTGGATGTCGCCCAACGTCGTGAAGGTCGTGCTCGATGCGAGCGGTCGCGCGATGTACTTCTCGCGCGCCCCGATCCCGTTCGCGCGCGATGCGCTCGCCGGCTTCCCGCGGCGGCTGCCGCTCGAGCTGCCGGCCGCGCTCGCCGGCACGATCCTGCGCCACGTCGGCCTCTACGCGTACCGCGTGTCGTTCCTGCGCGCCTACCGCGCGCTCGCGCCCTCGCCGCTCGAGTCGATCGAGGCGCTCGAGCAGCTGCGCGCGCTCTGGCACGGCCACCGGATCGCGGTGGCAGTCACCGACGAGGCGCCGCCCGCGGGGGTCGACACGCCGGCGGACCTCGAGCGCGTGCGACGCGCCTTCGCGCGGGCGCGCGGCGGGCCGTCGAATTGACCCCCGCGACGCTTTGCGGTTAACGTCGGACCACACCCCGCCGGGCCCGCCGCGCGCCGGCCAGAGATCCACAACGCTCCCAGGACGTCCCCCATGCGCTTGATCCTCCTCGGCCCGCCCGGCGCCGGCAAAGGCACCCAGGCCGCCTTCATCAAGGAGAAGTTCGGCATCCCGCAGATCTCGACCGGCGACATGCTGCGCGCCGCGGTCAAGGCGGGCACGCCGCTCGGGGTCGCGGCGAAGAAGGTGATGGATTCGGGTGGCCTGGTGTCGGACGACATCATCATCGGTCTGGTCAAGGACCGCCTCGCGCAGCCCGACTGCGCCGGCGGCTACCTGTTCGACGGCTTCCCGCGCACGATCCCGCAGGCCGATGCGATGAAGGACGCGAACGTCGCGCTCGACTTCGTGCTCGAGATCGACGTGCCCGACTCCGACATCGTCGAGCGCATGAGCGGGCGGCGCGTGCACGTCTCGAGCGGGCGCACTTACCACGTGCGCTTCAACCCGCCGAAGACCGCGGGCCGCGACGACGCCACCGGCGAGGAGCTGATCCAGCGCGACGACGACCGCGAGGAGACGGTGCGCAAGCGCCTCGAGGTCTACCAGTCGCAGACGCGCCCCCTCGTCGACTACTACTCGAAGTGGGCCGCGACCGGCGACGCGCGCGCACCGCAGTACCGCCGGATCTCCGGGCTCGGCTCGGTCGACGAGATCCGCACGCGATCGTTCGCCGCGCTCGTCTGAGTCCCCGCGCGGTCGGCAGGACGCGCCCCGCGGCGCGCCGGTCGTCGCTCGCGCTTCGCGCTCACGGCGGTTTCACGGGCGTGAGGCGCGCGTCCGACGGGGTGGGCGTCGACCTTGCCAAGCGCACGACGCATCGGCGAAGATCCCCCGGGCTCCGGTCGGCGACCGGGGCCGTCGTTCCCAGAACCATTACATACATCGAACGGAGATTGCACTCATGAGCGGAGGAGCCTCATCCACGGCCGTGTGGTTCGCGCTGGCCTGCGGCGCGCTGGCCGTGTTGTACGGCATCGTGTCCAGCCGATGGATCCTCGGGCTGGACGCCGGCAACCCCAAGATGCAGGCGATCGCCACGGCGATCCAGCAGGGTGCGAAGGCCTACCTGAACCGGCAGTACCGGACGATCGCGATCGTCGGCGTGGTGCTGTTCGTCGTGATCCTCTTCGTGCCGGGCCTCGGTTGGACGACCGCGCTCGGCTTCGCGATCGGCGCGATCCTGTCGGGCGCGGCCGGCTACATCGGCATGAACGTGTCGGTGAAGGCGAACGTGCGCACCGCGCAGGCCGCCACGCGCGGCCTGAACGAGGCGCTCGCGGTCGCGTTCCGCGGCGGCGCGATCACCGGGATGCTGGTGGTCGGCCTCGGCCTGCTCGGCGTGGCCGGCTTCTTCATCTTCCTCGGCGGCATGACCGCCAAGCCCGAGGAGATCCACGACCTGATCCGCCCGCTGATCGGCCTGGCCTTCGGCTCGTCGCTGATCTCGATCTTCGCGCGGCTGGGCGGCGGCATCTTCACGAAGGGCGCGGACGTCGGCGCCGACCTGGTCGGCAAGGTCGAGGCCGGGATCCCCGAGGACGACCCGCGCAACCCGGCGGTGATCGCCGACAACGTGGGTGACAACGTGGGCGACTGCGCCGGCATGGCCGCCGACCTGTTCGAGACCTACGCGGTCACGCTGATCGCGACGATGCTGCTCGGCGCGCTGATGCTGACCAACGCGCCGATCCAGGCCGCGATCTACCCGATGGCGCTCGGCGCCTTCGCGATCATCGCGTCGATCATCGGCTGCACGGCGGTCAAGGCGCAGCCCGGCAAGAAGATCATGAGCGCGCTGTACCGCGGCCTGATCGTCGCGGGCGTGCTCGGCCTGGTCGCGTTCTACCCGATCACCGCCTGGCTGATCCCCGACAACGCGCTCGGCGGCACCGGTGCGGTGATGAAGGTCTACGGTTCGGCGGTCGTCGGCCTCGTGCTGACCGGCCTGCTGGTCTGGATCACCGAGTACTACACCGGCACCGAGTACAAGCCGGTCCGCTACGTGGCCGCCGCGTCGGAGACCGGCCACGGCACGAACATCATCGCGGGCCTCGCGGTGTCGATGAAGTCGACCGCCTGGCCGGTGCTGATGGTGTGCGCCGCGATCATCGTGTCGTTCTCGCTCGCGGGCCTGTACGGCATCGCGATCGCCGCGACCTCGATGCTGTCGATGGCCGGCATCATCGTCGCGCTCGACGCCTACGGCCCGATCACCGACAACGCCGGCGGCATCGCCGAGATGGCCGAGATGCCGGACTCGGTGCGCGACATCACCGACCCGCTCGACGCGGTCGGCAACACCACCAAGGCGGTCACCAAGGGCTACGCGATCGGCTCGGCGGGCCTCGCCGCGCTGGTGCTGTTCGCCGACTACACGCATGCGCTCGAGGCGGCCGGCAAGGCGGTGTCCTTCGACCTGTCGAACCACATGGTGATCGTGGGCCTGTTCATCGGCGGCCTCGTGCCCTACCTGTTCGGCGCGATGGCGATGGAGGCGGTCGGCCGCGCCGCGGGCTCGGTGGTCGTCGAGGTGCGCCGTCAGTTCCGCGAGATCCCGGGCATCATGGAAGGCACCGCGAAGCCCGAGTACGGCCGAGCGGTCGACATGCTGACCACCGCGGCGATCAAGGAGATGATCGTCCCGTCGCTGCTGCCGGTGGTCGTGCCGATCCTGGTCGGCATCTTCCTCGGCCCCGAGGCGCTCGGCGGCATGCTGATGGGCACGATCGTGACCGGCCTCTTCGTGGCGATCTCGATGTGCACCGGCGGCGGCGCGTGGGACAACGCCAAGAAGTACATCGAGGAAGGCCACCACGGCGGCAAGGGCAGCGAGGCCCACAAGGCGGCGGTCACCGGCGACACGGTGGGCGACCCGTACAAGGACACGGCCGGCCCCGCGGTCAACCCGCTGATCAAGATCATCAACATCGTCGCGCTGCTGCTGGTGCCGGTCATCGGCGGCACCGGCGGCGCGCCGGCCAAGAAACCGCACTCGGCCGCCCCGCAGGAGCCGGTCGCGATCGTCGCGCCCGCGCCGGCCGCGGTCGTCGTCGAGGCGCCGCGCGCGATGGTCCCGCGCAACTGACCCCGGAGGAACGAGCATGCAGTTCAAGGACACCGTCGTCATCGTCACCGGCGGCGCGTCGGGCCTCGGCGGCGCGACCGCCGACGCGATCGTCGCCGGCGGCGGCAAGGTGGTGATCGCCGACGTCAATGCGGCGCTCGGCGACGAGAAGGTCAAGGCGCTCGGTGCGGCCGCGCGCTTCGTGAAGTGCGACGTGACCTCGGAGGCCGACGGCCAGGCGGTCGTCGACGCGGCCGTCGCGTTCGGCGACCTGCGCGGGCTGGTGAACTGCGCGGGCATCGGCACGCCGGGCAAGACCGTCGGCAAGGACGGTCCGATGAAGCTCGCCGACTTCACGCGCGTGATCAACGTGAACCTGATCGGCACGTTCAACATGATCCGGCTCGCCGCGGCCGCGATGGTGAAGAACGCGCCGACCGGCGACGGCGAGCGCGGCGTGATCGTCAACACAGCGTCGGTCGCGGCCTTCGACGGCCAGATCGGGCAGGCGGCCTACTCGGCGTCGAAGGGCGGCATCGTCGGCATGACGCTGCCGATCGCGCGCGACCTGTCGCGCGACGGGGTGCGCGTGGTCACGATCGCGCCCGGCCTGTTCCTCACGCCGTTGCTGCTCGGCCTGCCGAAGGAGGCGCAGGAGTCGCTCGGCAAGCAGGTGCCCTTCCCCTCGCGCCTCGGCCGCCCGCCGGAGTACGCGCAGCTCGTGCAGCAGATCTTCGAGAACACGATGCTGAACGGCGAGACGGTCCGCCTCGACGGCGCGATCCGGATGGCGCCGCGCTGACGCGTGTCGTGGCGGCCCGCGCGGGCCGTGCGCTTCCCGAAGCGGTCGCCCCCGGGCGGCCGCTTTTTTTCTCCCCGGTGTCGATCGGCAGGCGCACTGCGCATCGAAGGACCGCGAGCGGCGGACGACGCCGCGCCCGCCGGCCGGCTACCCTGCCGACGGCCCCTTCGACGCGCTGGCCGACGCGTTCGCGACGGCGCTCGAATGGTGGCCGCGCGACGGCGTGCCGGCGAACCCGCAGGCCTGGCTGACGACGGTCGCGAAGCGGCGTCTCCTCGAGGCCGCCCGGCGCGCGCGCCGGGCGATCGGGCTCACGGAGGACCCGAGGATCCGCGCGTACCTCGCGGCGACCGCGGCCGACGCGACCTGACCGGCACAGCGGTCGGCGGCGTTCGTGCCGCCCGCGACGGGCGGCGCCGTTCAGCCGCGCGCGACCCCGCCGCCCTCGAACCAACCCCCGAGCGCGAGCACCGACGCGTCCCGATCGCGCGGCCCGACCACCTGCAGCGACGCGGGCAGCCTGTCGGCCTCGCCCATCGGCAGCGCGAGCGTGGGCAGCCCCGCGAAGCTGAACGCGAGCGTCTGGCCGAGCACCGCCTCGCGCACGGTCAGCGTGCCGCCCTCGACCGCGACCTCGGCCTGGCCGCGTTTGGGCGGCGGCACGGCGGTGGTCGGCAGCACCAGCGCGTCGTGGTCGCGCAGCACCGCGTCGAGCTCGGCGCACAGCGTGCCGCGGAACTTCAGCGCGTCGATGTAGACCTGCGCGTGCTGGCACTCGCCGTCGCGCATCGGCGCGAGCACGCCGTCGGAAAAGCCCTCGCCGCCGGCCGCGAGCGTCACGCGGTGCACGTAGGCGGCCTCCGCGCGGACGATCGCGGTGTAGTGGCGGATCGCCGCGTGCAGCGTCGGGACGTCTACCTCGACGACGTCGGCCACCCCGCGCAGCGCCGCGAGCCGCGCATCGAACCAGGCGCGCGTGGCGGGATGCAGGCGGCCCTTCAGCCACGCCGCAGGCACGGCGAGCCGCGGCCGGCGCGCGACCGTGCCGTGCTCGGTGCGCCGCCCGGACATCGCCTCGAAGAGCAGCGCCGCGTCGTCGACCGAGCGCGCGAGCGGGCCGGCGTGGTCGCAGGTCCAGGACAGGTGCAGCGCGCCCGCGAGCGGGATCGCACCGAAGCTCGGCTTGAAGCCGACGACACCGCAGAACGCGGCCGGGACCCGCACCGAGCCGCCGGTGTCGCTGCCGAGCCCCGCGAAGCCGATGCCGACCGCGGTCGCGACCGCCGCGCCGCTCGACGAGCCGCCCGCCTGGCGCGACGGGTCGAACGGGTTCTTCACGTCGCCGGTGTGCACGTTCTCGCCGGTCGCACCCAGCGCGATCTCGTGCAGGTTCGTCTTCGCGAACGGCAACGCGCCCGCGTCGCGCAGCCGCGTGACCGCCACCGCCTCGCCGCCGAGCTCGGGCAGCGCCGCGCGCGTGCCGGCCGCGGTCGGCGCGCCGTCGACGACGTAGAGGTCCTTGATCGTCACCGGCACGCCGTGCAGCGGACCGGTCGCGCCGCCGGCGCGCGTGCGCGCGTCGAGCGCGTCGGCCGCCTTCGCGGCCGCATCCCAGTCGACCCACGCGATCGCATTGAGCTCGCGGTGGCGTTCGGCGGCCGCGCGCGACGCGTCGAGCAGCGCGCGCGCGCTCGTGCGGCCGTCGCGGATCGCGGCGACGGCCTCGCGGATGCCGGTGCGCGGCACCGGCGGGAACGGCGCGTCGGGCGCGAAGGCGGCGGACGCGGGCGGGGCGGAACGGGCGTCGGAGGTCATCGCCGTATAGTAGCGGCTGCCCTCCGCCGCAGCGCCGCCGATGCCCGCCCGCCCGTTCCGTCTCCTCGCGCTCGCAGCGTCGCTGTTCGCAGCCGCGGGCGTTCACGCGCAGCCGGCCGGCGCGCCGTCGCAGCCCGAAGGCGCGAGCGGCTTCGCGCCGCGCGCCGCGCTCGAGGCCCGGCGCGAGATGGTCGCCACCGCGAACCCGCACGCGAGCGCCGCGGCGATGGCGGTGCTCGCGCGCGGCGGCGGCGCGCTCGATGCGGCGATCGCCGCGCAGATGGTGCTGACGCTCGTCGAGCCGCAGTCGTCCGGGATCGGCGGCGGTGCGTTCCTGCTGCACCGGGATGGCCGCAGCAACGCGGTGGTGGCCTGGGACGGCCGCGAGACCGCGCCCGCCGATGCCGACGAGCGCCTGTTCGTCGGCCCCGACGGCAAGCCGCTCGCGTTCTTCGACGCGGTGGTCGGCGGCCGCTCGGTCGGCGTGCCCGGCGTGCTCCGGATGCTCGAGGCCGCACACGCGCGCCACGGCCGGCTGCCCTGGGCGACGCTCTTCGAGCCGGCGATCCGGCTCGCGACCGAGGGCTTCGAGGTGAGCCCGCGGCTGCATGCGCTGCTCGCGTCCGAGCGTCACCTCAGGCGCGACGCGGCCGCGGCCCGGCACTTCTACGCGCCCGACGGCACGCCCTGGCCGGTCGGCCACCGGCTGCGCAACCCCGAACTCGCCGACACGCTCGCTCGGATCGCGCGCGAGGGCAGCCTCGCGCTGCACGCCGGCCCGATCGCGCGCGAGATCGTCGCCGCGGTGCGCGGCCACCCGACGAACCCCGGGCGCCTCGGCGAACGCGACCTCGCGTTCTACGCGCCGGTCGCCCGCGAGCCGCTGTGCACGCCCTGGCGCCGCTGGGTGGTCTGCGGCATGCCGCCGCCCTCGT
>Ga0315899_10010102_pt1 | contig 10104 bp, 11 predicted proteins | sample LakEriMetagenome_2_FD_203518 | JGI IMG/M metagenome (GOLD analysis project Ga0315899, IMG submission 203518) | Freshwater fungal communities from buoy surface, Lake Erie, Ohio, United States - Buoy 4 MA112 | ecosystem: Environmental > Aquatic > Freshwater > Lake | place: USA: Lake Erie, Ohio...
GAAAGCTAGGCCGATGGTAAATCCAAATGATGCGGCTCCAAAAAAAGATACTGCCACATCACAATCGCTCTTGAGTATTAGCAGATTGCCGGATGAGCCTGGTAGCGAGGACGAGGCGATGCGTAGCTCTCGAAACTAGCAATGCGGCAGTTGGTCTGAATGTTGGGTAGTCGACCGCTGTCGTTCGCTGTGTTTTTCCTGAACATTTCCAAGCACTTTCCCGGCAACTCTCAAAACATTGGGAAAACACCGGAAAGTTCGGTTCCTGTCCTGTCCGCTGCAAAACCCTGGTTTTCCCAGGGTTTTTCGCATATCTGGCCAATTGCTTTGGCTTTCCTGCACGTCCATGCACGTGCATGCCTGCACATGCTGCGTCGTCTAGTGCGCTGCCTTGCCCCCTGGTGAGTCGTCCAGTGAGTCGTCAGAGTCGCCTCGAAACCCTCGTTTTCCCAGGGAAAACAGGTGGTTTTGCAGGAAAGGGGGTAGGATCCAAACTAGGTAGCGACGGTTTGAAGGACTGAAGAGGTGAGATTAGGCCGAAACAGCCTGTCACTCAATGAGAAAGTTGCCGCATTCACGCGTATCCGATATCGTGGAGTTACGGTCTGGTTGCCTCAAGTGATAGACAACCTTGGTTCAGCCTACAGGGTTTAATTGCCTGATTGCATTACTCCAGAGTTCGCCAGTCCTGGATTAGCATAAGTTGCGACAATTTATTTAGTAGTATTTGCAAAAAATAATCGGACATGCTCCTCACGAAATATATAGCACAGTTGCACTTGCTTGATTCTAGGTCGCATCCTGTGAATCGATTCTCCCAAATGGAGCATGAGGCCGCTAAAATACTCGGATCGAGTACTCAAGACATCGATCTATTTCTGGATTCGCTGGATACTATTTCGGAGGATGGAGCGAAATGGATTGCAAAAGCTCGTGGTATTCTTTGCCTCTCAGGATTAAAGGAGATTTCTGATCAAGTTGCGTTACATCTAGCTCAGCACAAAGGGGAAATAATACTTGATGGAATTCGCGAGTTATCCGACACCGCATGCGACTACTTGAGTCAACATGAAGGGTTGGTTTGGCTCACGGGTCTGGTCTCCCTCACGGACACTCCAGGCCATATTAAGATTGCCCGACGAATTCTTGAGTGTACGTGTGCCCCATTTGGCGATGATCCTTCTAGACCTTTTGCCAGCGAATTGTACCTGGATAATCTGTCACGCGTTGAGCCAAAAGTTGCTTCTATTCTTTCCCAACACCTCGGTAATCTTACTTTGGGTGTCTCGCAAATGTCTGAGGAAACAGCCCGTAGTCTTTCAAGCCATCAAGGAGGCGACCTTGATCTTCCCAAATTACAGCATATATCTGAAAGTGAGGCCCGATGGCTTTCAGTTCATGAGGGTGGGCTAGGTTTAAGTGGATTGCGTCAATTGTCAGAAGGGGCAGCATTCCATCTTAGTAAACATCGGCATTCACTATTCCTGGATGGACTAGAAACCATTTCACAAACATCCGTTCGTTATTTGCGTAAACACCCAAAGCTGTATATTAAAAATATGAACGTGCATCTTCGGAAATCATTGCAGAAGCATTCTTTGCTTTGGGAATGGTTCTCAGATCGATTCCGTTAGAAGAAGTCAAAGTTGTCAGGCTTCTTTGATGATCCACTTGTTGGTAGCGATCACTGCACTGCACCCCTATGGAATCGCCCATTGAAGGCCATCACCCTCGCCACGCCGGCCGCCTTAGCAAAATCATCCTCAGTAACCAGCAGGTAACTCTGCTGTGCAATACGTGGTGAGTTGCCAAGCCAGGAGCAGACCACGTGCAGTGGGAACTCCCGTTGCAGTTCCGTTTGTCTGCTAGCCCTCATCGAATGGAACAGTCGTGGCCAGCCCGAGACTCCGGCACGGCGAAGCAGTCGCGTCATTTCGGTGCGTAGGTTCGAGTTCTTCCAGCCCATCGCCGTGTTGGCTGCGGCCCGATACTGTGGAGCCGCGACCACGTATTCGCTCTTGTCGCCGAAGATCTCGAACGCTTCGTCGAGGATCGATCGCAGCTCGGGGAAGATCGGGCAGCTACGAATGCCACGGCCTTCGTGATGCTCGACCTTCGGCTCCGGGATGCTCATCCGATTCATTTCCCAATCGATGTCCTCCCAACGTAGCGATAACGTTTCCGAAGGCGTGCGAAGCCCACCGTAGCGACTCAGGCCCAGGATCACTTGCCAAACGGGGTTTGCCTTCTTCATCAGCTTGTCGACCACTTCCCGAGGGACAAACTCGTTGACTTTGACGGTGCTTCGCTGCGTTCGAACCTTCGAAAAAGGGTTCTCGTCGATGATCTTCCAATCGACCGCGTCGTGCATGAAATGCCTCGCGATTGAGATTCGTTTGTGCATCGTCATCGTAGCCATTCCTCTAGCTTGAGCATCCAGAAGACGCAGACACCTTTCTTTGTCGCTTACGGGCGAATCGCATGTTTGAGTGGGTACTCTCGATGACTGGTCAAGCTACAATAAGACCATGGAAACGCTGTACATTGAAACAACCATCGTAGGACATCTCACGGGTAGACTGCTGTCAGATCCGATTGTCGCCTCGCGGCAACAATTGACTCGCCAGTGGTGGGCGCAATGCGCCGGTCAGTACGAATTGTACATTTCTCAGCTGGTTATTGATGAAAGTGGAGCGGGTGCGACGTCGGCTGCTAGAGAAAGGCTTGAACTTATCGAGACCCTGCCTTTGTTGGATGCGACTTTGGAGACGGATCAGCTTGCAGCGGCGTTGATTGCTGCGAAAGCGATTCCAGAAACCGAACCGCGAGATGCTTTTCACATTTCCATCGCAGCGACCAGCGGGGTAAAATATCTGCTGACTTGGAACTTCAAGCACATCGCAAACGCAATCCTTCGCAAGCGAATCGAGAGCGTCTGCAGAAACGCGGGTTTTGAACCACCAACGATTTGTACGCCAGATGAACTAATGGGATTGACCGATGACACATAACCCAATCACCCAGGAAATTCGTGAGATTCGACATCAGCTTGCAGCCCAGCAGGGTAACGATGTCCATCGCATCGGTGAGGAACTACGTCGCCGCCAAATGGTGTCAGGCCGAAGAGTCGTGCGACTGCCGAAGCGAGAACCTGACGTGCCATCATTAAACACAAGGGTTCATGGAATCGGTGGCGAAACGGTGAATGCCAATACCGAATCAACGCCTTCGGCGGGATGATCCGTTGCAATGACGCAAAGGCTACATATTCCCCCCGATCAGTGATCAGTGTGGTTGTTTCCGAAAGCATCCGTTCGGTCCCTTTCGAACTTCCAAAATCATAGGGGAAACACCCAAAAGTTCGGTTCCTGTCCTCTCCGCTGCAAAACCCTGGTTTTCCCAGGGTTTTTCGCATATCTGGCCAATTGCTTTGGAGTTCTGTAGCGCCCATGCAACTCGGTGCATGGCGCCTGCGGCGTTGTTTTTCGCGTCGCGCACCCCAAATCGATTCGTTTTTCGAGTCGCGCGAATCGTCAAAACACTGGGGTTTCGCATGTCCCCGGTCTGGCACCCATCCACGCCCGTGGAGGCGGTAGGATTCGAACTATCAGAGTGATGTTGTGATGCGCCGGGCCTGTGTGTAATGCCCGTTCTAAAAGTTGCTCCGTTTGTGGTAATCCGATATCGTTAAAGCTCATTCGGTTGCTGATTTGAGTGTTGGGTGGCTTGATACAAGTGCCCAGGAACGATTTTTCCTGCAAAGGCATAGGACATAATCTTGCAGACCATATACGATGAGCGACGTGTACCAAACCCAGGCTTTATAACCACCGTTGCAGCCTGGGGGGGAGTGATTGCTGTGCCAATAATCAATTTCGTCGAGGGATTTTTAGATGTTCCTCCACACCAACGAATAGTAACTAAGAGTTTGCAGGAAAACTGGGATCGAGGTTGGCAATTTTTCGGAGTTGTTGGAGCGATCGCTTTGGTTTTTGGATTGCTGGGATGGGCGTTCGCGACACGAGTCGCTGTCGACGGGAAAGGTATTAAATTGTCGAGTATATTCGGCGGTGATCGTTGGTTGTTTATGTGGGCGGACGTGCGTTCGTGGAGAGTGGAGACCTATGAAGAAGCGTCATACGACTCGGATGGATGTGGTGGGATAGCCACACTGACCCGCCTTGTGGTCGAGTTGGAGCCCAAGGCAATACCACTCGTGGTTAAAGATACTTGGAAAACGGCAATCCTTGCGGAACTTGAAAGGACTATCCCGCTTTTGCGACGTCAAGAACATCAGCGAGCAAATCCAGTCGCGTAAAGTTCATTTGGGGCCTAACATGTCCATTAACCGACCAACACTTTCGCTGCGTTACCGAATGATCCCGCCACCTCCGATTGACTCACCCCTCCACCATCACCTTCTGCACGCCGGCCGCCTTGGCAAAATCATCCTCGGTGACCAGCAGATAACTTTGCTGTGCGATCCGAGGCGAGTTGCCAAGCCAGGAGCAGACTACGTGCAGCGGGAACTCACGTTGGAGTTCCGTCTGTCGACTAGCCCGCATCGAGTGGAACAATCGTGGCCAACCTGATACGTCGGCGCGTCGCAAGAGTCGCGTCATTTCCGTGCGTAGGTTCGAGTTCTTCCAGCCCATGGACGTATTGGCTACCGCTCGATACTGGGGAGCAGTGACCACGTATTCGCTCTTGTCGGCGAAGATCCCAAACGCTTCGTCGAGGATCGGTCGAAGCTCGACCTTCGGCTGGAGGATTGTCATCCGATTCATTTTCCAATCGATGTCATTCCGCCGTAAAGATCCGTTGAAGGAATTGCAGGGTTGATGAACAAACTGGCGTATCGAGTCAACGGATTTCGTCGGATTCGCTAAGTACCTCGTCGAGCAGTTGACTGAGCCGCATCATCTTAGCCTGGGCTCGAATGTCTGCTTGCTGTGTTTCCGAGCCACTCCGAAAGATGCTGCGAAAGTCGCGACGGCTGCGGTGGCTCCCTTTTTCGATCCAAATGAGTTTCGAGATTGCAGCATCGGTGCGCGATAAGACCGGCAGGAAAACCCCGTCAAACAACTCCATGATCTGCGACCGCTGCAGCTCTCCAGGGATTAATTTCCTTGGATAGATGGCGAGTTTCAAGCTTTCCGTCTTGTCCAATAGCTGGAACGGGTTGCCGGTCTGGACCGCCTGCCGTAGAACCCGCTCTGTGAATAGAAAATCAGAGCAAGCCAGTTGGTCGATCAGGTCGTCGACCCGATTTCTAGCCACCTCTGGAGAAATCACGATATCGATGTCTTGCGTCAAACGAGGCTCGCCATAGGCTGAACTGATCGAGCCGCCCGTAATGTGAAAAGGAAGGCCAATCGCCTCGGCGATGGCCACGAACCGGAGCATCGTCTTTTGAAATGCTTCAACGGGAAACATTACCAAGCTGTTCCTGGATCAGGTTGACCACGTCTGGGTCGCGCTCGTAAAGTTGCAAAGCGACGTGCCACCTCACTTCTTCGTCCGTCAAATGAGGCTGAGTGTTTCGAATTCTTATGGCCATCTGTTGGCGAGTCCAAGCCAACATGGCAGCGCTGCGCGCCACCTTTTCGACAGGGCGCATCGCTTTCCAGCGACGTTCGTATTCCAGTTCGATTTCGGACTTTTCCACCTCGGTCTCCCTGTTCCTGCTGCCTGCCGCGTAAGTATACGCGAACGCCCCGTAGACGGCTCAAAATTTCAGCACCACGCGCTAGTCCGCTAAAATAGGGTGGCGCTACCGGCATGGTATTGTTGAGTCGCAGTCAGCGGCAATGGAGTGACTGACCGGTGGTATTCGCGGATGAGCGAAAGAAAATCTGCCCAACCCAAGTCTGCGTGCGACTTGCGATCGATGGGGGTGGTGAGGATGTAGGCTCTGTGAGCGGCTGGATTTCGGTGGGCAGTGAGCGTGGGCAGCGGGGGGAATCGCCCTTCGGTACTCTACTTTGTGGGGGGGCATGTTCGAAATGGATCCAGGCGGAAAGCGTGGAATTGCATTTCAGGATTTTTTCTGAAAGGAAATGCAGGGATCCAGTGTGTATGTAGGTGACGCGGAAACTGAATCTTTCAGAAGACTTTGCGGACCATGCCTCCCGAGACTAGACATAGCCTGATCCAACGGTTGCAGGACGGCGGTGATGATGCTGCTTGGGAAGAGTTTGCGTCGATTTATCGGCCAATCATTGTTCAGATCGCTCGTCGTCGACACCTGCAGTTTGACGATGCGGAAGATCTCGCCCAGCAGGTCCTCCTATTGGTTCTAAGGAATATCGGCAAATGGAAGGCGGATCCGACTCGCGCTAGGTTCAGAACATGGTTACAAACTGTGGTTCGAAATGCCACGATGAACGCGTTGACGAGAAGGCCTATAGACCAAGCCTATGGTGGGACAACGTCTTTGCAGCAGCTTCATCAACGGCCCGACAAGGCGGACTCTCTCTGGTTTGATCTCGAATGGCAAAGAGAGACGCTGCGGTGGGTTGCCCAGCAGGTTCGTGGTGAATTTGAATCGACAACTTGGGCTGCGTTTTGGGGGACGGCGGTCGAGCAATTGTCCACTCAAGAGGTGGCTGAAAGATTGGGGAAGTCGGTCGGGGCGGTATACATTGCCCGCTCTCGTGTGATGCAAAGGATTAAGCAGAAGATCGCTGAGTTGGACGACGATTCGATAACCCGCTGATATTGTGAAATCGATCATGAAGCTGATTCAATCGCATTGTGACAGGGATGTGTTAGTTCGATTTCTTCGAGGTGAAGTATCGGATAACGAAGTGCAGGATTTGGAGGTCCATCTCTCTGCATGTGCATCCTGCAGGAGTCGTCTTGAGGAGAGTACTGCGTCGGCAAACGAGTGGGATGCACTTCGGGATTCCTTGGTCGACAATCTAGACCTTGACGTGACATCGGGAAATGAGGAGTTGGCCACGTTGCATCGACTCCTTGGTCCATCGGATGATCCTCGCATGGCGGGGCGTATCGGCACCTATGAAATCGTTGGGCTTCTTGGGCATGGCGGGATGGGAGTCGTTTTCAAGGCTTTTGACCCATCATTGAATCGTTACGTTGCGATCAAGATGCTGGCTCCGATGCTGATTCCCAGCGTGGTTTTCAAGCAGCGTTTCCTTCGCGAGGCGCAATCAGCTGCTGCAGTAGTGCACGATAATGTCGTTGGCATTCATGCGATTTCAGAGTGGCAGGGCAATCCCTACTTGGTGATGACATTTGTGCCTGGGCAATCGCTGCAATCCCGGTTGCAGCATCGTGGGCATCTTAGCTTGAGGGAAGTTTTGAGGATCGGATTGCAGATTGCTTCGGGCCTTGAGGCGGCTCATGCGCAGGGACTTATTCATCGCGATATCAAGCCGGCAAATATCCTACTCGAGTCGGATGTGGATCGCGTTATGATCACCGATTTTGGCATCGCCAAAGCGATCGACGATCTGCGATTCACCAGAACCAATACATTGCTCGGAACTCCCGAATACATGTCGCCGGAGCAAGCTCGCGATGAGGAGCTCGATTATCGAACCGACCTATTTAGTCTTGGATGTGTGCTCTATGAAGCAAGCACGGGGCATTCGCCTTTTCGGTCCTCAACGCCTTATGGTGCGATACGCAAAGTCATCGACGTGGATCCACCTTCTGTCCGTTCATTGGAATCGGAGCTCCCAGATTGGTTTGCCAAGATGGTTCGCCGGTTGCTTAGCAAGGACAAAAGTTCTCGATTCCAGACCGCCGCAGAGGTCGCATCGTTGCTCAAGCAGTGTTTGGCGCATGTAGAACAGCCGCAACTGGTGTCATTGCCAATATCTTTTCTTCAAGCGGAATCAAATCCCTGTTCAAAGACTCTTTTCAGGAGATCGGCTATGGTCGCATCGTGGATAGCACTCGCTTCGATCAGTACCTACCTGCTATTGCTTCAGGTGGGGCCGCCAGGCCAGGAGCAGAATCCGGGCAAGAGATCCAGTCTGGAAAGAGGGAGCGTGGCTGAGAAGGCATCGAGTGAGGTTCCGGAGGCGAATGCGGTAGAACCGAACGCCTTAGACCAAGGTGACGGTCAAGAATCGCCGATCACTGCAAAGGCAGGCAAGTACGTTATCAAGGTGACGAAGGCGGATGCGATCGATCAAATGAAGCTGGGGATGAAGCCTTCATCCAATCGTGCAGCCAGCATGCTGCTTGAGCAACTTCAGAATGGTTCCATCCAGAATGCCTCGAATAACTTCCAGCGGAATGAGCAATTTTTCGGAGGGAACGGGGCCGCTTCAGGTGGTTCAGGCGGCGCAGCAGGAGGATTTTCAAGTGGTTCTAGTTCAACATCCGGTAGCGTGACATCTGGCCATGAAGGTTTCGTGCGCCCCAACATTGCAATTGCAATCGAGGTCGATTCGAAAAGCGCAGGGATCTTTGAACTGGAAAACATGCAGGCGGTTGATGATCAAGGAAATCGGGTCCTTTGGATGGCACCTGGAGCCTTCGATTTTTTCGACCCCGTTTTTGAGGAGGATTCGGAACGTGCAATGATCGCCTACTTCCAGGAAGAAAACGACACCGACTTTCTGGCGATTTCGGGAGAACTTAAGGTAACACCGGGGCGCCGCATTGAGGTGGAGTTCCCGAATGGCAAGCCATCGAAAAAGAAGAACGGAGAGCACCTGTTCGTTCTCAAGGATCTGCAGAGCAATGATCGTGGCATTCACGTCACGATGGATCTACCGCAACTTGCCAAGAAGCGCGGGAATCAATTCGGCAATGCGCAGGCGATGATGAAAGCCTTGCTGGAGCAGCAAGGTGCTTTTGAGGTGTGGATTCAGGACAGCGAAGGGGTTTTGCACTCCCCTGGTGCATCGGGAAGTGCAGGTGGCAGTAGTAGCGCCAGTGGCAGTGGCGGAGGGGGTGGTAATGGCAGAGGATCATTCGGACAGGACGCTCAGTCTCTTAGTACGCAGACATTCACTTTTGGCGGATTGCCATCCGGACGAGAGATCCAGGCGGTAATCGTTCGAGCGACCGAGAAGACAGGAAAGCCCCAGTCTTATCCATTCAAGCTCCAAAAAGTTCCGGTTCCTTATGGGATGAATTAGGCACATCCATTCATGCTGTGGGGGGAAGCCACCGACCTTGGCATATCGTTGACCGTACTGGATGCGGCTCCATCTTGTCGCTATCACGCTAGTCCTGCGGTACGTGTCCTTGCTCCAAAAGAACGGGGCGGCCCTCGCTGGACTGCTAGGATCAACTAAACCTTATCTTGCGGCGGCATGGTGTACCTTTGGATGACTTCTGTTCCACTACTGCATAGTATTCTCAGATCGCCTCTGGTCCAACTGGCAACTTTGTGGGTCGTATCCGTCCGCAGTCGCCCATGGAAGGTTATGGCATGGCTTGCGTGGACTGATAACGGGATCTGTCCTGCAAGCGTCAGTGAGAGGGGTGAAGTTGTATGGGCAAGGGCTAGGGATGCAAGCCTTCGATGCCGACGCGGGCTGGATCTCAACCTTTCTGAGGGAAGATGACAAGATGTCGTCCTCTTCCAAATCCTTCGATAGGTATCGAAGCTGCATTTCACCCCACCCCCAAGTAGTTTGGCTCCCTATAAGCTCCCTATAAACCGAATAGTCCAATGTGCCATGGAAGCAAGCCGCGGTGCCCTGCACGTCCTGTCGTTGCCAAATTCCGATTGGACCGACACCTTGATTGTTCTCTTGTCGCTCGTCACGATTGTCTCTGGTAGAACCACGCTCTGTCCGTTCCCTGGAGACGCTCATGCCTCTGTTGGTTACCATCCTCTTTAGCGCTGTAGGAGCGGTGGCGGACTACTTCCTCAAGCTGGCCAGCTCGAGACCCACCCCTTGGACCTCCTGGCAATTTGTCGTTGGGCTTCTACTCTACGGTTCCACTGCCTTCGGGTGGCTGTATGTGATGAAGCACATGAAATTGGCCGTTGTGGGCGTCGTCTACACTGCGGCGATGCTGGTCCTCCTAGCGCTGATCGGCTACTTCTTTTTTGGCGAAAAACTGTCGCTACGAGAATGGGCCGGGGTCGGCTTGGCCCTGGCAGCCGTT
>Ga0315899_10010106_pt1 | contig 10101 bp, 7 predicted proteins | sample LakEriMetagenome_2_FD_203518 | JGI IMG/M metagenome (GOLD analysis project Ga0315899, IMG submission 203518) | Freshwater fungal communities from buoy surface, Lake Erie, Ohio, United States - Buoy 4 MA112 | ecosystem: Environmental > Aquatic > Freshwater > Lake | place: USA: Lake Erie, Ohio...
GAGTGCTCAAACGTCCTTGTGCGGCGGCAAGGACTGCGCTTCAGGCTGATGCTCATGCTCGACAATGCTAATCTGACGCAGAAGCTCACGCCAACCTCGGCCATTGGGCAGTCTAGTGCCTTAATGGCCATCTGCGATACGCCTGCTGAAATGGACTCCAATCTCCTCGAATATGTCCTCCGCTTCATCGAGGATGCCCTGGAAGCAATCTACTTCCACCCCTCCGTCGACCCAGAGAATTTCGCGAAAATATATGCAAGCGTCCTTCAGAGCATCATCACTTCCAAACAGGCTCAGGACTTGCCCGTCTATGCCTCCCGACGCCTCTCCAACGTTTCTGTGTCTGCCTCCAGCTCCGCCCGTCTGCAGGACGTGCACGCGCACGCACAAGAGCTGTTGCGTGAAGCTGCGCTAGATCCGCAACGCATCAAGCAAATGATGAGCAGCACAGACTTGGTCACAGACCCCTCGCTTATCCGCACGCGCTCAGAGGATGAGCACCTGGCTTCTGCACAGTATCAACTGGCCCGAGGAGATCCTGCCTCCGTCGCAGATGGGATGGGGAGCGACGCGCGACTGCTGCCCGCCCACGGCGCGAGCTTGCGACAAACGGCAAATCCTAAGGGCGAAGAGCTGCCTCGTCAAGTGGCCAGTGCTCGCCTCATTGCTCTGGTGTGTGTTGCCTCCCCCATCCCTCGACGGTGGCCGCTCTGTGTGCCGACATGCATACACATACACATATACACACACAAATTCACTCACTTACACATATACATACACACATACACACATGTACATACACATACACATTCACCTTCACCCTGCCATGCACGTGCATCGCACGCGAGCGCAAGGGTGAGTTCTGTCGGGCAATTGCCGTGTGCAAGTGCTTGCCGGGGGCTCGATGCGCCAGCATTAGGGTGCAGGGTATAGGGTGTTTAGGGCTTGTAGTTTCGGTCGGATATAAGGTTTAGGGTTAATGGGACGCAAGTCCGAATTCTGCACCCCACTGACAAGCGCTGAAGATGATGAGCATACGCGATGATGAGCATACGCACGCGCAGGGAATACTCAAGGCGGCGCAAGCGATATCTGGGGTCAGCGTGATGAGGCATGTCGCGGGGCAACAGGAGGCAGTTGTGCGTGAGGACCATTTTGTCATCACCACGCGGCGCGTGTCGACGATAAACTTTGAGGGCCTCGTCTTCACAGATGCCTCGGCCATAGTCACGGTTGACCTGCCTCCCAACTTCTTCACCCTGGCTATCTTGAAAGGGCAAAAAGAGGTGGACGTGATGTTGGTCGTCTGGGACATCGCCACTCCTCCCCTCCCGTCTCCGACGGGCTCCGCGGGAAACATCCGTGAGGACTTCGTGAGCCCGATCGTCACTCTTGAAGTGCGCTTACCTGGCAGTACCGAGAAGGTTGAGTGGATGGAGAAGCTCGAGACGCCAGTGCTCCTGTCCATCATCAACTCCCGCTCCGTTGATTCAACCGAAGACTTCGCCACAGGGCGAGCGCTGATGCCCGCCCCAATGCTGTGGGACTGGTCTGAATGGGCATGGAAGATCGAGACAGGGACTCGCAGCATCCGCGAAGTCTCGGGTTCGACGGGGCGGGTAGTGACTGCGGCCACCGATGTCTTGGAGCACTTGGCGATTGTGGTGCTACTTGCTGGCTGCATGGAGGACGACGGGGCTCGACACCCCAAGAGCCCCACCGTCCTCGATGCGTGCAGGGTTTGCAATGGTGACAATTCTACTTGCTCTGGCTGTGATGGAAAGCCCAACACGGGCTCATCGCGTGCGTGCAACGGGCACGGCAAGTGCGGGTTGGATAGGTGCTCTTGCACTGCCTTTTACTTCGGGGTCGAATGCGAAACCTACTGCAGTGAACTTTCGACATGCTCCGGGCATGGTCAATGCAATCCCGCCTCTGGTGTTCCCTGCGACTGTCAACCAGGCTGGCAAACCCACCAGGCTCGCGCGGCAGCGGCAGCGGCGAAGGATGACACGGCTGCGGCAGCGGGCATGAATGTAAGCCGCGGGCCGTACTGCTCAGAGCCTGGGTACGACCCATTTGGGAAACCCGACAGCGACCGCAAGCCGCCTGTATGGCAGCTGGTGCTCATTATCGTGCTGCCTTCCCTCGTGGTGTGCACGTGCATCGTTTACACCGTGCGCGAAGTGCAACGCGAAAACGGATTCAACGACAACGCAAATCGCATGATGATCCGCGTGGGCCTGGAGAAGAAAGACGCACCGGAGGCGGTCGACACCGAGGTTCCCGTGCCCGACATCTTACCTCCCTCTGACCCTGCGCACGCCGAGATGATAGACATGGCCCCGTACCATGCCAACAGATGCGTCGAGCTCCAGCCGCTGAAACGCTGTGAAATCTTGGCCCTTTCTGACCAGGTCCTTTCCCTGCCGTTTTCCCAGGCTGCCTCGCCGTTAACTGCTTGCTAGTGTTCGTGTGCGTGCTCCTGCGCTGCTGCTGCACCGCTTTGGGGAAGGCCCGTCTGATGCGTGGTGTGGGATGCAGGCCATGGTGTGGCCAGCTGTGACAGAGAAGAATCAGGTCAAGGCTCAGCAGCGCATGCAAGCGATGCTGCATCACGACAAGATGCCGGAGGGCAAACATGTCAAGTACCTCCAACATGGTCCCAGGCCCAGCCGCAGTGGGGCGGCCGAAAACTTCCCCGCATCTCATGAGACCTGGCTGACTCGCCCGTCGTTTGGTCTCGCAGCCCACGATCTCCCAGGGCACCAAGAGCACTGCGACTCGGAAGCCGCCGTCGTTGAGTCTCGCGAGCCCCAGCCCCGCCCCGCCGCCGCCTGCTACGGCCCCGTGTCGCGGCCAGGCTCGCCTCTGCGCTCCGGAGCCCTAGGGCTAGCTCGCGCCTCTTCACGCTGCGTAGTGGAGGAGGAAGTTGCTGTGTAGCGCAGGAGGAACTTGCTGTGTAATGGACTATCTGCATAGGATAGATTGAAACATGGTGCAATTTGCAGACCACAAATGAAACCTTTGTCATTGCTGTTGAAATAACTTTCCAGTGGTTGAGTGGTCTGATTTATTCTATTAGTGTCACAATTTGGAACATGCACTACCGGACCTAGTACTGATGGAGAAGCGGCGGAGCACCTGCCTCTGCAAGTGCGGGTGCGCGCATGTTCTTTTGTGTGCTTGTGTGTGTTCAATTGTGTATGTGTGTATGTGTCTGCTCATGTGTGTGTGTGAGAGAGTGTGTGGTTGTGTTTTTCATGTGATATTCCGGTGCAAAAGCTCGTGCAGCGGCAGCACGCTGTCACAGACATGACATTCACGCGGACATGAACAACTTGGAGATTGGGGCTTGCTTGGTTGTCACATTGGTGCATGTCACACGTGACCGCATGTCACACATGACCAGAGTCTCGGGGGTCGACGGGACTTTGCACAACTAGGCCCGAAGTTAAATATATAAAGGGTGGGGTAGAATCAAATGCTGCGTTAAGTTGTAGGTCAATTTCCCGAAATGAGATTTTACCACCGTCACATCTCATTCTCGGAAATGGACCTACAACTTAACGCAGCGTTTGATACCTCACCCTTTAGCTTGGGTGGGGCCATGGATGGAAGGGTTGGAAGCCTCCCGCCGAACCCTCAGGTAAGTACCTAACGGGGGTCTGTCCCGACAACCTGATCCGCATCACCATCTGCGGACTGCTGCTTCTTTGAGACGCCATCCTTCAATTCTGAGAAAGCGACAACAGGCGACCGCGGGACGGGCTCGGGTAGACAGCGACTTTTGTTTCAATTTATTAAATTGAGACACACACAAAAATCTGTCTTGTGTAAAAGACAGAGGAATCTCGGCAAACAGGCGGCGCTTCGCTAGAGGCCATGGGCGGCGGCGCGAGTCTGGACGACGGCAATGCGGGCCCGGAGTTGTGCCACGCAATCTTTGACTTGCACCAGACTCATCCCGCTGCTGCCGGCTCGCAGGCTGCACACCCGCACGCCACGAACAAAATCATTACAACAACGACCCACACACTCAGTGACACACGTGTTGCAAACAGAGTGTGCGCATAAGCGCTCGTGCGTAGCATATGCGCGGGTGTGCCTGTGCTCTAAGACGTGGGAGCGGAATGCAGCTGCAGGGAGAGAGAGGGAGAAAGAGAGCAGGCGAGACCTGTCCACCAGTTGGCGCAGCTGAGCGCGGAGCAGCTTAAGCTCCGCCTCCGCCGCCTCCACCTCTGCTGCAACCTCTGCGCCGCCGCCACCACCGCCTCCTCCATCTCCTCCTCCTGTACATGCCCCATCTTCCTCTCCTGGTTCCCCGCCCTGTTCACCTCCTCCACGCGCAGTCTTCAGGGAGGAGGTTGCGTGCGGCACGTGCGCACCATAGGGCGCTGCGGGAGGACAACTTTGATTCACCTCAACTTGAGGGGGATCCAGATTTTCCACTTGCACACCTACCTGCTCCTCCCACGCCGCGCAAGTTGGAGGCAGGCTTGGCAAGTCTTTCCGCAACCCTTCACCTCTCTCGCCGCCTCTGTCTTGGTCCACACCCTCATAGTCTCCCTCGCATGCAGCGAGGGCCTCTAACTGTCTGGGGTTGACGTCGTGCAACGGTCTGGGATTCACGTTCTCTTGGTCGAGTTGCGCTTCAGAATTCAATCGTGTGTCAGGGTCCTTGCCGGCCGAGAGCATGCGATGGCGGGCCTTGCGCTGCGGCACTCGGAGCACGCCATCAACCGCCGCTGGCGGTTTCGGCGCATGCGAAGAGACCAAAACCGCTGTCTCGCCCCCCTCGCCCCCGACGCCGCCGCCCCCGCCTGCCGATGCTCGGTAGGACATGGCGGGGATGTGCGGAGAGACAGAAGAGGAGTACCAGCAGCGCGACGTAAGCGCGCCGGATGCGTGCGCCGAGGGCGTGCGATTGGGCAGCGATTCCGCGCGCAAGCCCACCTCGTCCGGCCCCGCACCCAGACCCAAGCCCGTAGGCAGCGACATTCTCACGCCTCCTCCTCCGCCTCCCTTCCGCTTCTTGCCGCCTGCTTCGGGCCCGCTGCCGGGGCCCTTCGCCAGAGAGGTCGACGTCGACACAGAAGACCCGGGCATCAAACCCAAGACTGCCAACCTCTTTTGTACCAGGGCATTCCCTCCTCCCCCGCCTCCTTTGCCCCCACCTGCCCCCACCCCGATAGCCCAAGCGTCTCGTGGAGGCTGCGGCGCGCGTTGAGTTCGCGCTGGCTGCACGTGGAGCAGTGAGTGGGAATGATGGTCCAGTCTTGCCGCCACACTCGTCAGCCTCGTGTCCGTGGTGTCAACTTTGTCCGGAAACCATGCCGGCAGATATGAGTGAGCCTTGTGTCCTCTCGGGTGATACTTTTGCTGCTGCTGCTGCGTCCTCCCGCCGCAGCTGCTGCTGCTGATGCCGCCGCCGATTGCTTGGCCGGCCGCGCGGTGGGGAAGAACGGCGGAGGAGTAGACGTGCTGGGGCAGCTGATGAGGCCCCTGAGACGCTTGAGACTGTGTGTGTGTGTGTGTGTGTGTGTGTGTGTGTGTGTGTGTGTGTAGAGAGAGACGCGTCCGGACCCTGCCTCCCTCTACTTAGCTCAGTCCACACCTTGTGTGTGATTTCGGCCTTTTCCGCTCCGCTGCCCTGCCCATGCACCTGCCCATGCACCTGTAGTAAATATGTTGAATATTCTCAATAATTACGGAAAATTAGGTAAAGATTAAAAACATTTAGATATGCCCATGCACCTGCCCATGCGCCTGCCACATATCGCCCCAACCCCGGCAAAAATCTTTAAAGTAAGTGTCCTGATATGTTACCATATAAAGTCACTATATAGAGGACTTTTCAGAAATTAGACCCCGGGGACGTTGCTCTCCTATAGAATGTGTTCTCTACAGAATGTGCTCCTTATAAACTTTTGAGAATTGAGACACTGGGACGTTGCTCTCATTACAGTTTATAGAGAACACATTCTACACAGAACAGATTCTACATACCCCGGGGACGCTGCTCTCCTCCCCCCGTCCAGCCCCACCAGCAGTGCTTGCTCGGCGCAAACCCATTGCACTGCCATGCGCCATTTGCGGCAAAGGCACAGGTGTCAAAAGAGACCTAGTATAGAAGGAAAGAGACCTAATATAGAAGCAAAAGAGACCTGCCATGGGCCATTTGCGGCAAAGGCACAGCGGCGGCACCAGCAGCGCCTCCAGACCCATTACCTGCCACGTCACCTCCTGTGTCACCTGCTGGTAATTTTTTTCAAAAGTCAGTGCCCCCAGTATATTTACTACCAAAAGTTTTGGTAATATAAACTCACTTTATAGAGTACTTTGAAGAATTCAAGTCAGTTCACAAAGTACATTTACTATTGACAATCACTATAGAGAGAGAACTTTCCAGAATTTGGACCGCCTCCGTCCTCTTCGCCCTCTTCCAAAGTACTCTCTATATTGCGATTGTCAATAGTAAATGTTTTTATAGAGAACACATTCTACTTTCCAGAATTTGGACCGCCTCCATCCACTTCGCCCTCTTCCACGTTAGCCTTGTGTGTGTCTGCAGATGCAAGCGAGTGGTGCGCGGCAGGCGTAAGGGGCGGAAGAGGGCTGGGCTGGGCAGTCTCTTGAGTAGCGCCCTCCTGAAGCACACCCTGCCCGTCGAGGGCCGAGCGAATGGCCGCTTTTAACCTGGCGTTTGACTTGCGCTCGCGCTCGAGGCTCTCTGGGGAGAAATTATGAAAAGTCAGTGCGTGCACCAGTATATTTACTGTCCATGGTCACTACAAATGTGACTGTTTAGAACGTATGCCGCGCAAGTGCTTGACGTGCTCCTCGTCTACGCCTCCCAGGTGACCACTTCCCCCCTTCTTCTTGGGCCCGCTCGCCTTCAGCAGACCCTTGAGGCGGGCAATCTCTAGATTCTGCTCCTGTGCCTTGCGCTGCATGACAGACATTTCATCCGAGAGCACGGATGCCTGGGAGGATGAGGCGCTGGCTTCCTTGAGTTGCCTCTTGAGCAGCTCTATCTGCAGCTTGTAGCCCCGCAACCTCGCGAGCTCGGCGTCGTGGCCCTCCACGATCGAATTCACGTGCGCGTGGACCTTGACCTGGCGCGCACTGAGAGCAAAGGTGAGGGTGCAGATGTTTTCGTCGGCAGCCTCGTGCTCGGGCGAGAGCGTGGCAATCATCATGGTAACGCTGTTGGCACCGAGCGAGTGTTGAAGGAGGCGCGTCAGCTTGCTCTCCCTGTACGGGAGCCCTTTGTCTTGCCCCTGGGAAAGCATTGAGACGAGGCGCCCAAGGGTAGTTAGACTCCTGTTGATCTTTGCCATCTCGTCTCTGTGCACCGATTTCTCGCCCTCGCTCGCCCTGAGCTGCCGCAGCTCCTCTTTCGTCCGCGCCTTCCCTAGCACCCCCTCAACGCTCTGCGGGTCCCACCTCTCTGACCCTGCCAAATCAACCAGGGAGAGGGTGCTGGAGAGGAGCAGCATCTGGGCTGAAGCCGGGGCACCCGGGGTGTCTTCAGCTGCGGGCTGCGGCGTGCGCCGCGTGAGAAACACTTGGAGGATGAGGTGGGAGCGCGATGATGCCTCGTTGTACTTTGTCTCTCGCACCTTGCGGTGTTGCGAACCCTCTTTCAGCAACGAGCTCACGTGCGCCATAGTCTCTATTCGCCTCTTCACCGCCCCCACCACCTCTACGCCGAGCGCCCCAGCGCGGATCTTGAGCTCGGCATCCGCGCGCTCGCCCCGCTCACCAACGGCAGCGCCGCGCCGTCGCTGCGTGTCTGCTGCGCCGGCAACGCCAGTGGAGGAGGTGGTGGAGAGAGAGATGGCGTCGGGGTTTGCCAAGAGGTCCAACACCCTTTCGTTGTACACCTGGAGGTAGCAGCACTCGATGCTCATGGCCTCGCCGTTTTCAGCTGCCTCCTGCTTGGCAGCGAGAAGCTGGGCGAGGGCACGGGGCACGATGCCCAGCTCCGCGTGCTTCAGCTCGCCGCCTGCGCACTCGTCCAGCAACGCATTGGCGGCCGCAGGCGGGCCGAGCATTGTATACGTCTTGCCAGAGTTGGTCTGCCCGTAGGCGAAGATAGAGGCGTTTTTGCCCATCACGACGTGCGCGATGCACTCGCGCACCTCGTCGAAGACGCGCAATTGTGTGGCCCCGGGCGGTATCACGCCGTCAAACTCGCCTTCGAAGCACGTCTGCCCCTTGGTCACTCGCACCACGGGCTCCATCTCCCCACCGTCCTGGGCCGTGCAGTTCCCGCTGAACATGCCGTAGGCGAGCGAGGGCGCGAGCGCCCGGTCGCCATGCGCCGCCTGGGCCGGGCGGATGCGCACGAGCACCTTGATATGGTCAAACCCTCCCTGCCCGTGGTCCCCAGCTTTGTTAGCGCCCCCCTTTGCCATCGGACAAGGCCGTTGAAGCCACAGTTTGTCGATATGGATATTGCAAAGTTCGTGCGTCAGTGCGGAATCAAAAGATACCAAATTTACTGTAGACAAACGAAACCTTCTCTTATTATACAGTTTGAAGTTTTGTACTACTGTAGATAGGAATAATTTGTAAAGAACGGCTTTCATGGCGAGCCATTTAGCAGCAGTAACGCTGGACGAGCCGCTGCTACGCCCGGCAGCCGACGGGGCGGATGGGGACGCGGTGGTCGCCGCCGAGCTAGGGGCGGTGGCGCCAAGGGGCGTGCTGGCGGGCGCCGTGGGCGATTCATCGGGGGCAGCGTACGCAAGCGAGCTGATTACGTTGAGCGTCGCGTGCAACGTAGAGACGGTGGCGGACGAGTGGGCCACGGGCCTGTGCGACTGCTGTGAGGCCCCTGCCTCGCGCTACGTCTACGTACGTGTCTGTACTCGCGTGTCTGCGCGCACGAGATTTTATTGCATGTCTGGCCTGCCCCCCGGCCCCTTTGGTTTCCAGCTCTACAACAAAGTCCTGCCAATTCACTCCGCGCATGCATCGCGGCCTCGCATGCGCATGAGAAAGCACATCTAACGCTGGGTGTTCCCCACGCCGTCTCGCTGCCTCCTTGTGCACCCTAAACCCTACACTGAACCCTAAACCCTAAACCCTAAACCCTAAACCCTGAACGAACGAACCCACAGGCGTTTTCGTGTCATGCCTGCATGTATGCAGATGTCTCTGTGCGCATGAAGATGCCAGGTCAAGATGCTGCCTGGTAATGCCATGTGCATGCACAGACTTTCCACTGAGCGCATCTTTGAATTCACGCGCTCTTCAACCCAACCACACGCACACAAGACGTACGCACACGCGCACACTCGCAAACGCGCGCACGCGTGCGGTACGCACAGTGTGTATAGACCTGCACAAATTCTCAAACGTCAGCGCTCTTTTAAATTTCCTATACTAAGTCGCTATAGAGGGTACTTTTGGAGAATTTCCAAGCGAAAACGAACATAATAAACCTTAAACCCTAAACCCTAAACTGGGCAGTGGCGCGATGTGGTGGGGGCAGTGCTGCCTGTTCCAGTTGCTATCGCTCGTGGAGTGGCCGTTGCGCACAATCCACGCGGGCGCGATTCCAAATCCTTTGACCGGTTTAGGGTTTAGGGTTTAGACGAACAGCTGTTTGATTGAGGCAGCACACACACACACACACACACACACACACTCAAACGCACACAAACACACACACACACACACACACACACACACACACACACACACACACACACACACACACACATGCAGGATGCCTCGTGGCTGACTTGCGCTCTTCAATCCGCTTCAAGGTTGCAGAACACATTAGGAACACATTAGGAACACATTAGGAACTCATTAGGAACACACCTGCGCTCTTCAATCCGCTTAAAGGTTGCACATCAGGACCTCATTAGGAACACATTAGGAACACATTAGGAACACGAGAGAGACTCACACACACGGAAGCACACACTCACTCGCTCGCTGACTCACCCGCTCGCTCGCTCACTCACCCACTCACTCTCTCTCTCTCTCTCACACAGTATAATCTGGTAGAGGAGCTATGCAACCACACACACACACACACACACACACACACACACACACACACACACACACACACACACA
>Ga0315899_10010107_pt1 | contig 10101 bp, 8 predicted proteins | sample LakEriMetagenome_2_FD_203518 | JGI IMG/M metagenome (GOLD analysis project Ga0315899, IMG submission 203518) | Freshwater fungal communities from buoy surface, Lake Erie, Ohio, United States - Buoy 4 MA112 | ecosystem: Environmental > Aquatic > Freshwater > Lake | place: USA: Lake Erie, Ohio...
CATCCCGGGGCGCCGAAAGGGCGTCGTACCTCGGACCCCCCCGGACCGGGCCACCCGTAATCGAGGTGTGACGTGACAACCCAGTGTTCGTGGGTTTCAGGGTTTGCACGCAATAGGTGTAGGGAAATATAGGCAAAATCTCTTGAGATAGAATCTCGCAGATTTGACCTAGGACCTATGCAGACGCAATAGGTGTAGGGAAATATAGGCAAAATCTCTTGAGATAGAATCTCGCAGATTTGGACCTACTGAAAAGGTGTAGTGGTCTTACGGGTATAAAGCCTTTGTGGAGTCGTAATAAACCAGTTTGCCAATCCCTTCATGTACCGCGTGCCGTTCGCCACAGCGTCGCCGTGCGAGAGGACGGCTCTGGTTCCGTTTCCGCATACGAGGGGTCGTGACACGAGCTCGGCTCGGTGACCTTAAACAGAATTGGTTTCTTTTGTTTCCAATTAACTTGAAACACTCAACAGTGTCAACACACACACCCACTGGCAATCATCCTCGCATATGAGCAAGTCTCTTTGTGTGTCTCTTTGCCTTTAGTCCGGGATGGACAAACTTGAATGCGCAAATTTCTTTTGGTACCAGCTTCACGGTTTTCAAAATGCCAACTAAAAAGCTAGTTTTTTCAAAAAATTGAAGTATGTTGTAAATTCAAGAAGTCGTCCGTTGCGGCAGCTGGCCACCACGCGAAAGGCAGCCCGTGCGGTGCCGAAGCGGCACCGCCGTGGGCGGGTTCCAGGCGCCAGAAAATGATGCCAGGCAACGGCAACTGGGTGCCACCTGCGGTCTATGCCGACGCCTTTGCGAAGCAGCTGGTGCGCGTCCTTCAGAGTGGCGCGGTCGGCTGCGGGTGCTCGCAACTGGCGCACTGAACCCTTCGTGTGTTTGGGTGCAGGGCCGCGTGCATTGCAAAGTGGGCAAGGTGCGGGTCAGGGGTACCACAATAACCAAGGACGAGGAGGAGGGGGTCGCATGGCTGCGCAGCGCGGCAGTCGGCGGTGACGGTAGACACCGCTGCGCACAGACTCTCGCACGCGAAACGAAAATACAAAGGCGTGCACACGGCACCTTGTGGCTGCCTGGTGAGCGTCACGCTGAGACACGCTGCGCCTGCCTGCGTGTGTTGGGAACAAACAGCTGAAGCCCAGTTCGAACTCGGTCGCTGCCATGACGAGGGCCGCGGCGTAGAGCAGGACGTCTTGGCGGCAGGTGTGCTGCATGCCCCCTTTCTGCAGCGCACGAGAGTGAGAAAATGTTAAAAATTACGATTGCTGCCTTTGTGGTACACAACGTGAGATTGTGAACTACTGCCTTTTGCCTATCAGAGGTGGTGTTGTCGCTTTTTTGAGTTGAAGTCTCGCGCTTGCGACTTTGATTGCTCACGTGTTGCAGTGATGTGCAGTGAAATGGTACGAGGCGGCTGCGCAGCGGGCGCATCCGCAAGCCATCTGCACGTTAGGCTTCTGCTACGCCAAAGGCCACGGGGTTCCCAAAAACGAGGTTCTGCGATTTTGTGGCACCTGTGTGATTGTCTGGATCCTTTCGCCGGTCCCGGACCGTCCCCTGCTGCGCGATGGCTCCTGATGGCGCAATGCACCACACGAGTGCAGGCGGCGGCAGGCAAGCTGTTTCTGCGGGCGGCGCAACTGAAACTCCCGGAGGGGCAGTACAACCTCGCCGTCTGCCATGCCATGGGGCGCGGGGTGGCGCAAGATTATGTTCGCGCGGTCGAGTTGTACCGCAAGGCTGCTGGGCAGGGACATATAAATGCCATGTGTAATCTTGCGCTGTGCCTGGAAAAGGGGCAGGGGGTGCCGCTCGACCCTGAGGGTGCGTTCCTGTGGTTCAAGGAGGCGTTCGAGAAGAAGAACAGCGAAAGTGCAAGATACCACCTGGGCCGCTGCTACTTCCGCGGCATCGGCACACCGAAAGACGAGCGCAAGGCTGCCGCTATTCTGGGAGAGCGGGTGTGGGAGTTGGGGCGGTCGGGGGCGTGAGCTGCACGGCGAGATTCTCGTACTGGCCATTTGATTTGGCGGAAATGTTTTAAAGGTCGTTCGCGGAACCCCGCCCATGTGTAGTAAAGTTCAACTCAATGGTGTTTTCCCCTCGAAATCGTGTATGTACCAAGACCCATGGGATGAGGTGGATGGGTGTCGCCAGTCTGAGGTATGACTAAGCACTTCGCCAGTACGGGAGCTCGTCACAGTGACACCATCAGTTGACACGGCAAGTTGGCCGTTGCTGCCCGCGTGCACACCGCAGAGAGCAACGAGGGTCGTGTGTGTGCACGCGACAGATGACAACCGTGACTTTCAAGTTCAAGTTCAACCAGCTTGAGACTGTCACAGCGCTATCCCCGGTTGAAGCCTCGGTTCGCAAGAACCAGGATTTGGGGAACCCTGCAATTGTTTTACACTTTTAATACAACAATTCTTTACTTGATAAAAGCGATACCACGAATAGCCAGCGCCCCCTTTTTATCTTGATGCGCACTTAGGAATTGGCCCTCAGCCATTTACCAATAAAATCCACTTATCATCACCATCAACAAATGTGTTTCATGCCTGTAGACCATATCGTCGTCCCAGTCAGAGCCAGCGCCCCTCTGCACACACAGTGCTTCGCTGGAGCCGCTCGTTCTACTCAACGATCTCTGTCACAAGCTTCACTCTCTCTTGCTCGCCCCAGTTCCGAGGGGACGGCGAAGCTCGCCCAAGCGGCGAGTGTCTCCGACGAGAGTCTCGAAACGGTGCGGGGGCGCGGAATGAGAGTGAAAAGCGCAAGTCATCCCCCGAGTTTGCACCAAACGGCGAGGGGCTTCGACGAGAGTCTCGAAACGGTGAGGGGGAGCGGCTGGTTTGTGGGCTCGATTCTGGCGCTGTCACCGGGCGTCAGTCTCGGAGATGAAGAGGAATGGTGAGAGCAATGGAGGGGAGGGGAGCTTTTCAGGACCAAAATGTCGCGCACAGGAGAGACATGTGATGCCTCCAGTGTGGGGAGATCAATGATGGCATGTGCGGCAAGCATGGAAACGGGACACTCAAGAGGAACTCACGAGAAGACGCTCCTAGCCAGGACGACGCTTTGGGGGGGCTTGACAGGCTTCCTAAAGGACTAGCGATCGGCAGTGGCGGCTTAGTGCTGGCACTTGATTTGCTTGCCGCCGGCATCCCCGGCCGTCTAGTCCTGCCAGACAAGGAGTTTACGAGATCCGACTTGCCGTCCTTCATGGGGGGCAACGGGCCCCAGTATCTCTCGGCCAATACCGGACCCCACTTATCAAGACCAACAGGACGGGACGTGGCAGTCGTACTCCATCTACTCATACACTTCTGCTCCTGCTCCGGCCCTGCGCACAGAAAGAAGGATGCCAGCAACGTGACTCGGATGCAGCACATGCACACCCTCAAACGAAAACACTCCAAGAGCGTGGACATCGCATGTACCAGCCGGTCTTGACGGTGCAAAGGAAGAACTGGGAGCCGTTCGTGTTGGGGCCAGCGTTGGCCATGGAGAGGATGCCGGAGCCCTCGTGCTTGAGCTTGCTGCCAACGAGCAGCGCCACGTGCACATGTCAGCAGCGCTCCCTCCCTCCCCTCACCCTCTGTGTATAGGCTTTCGTCCATACCAGTGGCACGGCCATTTGCTTCAGACGCGGGGTCCGATGGAATATTACTAAAATATTGTCGGTCTGCGTCGAAGGAAGAAGCAGATATGAATATTGCTGGTCGCGAGTTCGTCATCACCGGTGGCGAGTTCGTAGGTGCTGTTTTGCTCAGGGTTTAGTTTTAGATATGATCGTAGCCAGAGAATCCGAAAAAGCAAGTCATTCTGCGACCCTTTTCTAAGGGTTTAGGTGTCCGGACTCTTCTCCTGTTCTTGCCCCGCGCAGGCACGCAAGATAAAAAAAAACATTTGAAGCCAAAGTCCGAACACCTCAAACATGTTGTTTTGATGTTTGCATGCGTTCGCGCAGCAAGAACAGGAGGAGAGACGGGAACAGACTTTACTTTACGCCTTGCAAGAACATCACGAATGACGGTCTACGCCGACGCAAAGGCGTCGGCGTAGACGGCAGGATCCTGATCCTTACGACTGATCTAGATTATGATACATTATAATTTCATGCATGTAGACGCTCTCTAGATTCAATGCGTGTGGACACTCTCACCTGCGTCGGGTACTGGGGCAGGCGAGCGTAAAATGCCCAGATAGGCAGCTTGTATACTTCTCGCACGCCCATGAAGTGCTGCCACCTGTGCGTGTGTGTGTGTGTGTGTGTGTGTGTGTGTGTGTGTGTGTCTGTGTGTGTCTGTGTGTCTGTGTGTGTCTGTGTGCTTGTGTGCGTTTGTGGGTGTGTGTCTATTTCTGTGTGTGTGTGTGTGTGTGTGTGTGGCCATATCTATGTCCGTGTCTGTGTCTGTGTCTGTGGCTGCGTCTGTTGTGTCTGTGTCTGTTTCTGTGTCTGTTTCTGTTTCTGTTTCTGTGTCTGTGTCTGTGTGTTCGTCTTATGTCTGCGTGTGTCTTTTCGTACGTGCGTCAGTGCACGCGTGAGCGTACGCGCACGCGCTCGTGTACGCGTGTGCTTGCGTGCGTGCGTGCGTGCGTGCTCGTAAGTGCGTCAGTGCTTGCCTTTTCTTACCCACTGCGTCACATACCTGAGGTTCGAGAGCAGCCAATACCCGTTGGTGGGCAACATGCTGAACCAGGTCCGCACCGCCAGCGCCACGCTGCCTGCTGACCGCCGACATGTGCTGCTGCACGGTTTGCGCCGCAACTTGCATGCCTGTATTCACAATCTTCATCACCACGCCGCTTACACCACCGCCTCCCAATGCACTGAAATAACTCCCACCGCCTTTAACCATGGCGTTGCAACGGGTCTATTCGATTCATATTTTTTCAATCACAGCCCTACTACCCATATGGTGCTCCCACAAACGCGTGCACCCACTCACATACTGCTCATCAACCTGTGTGGAGAATTATACAACGCAGCGCCAGCCTCTGCAACGGAGACATGCCTTCACCGACGTTCGCCCGGACTTCAGAGTCTTCCTCTAGCAACCTTAGAAGTTCTTGCTCCTCGCTCCTTAGGGTAGAGATGGTGCTCGTTGGCGTCTATCAACAGCCAGACACGCACACGACACGCACGCGCACGCACGCGCGCCAACACAGACACGCAACAAACACAAACATACAACACGGACCTCAGGACCTGTGTAAATGTCTGCGTACACTTCTGGGCATGTGCAATGCCTGTATTCATGCACCATGTCTGTATACAAAAATCAAGCACAAACAGACAAAAATGCACCTGCGACTCTGTATTATCAACAGGTGAGCGAGCGGAGTTACTTTGGTCACGAAGCCAGCCCACTGATCCCACAGACGAGGTTGACGAGGGTATGCGCGGGAATAGACTTGGGTAGGGTGCTGGATTGGCCGTGACATCACCGTGCGCTTCGTTTCCTTCAGCTTCTCTCAACATTTGGATTGCATCGACCAGTCCAATGTCCCTGCGTTCATGCGAATAAGCGCGCCATGGGTATTATAGAAAGAAAGAGTGCGCACAGACACGAGAATGTGAGAGAGACGGAGCAGGTAGCGAAACATGCGAATACGCATCAATTCCACGACGTATAATACATGCATTCTCCCATCTACATGCACGGACATATGCTTCTTTGAAGTCGCAGAAGGGGGTGCAACAGGCGGCGCGCACAATACCCGGCTTCGAAAGAGGGCATCAAAGCCTGAAATCGTGGCATCCCCATGGACCACCCGCTTTTCGCGTCTATTTTTTTCGCGGCTGCTTCCACGTTTTGCTTTTGCGTCTGCGCTCCACCGCATGACAGGCAGCTCCGCGCCTTGCAAGACAGGCGGCAAGCCATGTAGAGCCATCGCGGAACGGGAAGTGAGCGATCCACCACCTCCCACGATCTACCGTTCAGCTGCATGATGCCCCGTATGTCTTTGGCGCGGCGGGCCATCTCGGAGGTAAGTCTAGCGCGAAACACGGGATACTTATGTATTAAATCTCGCGCTACTGATGCTGCCAATTCGTACACCTCCACGTACCTGTTTGTGTCAAAAGTGGTGCGTTTGCGCACATCTTGCACACGCGCGTGCTTAAGTGCAGTGTGTGTGCGTGAAAGTGTGTGTGTTGGTGGCGAAAGGGTGGGTGTGTACGTAGGCGCACAATGTCCATGATTAGCGTACCCTGTTGCCCAGGCGTCCCCACATCTGGTGAAGCCTAGGATCAAGTCGGGGCTACCCACAATATCGCCCTTGGAGTAATTCCACAGCAAGTGCCCGTCTATGAAGATTCCAGGGCTTGGTAGGTGTAGCTGCACTTGACCCGATAGCTGGATGAAGAGTGAAGTGGGCTCGTGCCCGTGTTTGAAAACGAGCTCTCCTGGCAGTTTAGTACAGGGTTGGAGATGATAGGCAAGATCGCGGATGCTCTGGCGCGGGATGCCATCGAAGACGCTGCTTTTTTCTAAAATCGGCCACAGGATTGATAGATTGATCTCGTCTGCTAGGCCTCGGGGGATGTCTTCAACTATGTCCTCAATACGGCTGTGGAACTTGCTCTGTCCGAGCCTGAACTCAAAGTAACCTTGAACGCGGAATTGAAGTGCATGTCCACATTGGTTCCTGTGCAGAAACTGCAACACATCTTGAATGGTTTCCTCTCTCGCGCATGTCTCGGCTTGCAGGGAGCCAACAATCTGACCCATATTACTGATGATAATGGCGAATACCGCCGAGCCAATTAGCATCACCACTGTCATCAACACCCTTTCTTCGTCTGTTTCGGCTGAGATGTCGCCGTAGCCCACCGTGCAGAGGGTGCACATCAGAAAATAGACAGCGACAATGTAGGAGGAAACGATTGGGATTTCGATCGAATTTTCCTCCTTAAATGCTGCAAGTTCCTCGGCAGTATGCACCGATGTTTTCATCAGCCACCAGGTGCATCCAGACACGTGTGTCAACATGCACACAAAAAAGGTGCATTTGAGAAGGCTGATGGTTGTAGGACGAAAGTGCAACATCGTGCGTAAAACCGCAAAGATTTTCAAAACCTTGAACGCCCTTAACAGCCGTATGACGCGAATGAACCTAAGATATTGAATGAATCCCTCATCCTGACCAGACTCTTTAAGCTCTCTACAGCTCATGTTCGGAGCTGCAAAAAACTCGATGTATGCCACCGGGCAGGCTCCAAAAAAGTCAAAAACGAACTGTCCTCGAAGATACGCGCTACACACGCTGGAAAGTTCGAAGATGCAGACACCCTGCGATGTAAAAATCTATATCAACAAACATACCAGTGTGCCAATTGAATTTTGCGACACGCGAGAGGCCACACACACACAAACCCGACAAATACATGCATACCGAATACTCTATTGCCGTGAGAAAGTGAATCACAATTTCCAGTACGAAAAATCTGTGTGTTTGGAATGCAAGGATGCAGGGGTCACAGCATCACGATGTCAAATCATGGCTACAAACGACAGGGAACACTCGCAAGGTCAGTCAGGTTCGCCAGTGCCACCTCGCTCTCTTCCCTGGCTCGCACTCCCTCTCTGTCCCTTCTGTGTTCCCGAACTCCAACCTCGTATCCCCCTGGGTCCCACTCTCTGCTGCCTGCACTCGCTCATGGTCAACATCTGTCCCCTCTCTGACCGTTCTCCCCTTTTCATTCGCCCTTATCTACCTCTCTTTCCTCTCCTTCCCTAACACGGCAGGATGGTGTTTCCTTTAACACTCACGTATCCACGAAGAGGTCAAATCTCAAAGTTGGAGGTAATTCACAGTAACCTTCCGCTTCGGAGAAAAAAGCTATCAATAATGGCGTCACCGCTGTGGTGTATAACAGCAATATCCCTGGCAAACATGAAGACAATCAGAAAAAAACATGAATCTGTGCAAGCACCAATTCACACGCACGCTCATATATAGACCACAAGCAAGACGGCGCGCGCTCACGCTGTGTACGATCGATGCACGCATACGCTACACAAGCAAGCAATCGCGTGAATGTACGCTAAATCACACACGTGCGCATATCGGTCACCAGAAAGAAGCTCCCAGAAAGAATTGAATGGCGATGCCGGATGCATGGGCGTTGTCCACTTGCCTTCTTTCACTGCATACTTGATTTTATCCTCAGCTTTTTTAGGGTCTGCGTGCGTGTATGTGCGTGCGAATAAGAGTACGTGGTGATTACGTAAGTGCACAACCTGAAGTAAGCAGTAAACACGCGCGCATGAAATGCATACATGAGCATACAAGCATATACACGTACCCGCCGCCGGGCCAAGGAAAAAATAGCGAACTAGCTTCACCACTTTTCTCAGCGTCGAGACTTGTTTGACCTACATTGCAGGCATTAACATCGCGAAAAGTCGTTAATTGTGTACGTTAGTGTGTTCTAGCCAAAGCTCAAAATGCACTAAACGCCATTCTTGTATGCATTCCTTTACCCTTTGCAGATCTAGCTCAATCTTTTGCCGAACTCTTGATTTGGCTGGCGACGGTGCTTGCGTCTCGGTCGTGTCCGATTGTCGCATGTAGGTCACATCGAACTCGGTAACTTCGGAATCCGAGTCCTGCGGTTGCAGATTGCGGGCTGAGCCATGGAGGCCCGGCGCTTCGCTGTCTCTCCCAACGTTGTGGTCCGAGTGACGACGAACGTCGTCACGGTGGTCCGAGAGACGACGTTCACTTGACCACTGCTAAGAGGGCGAACCAGAGACAGCCGAGTTTAGCATTTGGTTAGCATGCGCGTGGGCGTTCCAGGAATGGTCACCCCGTGGCAGCAGCGTTGGTTAAAAATTATCAACGTCACGGAGAGAGACTTAAGACACGTGCATGGACGCAAAGCAGGTGAGCGCGCACAGTAGAAGTACTGTCTGGAGACAAGCAACGTACATTGTGTGTCCAGTCCCGATGTTGAGTTCCAGAGAGTTTGAGGGCGGGCGCCTGCAAAGAGCGAAAGAGCTAACAAGGGTGAGCACCAGGCAACGACTGCTTTCCTTGGCAGCTCTGCGAGTGCAACCAGCGCCCGTATGCACACACGGGGCCTGAGACACGCCGCTAACGAGACCGAGGCCCCATCAACTCACCACGGCAGCGAGCATCGAGCCTCGTCGATGCGCTCAGGCCTGTTGCCGCAGTCTCTGAGCCGAAGGTGTACCCACTCCGGGCTCGGCCACGGATGCCCCGGATGCCCCCGGCAAAAAGGGCATTCCAGGGAGGTGGAAAATTGATGTTCGAATCAGAATCCTTTTCACGGTCACGGTGTACACACGGTTGGACACACGGTTGTGTCCTATCCGTAGCGCAAAAACGTGACCTGGGCGAACTTGTCGTTGCTCTTTTAGGTCTCATTTGGAGACTGTATTTAAAAATAGAAGTTATCTACTGTAACAACAACAGTACAGTCTTTTCTGAAAAGAGTATTTTTCATGTTCCCACTCCGGTAACGACCGGTAGTAAATTTATGTTCTCCTTATTCACGCAATCCGTTGTCTTTTTCTTTGGGAAAATTTTGTTCTTGTCATCCATGTCGGTGTGAGATGATGATGAGGATCATCATCATCATCATCAAGGGATGATTGCTGCCACCGTTCAATTCGGCATGAATGTTCCAGTATTTTTTGTTCGGGCAGCAGCAGCTTGTTTCGGTCTTCGTCGTACCAATCCAATGTCCTCTTCTGGCGGGCAACGTCAGTCAATTTTGGCTTCAGAATGCCCCGCTTCTTGACACCGGGATAGGTTCTCTTCTGAGCGGCGGGTTGGTCGAGCCTGGCCTGTTCTTGCCGAGCGTCGGGTTTGGGGTAGTCCTTAAGATGCCAATACGCCTTCACGTTTTTTTCCCCGTTCGCTTTCGTGTTGACTATTGTTTCCTCATCCAGCATATCAGCCTCCTCATCCAGCATATCAGCCTCCTCATCCAGCATATCAGCCTGTGCTGCAGCCTTTGCTGCATCCTGTGCTGCAGCCTTTGCTGCATCCTGTGCTGCAGCCTTTGCTGCATCCTGTGCTGCCTTTGCTGCATCCTGTGCTGCCTTTGCT
>Ga0315899_10010109_pt1 | contig 10100 bp, 6 predicted proteins | sample LakEriMetagenome_2_FD_203518 | JGI IMG/M metagenome (GOLD analysis project Ga0315899, IMG submission 203518) | Freshwater fungal communities from buoy surface, Lake Erie, Ohio, United States - Buoy 4 MA112 | ecosystem: Environmental > Aquatic > Freshwater > Lake | place: USA: Lake Erie, Ohio...
TTAAAACCGGAAAAATATACATCATCACTTTCATATCAGGCATACCAGGCTGCGTTGGTTGCTGCATGTTCCCACTGTTCATGTATGTGTAAACGAGGGTAGTTGCGGCCATCAACAGGGTAAACAACGACATGTGGTCACCGTAGGGCCATAAATTAAATCCAAAATCCCAAACGGAATCGTAGGAGGAAAGATCTTCTGCCCACAAGAATCCTTGTTGACGAAGTTCGAATGCAGCAGGAAAAAATCGGAATACGGCAAGTAATATCGGCATTTGAATCAACATTGGAACACATCCCGCCAAGGGACTCGCCCCAGATTCTTTATACAGGGACATCATTTCGGATTGTTTCTTAAGTGCATCGCCTTGATCTGGATACTTCTTATTTAATTCCTCTACTTGGGGTTTTAGAATGCGCATTTTAACCGAAGAAACAAACATCTTCCATTGTATGGGCATTAAAATCAACTTTAAGATTAAGGTTAATAATAAGATCGCTATCCCTGCACCAATGCCATTGCTTACCAATAAATTAAAGATGGGTTGCACAGCATACAAGTTAATCCATCTAAATAGCCCCCATCCATAATTCAAGATGTCATCATACCCTTGATCATAACTGCGAAGTTGATTGTAGTCGTTTGGTCCAAAATACCAAATAAAGGATGCATTATTCTGCTCAAAATTCGGAGCCAAAACGGTGGTCATTTCTTTAATGTTGGTAAACTCCCGTTTGCTGCCTTCACCAAAATTCTTGATATTAAATCGACCGTCTTCTTTACGGAACCCTTGGTCTGGATGAAGTATCGCAGAGAAATAACTTTGCTTAAAAGCAACCCATTGAATGTCATCGCTTGCTTCTGAATAGTCATCAGAGGTTTCGCTTAAGTAGTCTAATCCATCATTTTTTTGCTCAAAACACACCGTGGTAATTCGACGTTGCTCTTTCAACTTACGTTCTGTTCTTCGAAAATTCATAGCCCACTTCAAGCGAACCTTATCCATTTCTAACTTAGAGAAGCCTTCAAGCTTTAAGTTGTATGCTAAGCGGTAATCATCTTTAATGGAATAACTTACTTCGATGTGTTTTTTTCCTTCACTGTATGAAAATACCGTAGGCTTTCCCTTTTCACTTTCGTTAACTTCAAATACAATATTCTTTGTATTTAACACTCCAGGAATTACGATGAAATTTGCGGCATCATCGGTTTTAAATAGACAAAGGGATTCTGATTTCTTCTTGTCGAAGTCATCATACGAACGAAACTTTCTAAGATAAACAGCCTCTACATTCGCTCCTTGTGAATTAAGTACTACGGTTAGGTGGTCGTTTTCTAAATTAACTTGCGTTGGATTAATTGCTTGTTTAGGACGCACAACATCTCCAGATACGTTTTCTTTAGGCTTAACCGCTGCTTTATTTGAACCTTTTTTGTCTTTTTTACCAGCCGCGTCTTCCTTTGCTTGGGATTTATCCTTTGCTGCCTGTTCTTTCTTCGCTTTTTCGATATCCTCTTTTGAGGGCTGATTAATTACGGTGAATACTGTGAGCAATAAACCTATGAGAATTAATCCAATCGTGGTATTTCTATCCATTTTATTTTTTGTTTTTTAAGGCTGCATCGATGAATGCAGTGAAGAGTGGGTGAGGGTTATCTACGGTGCTTTTATATTCCGGGTGGAATTGAACGCCTACAAACCAAGGGTGATTTTGAACTTCAACAACTTCTACTAAACCGGTTTCTGGATTTCTTCCTGTTGCAATCATTCCCGCCCCCTCAAGCACTTCTAAATATTCATTATTCAATTCAAAACGGTGACGATGCCGCTCGCTTATTTTGTCGGCATGATAGGCATTCGCGATGTTTGAGCTCGGTTTTAAATGACATTCGTACGCACCTAATCGCATGGTTCCGCCTAAATTCTTGAGTGTTTTCTGCTCTTCCATCATCGAAATCACTGGATGTGCCGAATCCGGATTGATTTCCATAGTATGTGCGTCGGTATATCCAAGCACGTTACGAGCAAACTCAATCACAGCGCATTGCATTCCTAAGCAAATTCCAAAAAATGGCGTATTGCTTGTTCGAGCATAGCGTACTGCTTCAATTTTGCCTGCAATTCCACGAGAACCAAACCCAGGCGCTACTAAAATCCCGTCCATCTCACCAAGAATTGCTGCGCTATTACTTGGAGTAATTGTTTCTGATTGAATCCAATGTACATTCACTTTAGTATTGTTCGCAACCCCGGCATGAATAAGAGCCTCGGAAATTGACTTGTACGAATCTTTTAACTCTACATATTTACCAACCAGGGCAATATCTATGTGATGTTTTGGATTCTTTAATTTATCCAAGAAATCTTTCCAATGGGTTAAATCGGGTACTTGTTTCTTAGATAAGCCAAGTTTATCCAATACCACAATATCTAATTCTTCGGCTTGCATTAATAAAGGCACGTCGTAAATTGTAGATGCATCCTTGGCTTCAATCACTGCATTAATGGACACATTGGTGAATCGCGCAATCTTCTTGCGAAGCCCCATATCCAACGGATGTTCGGTCCTACAACACAAAATGTCCGGTTGAACACCAAGTTCCAAAAGTGCTTTAACACTATGTTGGGTAGGCTTTGTTTTAAGTTCACCCGCTGCCGATAAATAAGGGATTAAGGTGAGGTGAATTACAATGCAATCATCTTCGAATTCCCACATCATTTGACGAACCGCTTCAACATACGGAAGCGACTCTATATCACCCACCGTTCCACCGATTTCCGTAATAACGATATCGTACTGACCGTTGGCCGCCAACCCTTGAATTCGATCTTTAATTTCATCCGTAATGTGCGGAATGACCTGAACAGTTTTACCTAAATAATCACCGCGACGTTCTTTTTCAATAACGTTCTTATAAATACGACCCGTGGTGATATTGTTTGCCTGAGAGGTAGGTACGTTTAAGAAACGTTCGTAATGCCCAAGGTCCAAATCGGTTTCAGCACCGTCGTCGGTTACGTAACATTCGCCGTGCTCGTATGGATTTAAGGTTCCTGGATCAATGTTAATGTACGGGTCAAGCTTTTGAATGGTAACTGCATACCCCCTGGCTTGCAATAATTTAGCTAATGAAGCGGAAATGATTCCCTTACCTAAAGAAGATGTTACCCCCCCGGTTACAAAAATATACTTTGTGGATTTTGACATAAAATAGTAACTACGGGGTACAAAATTAAAAGAACTGAACGAATCAATGCTATAAAAAACAAAAAACTATTGACGGGTTTTCCACGTCTTATACACCATTTCGTGGGTTGGACGATTCTCTTCAATTGACGTTAACGGCGAAACGGGTAGGAGGGAGGAGTGGCAAGAAGCAGGTAGGGATTGATACAAGGCCGTTCCTTCGGTCTTCCATTCGATCATATCTGCTGAGATTTCTTTTATGATTCTTCCAGGATTTCCTGCGTATAAATGGTTATCGGGAATGATTTCTTCGGCTTTAACAAAACTCAAGGCGCCAACGATGGAGTTTTTACCAACGACCGCACCGTCCATTACTACGGCATTCATGCCGATGAGGCAATTGGCTTTCAAGGTAGCTCCATGTACGACCGCGCCGTGACCGATGTGAGCACCTGATTCAAAGGTGATGTGTTTGCCAGGGAACATATGAACCACGCAATTTTCTTGTACGTTACAACCGTCTTCAATAATAATCCGACCCCAATCGCCACGAATTACGGCGCCTGGACCTACGTAACAATCTTTACCAATGATAACATCGCCAATGATCGAGGCGGTATCATGTATATAACTCGAAGGATCAACGACGGGAATAAACCCATTAAACGAATAGCAGCTCATACTTATGTTAAATAGAATTTCGGATGAATTATTACTTTTGAAGAAAATTCATAACATGCAAAAGTATTTATTAATCCTCATCTTGTTAACGGCAGTGCAGGTTTTTTCGCAAACCAAGGTGGATAATGCACGTTTCAAAGAACTGATGCTTGATTCTACAGCGATGATTTTAGATGTGCGTACAGCCAATGAAGTACAGGAAGGAAAAATTCAGGGATCTTTAAATGTAAGTTATTTCGCGAATAATTTTCTTTCAGAAGTAGAACGCATGATTCCTAAAGACCGAATGGTGTTAGTTTATTGCGCAGCCGGTGGAAGAAGTGCAGAGGCTTGTAAACAATTAAAGAAGGCAGGATATAAGCACGTATATGATTTACAAACTGGATATAACGGTTGGGAGTGAACTAACTGCCTATAATCCTATTTAACATAATATTAATTATAATACAATGTGGCATCCAAATAACGAGTAGCTTTGTATCATGTTTAAACCGACTGCATTTACGGATAGTCAAACCTTACAAGAATTACAGTTCACGGATATTCTCAGTCAATTGGGGGGATTTGCTGTTTCTAAATCCGCTATTGATAAATTGCATCAGTTGATCCCAAGCAATCGATATAAATCGCTCATCCATCAATTAAACCAAACCAAAGAACGTCTCGATATCATTCTTCAAAAAAGAACCTTTCCAGCTTTGGAATTTGATGAACTTCTGGGGGAACTGAAATTCTTAGGCATTGAAGATTCCGTGCTCAGCTTAGAAGGGTTCATTCGGATTCATGATGCGAGCAACTTGGTAAATGCTTATCTAAAATTCTTTGAGCATTCTACGTCGTTTGACTCACTGTCGCAGGTCTTTCAAGACTGTTACCATACTGATGAATTAGTAGAGCGGATTACCAAAATCATCGACGTCAAACAAACCCGAAATATTAAGGATGACGCCACGCCGGAATTAGCACGCATTCGTCACGAAATCAAAATTATACGTCAAAAGATCAATCGAAATTTCGATCGAGAAATGCGTAAACTTGTTAAAGATGGGCTGCTCGGAGAAACTTATGAATCCTTTATCGATAACCGAAGGGTGCTAACGGTTCAGTCTGGCTTTAAGCGCAGGGTTCCAGGAACGATTTTAGGCGCGAGTAAAACGGGAAGCTTAACCTACATCGAACCGAAAGTAAATCAGGAGCTCAATCATGAATTAGCCTGCCTATTCGACGATGAAAAAAAAGAGATTTATCGCATTTTAAAAGCGCTCACGGCCCAATTCAGAATTCACTTACCTCTGATTCAAGCCTATCAAACGGCCTTGGTTAGTTTTGATGTCATTAACGCTAAGGCGAGATTGGCATTTCACATGGAGGCTACCCTACCCGCACTCTCTAAAGAAAAAACCTTGCATTGGACACTCGCATATCATCCGATTTTAAGAGAAAACAATAGAAATCAAGGAAAGCGAACGATTCCTCAAGAGTTTTCCATAGATGAAACACACCGCATGCTTGTGATTTCTGGTCCAAATGCAGGTGGAAAAAGCCTTACCATGAAAACCTTTGGCTTGTTACAATGCATGTTACAAGCGGGCTTACTCATCCCCGTACACTCGGATTCAAAGGCGTGCTTTTTTCAGCAGCTTTATTCAGACATTGGAGACAATCAATCTATTGAAAATGAACTAAGTACATACTCTTACCGTTTGCAACGCATGAAGTTCTTTTTGGAGCGTAGCAATCCAAATACCTTTTTGCTTTTGGATGAGTTTGGAACGGGTTCTGACCCGGAGTTAGGAGGTGCATTAGCAGAGATTTTCTTTGAGCGTCTCTACGAGAAAGGATGTTTTGCAATCATTACCACGCATTATGCAGCGATTAAGTTCAAAGCTAGTGAGTTAGCCCATGCGGTAAATGGCGCCATGAAATTCGATATTAAATCCTTGAAACCTTTATATCAATTAGAATTAGGGATGCCAGGCAGTTCGTTTACCTTTGAAGTAGCCAGCATCAACGGTATCCCAGCCGATATACTAAAAGCTGCTAAACAACGGCTCTCAGTAGAAACCAAACGCTTCAATGAATTGCTATCTACCTTGCAGCAAGAAAAGCGCTACCTTCAAAAAATGATTCAAGAGCACAAAAATGCGCAGGAAGGCATGGTTGAAGAACTCCGAAAAGTTCGTGAGCAAGCAGATTTCTATACACGGAAAACCAAACTGTTAGGAACTCAATCGGATGAGCAAGCTAAATGGATTCAACTCGGACAGCGCATGGAGAAATACCTCAATCGCTTTAATCCGAGTCCGCGAAAACGCAAGGAAAATGAAGCCTTGATGGAAGAAATCCGAGCGTTCTTTTTGAAATCTACGGTTAAGCCAACAGTGAAAAAACCAATTCCAGTAAAGAAAAAAACCGAGCACAGTCCTGTCCCGCTTGTTTTTAATGTTGGTGACAAGGTACGCATGGCTGGAACAAAACAAGTAGGAATCATAGAAGCCATTGATAAATCTAAGGCTCACCTACTCGTGAATAACATGAAAATTTCAGTACCACTCGATAAGCTCCTGCCCTTTTAATCTATGAGTAATCAAATTCCAACGTGCTATTTAAATTCTAACGACGGAACGGCGATGCTTGGTATCGGTGCAGGACCAGCCTTTACCTTATCGAGCCCAACACAACTCCCGGACTTGGATGCGTTTCTAGCCGAGCACAAAGACAGCTATGTTTTTGGATACCTTTCCTACGAACTCAAGCAGCATGTAGATCAATCCGCCAGTAAGGAAAATCTACGGCTCCCCCTCGCCTATTTTTGGGTTCCCTCGGTTGTAGCGGAAATTAATCGAAAAGAAATCACCTTAGTTCAAGGAAATGATATCGCTTTGGCGCATGAATTTCTCGAAACGTTAACGCACAGCTCAGTACCTGATTTAGCGCCGTTTCATGCTCGCACACCCAAAGAAAAATACCTTCATCAGGTTAATGAAATCAAACGACTTATTCAGCGTGGAGATCTTTATGAAACCAATTATTGTCAAGAGTATTACTTAGAGCATATAACGCTTTCCTCGCCTCAAGGCTTATACAACTTAGTGAATCAGCGAACGGAAGCGCCGTTTTCTGGGTTATTTATTGCAGATAATCTGTGGCTTGCATGCGGCAGCCCAGAGCGATATATGCAAAAAGCAGGGAACATCTTAAGGTCACAACCCATTAAAGGTACTTCCCCTAGAATGAACGACGCGCTCGCTGACGAAGCAGCAAAGCAAAGCTTAATCCATTCAAAAAAAGAACGCGCTGAAAATGTGATGATTGTTGATTTGGTGCGCAATGACCTTTCAAAGATCGCAGAACCTGGAAGTGTGCATGTAGATGATTTGTTTGGCTTGTATTCCTTTAAGACCGTGCATCAAATGATCTCTACCATTTCATGTAAACTGAAGCCATCCATTGAATTTTCTGATATACTGAAAGCAAGTTTCCCAATGGGTTCCATGACAGGAGCTCCGAAGCGAAATGCGGTGAGATTTATGGACCAATTTGAGGATTTCAACCGTGAAATATATGCTGGAAGTCTTGGTTATTTTAAACCGGGTGGGGATTTTGACTTTAATGTGGTCATTCGCTCCTTGGCCTACTACCCTACTGAAAACTATTTGAGTTGTGGAGTTGGAAGTGCCATTACCATTGGGGCAGACGCTCAGCAAGAATACGAAGAATGCCTATTAAAAATCGGGCGATTGATTCATTTGAAATCCGATGAATAAGGTATACGAAATCATATCGAAGCATCCTGCATCTCACTATATTCTTGCGTGCAGTGCTGGCGTTGATTCCATGGTCTTGTTTCATACCTTTTTGGCGCATCAGCTGCCTTTTTCCGTGGCCCATGTTAATTATAAACTACGCGGGGAGGACAGTGAGGCCGATGCACGAATGATTCGGGATTTATGTGTGCTGCATCACATACCATTTCATGAGCGAACCCTTGATTTAGGTGAACAGTTAACGCTTGAAGGCGGAAATTTACAACAAGAGGCTAGAACCATCCGCTACGAGTTTTTTAAGGAATTAGTGGGTGAAGCGCCGGATGTTTTAATCGTTACTGCCCATCATCAAGACGATCAAATAGAGACCTTCTTCTTGCATTTATTCAGAAACAGTGGCCTAGCAGGCTTAGCCGGAATGCACGAACTGCGCGGTGGAATTTTTCGTCCGTTCTTGACGATACCGAAGTCGGAAATTATAGCATATGCACAGGCACATGGGATCCGTTGGCGAGAGGATAAAAGCAATACAGATTCCAAATACCAACGAAATGCCATTCGTTTGGATGTAATTCCTACGCTGGAGAAGCTCAATCCATCCATAAAAGAACAGGTGCTCATGCTGCAAAATGCGTGCTACCAAAGCTATCTTGAAGTTTTTGAACAGGCAAAAGCACTTTCTGTGCAATGGAAAAATCAAGGATTTATTCCGATTAAGGACTTAGCAAAAGACCTAACGCTACTTGTGGAAGCCTTTAAAATGCTCAAAATCGAGCCTCGATTTATTCCGTCAATCATGCAACTGGCAGATGCAGAGAACAATAAACGCGTTGACTTAGCGCATAATTCCTTAGGTTATCAAGAGTTAATAAAATTCAAGGATAAGCTCTATTTAATTAATAATACACCGTGCATAGATTTTTCATTTTCAGTTGCGCGAGTAGATGCTTTACCTGCTCAGTTTAATACGTTTGCATTTTTTTTAGACCCACTTCAGGTCAAAGGTGATCTGAAGTTGTTTCGTGGGAAATTAACGGAATCCTTTGTTCCCTTGGGAATGTATAGTGCGAAAACAGTAAATGCCATTTTGAAAGACTATGGAATCCCGGCTTTTCAACGCCTTGACTGGCCCGTACTATATGTTGACGCTCAGTTGATTGGCATTCCGGGTGTGAGTTTGAATCGTGCATTTAGCCCGAAGCCTACCCTTCCCTCCTATTTAAAAGTTACCTTTACGGCATGTTAAGCACTCCGCTTCCTGAAGCTTTTATTGATTCCATTCGCTTAAATTCACCGTTTGGCGATAAGCTGATTGATGCATTAGACCAGCCGTCACCGATTTCGATTCGTGTAAACCCAAGAAAAGTAGCGGCAAAGGACCTATCCTCGCTCAGGCCAGTTTCATGGTGTGCGATGGGGTATTATTTAGAAGAACGGCCCTCATTCACCTTAGATCCAAGCTATCATGCCGGTGTTTATTATGCACAGGAGGCAGCATCTATGGTGATTTCCGACTTAATAAAACAACTTAATTTACCAGAAGGAGCACGTGTATTGGATCTCTGTGCTGCCCCCGGAGGAAAAACAAGTGCTATGTTGGATGCATTACCTCTAAATTCCGTGGTACTCGCAAATGAGATTAACCGCCACCGCAGCAATATTCTTGCGGAGAATTTGGGAAAATGGGGCGTTGATAATGTCTTGGTTTCCAATGACTCACCTGAAGCTTTTTCCGAGGTAATTGATTGTTTCGATGTTGTTTTAGTTGATGCTCCGTGTTCTGGAGAGGGCATGTTTCGCAAGGATAAAAATGCGCGTTCCGAATGGAAACCTGATTCCCCCGTGCTTTGTGCGGCTCGTCAAACCGAATTATTAGGTCACGTAATTCAATCCGTAAAAGCGGGCGGGTATTTGGTGTATTCAACCTGTACCTTCAACCAATTGGAAAATGAAGACCAAATCACATACCTAATGGCCGATGGTTCCTTTGAATTGGTTTCGTGGAATGTTCCGTCTGCCTGTGTTCCCGGTCGGAACAAGCTCGGGCATTATTTTCTCCCCGGCACAACAGAATCTGAAGGATTATATGTTGCCGTGTTGCGCAAAAAAGGCACGGTAATTCGATCGCTTGAAAACGAGTCCTTTCCTGTTTCGAAAGTTCCAATCTTTGGCATTACGCTAACAGAAAACCAAGTCCTGATTGAAGAACGAACCGGGATGCATTTGCTAAGTAAGGAGACACTTTCGCTTCTAAAATCGATCGACAGTCCACTTCGAATTATTAAAAAAGGCGTTAAGATCGCAGAACAAAGTCCGAAAGGATGGATTCCTTTTCACGAGTTGGCCTTGATGAATTCAATAGAAACTACCATTAAACGCATAGCGCTTAGCGAACGTGAAGCCTTGCAATATTTAAGGGGCGAAACCTTTCCGATTCAAGCGCAAGATCCAGGGTTTTATATCG
>Ga0315899_10010110_pt1 | contig 10100 bp, 5 predicted proteins | sample LakEriMetagenome_2_FD_203518 | JGI IMG/M metagenome (GOLD analysis project Ga0315899, IMG submission 203518) | Freshwater fungal communities from buoy surface, Lake Erie, Ohio, United States - Buoy 4 MA112 | ecosystem: Environmental > Aquatic > Freshwater > Lake | place: USA: Lake Erie, Ohio...
GTATAGCTCGAAACTGGCTACGAAGCGCCGCATAGCCTGCAGATGAGTAGTCTTGTTCCAGTCCCTCTGCATCTAGCCAATCTACCAATGCATCATTGCTCATGCTTGTCGGTTTTAACATCCAGCGAATAAACTCTTTGCGATCTTCGCCTATTGGATCAAGCACCGGAATGATGAGGTCCCCAACACGACCTGGACGTCTAATATCAGGAGACAACAGATGGATTCTAGCCGTCATCAACAACCAAATCACTTTACCTCGCAATTTCGGATCGCTCATCATGCCTTGTATTTTGCCAGTTAGCCGACGCTCGGTCTCGTGGGCTCCTGCGCCAACGCCGCCAAACTGCGTGTCTGCCTCGTCAACGAAAATAAGAACCTTTTCCAAGGCTTCTAGTACACGTTTAAGCCTCTCAAAGATAACGTCGGTTTGTCCGAACCACTGGCTTCGAATGTTTTTAAGTACCAAGACGGGCATGTCGAGTTCCGCAGCAACTGCCTCAAAGATAAACGTCTTGCCTCCGCCGATGGGGCCTGCGATAGCAGCGCCCGGCAAGGCGCGGTCATCAGGAAGTTTCATCCGCGGAATCAAGTAAGAGGCGAGAAAATCTTTCAACTTGGAAAAGCCTACGCAATCGGTCAAGCGGTGCGAGGGCTTTTTGAACTCAATAACATCTTCACCAAGCTGGCTTTGAATAAAGGCCTCCACTTGCAATGTCGTGTCTTGTCGATCCACCTCTTTTTGAGTGTAGTCGGCTGACAGCATCAGCTGTCTAAGAGCGTGCAAACTAAGTCCTGCGGTAGCATCCGCCACCATGTCGATGTTATGTTTCTTAGAGGCGGGATTCGACATGATATGGGTTGTCACAAAATGCTTGCGCGATTCCAGGTTGGGGCTTGGAATTTCGACCGAAAGAACTTGTGGCAATCGAGAAACTCTTGGGTGAATCATGCTGCGAGACTCGGCGATAAGCACAACGGCGTCTTTACCGGCGAAAAACTCAGGGTTACCAAACCAATCCGTTACAATAGCGATTCGCCGCAGTTGTGCATCATTCAATTTGGCTACATCGCCATCTCCCGCGGGCAGCAACATATCCGCCCCCTCAATTAGCACGATCAAACTTTCACGCATCGTTTCGCGTGAGCAAATCGTCAACTGTCGGAGAAACTCTAGAGCCTGTGTCGCGTTGCCGATAGCGTCTCGAAGGTATTGGTCGAATTCCCGTCGGCGCAAGTCGAATTTGCTACCGTCGTTCAAGACTTCACGCATAGGAATGGCATCCATCGAAACGCCATTCTTCCATGCCGTCCATGCTTCACGAATTTTTACCTTGTCTTCATCGCTGATTCGAATGGGCCCGTTGAGCTCATAAATCACCTGAATAAGGCCGGGAATTTTTGTCTTGGACCTTAGAAACGGAATCAATGGCACATACTGCCGACCGTCAAAATACAGATCGTAAATGTTCCCCGACAGCACGATCGACTTGGATTGGCCTGAATTAATGATTCGAGCAAGCTGCGAGAAGAACGGATAGGTTGCAGCAGGCAGATCGGTCGTCGGAAGCTGGGGTGTCTGGATTGTTGTCATTGCGAATGGGGCACGAATAAGTGAAAAATGGTAGCGATTGGGAAGTTACGCCGTGGTGTTCGTACTAGTCGAGAGGTGGTCATTCTAGCAGACTCTTGCCTTTGTTCGGAACGACGCTTGTGGTATTCTTTGGCAATCATGGAATTTCAATCACTAGACGATGTCGTTGCACAGCTTTCATCCAAGCAAATATCAAGCCTGGAATTGACCCGTTTTTACCTCGATCGAATCCGTCGGATTGATCCTCAGCTGAATTCTTTTGTATACGTCGATGAGTCAGGCGCCATAGAAGAGGCGGAAAAATCGGACCTTCGGCGACAACGAAATGAGTGCCTTAGCAATTTGGACGGGGTTCCCATATCGCTGAAGGATAATATTTGCACTCGAGGGACTCCGACCAGTTGCGGGTCTCGAATATTGAGCGACTATCGCTCTCCGTTTGACGCAGAGGTGGTCGCCAAGCTTCGTCAATCAGGTATCGTCATCCTAGGAAAAACGAATTTGGATGAATTCGCAATGGGTGGTTCGACGGAAACGAGCTGCTTTGGAGCGAGCCATAACCCCTGGGATACGTCGCGAACTTGCGGGGGCAGCAGCGGGGGCTCCGCTGCAGCCGTAGCAGCGTCTTTGTCTCCAATCGCGCTCGGAAGCGACACCGGCGGGTCTATTCGGCAACCTGCTGCATTCTGCGGTGTATGCGGATTGAAACCAACTTATGGGCGAGTCAGTCGTTATGGTCTCGTCGCTTACGCCAGTAGCTTGGACCAAATCGGGCCATTTGGACGTACCGTCAAGGACTTGGCAACTGTCCTTAACGTTATTGCTGGGCATGATTCACGCGACTCAACCAGTCTCAACACTCCGCGCGAGGATTTCGTTGCTCAGCTCCAAGGCTCCAAAACGAACTATCGAATCGGAATCGTTCGCGAACACCTAGATCATCCGTCTCTCGATGACGAAGTACGTGGCGCAGTCTTGCATGCGATAAGACTGTTTCAAGACATTGGGTACAAGATCGTCGACCTTTCTATGCCGCATCATAAGTACGCAGTCCCAACCTACTATATTGTTGCACCGAGCGAAGCCAGCAGCAATCTATCACGTTACGATGGTGCTCACTTTGGCTATCGAGCAGATCTACCCCAATCGACCGTCGAATCCCCCCTCGTTTCCATGTACAAATCGACTCGGTCTCTCGGGTTCGGCACCGAAGTGAAACGCCGTATCATGTTGGGAACCTTTGCACTTAGCGCGGGCTACAGTGACAAGTACTACGTTAAGGCCCTACAAGTTCGACGCTTGATTCGCAACGACTACGATAACGCATTTCAGACGGTTGACGCAATTCTTGGACCGACCACTCCAACCACCCCTTTTACACTCGGGGAAAAAATCAACGATCCTGTTCAGATGTATTTAGAGGATTTGTATACCGTCAGCGCGAACTTGGCTGGCGTTCCAGCTATATCTATTCCTGTTAATCCTCACTCCTCAGGGTTACCAATCGGTGTGCAATTACAAGCAGCCCCTCTTCAGGAATCTAAGCTCTTGAGGATTGCTCACGAACTCCATCAGGAGATTGGTTATGTTCCGAGAGTCGCCATGCGATAAGAAAGCCCCGAGTCATTGATGGAAATCGTTTACGAAGACAACCATCTTCTCGTTGTGAACAAACCAGTCGGCTGGATAGTCCAAGGTGCACAGGTTGGGCAAGATAGCTTGTTGGAGCGAGCCAGGTCTTATATCAAACACAAATACAACAAACCCGGAAGCGTCTATTTAGGAGTCGTCAGCCGACTTGATGGGCCCGTATCGGGGCTGGTGCCACTAGCCAGAACGAGTAAGGCCGCCGGCCGATTGAGCGAACAGATCCGCGAACGAAAGGTCAGAAAAATCTATTGGGCTGTCGTATCGGGCGAACCTCCGAAGCCAAGCGATCGCATCGAACATTGGCTCGCTCGCAAAGAGTCTGACACCGTGACTCGGGTCGTCGCTCACAATACCCTTCATGCACAGCAAGCGATACTCGAATACCGAACGTTGGTAACATCTCCACAAACGTCATCGCTAAACACTACGTCGCAACAAACTTGCCTAGAGATCGAATTAATCACCGGACGCAAACACCAGATACGCGCCCAGTTGGGGGCGATAGGCTGCCCCATTCTCGGTGATGAGAAGTATGGTTCTCGGGTTCGCTTTCCTGACGGCATCGCATTGCATTGCCGTCGTTTGATATTTCAGCATCCAACCAAAAACGAATCGCTCGATCTAACTGCAGCACTTCCGACTTCATGGCCAAAATGGATCACTGAATCATGATGCATTACCGAGGTACGGAAACGGGCAAACGCTATGCTCCAGAATCGCTCGTGTGGCATGGTGACGGTGACGAGCTTTTGGACTTAGAGCCGTACGATGTTGATTTCCCAATCGACAAGATTCGATCTAGGCCTGCATCCTTATGGCGTTATCTAGAAGCACTTCCATTTAATGTTTCCGATAACTGCTGGCAATCTGTCACAATGGGAGAGGGCTTTACCCCATTAGTGCAGCTTGATCCCAAACAACCGGATTTGTTCGCCAAAGTTGATTACCTGATGCCAACCTTGTCCTTTAAAGATCGAGGAGCGGCGGTCTTGGTGGCCAAAGCGAAATCGTTAGGGGCTCAACATTTAGTCCAGGATTCGAGTGGAAACGCAGGGACCAGCATTGCGGCTTACGCAGCCCGTGCAGGACTTAGGTGCACCATTTTTGTTCCGGACTCTACCTCTCCAAAAAAGATTAAACAAATCTCTGGGTTTGGTGCTGAGCTACGCGTGATTCCTGGATCGCGAGAAGCGACGGCTGCGGCTGCCAAAGAGTTCGCTCGGCGAGACGAGGTCTTTTACGCCAGCCATGTTTACAATCCATTTTTCTATCAAGGAACCAAAACGTATGCCTTCGAGCTTTGGGAACAGTTAGGAAAAGCTCCCGATAGGCTCATTCTGCCTGTGGGAAACGGCACGCTTGTTCTAGGGTGCTTCTACGGTTTCCGCGAGTTGCTTGCTGCAAAACAAATCGATCGAATGCCCAAGTTTATTGCCGTCCAGTCGGCCCAATGCGATCCCTTGACGCGTGCCTTTACGAGCAATAGTCGCTGCGTTGATGCGGTTGCTAACCGTGGAACTACCGCAGAGGGGATTGCAATTGCGGCACCTGCGCGGGGCCAGCAAATACTGGAAGCGATTCGTGCAACTGGCGGGCGAATCGTATCGGTACCTGAAGAATCGATTGAGCCATCGAGGCGTTATCTAGCGAGTCAAGGCTACGATGTCGAACCTACTTCGGCTGTCAACATGGCCGCTTTTTCCGCTTACCCAGAATTGTTTCCTGCTGGCGAAACAGTGGTGTTGCCTCTTTGCGGAGCAGGATTAAAAGCAGGCTAAATTGAACCGTAGTGGGAATACGGTTAGGCTTTGATTGCAAGGTTACTTCATGTCGACATTTGGCACCATTGCCAAAGCGCGGCGGTAGGATTTCGGATCGTGTGTTTTCATCTTCTCAAGCTCTGCAACAGCTTGCGGTAGCGGGCAATGTCGCATGTAATTGATGATAAGATATCGCGAGAGACCTTGTTCAGATTCGGGAGCATGGAAGAGCTTTGCCAATTGAGGCATAGCCTCCCAGTATTCCCAACGAGCTAAATCTGGGATCACCAAATCGGCTGCGAATGGATCATCAAGAACATGAGCGAGGGCGCGAGCGGATCTGGCCATTTGACTAGGATCGAGATCGCTGCCCAAGACACGAATGGCACTGATCGCAGCAGACTTAAGTCCGACTGGGCATTGACGGTTACTTAGCACCTTTGTCTCTAAAGCTTGCACAGCTGGCTCTCCTCCCAGTCGTGCATAACATGCCATGGAGGCGGCGAGCCAAGGGTAGCTTGCCAGTGTAGAGGATTGAATCGTTTCTATCTCAGGGTTCTTGAGTTCATCGGTGATAAGTGGCATGGCTAATTCCAAGAAAATCGGCGCATCGTTTTGTTCACCTAGCTCCGCAAGCACCATCCATAAAAAGCTTTTGTACTTGGCGGGAAAGTCTGGTTTTCGCAAAGCTTCGATCAATTTTTGCTTTTCGAAAGTCTTGCGAAATGAATCTTTGCGAATTGTGTCTAGAGATATGCGAGCGCATTCCGAGTAAGCATCATCGGATACCTGTTGTTCTGTGGCGTAGAGATGCCTGTAGAAGTATTCGAGACGTTCGGATTCAGAACGATCTGCTAGAGGAAGATTTTGAACATAGTCAGCGGATGCGTCGGAGAGTTCGAGTGGAGTGTTCCACAACCATGTGATTTCTTCAAGATTGGTCGTGGAGGTGGCGGCGACATCTGGTGTACCGATTAATAGAATCTTCTTCCCTTTGGGGACTTCGCTGAAAGAGAACACCCCCTCGAATTTAGGCAACTTTCTTTGTTCACCTACCGAGCCAACAAAATCGACCATCAGATCGAATCCGGCACCGTCATCGCGCGATTTGCAATCTGTTACTTTCACGATGACGCCGATGGCTGGCGATTGTAAATCGTCGGAGATAGTGCTACCGATAGCCTCACAAAGAGGGCAGGCGGTAAGTTGGCGGATCAGAAACGTTGCCGCGATAAGGATAGACAATCCCAGTCCAAAGGCCATTTTTGTAAGTCGCTTGCTCTGACGACCAGCCGAAGGATTGAACATAGATGAGGCGATCCGATTCATGGGTTGGCTAGGCGGCATAGGAAGTCTGGGGGGAAGTCTTTTGGAGGGAATACCAAAAACCCGTCGTTCATGGCAATAGCTGGGAGGGGGAATCTTCGATTTGCTGGAAATCGTAGTGATTGGACCGATTTTTAGGGTGACTTGAGGGGGCTAAGAAGGCTTTTTCTCAGTTCGGCTTTTCAGAGAAACAAGAGCGTGTAGAATTCCCGGAGTTGAATGGATCGCCTCGGCGATGAGTCCGTTGTCCAGACGTAGGAGAGAGCGTCTTGGCGTCCAATTCGGCAAAAAATGGCGATGTAGCTCAGTCGGTTAGAGCAACGGCTTCATAAGCCGTGTGTCGGTGGTTCGAGTCCACTCATCGCTACTGCTAAAAAACCAACGTTTTTCCACGTCGGACGCTAGTTGGCGTACTCGCATCGTGACGCCTGTTTACGTATCCGTAGCATGTAGTGTACCCTCCAAATCGGGCCGGTCTCACGTCGCGCAAGGCCCCAGCCATTGGCTTCATCAATAGTGGGAGATATTAATCCTCCCTGCCCCTCGTCAAACTGGCTATTCGCAACATCAACTCTCTGCGTTGGCGGTTTTACGACGGGATTTTTCAAAATGAAGAATGGTTTCTTGGATGACTTTCTAGCCCATTGCTTATCTGCGATTATCAGATCGAATCAATTAGATTCGCGATCTTGCCTGACGCGGAACTGAATCGGTTTTCTGGATTGTTTGTTTTTGCTCTTACCATAGGAACGTACCGACCACCAAATCGCACCGACTGTCATAAGGCCTGCGATCCAGCTAATCGTAGTGACTGTTCCTGGGCTCGACGGATTGGTGTTGCCTTTGGTGATTTGAAAATCCGACATTACGACAAGGGGGGTGATCTGCCTGTGTTTAACTCCCAATCGCTGAGTCATTTCCTGAGTGCGATAGCTCCAGAACCGATAGAACCATCCGGAAATCTTTCCGTTCAACATCGGATAATATACGTCTTCATTCGATTCGGTTTCTCCATCGGACGTGCCCGATGATACATTTGCCTCCTCGCTGAGCCCTGCTGTTGGTTGTTGCACATGTAACCACTCGGGAACTTCAGCTGCTAAACAGGTAATAGGGTATTCTCCTGCATAGGTAATCGGATCCGCTTCTGTAGGAATCTCGAATGTAACATTTCCAATGTCGGCGAAACAATCCAACTGATAGTAATGGTCCCGTCCTAAAACACGTTGTTGCGCCGAAGAATCAATCGTGATGCGGGTGACTCGAACAATTCTAGCCTCGCATTCGGTCCATAGTAGCGAGGGGCGTTCTTTCGATTTAGATGATGCACCAAGTGAGCTCTTTACGATTTGAACAATCGGTGTCGGCGCGAAGGATGCGTTTTCCCTAAGTTTTGTTCGGTCTTCGTTCGCAATCCGAATCAGAGAAAAGAGCCCATCTTCTTCTTGGCGACTAAGAGCCTGTGCGGGTGATTGGAGTTGCTGGATTGCATCCCTTTGTGACAGATCCCACCCCTTTTCGAGAAGATATTTTTCGATGTCGCTAACCTTGGGTACTAGTTTAGAGAGGTCTTCCGATGATTCAGATTGGATCTTCCAAGCGATCTGGCTTCCGATAACATAGGGCTGGGTTTCAATGGATTGTTTATGCAGGAAACCAATAATCTCAATCGGTTGCCAGAGTTCGAGCGCATCTCCGGTTAGCATGGAGCGCCAGGCTTCGGGGATCGAGCTGACGAAAACAATCTGCTGTTTATCACCAGCATTCGGCAACGATTGAACCGACAGTTCAAAAATGTTTGTGAACCCCTCGCGTTTCAACGTTGATAGGATCTCCCTGTTTTCTTCTGCAGCCTTTATTGCCTCGAGATTCCATACTTTAATCTTGCTACACCATCCGCTTACTTTCCCGATTTTCAATTCATCGGAAAGATCCCATGCCTGATTGGTAGCGGTCAGAATTTGCAGTTCTGGTCTATGCTTTTGAGCCACCAAAAGGAGTGATAACGCGAGCGGTGACAGCGAAGATTCAGCTGGCTTGCCTTCTGGAAAGATTGGAATGGATTCGAAAGTGGATTTGATCAATCGCAGTGGAGTGGCGAAGTCTGTTGGCGGTGCCCATGTTAGCGACCTGGGATTAGATGAAAGCCAGTTGGAATAAGGCCCAAGCTTTTTAGCAGGAGTGCCACTGCTCTTTCGTACTGCCGCGGCGAATAGTACCGGGGCAACCTCGGGCCCTCGCTGAGAAGCATAGGCTTTTCTCTTGGCAAAGAAACCTAGTATTTCTAGTTCCGATTTCGGATCCTCTTCATATTGAGAAGGCTCTAACTCTATAGGCACATAAACCGCAACGGGCTGAGAACTAACTTCTTTAGGTTTCATCCACCAAACGCGATAAGCAACTCCATTCCATTCTTCGGATTGCAATCGACCTGTCCGTTCGTCGGCGCTGGCAATACTTCCCAAAAAACGAATCGGAACCCCGCGATGACTCGCGTTGTCTCCACTCATGAGTTGCGACATTTCAACGATGGGTATTTGCTCAGCAGTAAGCCAGCTTTCTTCGAGAGCTTGCCGAAGTTCTCGAATTCGAGCCCAGCTTCTGAGAGCCACAACTTGCTCCCTCGACATCCAATTTTGATTGTCCAAAAATCGTTTCAGTAGAACGCGATCAAGGGCGATGCGAAAGGAAGAACCAACCTCGCGAGTTACTTCCCCGGTTGACCGCCATTGCTCAATTCGTTCTCGCATGCGGCTTAGAAGCTCTATGTCACTTGCAAGGGCATTCGAAGATTGTTGTGCGATGTTTTCGTGGTATCGATCCGACCATGACTTTAAAGTCATCGAGCACTCTTCCATCAATGGCGCAATCTCAGCTGTGGTCATATTCGATTTCGGAGCTAAGAAAAAACGAAACAGCAAATCTTGCTGTTCCGTTGTAAGCCGTGAGAAAAAGTAAGTCCAAATTGATTGTTCGAGAGACGCAACGTCTCCGTCGGCTTGCAATTGCAAGGCTTCAAAAACCCTGCGAGATTCAACCGTGATATCAGTTTTCTCATCGGGAGACGCCGTACGATTGGTATCGTTCGATTCGGCGACCTCGGACTTTTCAAATAGACCAATTGCTTGTCCGATTTGAGCAACCTTTTTCGTGTCGGAAAATTGTTGAAGCAACAGCAGAACCAAGCCTAGTAGCAGGACTAAAGATATTAGGGTTCTAGCCGGACTCGATTGCTGAAAAACAACACGACGAGCGCTGCGTTGTCCCGCAGAATCGTACCATTTTTGTTTACGTTTTGGCTGCATGGCAATGAAACCCAGGAGGGAAACGATTATTTCTGGGGGAGCAAAAAATATGCTCGAGACGCATCATGGTATGGTAAATCCTGCCAGGACGCAGCCTTGCGCTGCGGGATGATATCCTTTGGAAGCGACTGCGATTCGTAAATCGACTTGAGCGTTTCTGTCACCAAACGCGACGATGCATCCTTTCTGGCTACGAGCAAGGCTGTTGTTGCCAAGGTTTCGATTCCTTGTGGGCCTAGCGAGACGTAGTGTTTGTCGGAGATCTCGAACGGCAAAAAGCTGTGTTCCTCTCGAGCAACATCGTTTGCACGAGGCACCTCCAGAAGCTTGAACCCTTCGTTACTGATGATCTCCGAGATTCCCAATAAGCCTGGCCGTACGACCACAATCATGGCGTCTGTTTTTTCTCGGGCTTCTTTGGAGAACCAATCACCATCGATTATATCTAAATCATCCTGTGTTATG
>Ga0315899_10010111_pt1 | contig 10099 bp, 15 predicted proteins | sample LakEriMetagenome_2_FD_203518 | JGI IMG/M metagenome (GOLD analysis project Ga0315899, IMG submission 203518) | Freshwater fungal communities from buoy surface, Lake Erie, Ohio, United States - Buoy 4 MA112 | ecosystem: Environmental > Aquatic > Freshwater > Lake | place: USA: Lake Erie, Ohio...
TTTAGTAGGGCAGACTTTCAAGAGGGTTTTTCCGAAATTCGGGCATTATGACGGGAAGTAATTGCGTCCTGCAAGGACCGCAATGCCTTTGACGTGCGCTACAATGACGGTACAGTCGATGCTGACTTGTCTGCTGCTGCTGGCCCACTCTACCAGCCTTCATTAATGTAATAATTAACATGTTACTATGTTGACGCACAGGCATTTGCTGGGTCCTCGGCGCCAATGTGCGATCTCTCGTGCTCACTTAGGCGCCTGGTCCAAGGCACACCCAGGAACCTGCCTGCGTGCTGGCACACGAAGCAACCTCGCCCTGCCTGCTCGCAAGGGGGGCGAGGCAGAGCATGCCAGCTGCACACCAACCAGCACGAGGCCTTGATGATCAAGGACTTGATGCTCATGACAAATGATCAAGGGCTTGATGCTCATCAAGCGCTTCACAGCATGAAGGCCAGATCGTTGTTGCGGGCGCCGGAGCCAATGTAGATGGCGCCAAAGGTGCTGTTGGCCACCATGTTGAAGTGCACGTATCCCGGGTACAGAAGCGAGCGCAACACTACAATCTTGTTCCCTGCGTCGTGCTTCAATGACCACGACCCCTGTGTACCGTGCATACATGTGCCGCATGTGGCGCAGTTAGCGTCAGTCGCCCCATGTCGCGTGCATGCCCGCGTGCACTTTTGAGGCCCACTAGTGCGTGCAAGCGTGCAACGTGCAAGCACCAGTGGCAACAGAGTGCGTGCAAACACTAGTGTTTGCTAGTGTACCAACACCACTAGTGTTTGCTAATGTACCAACACTAGCAAACACCAGGGAGAGCCCACGAGGGTCTCCAAGAGGGTGCTGCTGGCACGTCTCTGTGCAGGCGCAAGGCGAGGGAGGGAGGGCGCCATCCCCTTGTGGGAGGGGCAGAGAAGGGCGGCGAGGGAAACCGTGGGCTTGTCCATGGGGAGAGGGTCGAGGAACTGCGTGCTCTTTGACAGGACTGCTCGCTCAGTGATGGGGGCATTCTGCCAGAAATTCTGGAAGGTCAGTGCCCTATCCCAATTCTACATACTAATTAGGCCAGGACACTGACTTTTCAGAATTTCTGCCTGGAGTTGCAGGGGCTTGCGCAAATGGAGGTAGCTCTCAAGCTTCAGCCCGGCAGACAGGTCGAGGCCGCGATAGTACGGGTTCACGACCACGCGCGATGAAGAGTTTAAGATGAAGGAGCCCACCGGAATGACGCTTGCCGCTGCGTCTATGTCGTCGACCATGCACGCCAGCCGCACGTCCTCCACCATTTCTTTGGCCTCTGGTGTTGGCTTCTTCTCTTCGTCACCCTCTGCGGGGGGTCCGGTCATTGTTGTGAATTCATACTTGTAGCTAATGTCCCCAGTGAGCGGTGTGAACACCTGCCCCTTTGCTTGAATTGATTTCTTCCAGCTCGCGTCCAGCGCCGTCATTTCGGGGGTAACCGTTGGGAGGATCGTCCAGCTCACGCCGTCGGGCCCCAGTCGGAACGTCTTTTTGGGCACCGCTTGCAGGGTTTCAAAAAACCGGGCGACTGTCATTTCGCTGCCGGCATTCTCCGCTTCCTTTTTCTTGTCACCAGCTGAGTCTCCGAGCCCCTGCGCGATCAGGTAGTCCCGCTGCACCCCCTGCATCTTCCCCCAAAAATATACCCTGCTCAGGTAGCGACAGAGAAGACATGGAGGGCGCGGGGGCTGCGTCAGAGAACGGGCGAGGAGCGAAGACAGCGTGTTTGTTTCTGCGCTGCGAGCGCATGGGTCTCGAGTTCGCGCTCGCCGCGCCGCAAGCATCCCCTTCTCTTTTCCGCTTCCCCCAGCGTGCGCGGCCGTGCCCCCACGCACGAAAGCCACAAACGCACTCCTGTCTCTCCGGCCTCTTACTTGGAGAAGCCGTGCTCATTCTTCAAGATGGCGAGCGACGATGGCAACAATGCGCGCTCTTCGGGCGTGAGACAGTGGCCCGACGAGGCGGCCAGCAGCTCCGCCGACATGCTGATGGTGTCCGCATCCATTGTTGCTCTCACCGACACCCGTCACTGCCGTTGGCGGTTGACGACGTTGACTCTTATCGTTTCTGGCGAATCTGAAATCAAATCCTTTGCGAGGCAATTTCAAAACAAATTTGAAATTTTGGTTTTTTTCTAAATTCGGGTGCCATTTGGGGCACTAACTTATCGACCGGAGTTCCCAAAGTGTTTCCGGACTCTTGTCGTAAAGATTGAAAAAACGAATTCCAATTCCACAGGAGATTTTTCGAAAAGGATCAATTTCAACAGAGTTGACCCATTTATTGGATCAACTCTTGTCGTAAAGATTAAAAAAAACAGGAATCCACTCTTTTTTTTTCTGCAAGAAACGGGAGCACACAGAGTCTCCCGTTACGGGCGGCGAGAAGGGCGGCTCTGCCCGCGCGGGGACTGTCCCAGGGCCGCGCGTGGACCGTCCGCTGTGTTAGCGCAAAGTCTTCTGCGACCATGCAAAGGTCCTTGCAGAGGCGCGCGGTGCCTGGGAGAGTCGGCAGCGATGAAGACCTCATGTCATGGATCGAAGCGCCGAGTACCCCACTACCCACGGACCGGTTCACGCGGCGGCCGAGTCTCGAGCCGGAGAACGGTAGCCGCAGTCGTGTGTGCGTTTGTTTGGCTCCCCCTCCTCCCTTGACGCTGCTGCTGCGCGGTGCTGCAACGCAGGGGAGCTCCTCATCAAGATGCGGCCGTCCACCGGCACAACAGCCGAGGCATCCGCGCCGCAGGAAGGGTCCCAGCAGAGCAGTCGAGGGGTGTCACTCGTGCTCAGCGCAAAGAGAAGGTGAGCCTGGTCACCGCCTCGTCTGGTTGATGGCTGCTTCCCTATCGCTTGTTCCTACTTGTCCCTGCTGCTACTGACTGTCTGGATGACCTCAGAACTCCGGTCAGACCCTTACAGAGCGGCGTCGAGTCGATCGATTTCGGCGATCTTCTCGTGCGACCTCCATCACGGGAAGTCCATGCCACACAGGTTTGTGCCAGTGTTGAACACTCGCCCACGAGCACACATACGCGTGTCGTATACATGGTCCTTCACACAAAAATACGCATGCATGTGCACGGACAAGCGCACGCATGCGTACGCGCGTGCACGTTGCGTTTGCACGCATGTGGCATGTACAAAGGTTTAGGCCCAGGGCCCCAACGTTGGGACGCTCGCCAAGCTGACGCTGAAAATAAGTATGATAAAGTGGACGTGCACACTCCCACACTCTCACACGATCAGACGACTCAATGTGTGTGTGTGCATGGGTGGGAGCCGCTTGTATGCAGGAGCCAGCATCGCGAGCAGCAAGACCCGGGTCCGCGTTGCGGTTTCCTGGCTCAATACTTTCCACATACCATCGAGACACCAGGCCAGCGAGCGGAGAAAATAGACCGGGAACTGGAGGCTCGGGGGGTGAGAGCGTCACGCAGAGAAGCCTGGACACTGCGCGAGAGTATGTGAGGCCTTCATCGGCTGCACGAAGCGGACGGACTCTGGTGAGACCTTCATCTAGGCCATCGTCTGCTCGTTTACGACCAGGGAGCACGGAAGCAAATTCACATAGTGGCGCAGGCCCTGCCACGCAACTCGACGTTGACCCCCTACGGGGCTTAGGGCCTGGAGGGCCCGCTTACAGCAGATCCAACCCATGGGCAAGTGGCAGAGGGGGCGCGGTGGAAATACTGGTGAACGAGGACGGAGAGTCTTCTCCCGAGCAGAAATCAAGTGGTTCTCATGACAACACCATGGAGTCACCAGATGACTTTTATTGCACGCGAAAATCAGTTGGTGGTATCAGTGATCATGATGGAAACTTTTCACGGTGAGCGCCCCTTTTTTGGATGCTGGATGCTTAAGTATGCAGCGATAGGCCCTGTCGTGCGTTGAGTGTCATCAGCATCCATTGACATGCTACAGCGATTGACACCTGTGACTGTTATGGCGCAGAGCTGCGTCACGGCAAGCACGATTACGCTGCGATAACGAAGATCTGTCGGCAGTTCTGCAAGAAGGCAGGTGTGTGCTAATTGCAGAAACCCACCGCACATATTACAGAGAACTCGTGTGTCGAAGGGCGAGATCTGAGGAAAGTTTTGGTTCTTCAGGAAGTTCGTGCGGCCGCTTTCTGGTTCACACTCGAAGCGGAGTCCGTCAAGCGAACACTACGATACCTCACCCATTGCCCCACTTTCAGCGCCCATTGCCATGTTTCGCCCAACACCTCCCATGACAGCAAAACGGGAAATGAGTGGAGGGATGGTGGCTGGTATACGACTACCGCCGGTTATCAGTGCCTCACCCTCTCCTCTGCAAGCTTCCCCAGAAGATATAGGAAAAGCATTAACACCGCCATCGTCCCTCAACACCGCACCAGAACTTGAAAGGTGTGCATTCCTACCTCTTGGTGTCAGAACAGTCATGGACTGCGTAATTGCATGGACATATCGATGCGTAACGTGTGAGTACAAGTGGGCTGCGTGTGCTGAGAATCGCGTTGCTATTTGACAGAGGACACAGCTTCGTAAAATCCAGCCAGAAGAAAATGAAACAGAAGCAGCTCCAGAAAAGCTCGAAGAAATCCAATGTCGTAGACGATGCCGCCGCGTGCCCACCCAAGACCAATGTCCTGCGCCCGCATTCCCCCAATGCTCTTCGTCCCCTGCGGGCACAGGGCGGAGAGAGCGAAAGGTGAGCGTGCAAGCGAGGGGCAGAAAACTGCAGGCAGGGCGAAAAGCCACAAGTGGACATGAGATGAGCTCTAGGAAGAGTGTGAGTTGTATTTTTGTTCGCAAATTTGATATCCCTTTTGTTGGAACGACAGAGAGCCGGCGCCATCGCCATTAAATTCCCCTGTGGGGTCTTCGGGAAGGGCGTTACCCACTCGTACGCAACCGACGGGCGGGATGCGGAAGATATTAAGTTCCACCGGGCTGAGTTCACCTGATAATATTCATCAACGAAATCTTGGACATACTGAACGAGGTCGTCGTCTTGTTCTCCCGCCCCTCAAATGCTGTTTTAGTTTTTAGTTTTGCTTTGTCGGCAGGAAAAAAAATATTGCGCAAACCTGTGCAAGTCTAAGAAAGTGTTCTTTCTAGCTCATGTCTGCCTTCTGACCAGGACCACAAAGGCTGGGATCGCCGTTGCATGGCTCAGGTTCGCCGCTGCCGCGAGAGCGCAGTCATAGAGCACAGTCGCCGATCTCTGGCGGCTTGGGACCTCGCCAAAGATCAATGAATGTCTCGCCGATGGGCGTCATGGCCTCGCCGAGTGTTCGCTTCACGCCCTTTGGGCATGGTACTAACACATACTAACACATGCTACCGCATACTACCGCATACTACACATACTAGGTGTCTTTATTTAATACACTCTCAGATTTTTTTTCTATTTGTTTTTGTAGATATTGTTCGCGATTCAAAAATGGTAAAGCCTTCTGACTTTTATTCCACCTGCATTCATAAAAAAAAAATCTACATTTTTTATTGGTTGACACTGTTTTGTTTTTGGACGGAACCCGAAATACTGATCCCGTTGGTATGCTTTAGTGTGTGTTGGCACGTGCGCTAGTGTGTGTTAGCATGTACATTGCTTCTTGAGCGTTACTGAAATCGTGTTGTTAGCACGAGTTGACACGTGTTGGTATGTGTTGGTATGTGTTAGCCTGTGTTAGTACATGGTACTAACACATACCAACATATATGTGTGTTAGCCTGTGTTAGTACATGATACTAACACATACCAACATACCAACACATACCTACCTTGGCCAAGGTAGATGCATATGCAGTGTGTGGTATAAGGAGAAGTTGAGGGAAAACGAGATGCGAGAGGAAGTTTGCGATATCAGCGAGATCTTAGTGTCAATGAGTGTGAATGAGCGTGAATTCGAATGGCCATTGCCTTACACGCGTCTGCATGTGCGTTGGTGGTCGTTGCCATTGGATGTTACTAGAGCGACGAGAAGGCGTGTACCGCTACTGATTCTTCGTGTTGTGCAGGAGCCTTCGACCCTTCGCGACCTTGCTTGTATGTGTGCCAGAGGGATAGACGCGGCTCAGTGCTCAGTAAAGTTACACATCTCCGAGGCATTTACCGCAGCATTATGCAAGCAATCAAGCAAGCTGTAGATGGTGATACGATCCAAGTGCTTTCTGGCACATACGAGGAAAACCTTGTGATAGAGACAAACGTTTACATCAAACCTGTGCCTGGCGAGGAAGTGACTATTCGCGGCGACAACTTGGCTACCATCAATTCGTCTGCAATGACCGCAAAATTTGAGAATATTTCAATTGAACACACAGGCGGGGATTCTTCGTTGAAGGGTAAGCAGGGCGTTCGATGTATAGAGGTTCATGAAGGAGACCTTGAACTTAATAACTGCCTGGTTACGTGCCAAGTTGGATCTGGTGTGCTGCTGTTGGACCAGGCCTACTTGAGAGTGAAAAAATCTCGGATCAATGACAATGGCCGTTGTGGAATCATCTCTTTCGACGAATCCCGTCTCGACTGTGATGACAGTCAATTCAAGGTGAGCACAATTTCGTTCGAAAGCATGTCTTTGCGGATAGCCTGGGTAGATGGGGAAGGGCAGAGTGCGCGGTGCGGACGCTGCGGAAGGTCGGACTTTGTGTGCTTGTGATGAGGAGTTGGTGTGTCTGATAGGAATTGGTGTGTCTGATCTACTCCTCGTTATGTTTGCATTCTCTTCCTCAACAGGACAACAACCTGAATGGAGTTGACCTGCAGACAGGCTCCAATGCCAATTTGACACGGTGCACAATCATTAGAAATGGGCAGACCGGCTTGCTAGTGTCGGACCACGACACCTTTGTTACAGCCGTGGACTGCAGCCTATCAGAAAACGACAGGCGCGGAGTCACGGCGCAGCACCAGGGCACTTTTCACCTGCGCGGATGCACCATCAGCAACAATCGCGACTTAGGAGTCTTATTGCTGGGTGACAGCTCGCCGTGCATGTGTCTCTTTGTCAACTGCAACATCACCGGGAATAGCGAGGGTGCAATCCAAATCCATGGTACAGTGCCTGATACCTCGAGCTGCCACATCGACGGAGAAGTAAAACTGCTCCACACGCCCCCTCCACGTCCCTCGCCCATCGAACCGGCCCGCCAATTTTCAGGTCTCCATTTGCATGTCTGTTCTCGAGAACATACTTAGCGCATGACGACAGAGACGCCCGGCTTCCCAGCACCCGGAGACAGATTATCTCGAGATTACGCTCGAACTTGTCAAGAATTTCTCGCTCGCGAATGGTGCACGGGGTGATTGACGTTGCACGTGATGTGTGTATGGACCGCTTATGGCAGGTGCAACCACTATTCAATGCGCATGGCGATGCAATAGGGCACGGCATGGCATCCGCCTACAGGTCCAAGTTTATCTCACTCGCATCGCCGAAGAAGCTGCCGCCGCTGAAGCGCAGCGCATGGAACTCGAACGTCAGAATAGTCCTTGTCGCAGTAGGTGATGTTTCCAGAGCACTCTTGCAATTCACCCACACTCTTGAAATGCTGCCTTCTGCCTCGCTTCTGGCGTCTCAACGCCCATCGCGCTTAGCAATTTTCCGCCCTTGAGCTGCAGCTACTTTTGCTCTCTGTTTGATGCAGTGGTCGCAGGATGCACACTTGATTACTCTTCTCTTGTCTTTGATGACGCACCTCTTGTCATGCACACTGCAGTCCCGAGCGCGACTCCTCGCCGGATAACATTGCAGAGGGACGTCCAGAGCGTTTTGAGGGCATGCAAGCCTTGGAGGCCGACGTCTTGGATACATTCAGTAGGTTTGACAAACTGGGTCATGCTATGAATGCTTTGCTTGCCCAGGCAGGCCAATAAAGTGTCAACACTTTATTTTGCAGAAGTAAAAGGCCTGATGCGGTTTTGAAATCCCGCAACCCTGTCCAGTTGAGTGAGCGAGAAAGACAAGGAGATCTCAAGAGAGAGGGACAAGGCGAGACAGAGAGAGGCATACAAAGAGAGAGAGAGAGAGAGAGAGAGAGAGAGAGAGAGAGAGAGAGAGAGAATTTTATTGAGAATCAATAGATGATTGAAGGTCGGTAAGTACAACGCCTCTTCCGGGTGACATCGCCTCTGGGCGCTCGTAGTGAGAGCGAGAGCGAGAGCGAGAGCGAGGAGCGAGCGAGCGAGAGAAAGAGCGAGCGAGCGAGAGAGCGCGCGAGTTTATTAGGAACTACAGGATAAAAGGAGGGTGCCGGATGAGGAATACTTATTAGTCCTCCTATTGCACCATGGTACAGGCCTCAAGACAACAGAGACAAGGTAACGCTAAAGAGCAAAGGCTGTGCGGATGGACGCATTGACGGATTCCCACTTTTGGACGGATTGCCACTTTTGGTGCCGGCTTGACCGCCTGGTTCAGCGCCGACACGCATCCAGGAATCCTTTGGCAGCTCTTCCCAAGAGCGCCTTGTCCACACCGACCGTGAACAATCGCACGCCCTTATCTTCCCACCTCTTTAGCGTTTCCCCTGTGCTCTCCGCCGTCAGATCCAGCACCGGCAACATCGGACGCACACCGTACTGCCTCGCCACCTCCACGCCTTTCATCAGACATGCCTCCACCTCGGAAGTACGGACGCCATCGAAACCCATGGCTACAGAAAGATCAAAGGGCCCAAACGCCACCACTTTGATCCCCTCTACCTGCATAATCTCTGGGAGCTGCTCGAAGGCGGCGGGCGTCTCGAGCAGCGGAATGATGACCGTCTCCTCGTTGCTTTTCCTGTGATAGTCTGAGGGCGGTATAAGCCCGTGGCGACCCGCGCGCACAAACGGGTTGGCTCCTCGAATGCCGTCCCGCGCCGCCGACGCTGCACCATCCGCTTGCGAGACAGGCTTGGGGAAGGCGCCAGCTGCCATGACCGCCTCCACGTCCTCCTTCGAGAGCGCGCCCGGCACTATCACGGCTGAAGCTCCAAGGTCCAGGACCCGCATTATTTCCTTTAGATCTGGCTTACCCGGGCCTTGCCCGGGGACTCTGACCACTGGCGGCGCCATGGCTGCCTGCGCCGCGCGGATGTTGTGTGCAACCGTTTCGAGTCCCATTGAGGAGTGCTCCATGTCGAGGCAGATGAAGTCCATGCCAGCGTCGGCCAGCACCTCTGTCACTTCCGGTGACCCGATGCAGTTCCAGGACCCTATCAAGGTCCTCTGCGCTGCCTCGGCGCGCAGAATGCGCTCCAGGAAGCTCTCGCATCGCCCTCCGCTGCCTGCGCTGGCTTCCCATCGAGTGCCGGAGAGGGCCCTCTTTCTTGTCAGCCAGGGCAGGTGAGGGTTGATGGTGAGGGATCGAACGTTTGCTGGCACCATCGAGGGCACTACCCGCATCGCCACCGCATTCCGTGCACACCACGCCGTCGCGAGCACGCATAGGTGGAAGCGCCCGGATGCTCTCGCGCGTAGCATAGCAACCGAAGGTTGCTATGCCATAGGCACGGTTGAACACACCAACTGCCCCTTCCCCTCTCCGCCGGTCTGGTTCGTTCGCGCCGTGCGCAGCGGGCTGTGGACAGTTCGTGCTGAAGCACGAACCAGACCTGCACGCCTGGGGCGGGAGGGGAGGGGGAAGTTGGTGTGTTAGTGCGCGAGTGAGCGCGAGTAGCGCATGTATGTGTTTGCGAGTGTCTCTGTGTGTTCACGTGTGTCTGTTTATGCGTTTGCGTACCTGCGCGCGCGTGTGCGTAGTGATTGGGCAGGTAAATGCGAGACATGGAGCAAGCTCTGGCGCTGGCCGAGGCAAAACATGGAGGGGCGCTTGTCGCTGGCGCTAGCACGTGAGTGGAGTCTGTGCGTATGCGCAGTGTGCTGCGCAACAAGCCGACCCAAGCCCTGGGGCGTGCACAGAACGGGATTTCTATCATGTGCGCACGCTCGCTCGCGTATGTGCGATCCTTACTCTTTCTCTGGCGTGCCTACGCAATTGCGGCAGTGTGGTAGTGACAGAGAGGGAAGCTCCGTATGTCACTCTCGAAACGTCCATGGGCAAGGTGGTGGTGGAGCTCTACTGGAAGCACGCGCCCAAAACC
>Ga0315899_10010112_pt1 | contig 10099 bp, 6 predicted proteins | sample LakEriMetagenome_2_FD_203518 | JGI IMG/M metagenome (GOLD analysis project Ga0315899, IMG submission 203518) | Freshwater fungal communities from buoy surface, Lake Erie, Ohio, United States - Buoy 4 MA112 | ecosystem: Environmental > Aquatic > Freshwater > Lake | place: USA: Lake Erie, Ohio...
CCGTTGGAAGCATGCTCGAGCGCGTCTTCCTGATGCAAGGAGCCGCGGCGTGAGCGGTGCGATGGTGGATCGGAACGAGGGCGCTGGATGGAAGGCGGCCGTTGGAGCGGGGGCAGTGCATCTTTCACTCGCACTACTTGCGATCCTCTTGGGTATTGAAGGGACCAGCGAGTGGTACGACCAAAAGGATTACCACCTTCCGGTCATTCGAGCCTTCAGCGAGGCTCTTCCGACTCCTAATCTTTCGGACTATCAGTCTGCAACGACACCGGGCTACCACCTGATCATGGCGATCGCGGCGCGGATCGTCGGCGACGGGCTTGCACTCTCACTGCTGAATGCAGCGTTTGGCGTCGCGCTTGTCGCGCTCGTTGCTGCGCTCCTCGCGCGTATGGCAGGCGTCGCCGCGGGAGTCGCCGGAGGCCTCCTCCTCGGCGCATCGCCGTACGTGCTCAGTTCGTCCGTCTGGCTGACGACCGACAATCTCGCGTCGCTTGCGTTGCTTGCCGCGTTTCTGGCTGCGATGCCGATCGCTGCAGGCACAACGCGATATCCCGTCCGCTCGGGAGCGCTTGTTGCCGCATGTGCGGCGGCCGCAGCGATCGTGCGACAGATCTTGGCGTATGCCGCGGCGTTTGTCGGTGCAGCGATCGTGGCCCGCGCCATCAGCGAACGCCGCATGCCGAAAGCAACGGAACTCATCGCCGCTTCTCTTGCGCTTCTGCCCGCGGTGGCTGTGGTCGTGACGTTCGTGTGGCTCTGGGGCGGACTGGTTCCCCCGAGTTTTCGTCAGTACCACGGCGGTGGTGCGAACCCCGTAACCCCTGTGTATGTGCTGGCGGTCATCGCGGTCTGGGCGCTGCCGACTTTTGTCGGAATTCCTGGCTACTTCCGCGAGTTCTTTTCGGCACGCATGCTCGTACTTGCGGTCCTCGCCGCACTGGTTTGCTGCGCTGTTCCATCGAATTATGTCGTGCACGTTCGATTTGGCGGAGTCCTCTGGTCGGTCGCCGAGAAACTCCCCGCGCCGTGGGAGCGCTCTGTCCTGCTTGTTCCGCTCGCGGCCATCGGCGCGGCTGCGATCGGTGCGTATCTACGCGTGTTGGCGCGCAGCGCGACCGCGGAGTCGCGAGCGATGGGCGTCTTCGCGCTTCTTGCGCTTCTCGGCATGACCGTCGCGCAGACCGCGAACAGTCAGTGCTTCGAACGCTATGTGCAGCCGCCGACGGTGTTCTTTGCACTCACCGCGGCAGCTGCCGTTGCGGGTCGCCAACTGCGCATATGGCCAATCGCTGCCATGACGGCGGTTGCGACTGGTCTGTCGCTCTTCAACGTCTATCGCATCGGCGCGAACTGAAACGTTCGGTTTATGTGCGAGGTGAGCGAAGCGCCATTTCGTTCAACAGCATCTCTATGGAAACGGCCCAGAACGCGCGTGCGCTCTGGGCCGTTGATGTCTTCCTTGCGTTCCGTTGCGCGAACCGCGACAGAGTCGTCAGCGGGGGGTCGTCAGCGGGGGGTCGTCAGCTGCTGACCTTGCCGTAGGTCCGGGCGCGAGGCTGCACCAGCGGGAGGTCGTACGACTCGAACGAAATCGTCGGTCGTGTGCTTTCAGGGTCGAACTTCGCGACGGTGGTCTTCATGAAGTTCGCGTCGTCGCGCTGCGGGTAATCGGTGCGGAAGTGGCTTCCGCGCGATTCCTTGCGCTCGAGACCGCCTTCGATCAATGCTTCCGCGAGAATGAGCATGTCGTGCGTTGCGCGCGCGAACGAAAGATTCTGGTTGGTCCAGAGCCCCGTATCCGAGAGCGACATGCGCTTGAACCGATCGCGGAGTTCGGCGAGTTTGACGCGCGCCTGCATCAGACGAGCCGCGTCCTTGACGACGGTGCTCGCTGCAGTCATTTCATCGCCCATCTCCTTTGCGATGACGTAGGGATTCTCCGTGCCCTTCGAGTCGACGAGTCGCTGCTGCTTGTCGCCTTCGAGTTTCTCTGCGTTCGAGAAGAGCGAGGCGTCCGCTTCCGCAGCGCCCGACTTGCGGTCGCGCGCGTAGTTGGCCACGCCAGCGCCGCAGAAAAGTCCATCGAAAATGCACGAGAGCAGAGCGTTCGCGCCGAGGCGGTTCGCGCCGTGATACTGGTAGTTCGCCTCGCCGAAGGCGTAAAGGCCCTCGATGTTGGTGACCATCGAGTTTGGTGCACCGTACACCAAGCCCTTGCCATCCGGCTTGGCTGAGTACGTGGTCCACAAACCGCCCATCGAGTAGTGGACGCCAGGGAAGATCTTCATCGGGACTTCAGCTGGATCCTCGCCGACGAACTTTCGGTAGATCTCGATGATGCCGCCGAGTTTCCGCTCCATGTACTCACGTCCGAGGTGGGTGAGGTCGAGGAACACCATGTTGCCGCCGCCGACGCCGAGGCCATCCTTCACGCAGATCTCGAAGATCTCGCGCGTGGCAATATCGCGTGGCACGATGTTGCCGTACTTCGGATAGCGCTCCTCGAGGAAGTAGTAGCGCTCCGCTTCGGGAATCTGCCGCGGATCGCGGTTGTCGCCCTTTTTGCGAGGGACCCAAACGCGGCCGCCCTCACCGCGCGCTGACTCGCTCATGAGACGCAGCTTGTCGGCGCCCGGGATCGAGGTCGGGTGTACTTGGATGAACTCACCGTTCGCGTACCACGCGCCCAACTGATAGCAGCGGCTCGCAGCGCCACCCGTGCACATGACCGAGTTCGTGCTCTTGCCGAAAACGAGGCCATTGCCGCCGGTCGCCATCACAACGGCGTCAGCGCGGAAGGCGCGAATCGTCATGGAGCGGAGATCTTGCGCAACGATTCCTTGGCAGACGCCGTTCGCATCAAGGATCGGGCGCAGGAACTCCCAGTGTTCGTACTTGGTGACCTTGCCTTCGCTCTCAAAGCGACGGACCTGCTCATCGAAGGCGTAGATCAGTTGCTGACCGGTCGTGGCGCCCGCGAAGTGCGTTCGCTTGTAGAGCGAGCCGCCGAAGAGTCGCAGGTCACGTTGACCTTCGAGTGTGCGGTTGAACGGCACGCCCATACGGTCGAGGAGATCGATGATCTTCGGCGCCCAGTGCGCCATTTCGTACACCGGTGGTTGGTGCGCGAGGAAGTCGCCACCGTAGATCGATTCATCAAAGTGCTCGTATTCCGAGTAACCCTGTTGGCGCGCGATCTCGTTGCAGGCGTTGATGCCGCCCTGAGCGCAGACCGAGTGCGAACGCTTCACGGGAACGATGGAGAAGAGATCGACGCTGACGCCGGCCTCTGCAATGCGCATGGCTGCGGAGAGGCCTGCGAGGCCTCCGCCAACAACGATCACGCGACGCTTGGTGTGTACTGCCATGTTGGGAATCCGAATTCTTATCGCGGTTCAATCGAGCGAGGGAGATTCGTTCAGATTGGGAACGACTGGACTCGCCGGATGTTGGAGGAAAGGACTCTGTCGTACGAGAAGAAGAGCGCTGTGGGAAACATCTTGGCGCTCGACGTATGTTTCAAATCACGATCCGCTTTGACCGATGCTCGGATCAAAGATCACGCGCCGCGGGGCGTCCGTTCCGCCGTCTACGTTTGAGTGCGCGTCGGCACTTGCCGCTTGGATTTGTGCTTCGACCTGTTCTGCCTTCTTCACGTCGAGATTGGTGAAGCCTGCGACCGCGGTGAGTCCTGCGCCCCAGAGGGAGATACCGATGACGGCGCACACGTAACCCCAGCGCTCCTGTGCTTGCCGGCTGATGGTGAGGCCCCACGTGATCGCGGCGGTCCAAAGGCCATTCGCGAAGTGGAAGATGAGGGCGGAGACGGACACCGCGTAGAAGAGTGCGTTGAAGTACGGGAAGATGCCGCCCTGCATATGGATCGCAGTCGTGCTTGCGGCGGCGTGCGGGTCAAACGTTGGCATGATGCCGCCGTATGTCCATCCCCAACGCAAACTCGAGATATGCATGAAGATGAAGAGGACGCCGATGTACCCAGAGATGCGCTGCGCGCTGTAGCGCCAGTTGCCTTGGTAGGAGTAGCGCTGGGTGTTCGACTTTCCTGATCGCGCGAAGTACACGCCCAAGATGGCGTGATACGCGATTGGTAGCCACAGCACGAAGATCTCAATGAAGATCAACGCAGGCAGGTTGTGGATGAAGTCGACTTCGTGCTGGAAGGTCGCGATGCCGGCGCCCGATGGGCCCGTCGACGCATAGTCGGCGTACTTCTTCGCGTTGAAGAAGTCACCCCACACAATGGACGAGTTCGTCGTGAGGTGGGGGATCAGGAAGAGCCCGATTGGGAAGACCCCGCTCAGAGAGTGCAAGCGTCGGAGCAGGTGATAGTGTCGCTCGAGAAAACTTTCGTGCGACGCGGCGGTGGTGTGAGCGGCAGAAGTCGAATCGGTCGACAAGGCTTGATCTCCGGATGGTGCCGACTTCAGGCAGACGGCTTTGGCACGGGCGTCCCGGTCGAGAGGGTTCGTCGAAGTCCGAACCAGAGACGCGGTGAATCGAGGAGTATAAGGATTCTTTCGCTGAAAACGGACAGTGCTTTGGCAAACGCAACCGCGCGCGAGTGCACAACGTGTTCATGAATGGAGCGGTGGGGCTTGGTCGGTGCTTTCCCCTCGGACGTTCTATCGGAAGTTCCTGTCCGATCCTTCCCGCGTTGAGTGGACCGAAAGCCGAACTCTGATTTCGCGGCCGACGAGAAAGCGGACCGTGACGGTCGGGATCAGCCGTCGCGCTCGAACATGTTGTTCCAGCCGTGTGATTGGCGTTCGCGGCGCATGAAGTGTTCGAGCAGACGTGGCCTTAGAGCGGAGCCAAGGGCGTCAGAGCGGAGCCAAGGGCATCAGAGCGGAGCCAAGGGCATCAGAGCGGAGCCAAGGGCATCAGAGCGGAGCCAAGGGCGCGAGAGCGTTCCATCGGCGCGAGAGCGTTCCATCGGCGCCATGCATGGATGCAACGAACGCATGCGAACTCTGGACGCGAGGTACGGACGTCAGGCACGGACTGAGGAACGCGTGCAAAACATCGACACGAGGCACGGGCTAAAGGCTTCACGATGGTGCATCGCGCGCAGCCTGCGTTGGTCGAGTTTTAGAGCTTGGCCGGCGGCCGTCAGTCTGGCATGATGAGCCCAGACTTACTCGCTGGTCGCTCACTTGGGATGGATGCGCTCGCCGCACCACCGATGGAGCCAATCACGCCAGGATCGGCCATCGCGCCCGGCATACCGCCACCTTCGCGCTGCATTTGGGCTGCGACAAGTTTGGCAATTTGCACGAAGCGCGCGCGCAGGTGTGCCAAGACTTCGCTGAGTTCCTTCGCTTCTTCGGGATCGAGGTTTCCACGCGTTTTTTCTTCGACAACGCCGAGCAAATCGATCGCGAACTGCGCACCGACGAGATCGATCACGACGCGTCCCGTTTGGGGATCGCCGTAGGCGCCAAGACCCATCATCGCTTGACTGGCAAGTGTCGCCACGAGCGTTTGGAAACTGGCGGGGGGCATTTCGCCCTCGCCGCCTTGCCCGGGCTGCGACGCGCGTGCGGCTTCCTTTTCCGCCAAGCGCTCTTTCTCCGCCTGTGCCTGTGCTTTCCAATCCGAGTCGATGTGCAGTTTCGGGGTCTCGTCGCTCATGTCGCGAGAATAGCGACGTTGGTCCACCTTCGCCTAGGCATGAGATAGGATTCCGAACATGCCCCGTGCCCGATCTCTTGTCGCCCTGCACTTCGTCCTCAGCGTCGCATGCGGTGTTGCGGGATGCGGCCTCGTTGCAAGCGGCCTCGTCGGATGCGGATCGAGTACTCGTCCGGATGCTGAGCCAATCACGCTCAGTGATTTTGCGCGACCACCTTCGAACATCAAAACGGATGTCGTGGAGATCTCGCCTGAAGTCGTCGCAGAACCAGAAGTCGTGACCGATGAGATGGAAATGTCGTCGGGTGATCGTGACTTCGTGGAAACTCGGCGTGAGGTGATTTCGCAAAATGCCGACGGCAAAAGTGTGATTGATGCCACGAAGTCGACCTTCGAGCGAAAGCTTGAGCCGGGTCAATCTTGGCCTGTTGAGGGACTTGTTGGACAAGTCAACGGTCGTCCCGTCTTTGCGAACGCCTTCCTCGAGCCGATCGCGGATCGTCTCCTCTCGGCGGCTGCACTTCGAGATCGCGTTGAAGGCCGGCGTGTGTTCGTTGAACTCGTCCGACTCTCGTTTAAGGACCTTGTCGACAACGAACTGATTGTCGCGGACGCCGAATCGAAACTCTCTCCCGAGCAACAGCAAGGGCTTTTCGCGTGGCTTCGGAGTTTCCAAGAGGAGACGATCGCGGAGCGCGGTGGTAGTCGTGCCGCTGCCGAAGCGAGCCTTGAAGCAGAAGAGTCGCAGACACTTGAGCAGTTCGTGCAACAGAAGCGCGACATCGCGCTGGTGCGTCGATTGATGAACGAGCGTATCGAGCCGCGGACTATTGTCTCGTGGCGCGACATCGTTCAGGAATACGAGCGGCGGCGAGCGGAGTTCAACCCACCTCCGGTGATGAAGCTTGGACGCATTCGTCTCAATCCACGGACCGACGCGGAAGCGATCGCCAAAGTCAAGGCACTTGCAGCGGAGGGGAAGTCGTTCAGCGCGATTGCGACGGAACTGAAAGTCGCAGACGGGGGCTTGTGGCAAACGTTCGATTACCCAACGGACGGCATCGCTGGGATGCCCTTCACGGATGCGATGAAAGAGCGTTTGACGGGGCTTGGTGTGGACGTGATCAGTGCGCCGCTTGAGCAGCGCGAACTCGTGGTGTGGCTCGGCATTCTCGCCTTGGATCGTCCGCCAAGTCGGTCTCTCTTCGACCGCGATGTGCAGTTGCAGTTGCGATCGGAACTCGAGGGACGTCGTCGCGCGATTGAACGGCAGCGATATCTCGACTCGCTTCGAAGTCGTTGGGTGACGGATGAGATTGGCGAGATGGAACGTCGTCTCGTCGAGATCGCCCTTGAGCGATACTGGCGCTGAGGCGTGTCGTTCGGGTGCAGAAATCTGAAGAGCGACGGCTTGGTCTGCTGAGGCGGAATCAAGCGACGCGACATCGGACGTGGAAATTGACCTCTTCGCTGGGATATGCGGCACGAAACCGCGCACGCTCCGTGGACGCTGTGTGCTGGCTTCCCGCACGTTGGGTGTGCGATGGACAAGCTGGACACGATCAACGTCGAGCCAGGGAGGTTCGTGACACGTTTCAGCCTTCTTCGGCGGCCGCGTGTGTGCCATTGGGCTCCGCCGTAGGTTTCGTTCGAAGATTCCTACCACGTGACGAACCACGGTCGCCGTTCCACCCTCGCCGCGTACTCCGACGAGATCGACGCGGATCGCCGTTGCATGTGTCGGAAACTTGATGGCCCGTGAGGCGCGGATCTTCGCAGGCCGCCTGGATTCCGACGGCCGCTTGGATTCCAACGCCATTGACGCCATGCCGCGTGCTGCGGGCTCGGCGTGCGTGTTCGAGGAGAGATCTTGAAGCAGTCTCCAGAGGACTTCTCGCTTCCGTGCATCGACTCGATCAAGGGCGTCCCACGGCCCGCGCGCGCGTTTCACTTCGACAATCACGATCGTCTGCCGATCAGGCGTCAGCATGATGAGGTCTGCCTCATCGCGCGGATCACGAGAACTCCGCCAGTTCCGCGCGAGCGTTCGATATTGCAGTGCCCGAAGGAAGCGCTCTGCGGAGCGTTCACCATGGTCACGGCCGACCCATTGGATGGGCACCCATGCGGCGAGTGGCTGAAGCCAGAGTCGCAGAAGGCGGAAGCAAAAGAGACAGGCGACCCAGACTCCATCGGCGGCGAGGTGATCTCGCAGGGTGCGCATCGTTCCACGAAACGCAGTGCGCTCGTCGTCAAACGCTCTGTTGTTGCTGACACGATCAACGCTGCCGCGCTGAGTACGCATGCGCACCGAGTTAGCACCATCGGAAAACATTCTGGGCTTCATCTTTCCTCCCTCTTCATGGAATCACCGTTTGTCACTTCGCCGTGCACGCATCTACGCGTTGTTCTGTGTGGATCTCTCGCGCGCTTTCGCGGTGCTTGCGATTGAGTTCGTCACCGACAAACGCGATTGTGGCCGTCGGAAACTCGCGACACTCGAAGTTCGGCAAAATTTCCACACGAAAAAGTGAGCGCGAATTTTTTCGAAGATTTCAGATCGATCGCGCATGCGCCTTTTGACTGAGAGCGTTGATCTCAAAAACGACGACTCCTCACGAGCACTCAAAGTTTGGCCACGACTTGCGCGTGCTTTCTGCATCGTGCTTCGTGTCCCTCCAGTCGCGCTCTGCGCTACGCGCGAACATCACCGTACTCCTCACCACGACCCTCACCACGACCCTCACCACGACCCTCAACAAACTCACTCCGAGAAAGCGCGACCGAGCCAAAAAACACCACAGCCCCAGCGAACTGGGGCTGCAGCGTTTCTATCGTGAGAGTCGAAGCAGGCAGTCGCTTCCAACTCGCTGCTGTGTTTCTCGCTTTACTTCTTCGGCTCGATGCGGAGGTTGCCGCGGGCGACCCACTCATCGCCGAGCTTGATGCCGACGATGGTGCGATCAACCGCAGGAGTGAAGAGTGCGTAGAGCGTGTCGGCGCCCGAACTCGAGAGGCTCGGGAACTGATCGAGCGTCGTGTACTTGTCTTGTCGGTCAAGCGCGATTGTCACGCGACGGTCACCCGTCTTCGTGATGTGCATGTAGCCGATCGGGAAGTAACGGCGGCCGAGGTCATCGATGAGGACCAACTTTGCCGTGGGGCCAGCCTTCTCCGCGACTTTGCTGCGATCGTTCCAGAGGTCGATCGAGCTGGTTCCGCCACGCGAAATGTTCAGACGAACAACACGCGTCGAAGCGGGCGACCAAATGCCCTTGACGATCACGTTCTTGTTGCCGCGGAAACCGCCTTGTTCAAAGTCGCCCGCGCCCTCGAACAGCCAATTGCCATCCTTGACGCCCATGCCTGAGGGAAGCGAGTTGGTGTCCGCGCTCGCAGGCATCAACTGGTCGTTGAGAACAAGGTCGAGGTCGCTAATGACAGGCGCGTCCGACGGAATCTCCGGTGCCTGACCGCTCTCGGCGCCCATCACAAGCGCCGTGGCGTCCGCCTCGGATGCTTCTTGGCCGATCGCAGGGAAAGGAAGACGCAGACCCATCGTTTGGAGGAAGCGCGGAGGTTCGCCCTTCGGGAAAGCATCGGCGGGGAACATCAGCACGATGTCGAGCGTTTGCGTGCCTGCGGGGCCCGTGACGTAGTGCGAGCGATCGTCAAACTTGAAGATGCCTGTTCCGCCGTTCGCAAGCGGTTGAGACCACTCGGTGGGGAACGCGATACCACTGTTTGGGCCGCCGGCCGCGCGCGGCTTTCCGACCAAGCGGAATTGCGATGCGGAGATGGCGAAACCGACGCCTGCGGTCGTCGCACCAGGTTCGAGATGCACCTTGACGACGTATCGCGACTGTCCGCCGGTCGAGGCGAGAATCGCTTGATCAATGCGAACCGAGCCGGGGGCTGCGGAAACGCGACCAATGCGGCCGTCCTTCAAGTAGGTGTCGCGGAAGAGGCCCAGCGCCATCTTGTCGAGGAAGGGTTGCTCTGACGCGAGCGTCGGCGTCGAAAGCGTTGGACGCATGGACGTCGATGAGAGGAATTCGAACGTCCGCGCGGTGATCGTGTGCGCAGGCACCCAAAGAGGTTGCACGTTGACATTCGGTTGGCCCTTCGATTGCGCGGTACGCGCAACGCCGACAACGCCGAGGATTTCGTTCGACGAATGCGTGTGGCCTGCACCGATGATCGTGATTCCAACGGTCAGCACGCCAGCTGCGGCGCCGAGAATGCCGCCAACACCAAGGTTCGCGACGTGTGGGAAGTTGAGATTGTCGGGGGCGAGTTTGTCGGCGATCGTGCGGAGTAGGAACAGGTAGAACGCAAATGGGAAAAGCAGCGCGATGCCCCACGCGTAATGCACCAGCGAGGGGACGCCGAGCAGCATGTGTGCGATCGGCTCCCAACCAGCAAATGCGAGAGCACCAGCGGC
>Ga0315899_10010115_pt1 | contig 10098 bp, 2 predicted proteins | sample LakEriMetagenome_2_FD_203518 | JGI IMG/M metagenome (GOLD analysis project Ga0315899, IMG submission 203518) | Freshwater fungal communities from buoy surface, Lake Erie, Ohio, United States - Buoy 4 MA112 | ecosystem: Environmental > Aquatic > Freshwater > Lake | place: USA: Lake Erie, Ohio...
AGCCCACCATCAGCCGCCGCTACCGGCTCCTCTCGGAGGATTTCGGCCTGGTTCGCGATCGCCGCCAGCTCTGGGGCTGCGGCTACGGCACCTCCGCCGCGATGCGCCTGCTGCGCCTGGGTTGCCGCGCCCATCGCCTCGCCGCCGGTGTCGCCCGGATCGGCAGCGACCTGCTCCATCACCCCCTGCTGGCGGGCTGCCCCTGGCTGCTGCCCACCCCCCAGCGGTTCCGGGCGGCGGCCAACTGGCTGGAGCTGGTACGCCAGGGCGTGCTCGATGGTGCCCTGATCTCAGGCCTGGAGCTGGAGGAGGCGGAAGGATTGAACCACCAGGAGCTGGAGCTGCTGCCGCTGGGGCAGCTGCCCCTGGCCCTGGCGTTCTGCCCCGATGCGCCAGTGCTGGTGGGCGCTCCCCCCGGCCGGCCTGCCCCCGGCGGGCGTGTGGCGGAGGTGCTGGTGCCCGATCGCGGTGTGGCGCCCGGCCTGCGGCGGCGCCTGCGGGAGCTGGGGCTCCCCCTGCGCAGCGGGGGGGCAACAGCCTGCAGACCCCAGACGACTGGATCGGTCGAATCCAGGGCAGCACCCTGGCTCTGGTGGTGGCCGATCGGGAGGCCGACACCTGGGCCTCCCTGCAGCGCTGGCCCTTTGGCCACGGGCCCCAGGCTTCCCGACCCCACAGTCCGGTATGGCTGGCGTTGCCGGCCGACTGGCAGGAGCACCGGGTGCTGCGCCACACCGCCCAGGAGCTGGGCCGGATCGGCGCCGTGCAACAGCTGGAGGGCTGAAATTATGCGCTCCGTGCATAGATCCAAGACTCGCGGCTCCAAGTGCTTCTGGTGTGCTGCCACATCGCTACCGCTAGGTGCAGACTGGCCGCAGCGTCCCCTCACCCCCATGCCAGTCCCGCCGCTGCAGGCGGACCACCACCTTCTTGAGGCTGCCCGCTGATGGACGTTTTCTCCTTCCGCGACCGGGTCGTCGAGGACTACGGGCAGTTCAGCCGGAGCTTCACACAGATCAAGGCGCCTGACCTGCGGGACTTTGTGGATGGCCGTTACGGGGCGGGTGAGTACTGGCCCTCACCCTTGATCCAGCTCAACCCCAGCTTCGTGGGGGGAGGCAGCATCGGGGCTCTGGTGGAGGAGGGGCTGCTGCATCCTGAATGCAGCCGCATCTTCCGCTGGGGCAAAGACCGGGGCGATGGGGTGGAGCTGCTGTTGCACCGCCATCAACGGGAAGCGATCGTCATCGCCCGCGCCGGCGGCAGCCTGGTGGTGATCTCCGGAACCGGCTCCGGCAAGTCGCTGGGTTACATGATCCCGATCATCAATCGGGTGCTGGAAGAGCGCGAGCGGGGAGATCAGAGCAAGCGGATCCGGGCGATCGTCATCTACCCGATGAACGCTCTCTGCAACAGCCAGATCGAGGAGCTGCAGAAATATCTGGGCTGGGGGTATCCCAATGGTCCTCGTGTCACCTTTGCGCGTTACACGGGCCAGGAAAGCGAGGAAGAACGGGAAAAGATCAAGAATGATCCACCCGACATTCTGCTCACGAACTACGTGATGCTGGAGTACATCCTCACCCGGCAGGATCCGCTGGATCAGAAGGTGATCAGCGATGCCCAGGGTCTGGAGTTCCTGGTGCTGGATGAACTGCACACCTACCGGGGCCGCCAGGGGGCTGACGTGGCCCTGTTGGTGCGCCGAGTGCGGCAGCGGCTGAATGCCGATCTGATCTGCATCGGCACCTCCGCCACCATGGCCTCTGAGGGCACCGCCGCCGAGCGCAACGGCACGGTGGCGCAGGTGGCGAGCAAGTTGTTCGGCACCGAAATCCCGGTGCAGAACATCGTCACCGAGACGCTGGAGCGCCTCACGGTGGGCGATCTCCCCTCGGCAGCAGAACTCAGCTCTGCCCTCGATGCCGACTATTCACCCGATGCCACCGCGGCTTGGACAGCAGACGCTCTCCGGCAGCATCCTCTGGCCCGGTGGGTGGAGCTGCGGCTGGGGCTGGAGCGGGAGGATGGCCGCACCGATGGCAAGTGGGTGCGCTGCCGGCCCCGCACACTTCAGGATGCGGCCCTGGAGCTCGCCAAGGCCAGTGGGCGCCTGGCGGCAGATGCCGACCCTGATTCAGAAGCCGGGCAGCGCTTGCGCGAGGCGGTGGTCACCAGCCTGAGGCAGTTTCTGTTGGCGGCTTACCAGGTGGAGGTGGGTCCAAACCGTCGCTTCTTTGCCTTCCGCCTGCACCAGTTCGTGTCGGCCGGCGGAGATGTGCACGCCAGCCTGGAAGCGCCGGAGCGCCGCTACCTGACGCTCAAGGGCCAGAAGTACCAGCCCAATGCCGGCCGTCAGGCCCTGCTGTATCCGGTGGTGTTCTGCCGTAGCTGCGGCCAGGAGTTCCATCCAGTCTGGGCCCAGCTGCACAACCGCCGGCCTGAGCGTTTTCAGCCCCGTGAGTTCTCCGATGAATCGAGCCTGCGGGAAAAGGATGTCGTCAACGGCTACCTGATGCCCGATGCGGACGGTGCCTACGAGGTGGAGGATTTGGAAAAGGCCCGCTTCCCTGACGGCTGGCTGGAGACGGACAAAAGCGGTGAGCTGGTGCTCAAGCGCACCTACCGGGAATTTGCTCCGGTGCCCTGCCGAGTCAAAGCCGATGGAGGTACGAGCAGCGACGGAACCCCGGCATGGTTTCTCAAGGGCAGTTTCCGTTTCTGCCCCAGCTGCGGGGTGGAGCACAACGTGCGCGGCAGTGAGTTCAAGAAGCTCTGTGGCCTCAACTCCGAGGGTCGCAGCTCCGCCACCACCACCTTGAGCCTGGCGGTGCTGCGCCAACTGCTCAGCTTCCCGGAAGACGAGATCCCGGACAATGCCCGCAAGCTGCTGGCGTTCAGTGATAACCGCCAGGACGCCTCGCTGCAGGCGGGGCATTTCAACGACTTCGTGCGGGTGCTGCAGCTGCGGGCAGGCCTGGTGGCAGCGCTGCGGGCCCGGCCGGATCAGGAGCTGAGCCTGGAGATCCTGGCGCTCGACACCGAGAAGGCCCTGCGCCTGCGAGCCGATGACTTCATCGCAACCAAGGGCGTCAAGCCCAATGTGGAGGCCGAGCGTCGCCGGGCCCTGCGCGGAGTGCTCGAGTACCGGCTGCTGGTGGACCTGCGCAAGGGCTGGCGGCTCACCAATCCCAACCTCGAGCAGCTGCGGCTGCTGGAAATCGACTACGCCGAGCTGGTCAACTGCGCTGAGGATCAGGCCGACTGGCAGCAGCGCCATCCGCTGCTTGCCCAGGCCAGCAGTGAGGAGCGCTTCCTGATCCTGCATCGCCTGCTGGAGGAGCTGCGCGAACGGCTAGCGATTGATTGCGACGCTCTGGGGCTGGAGGAGTTCGAGCGCCGCCGCAAGGCCTGCTTCGATCTGGAGGAGGTGTGGGCGATCCGGGCAGATGAACAGCCGGAGCTGGCGCGCACTGTGCTGATGAGCCCTGTGACCGCTGAGCAACGACTTCAGAGGCTGGAGGGTCTGTCACTGAGAGGTGCGTTCGGCCGTTGGCTCAAAGCGAGGGAACGCTGGCTGTCGGTGGAGGAGCTGCACCGCGGCCTGAAGTGGAAGGACGACCTCTATCAGGAGATCACCGGCCACCTGCTTGCGATGCTCACCGCCTGGGGCCTGGTCAAGCCCAAAGAGGTGAGGGTCGGCAAGCGAAAGAGCGAGGTGCTGCAGGGCTGGCGATTGAACAGCTCAGCACTGCGCTGGACGCTGGTGGATGCTCCGGCTGTTGCTTCGCAAACGGCTGCTTCTGCGCAATCGGCTGCCCCGCAGGACAGCTACGCCGAACGCCTGCTATGTCAGCAGGAGAGCAGCGGCCGGCGCGGACCGGTGAACAGCTACTTCCGGAGCCTCTACGAGGATCTGGCCTCACTGATCGCCGATCCGGAGCAGGCGGAAGGGAGGCCGTTCGTGCAGACCCTGGAAGCGCGGGAGCACACCGCCCAGGTGGATGCCGGCGTGCGCGAGCAACGCGAGAAGCAGTTCCGCGACGCCCGGCTGCGGCTCCTGTACTGCTCGCCAACGATGGAGCTGGGCGTGGACATCTCCGCTCTCAACACCGTCTACATGCGCAATGTGCCGCCGACGCCGGCGAACTACGCCCAGCGCAGCGGCCGGGCGGGGCGCAGCGGTCAACCGGCGCTGGTGCTCAGCTACTGCGGCGCCACTTCACCGCACGACCAATACTTCTTCTCCGACCCCACCCGCATGGTGGCCGGTGCGGTGATCGCACCGACGCTGGAGCTGGCCAACGAGGAACTGCTCAAGGCCCATTTCCGGGCGCTCTGGCTGGCTGCCACCCGCCAGCGACTGCCGGGCAAGGTGAAGGAACTCGTGGATCTTGCTGCCGAAGGCAGGCCGCTGGTGGCAGACCTGCGCGAGACGCTAGCCAGCGATGACGCCTGCCGCAGCGCCCAGGCCGATGGCCAGGCGATCGTCGATGACCTGGTGGAGAACCACTGGTTGGGCAGCACGCCGCCGCCCTGGCTCACCGGCAGCTGGTTGGATGCCCTGATCCGTGGCGCGGCGCTCGATTTCGATGCGGCGCTGCGCCGCTGGCGGGATCTGCTGGAGGCGGTTGACAGCCAGTTCGCCCAGGCCCAGAAGGATCTGGCCAACCATGCCCTCTCAGAGCGGGAACGGCAGGCGGCGGATCAGCGGCAACGGGCGGCGCGGCTGCAGCAACAGCTGTTGCTGGCCGACAAACCCGGCAGCAGTAACAACAACGACTTCAGCACCTATCGCTACCTGGCCAGCCAGGGCTTCATGCCGGGCTACAACTTCCCCCGGTTGCCGTTGATGGCGTACATCCCCGGTAGCCGTGAGCAGGTGGGAGGCGGCACGTTCATTACCCGGCCGCGCTTCGTGGGCATCAGCGAGTTCGGGCCCCATTCGCTGATCTATCACGAGGGCAACACCTACAAGGTGCGTGGCGCCATCCTCGGCCTGCAGGACAACGCGGTGGCCGCGGGCACCGTGACCCTGGCCACCCAGGACGCCCTGCTCTGCGGCGTCTGTGGTCATGCCCACCTGGGTTCGGCCCTTGATGAAGTTGAGCTGTGCCGCCACTGCGGTGCGCCGCTCAAGGAGGAACCGAAAGGCAAAGCGGTGCGAGTGCCACGGCTCTATCAGATCGAGCAGGTCAACACCCGGCGTGCGGAGCGGATCACCTCCGACGACGAGGAGCGTCAACGGCTGGGCTACGAACTGCTCACCACCTATGAATTCCCGCAGGAGAACGGTGTGGTGAAGGTGGCCAGGGCGCAGGTGAGCAGCGGCGGTCAGCCGCTGCTGGAGCTGAGCTATGCGCCAGCCACCCAGATCAGCCGCATCAACCTCGGCTGGAGGCGGCGGGAGAACCGCAGCGACATGGGGTTCCCCATCCACCCGATCAGCGGCCGCTGGGGGGGTGAGAAACAGCTGGCCGCAAGCGCAGGGGCCGATGGCACTGGCGCCACTGGCACTGGTGAGGACGACAGCGCCGAAGTGGGCTACGTCAAGATCACGCCCTTTGTGCAGGACCGCAAGAACGCCCTGCTGTTGCAGTTCGCTGGTCCGTCAGCCGCCAGCACCTGGACGCCGCTGGAGCTGTTGAGCTTGAAGAACGCCCTGAAGCGGGGCATCGAGGTGGCCTTCCAGCTCGATGGCAGCGAGATCGCCGCTGAGCTGATGCCGAACGAGGAAGAGGCCAGCGCCCTGTTGCTCTACGAGAGCGCTGAGGGTGGGGCTGGGGTGCTGAGCCGATTGGTGGAGAGCCCCGCAGCGCTGCGGCAGCTGGGCCGCACAGCGCTTGAGGTGTGCCATTGGCGCCTGAGCGACCCACTGCCGGCGATCGAGCCCGCCCTGGAGGATGCCGATCCGGAGTGTGAAGCCGGCTGCTACCGCTGCCTGCTCGGCTATCACAACCAGCGGGAGCACGACCGGATCGACCGCCGCATCCCGGAGCTCAAGCAGTTCCTGCTGGATCTGGCCCGTGGTGAGCTGGTGGGCCAGGGCGGCAGCGACAGCCGCAGCGAGCGGCTGGAGCGGCTCCGTGGCTTCTGCCAGAGCGGCCTAGAGCGCCTCTGGCTCGAGACAGCCTTCCGGCTTGGTCATCACCTGCCCGATGACGCCCAGAAGGAGGTGAGCGGCCATTTCGTGACACCCGATTTCACCTACCGGGAGGCTGGGGCGCTGGTGTTCATCGATGGTCCACACCACCAGCAGCCTCTGCAGCAGCGGCTGGACCAACAGAAGCGCCGGGATCTCAAGGATGCCGGCATCCGCGTGGTGGTCTTTGACCAACACAGCGAGGAATGGCCAGCGGTGTTCCGTGAGCACGCCTGGCTGTTCGGGGAATGCAAAGGGGGCGGAAGCAACGGATCCGGGGGCAGCAGCCCACCTGCACCGCCTCAGCAACCACCGGGAAAAACCGCCCCTGATCAGGGACCATCAGAAACCGATCTGGGGGACGCCCTTGATGCCGTGTTTGCCCAACACCAGCAGCTGTTCGGCAAGGAGGCCCAGCCATGACCACCACCCTCAGCCAACCCCCAGCGCTGCCCGACATCCCCAGCCCCGGCTCGATCGTGAAGGTGCGGGGACGGGAGTGGGTGACGCTGCCCCAGAGCCGTGTGGAAAAGCAGGACCAAGTGCTGCGGCTGCGGCCCCTGGGCGGCGGTGATCAGACGATCGCCACCCTGTTCTGGCCTCTGGAGGGCGAGCAGGTGCAGCCGGCCAGCTTTGCCCTGCCGGATCCGGCCCTCAGCGGCTCCCAGAGCTCGGCGCTGCTGCTGCGGGATGCCTTGCTGCTCAAGCTGCGCGCCGGTGCGGGGCCATTCCGCTGCCTCGGCAACGTGGCGCTGGAGCCCAGGCCGTACCAGCTGGTGCCGTTGCTGATGGCGCTCAAGCAAGAGGTGAGCCGAGTGCTGATCGCCGATGAGGTTGGCCTCGGTAAGACCGTGGAGGCGCTGCTGATCGCCCGGGAACTGCTGGATCGCGGCGAGATTCGCAAGGTCACGGTGATCTGCCCGCCGCACCTTTGTGAGAAGTGGAAGAGCGACATGATCCGCCAGTTCAACCTGGCGGCCGAGGTGGTGCGTCCCGGTACGGCCCAAAAGCTGGAGCGGGGCCTGCCAGCGGGCAAGTCGATTTTTGACGTGGTTCCGTTCACGGTGGTGAGCCTCGACTGGATCAAGAGCGACCGCAACCGCGAGGGCTTCCTGCGCAGCTGCGGCGAGTTCGTGATCGTCGATGAGGCCCACACCTGTGCGGCCCGCAAGGGGGGCGGGCGCCAGCAGCGCTACGAGCTGCTGCGGGGCCTGGCCGCTGACCCCCAGCGCCACCTGGTGCTGCTCACCGCCACACCGCACAGCGGCGACAAGGAGGCCTTCGACAACCTGCTCGGGCTGCTCGATCCAAAGTTCGAGGGCCTCAGCGAGATGCCCGAGGGCCAGCGCCGCAAGGACCTGCGCGATGAACTGGGCAACTATTTCGTGCAGCGCCGCCGGCTCGATCTCAAAGAGGAATGGGGCACCGAGGGTGCCGACTTCCCCGATCGTGAAACCCGCGAGGCCACCTACACCCTCAGTGGCGACTGGGGGCGTCTGTTCGATGACGTGCTGGCCTATGCCCGTGAACTCGTGGAGCGGAGCGTTGGCGAGAGCAAGCTGCGCCAGCGGATGAGCTGGTGGGCCGCTCTGGCGTTGCTGCGCTGTGTGAGCAGCAGCCCCGCTGCCGCCTCGGCCTCCCTGCGCACCAAGCTGTTCAATCTCCAGAGCGGCGCTGATCCAGCCGCAGCCCCCAGCGATGACGAGCTGGCCGATGACCTCGAAGCCATGGCCACGCTCGCCGTGCTCGACGGTGCGGAAGAGGAGTTCAGCGCAGAAGAAGCCGCCCCTGGGGCCGATCTGGCGGACTCGGCTGATGCCGGGCTGTTGAAGGATTTGATCGGGCGCTCCGATCGCCTGCGCGGCAAGGCCCACGATCCCAAGCTCAAGCAGCTGCTCAAAGAGCTCAAGGCTCTGCTGGCGGAGGGCTTCCGGCCGGTGATCTTCTGCCGTTTCCGGCCCACCGCCCACTACCTGGCGGAGCAACTGGAGGAGGAACTGCCGAAGCGAGCCCATGTGGTGATGGCCGTCACCGGTGATCTGCCACCCGAGGAGCGGGTTGAGCGCATCCGCGAGCTGCAGAACGAACTGGCCAACGGCAAGGTGCCGGTGCTGGTGGCCACCGACTGCCTATCAGAAGGCATCGACCTGCAGCACATCTTCGATGCGGTGATCCACTACGACCTCTGCTGGAACCCCACCCGCCACGAACAACGCGAAGGGCGGGTGGATCGTTTTGGCCAGGCCCGCAGTGCCGTACGGGCGCTGATGCTGCACGGCGGCGACTCCAACCCGGTGGATGAGCGGGTGCGAACGGTGATCCTTGAAAAGGAGAAGACGATTCGCAAGGAGCTGGGGGTGAGCGTGCCGATCCCCGGCAACGCCAACACCATCACCCAGGCGGTTCTTGGCGGGATCTTTGGAAAGGCAGCCAAGGCGATTCAGGGGTTCCTCAACCTCGGCCTGCCTGGCTTCGGTGGATCCGGCGGTAGCTCCGGATCAGACCTTGATGCCGTGATTGACGCCGAATGGCAGAGCGCCAAGGAGAACGCCAAGACCACTCGCACGATCTTTGCCCAGCGCAGCCTCAAACCAGAGGAAGCCCTGCGCGAATGGAACCGCACCCGCGAATCCCTCGGCAGCTCAGAAGCAGTCGAACGCCTCGTGCTCAATGCCTGCCGTCGTCTCAACCTGCCGATCGGCGCGCTACCGGCAGCAGGCGGCTGGGAGCTTGACCTCACCCGCCTGGAGGACAACCGCCAGGCCCTGCGCGAGCGCCTCCGCAACCACGACCTCGGCGGCAAGCTGCGCCTCAGTTTCCACTCACCGGCCAGAGATGGAAGCCAACTGCTCAGCCGCTCCCATCCGCTGGTGGTGGAGCTGGCTGATTTCGTGGCCGAGCGCGCCCTCAGCGGCCTGGAGCCGGAACTGGCGGCTCGCGCCTCCGTGATCCGCACCAAGGCGGTGGCCAAGCGCACCCAGGTGTTGGTGCTGCGGCTGCGGCACCAGCTGCACCAGTCGCGTTGGACGGGCAATCAGTACGAGGCCCTGCCCGATCTACTGGTGGAGGAATGCCTCACCGCGCGGGTGAACGGTGATGGTTTGGAACCACTGGAGGGCGCCGCAGCGCTGGAGCTACTGGAAGCCCCAGCCAGCGGCAACCTCGATCCGGGGCAGCGCCAGCAGTGGCTCCAGGAGGCGGTGGCAGAGCTCGATGCCCTGCAGCCGGCATTGGCCGCCTTGGCTGAGCGGCGTGCCGATCTGGCGGAGGAAGACCACCGCCGCGTGCGTGAGGCCTCGCTGCGTTCGGGCGAATCGCTCCGAATGCGCTTCCGCTGTGAGCCAAGCCTGCCGGTGGATGTGATCGGCCTGTTTGTCCTCCTCCCTGCCCCCACCCTTTGAGCCATGGCCCGCACCACCGCCACCGTCAGCTTCCAGGCGATCGAGCTCAAGGGCAGCCTGCTGCCCGGTTCCCTGCTGGAGCAGGTGGCCCGCCTGCAGGCCCCCCTGCAGAAGGAGGCCGACTACGGCCTGGGCAAGGGCGAACGCCTGCGGGAACGCATCGATGCAGCCTGGGTGCGGCTCAAGGAAATCTGGGAGGAATACAAGGATCTGCGTGAGCGGGCGGCGCAGGGTGTCACCGGCCTGCATACCTCCGTGCGAATCCTGCGCGAGGTGTTGGGCTGGCCTGATCTTCAGCCCTGCAGCGGCTGGCAACACGGCGACGCCCACTTTCCGATCACCCACCGGGCGTTTGAGGGCGCCGTGCCCCTGATCTTGCGGGGAATCACGGCCGATCAGCTCGATAAGGGCAGCAGCCACTTCGGTCAGGAAGGCCGCCGGCGCTCGCCCCACAGCTGCCTGCAGGAATGCCTCAATGCCGACGACAACGCCAACTGGGGGCTGCTGCTCACGGGCGATCGGCTGCGGCTGCTGCACGACAACCCCTCGCTGGTG
>Ga0315899_10010116_pt1 | contig 10098 bp, 6 predicted proteins | sample LakEriMetagenome_2_FD_203518 | JGI IMG/M metagenome (GOLD analysis project Ga0315899, IMG submission 203518) | Freshwater fungal communities from buoy surface, Lake Erie, Ohio, United States - Buoy 4 MA112 | ecosystem: Environmental > Aquatic > Freshwater > Lake | place: USA: Lake Erie, Ohio...
GTCTCCACTTCATCTCCCAACGGCGACGATACAAAGTACCCAAAGTCGTTGGGACACCGGTTGTAATCTTGAAAAAGCAGTCCCGTCCCCCGCCCTGAATCGTAAGGAATCTTTCGGGTTTTATAGATGGCGGCGGCCCATGTGGTCTGCCAATCCATACCGTCAAAGACGATTAGAAACACATACTTCTTCTTGCCGCTTTCGATGGCTTGCCGTTGAATTCGGTAAACATCGGTTTGGTCGGCATAGTTGGCTTTGGGATTCACGGTGTTAGCAGGCAGAAATCCATACGTTTTTTGTAACCGGTCCGCATCGCGGTAGATACTATTTTCATTGATGTATGGCTGAAGGCTATCGCCGAATAGGTAGATCGGGATGAGGCGGTTTGAATGGTTGGTCCAGCTGCTGTAACTGCTAGGTCGATATCCCCAATATCCCCAATCCGCTGTCAATGCAGTAATCGCAACATGCTGGAGTCGTGCCACTGAGTCCAATCCGTCAGGGATCACCACATCTTCAGGCTTGGGAGGCGGTTCCGTAGATTTGTCTTGCCCGACCCCAATGCTCCCAGAACTCCATGCGAGCATGCTTACTAAAGTCACTAGCCAAGCGTTTCGAAGTTTCTTTTTCATCGATGATTTACTTATCCAAACAAACGGACTTGGGCCAACAACGCCGCAAGCATAGACATAGCGTACTATTTAAAGGAATCGCCAAAAGCAATCCACGAGAGTGCTATCCTAGGCGATAGCATTGGTGAGAAAACAGGTCGGAGCAACGCGGTGCGAAGAATTAACTCGAATTTCAAACGCCCCCACTCCCTCAGACTCTACTAAGCAAAAGCGAGGAAGCATGCACACTCTCTCGTTGCACGCACCCTAGTACTGTGGAATCCGTGGGTCTATTTCAAGACTCCATTGATCGATGCCACCCGCCATGCTGAGCGCGTCTGAAAAACCATTCTGTCGAAACCAATTCGCAACACGCAACGATCGCCCGCCATGATGGCAATGCACAACGATGTGCTTTCCTTGCCACGAATCGATCAATTCTTGAGAGGGAGGCCATTGGCTCATTGGCACCAACGTAGCACCATGGATGCTAGCGGTCTGGTATTCTGCAGGCTCTCGACAATCGACGAGGCAAACAGGAACGCCAGAATCATCAAGCCCACGATCCAGCCAACGTTTTACGGTGCTAACATCCACTTCCATAAATCTATCCACCCTTAAAAGGAGAAATCGACGTACAAGGTTGCATCCTGTTGAAATGGCTGACGCTTTTGCGCCCGCGGCCAATTCATCGCAAATTATCATGCCGCAATCATCTTAAATCTACCGCTACCGAAGCAGAGACTTTATACAAACAACCGGCGATTCTTAAAGACTACCTTGGTTCAATCCGCCGGGCAATTGTAACTATCCGTGATGGGTATCAACGAATTGAGGCTGGGTCAGTCGGCCAACCCAGCCTCAATCACTGATTGCGTTTATTCCTCAACGTTACCGTGCTAACCGCGCGAGCCAACGGACGTCCATCAGCCTAGCAATGCGCTATTTGGTCTAACACGGAACTATTCAATTGAGGACGCGTCCCACGTGTCGCCGGCATCCTTCGTTCCCATCGCCCCCCATGCCCCATAAGGACTTGGCAAGTTGGATCGGGGACCGTCGATACCTTCAGGGGCTTCGCGAGATGCATCGCCGGCATCGACCGAATTGGGGATGTAGCGAACATTATTGTCCGCGAAGACAACGTGGGCACCGGACCCATGGTAGCTGGAGGCAGAAGAAACGCCCCACGACCAAAGTGATTCGTTGCAGGATGGCGAGTTCGGTGGAAGAATCGTTTGAATCGAACCGTGGTTGTAGTCACCGTCATGCCAACGCATCCCCTGCGAGTGCCAGAGATCTCCGTTGTTCACCATTGAAGGGTTGTAGCGATCGCCAAGTTGCACTCTCTTGCAACCGATTGGGAATTTTACGTTGTTTTGGCCAGCCGCTTCCCATCGCGATCCTTGAATCCGAACTTTTCCTTGACCGACACCCAAGTTCTGCGAGGGTGTGGTTGCGATTTCACCTAAAAGAATGGTGTAAGCCGTGCCGTCGGTCAATTCCGACAATCGACGAGCATAGCGTCCTTGGAACGCACCGCGGTTCGCTGCCGGGTGCCATGCATGGTTCGTGTTGACAACCGTATCGCCATAGCAAGCCGCATAGTTGACTCGCCCGGTACCATCGAAGTCCCAGTTCGCATCAGGATTGAGTTTACCCGGATCCGATGGGCATCGCAGGGCTGCAATCTGGGTCCGCCAAGGAGTGAAGTTTCCTTGCATGTCCCAGGTCGAGCGGAAGAACGGTCGCTGGTTCTGGATTTGGTTGAACAACTCATTCTGTTCCATTTGCGGCAATACCGAAACAAACAGCGAGTAGCGGTTCACACCAACACGACCAACATTGAGGTCCTCGTCATCCACACTCCAAGGGTTGTACGAGCATGGGCCCTGACGGCCGGCAGGCATACGCTTGTAAGCAGATTCATAGTTGAGAACCGCAAGCCCGAGTTGTCGAATGTTGTTCGAACAGGACATGCGCCGAGCTGCTTCGCGGGCAGCTTGAACGGCAGGCAATAACAACCCCACCAAAATACCGATAATGGCGATGACCACTAGCAATTCAACTAGCGTAAAGCCCGACCTCTGACGTCGAGTCATAGTGCGAACCCCTCAAGACAAAATAAATAAACGAATCGATACGACGCGCCCTAACGGCGAACAACGAACTCCCTGTGGTCTTTGATCACAACCGTCGGTTTGAGTTCCGCAATTTACCAAGTGTAACCCAGAAAAGGAGGCCATTCCAACCCCAAGGCCTCCCAGGGTAGGAAATTCAACCTAAAACGCATGGGCGGGCGTTCCCCGCAAAATCGCCTCCAATTCACTTTTCTAATCCACCATTCATCGGATTCGGCAATAGATCGAAATTCCGAGCCATCGATCGAGGCCATCCAATCGATGCTATCCATAAGATCCATCCATCGAAAGAAGCCCTCGGAAGCACCTCTGGGAAGCACTTTAAAACGCCGATCCGAGCGGCCGTAGGATGGCATTGAAAAGATCCGAACACCCTTTTTGGGAGCCGCCCAGCTCCCAAGGGCTACCCCAAGGGCTATTCAGTGGATCTACCCACAGTGGCTACCAGCCATAAAGGCACTCGCGACAAGCAACGTGTCAAACCTAGGGAGGCGTGGGTTTGTGGGACACAAAACAACTGAAAGACCGGGGCAGGAGAGCTCGCTTGACCGACGAGTTCCACGGAGCCTTAGTGAACCGTGGGCACAGCTACCAATTCGACAGGTATGCGGACTTTTTTTCCGTCGCGCAGAACGATCACATCGACTTTGCGGCCAGACGCCGACAGTCCTACCAGCTGCACTAGGTGCTCGTCGTTCTCGACCTGTGTGCCATCGAACTCCAGGATCACATCCGCATATCGCAGTCCTGCCATTTCCGCAGGGCTGTTCGGCTTGATCACCTTCACAAACGCACCGCGAGGCCGTTGCGAAGTGCTCCCAGCACCCGCCTCAGAGTTGAATGCGCGCTCGACGCTGACACCCAGGTATGACCGCTGCAGCTCCCCACGCTCTACGAGTTGGGTTGCGACGTTGATTGCTATGTTGATGGGAATCGAGAAGCCTATCCCCTCGTTTCCTCCCGAGTTGCTAGCGATCGCGGTATTGATACCCACGACCTCGCCCCGCATGTTCATCAGGGGACCGCCACTATTTCCTGGATTGATCGCAGCATCGGTCTGGATGAAGTCTTGGTAGACGATCGATTTGGTTCCCAGCTCCAAATTTCGACGCCCTTTGGCGCTAACGATCCCGTAACTCACTGAATGGTTTAGACCGAAAGGGCTTCCGACGGCAAAGACGTGGTCACCCACCTCCAAGGCTCTGCTGTCCCCCAACCTTGCGATCGGCAAATCGGCTCGCTCGACGTCGATCACTGCCAGATCGGTCGAAGGGTCATCCCATATCCTCGCCACATGCAGCGGAATCCCATCAAACGTTTCAACCCGGATATTTTGAAGGGCTGCGGACTGGATAACGTGCCGATTGGTGAGAACGTAGTTCCCTCGCCCGATCTGAATCACAACCCCGGATCCAGCTTCTTCAATCTTTCGGGATTCTGTTTTACCTCGGCCTGGACCGGCAGCGACTCCTTGCGGATCTGGTGAATGATCTTCCTTAATCGCTTCGATATGGACCACGGTAGGCGTTACCAACCGAACAGCCCGTCGCAAAAGCATCGTTTGACGTTCGAGAAGCGTCACTTCCTGGGCCAACTGCTCGTACTGTTCATCACGGTGTTTCCACGGAACGGTCGCATTCGCAGGCTGATTCCCTATGGCATTCCCCGGGTTGGCACCCGGGAATTTACCACCAGCAGGGTCGGTCATGCGGGAAACGGTACCGAACTCTTGGCCAACGACCTCTTGTGGACATGCTGCGGCACCCATCGCACCGATCGCCATGAATAGCCATCGGGATGTTCTTTTCCAAGAGCGAGACTGGTTGAGCATTATCACGTTCATAGCACCACAAATAGAGGCGTTCCCACGACACCCCTTACTTGGGATGTCGTCCCCTATTGTCTCGGATCATTGCAACACGCGTTCGCAATGGTTTTCCGACTGATTGCTATCACCAGCTAAAACGATTGCGGTCCTTTCCGCAACATCGCAGGTTAGCGGCTGTAACGATTCTGAAACCCATTCCGAGAGAGGCCGTCGGTAGCGATTGTTACGAGGGCAAGAACGTTAGAGAATCGCAGCCCTCTTTTCTTCCGCCCGCGGCCCCAAATTTCCATAGCGATGATAGTCGAATGAAACGCTCTGCTCGACGACATACCAAAGCAGTTCGGTAGAGGATGCGAGCACGGGAGCGTCAGCTATGTAAACGAAACTCTCGTTGGCTGCACGACGAATGGATTCTGGGACGCGATACGAGGATGCGTAACGAATGCGTGGCGCACGGCCTTCTCGCACAGCCTCCTCTAACTCGCGGTCCGATTCATCGACAAACTCGATACGACCAGCCCACGGCAGCGTCAATTGCTCGAGCACGTCGATCAATTGCTGACTAATTTGCGAATCGCAAGACACGGTCGCTCGGCAACCAGCTGCAACCGCCGCGGCACAACGAGCAACAATCTCCCAAGCCTTGTCGTCGTGGTGGATACGGATTCGCATCGGAGAAACGGGCAGATACCGTCGATGGTTGTCTTGACCAACCAATTTAAAATGATCGTGCTCAACGAGAATTTCTTCCCTCGCAAATCGATCGTAGTGGGAAAGTGCTACCCGAACCTTGTTGATGTCCTCAACACCGGCATTGGGCAACGCCATCAGCGATCGGCTCGCGCTATCCAGACGCTCCCACAGGCTTTGGAGAACAGGTAGTTGAGGTTTGTTGTCAACGGCCGGAACATTCGGCGACACAACGTCTTCAAGCTCACTCAGCATGGTCACATAATTCGGGCCCCCCGCCTTAGTCCCAGGACCAAAGGCACTTTTACCCATACCACCAAAAGGCTGTCGGAGCACAATGGCTCCCGTCGTAGGACGGTTGATGTACAGATTCCCAGCCCGGATACGCTGCCGCCAAACCTGCTGCTCGCGATCATCGAGCGATTCCAGACCACTCGTAAGGCCATAACCGGTGTCGTTGACCATCTCGATCGCCTCATCGAGACGTTGGTAGGGCATTACCCCTAAAACCGGCCCGAACAATTCGGTCATATGGGTGAAATTCCCCGGTGTAACATTCCATTTAACGCCAGGCGTGTAAAGGCAGGGATTATCACCGACCTGGGTTGGCATCACGAGCCAATGCTCATCATGCTCGAGTTCCTTCAAGCCTCTCAGCAGATCGCCCGATGGAGGACGGATCAACGGCCCCATCTTGCTCGACAAGTCCCATGCAGAACCCACCTTTAAACTGGTGACAGCATCGGAAAACTGCTCCCGAAATTCCTCGCTGTCGAACACTTCTTGTTCCAACAAAAGCAACGAGGTAGCGCTGCATTTTTGCCCCGAGTGCGAAAACGCACTATGGAGAATATTCTTTACCGCCAAATCCCTGTCGCTGAGGCCACTCACAATTGTCGCGTTCTTGCCCCCCGTCTCGGCGAGCAGTTTCAACATCGGATTGGCTGAAAGCATCGACATCGCCGTCTCGGTCCCACCGGTCAAGATGACTCTCGAAATATCGTTGCGTTTGATGAGCTTTTCGCCGACCAATGACCCGCTCGCTGGCAAGAACTGAAGTGCATGCCGCGGCACACCTGCTTTCCAAAAACATTGGCACATCAAGTATGCGGGTAGAACCGTATCCGAAGCAGGCTTGAGGATCACCGTATTGCCAGCAGCCAGTGCAGCAGCAACCCCGCCGCATGGAATGGCTATCGGGAAATTCCACGGGCTGATGACCACCACCGCTCCTGCCGGTCGCATGGTGAGCTCGCGGTTCTGGCTCAAGTCCAATGCGCATCGCGCGTAGAATTCCACGAAGTCGATTGCCTCACTCACCTCAGGATCGCTTTCGGCAATCGTCTTGCCTCCATCCGCAAGGGCAGCACCGATCAAATCTCCTCGAGCAACCCTCAATTCCTGTGCAGCATGTCGCAATATCCGATAGCGTTCGATCGGCGTCAAAGATCGCCATTGGGCCGGATCTTCGACCGCACATTGGGCAGCTTGCTCGATCTGCGCCCCGCTAGCCTGATGGTACCTAGCCACGACCACCCCCGGACGCGAAGGGTCCAGCGACTCCGTCAAAGGCCCAGCACCCGCAACCTCACCAGAACCGATCGACACGGGGATCGATGTTGCATGGTTATCGCAGCGCCCGATCCATCGATCGATGATCTCTTGCGCCCAAAGCGAATTGTTGGTCAAACTGAAATCCGTGTCCGGCTCATTATCGAACGCTTGCCACTGCGATGGTTCCGAAGGCGCGACGGGAACAGCATGGCGATCTTGGGTCTTTCTCGGCCGATTAGAAACTTCTCCAATCCTATGGATGGACTCCAAGAATCCGTTCTCGAGCCTAGTCCACGTCGAACTACCTGCTTGAATCTTAAATGCATGCCGCAGGAAGTTATCGGGCCCTGTGTTCTCGTCCAGACGCCGGATCAAATAGCCGATGGCATTGATGAATTCCTCGCGTTGGCATGCAGGGGCATAGAGCAACATACTTTTAGCCAATTCAAACATAGCTCGGCGTTGATGGTTCGCCATCCCTTCGAGCATTTCGAACTGCACGCGATCGGTCGCCTTCATCGCGACTGCTAAGACAACTCCATAGGCAAGATCAAAAAGATTATGCGAAGCAATCCCCAGATGAACCGCTTGGTTGTTGGTAGGTACCATGCCAAATCGGAGCATCCGTTTGTAGTTGGCATCGGTCTCAATCTTGGTTCGGTAAGGAGCTTGTGGCCACCCCTTGAGCGAAGCTTCGACACGCTCCATCTCCATGTTGGCACCCTTGACGATGCGAATCGTGATAGGCGAACCTCCTCGCTTGTGCCGTTCGATCGCCCATTGAGTAATGGTCTCTTGAACCATCGACGAGTCAGGAATGTAGGCTTGCAAAGCGATCCCTCCTCGGACCTTTTCGAGCCCCTTGCGAGAGAGCGTTTGCATAAAGATCTCTGCGGTCAAATGCAGGTCGCGATACTCCTCCATATCGAGGTACACAAATTTCGGAACGCGCGAACCGTCCGGTCGAACAAACACTTCCTTCGCAGCCGCTCGATACAGCAACTCCAGCCGATCAGAAACCATGCGGATCGTGTTTTTTCTCGCCAGAGCCGATATCTGGGAGTAGAGCGTGGATATCTTGATCGATACGCATTCAATTTCCGGCAATTGCAAGATTGCCAAGTAACGATCCAAACGGCGCCGCGATTCGCGTTCCCCGAGGATGGCTTCTCCGAGGAAGTTTACATTCATCCGCACCCCTTCGCGGGTCCGTTCGCGAAGGTGCCCCGCCAGCTTGTCCTTTTCTGCTGGCAGAATCACGTTCGACGTTTCCTTGCGCATCTTTTCCTTCACCATCGGGACCGCGACCCCGGGGAGAAACTCACCGAAAGACTGAAACCCCTTGAGAAGCGCTTGGTCAAACACACTAAAGAATCTCGGAACGCCTTGCACGTCGAGAATATGGACCATCTGGTCCACCACCCTTCCCGGGGAAACGCTGCGGAAACTTTGATCCGTGATCTGCGTCAAAGTCGCTTTGTCCTCGGGATGCTGCAGCATCCGATCAAGCTCCGCTTGCTGCCGGCGTTCCTGCGGCGTTTGCAACTGCGACGCTCTCTCCTGAAGATGCTTGGCAATCGCCAGAGCCGCCTCGACCAGCTTCGGATCTTCGACAGTCCATTCATGGCCATCGGCTCCCGCTGCAGCGAGGTGCGATCCCCCCAGGTCCTTCAATACTCCATTGACCAAGCCTAAATCCAAGCGTGGCCCACTCCATGTTGACTCGGTCATAAGCTCACGATCCCCTCTTCCACGATTCCGCTTTTGGGAATGCTCACACTACGGTGCAGGTCGTCAATCAAGCCAGTCGTTGTTGCGTAAACGCTCTGGTACGTATTGCTCGGTGACATAGCTAATGTCGCGGCTGATCAACGCTTCCACTTCCAACTTGAAGCCATTGTCAATCATCTTCTTTATCTCCGCTTGCCACGGTTTCTTGTCGGCAAACCAGGGATAGGACGCAATTTGCTTCGCCCGCGTACGATCCTTGTCATCGAGCTTGATGGTAACATTGTCCTTCAATTGACAGCGTTCAAAATCAATGCTGCGAAGACCGATAAACTTCGCATCCGGAATAGCCATCCGCATGCTCTCAAAGGCCAAGTTGATCGAACCTTGTTTGATCACGCTATAAATGTAGTATCCCCATGGATCGTTATCCAGCAAGCAGAAGACGGGGAGTTTGTGCTCGTAATGCAACCGGTGTAGCATCCGTCGCACCCCCCGCGAAGGTTGTCCCCCGCCGTGCGAGACAATGCAATTATGCTTTTTCCAGAACTTGTCTTCGTTGAATCGCTGCCAAACCGTACCCTTTTCGACATGCAGGATAAACTTGGCTTCGCACTTTTTGATCCGGACTCGATCCGGCTCAACAATGCTCGGGATCGGGTAACCAGCCGCCCCCATACGGGCCGCGTCTAGTTCATTCTCACCATCGATGAAGACGATCGGACCTGCGAGTGCACCCTTCGGTTCGGCGTAGAGATGCAATTCCTCGCGCATCGCCCCGGTGATGACCTCCAAATCCTCGATCACGGTGTCGGATTCCCCCTGTTCCTCGAACGTGTTCTCCTTGGTCCCGTCAATCGTTTTTTTGAGCATGTAGTACAAACCCCGAATGCTCGTATTTTTCCCTTGCCGGATCAATCGAGTGCATCCGCTTCCGACCAAGAGGGTCTGCATGTAGGAACGAGCTTGATTCAAGTTGAATAACTCGCGGCGGTTCTTTTTCTCCCCCATCTCGATGAGCCGCTTCTTGCGGTTAAAATGGCTGTTGGAGAGGGAGCGCGAGGGGACATCCAGGTAAGGGTCTCGCCGTTTTTTGGCGATCTCGACAACGGCACCGGCCAAATTCTGGAGCTTGGCCATCGTTTCGATGTCCTTCCCCTTGATTGGCACTTCCTTGTCTTCATCCTCGCCCGTCGTCCGCTTCGCTTTTTTAGCCATATCGTCCTTTCCTCCGGTTCGTTCCTCAAAGTGCTCCCAGTTTTACTAAGCTATCCCTCATTTGCCTAGCAGACTCCCGGAGCCCTAACCCCCTCGCGACTAGCCCCCTCCGTCCGACGCGCCATCCCCATACACACCTTCAGCACCTTATAAATGCATCGCCAGTCAAGCCATCGCACATCCCTGTCCCGACTCCAACCAAGCCAGTGAGCACCGCCTTTTGAATTACCCTCGCGCGTCCAACTCAACAACTGATTGCACACGATTTCAGGCTGAGTGCACACTGTTGCAGGCTGACTGCACATCAGGGCAGACTGAGTGCACATCA
>Ga0315899_10010118_pt1 | contig 10097 bp, 8 predicted proteins | sample LakEriMetagenome_2_FD_203518 | JGI IMG/M metagenome (GOLD analysis project Ga0315899, IMG submission 203518) | Freshwater fungal communities from buoy surface, Lake Erie, Ohio, United States - Buoy 4 MA112 | ecosystem: Environmental > Aquatic > Freshwater > Lake | place: USA: Lake Erie, Ohio...
TTCGTGTGTGTGTGTGTGTGTGTGTGTGTGTGTGTGTGTGTGTGTGTGTGTGTGTGTAATACATAATATATTCTACATTAAGACCGAATGTTGTTCTTGATGCTTTCGTGAAGCCCATTTTCTTTGTTTTTCTTTCTGTCGCACCGCGCTACCACGTATCCCACGCACAGACAATCATCACAGACGCAACGATTCGCGATGTAACGGCTCTGCTGGACAGCCTAGCCTCCAGCAACCAACGCCGAAAGCGAATGGCCGCTCGCCCGCTCACCCCCGGCTATCGCGGGCACTTTCCCATTTGGTGGAGGTACGCAATAGGTCAAGTGCGGGAAGAAGTTCGTGTGCGCACTCACGCATGGAAAACAGAGACCGTGGTAGCGAATGCCCGGCGTCTCCGCGCGTATGTGCCGCTATTCCGGCGCTCCCTCGCCATTTTGCCGCTGCCTGCTCTCGAGACACACGAGGAGGCGGCTATGTCGGAGTTGGAGGACGAGATGTCGCAGATGATGGTGCTGGCAATACGCACTGGAGTGCAAAACAGCCTGCAATCACATGCGCGCGAGGCTCTGAGTCAGGCGAGAGAGCACGTGAAGAAGCAGCCCAAGGCTAGTCTCTTTTCCCGTTTTTTTGGAAGGCGGGGCGGCAGCGAGGGTTCTGACACTAATGCTTCGAGGGACCCTCCAGGCGGGGGCATAGAGGGTGAGTCTGTATGTGTAGGATCCGGAGTGTTTAAGGTGAATTTGACCAAAGAAGAGAGAGTCGAGCTGGAGCGGCTACTCGAGTCCAAGGCTGTGGCGGATTCAGACGCCGACGTGCCAGCATCATGGGTCAAATTCACCTTTTCTTTCACATTCGACGCGGCCCAGCTGCAATTGAGCAGGCACCGCTCGGGTTCGGCGCTTGTGCACGCGCAGTTTTCGGGGCTCTGCGTAGTCGCCAAAGTGCGGAGCACGGGCTGGATGGTTCAAACGTCACTGCAGTCTACCTGTGTGCAAGACAAGTCTGATCGACACGGCGGAGGCGGCGGCAGCGCCGAAAGGCAGGTCTTCGGGAAAGATGGCGAGGACATGGCACCGTTGCTCTTCCTTGAGTATGGTGTGAATCCGCTCGATAGCAATTGCGAGCAAAGTTTGAAGGTGCGCGTGGAGAGATCGATTCTCTTCGTTGATGTGGAGCTTTTGGGGCAGCTGCAAACGTGGTGGAAACATGCGGTGCCTGGTGAGGGGCAATCTGTCACCATGCTCAGAGCTCGCGAGTACGCTGTACGCTCTGTGCAGCACGCGCAGGCCAGAGCTCACGACGCCATCGCCAACGTGCTTTCAAAGTCGACGCGCGAGTCAATGCGCATAGATCTGCACCTGAGCGCACCGACGATTTTGGTTCCCTTCGAGGCCAGGGCCGCGTGCGGGGAAGAGGGGGGGGAGGAGGCGCACTTGCGGGCAGGAGCCAAAGAGAGAGTGCAAGCAGTTGCTGCCGCAAGTATCGGGATCATGCGTGTGGCCAACAGCGAGCCCGAACAAGGCGCTGACGTTTACGAAGCGTCCTTGTCCGGAATGCGGATGGCGGTCTGCGAGTCTGCAAAGGACAATTGGAGCAGAGAAGCTGCTTGGAGACACGATCCAGGGCTGGTGGCGCCTTTTACCCTCGCGGTGCGCGCCACCATACGGTAGGACCAATTTGTCTTCTTCATCACCTGCACCTGCGCTTTCGGTTTCCTGCGCATCTGTCCTGCCTGTTGAAGTGCTTGAGAGGCTTTTCGCATACAGTCAGATCACCTGCGTCTACGTTGATCTGTACTGTCAGCAGGTGGCAGGGCTCCTGTCTCTCTACATCACCACCAATCCCCTGCTCGCGTGCGCATGTTCTGTGCTACCTGTGCGCACGGCCTAACCCAAACCCCTAAACCATAAACCCTAAATCCGAACCCAAACCCGAACCCCTAAACCCTAAACCCAAAACCCTGAAACCCTAAACCCTAAACCCTAAACCCTAAACCCTAAACCCTAAACCCTAAACCCTAAACCCTAAACATGTACTACCTGTGCGCACCTCACAGTCAAGACCGATCAAGTGAACCGCCGGTGCAAGCCTCTGCACACGTCACCGCACACATCACGGCTGTGCATCTCACCCTGTCCGAGAGAAATTGCCAGTGGGCGCAGGATCTTGTGTGCCTAGGCCGCGGCAGCAGAAAGCAAGACACCGAGACAACGGTCACGGTCCAACATGGCTCTGCCCCCGGTGAACCTGTCATGCGCGCATGTGCTGCAGGGTGACCTTTGAACGCAGGAGGCGGGTTCAGACGCTGATGCCACGTCACGCAGGTGCGCGTCTGAGACTGCTCAAGTCGGCAAGTCTGCCCTTCGACTTTTCCGACTCTTTTAAGGCTGAGGCAAAGCAGGATGCACAATCTGCGGCGCCAAGGCTCCGGAAAGGTCTGTCGTACACAGCGGGCCAGCCAGCACAACCAAATCCAGACGCGGGTGGGCGGCGACATTATTTGTTTCAGCTCGTGTGCCCGCGGCAGATGGCCAAGCTGAGGAGGGAGAAGAGTGCAGACTCAAAAGAGATGACGGATGAATGGGATCGGTACGCCAAGTTGCAGCGCCTGGTGCTTGTCTTCAAGACCGACTCTGTCGCCCTGCAGCTAACGCGGTATGCCACCCTGCGTGTATCCCTCCTCTGACGCAAAGCACCGGGACGCAGGGACGCAGCGAGAAGGAGAGATGACAATCGAGACAAGCGCTTAGCACTACTGCGCTCACTCTGACAAGTACAGTTGCGCGCACTCCCCGCCCATCCCAACTAACCCCCCGCAGGCATGCTTGCAAGGAGCCGCTTTTGCTCTTTGAAACGAGGGCGCTGGCCGTCAACGCCGTAGTGCGCAGTCTCTCCTTGGACTTGACGTTCAGTCTTGCAGACGTGTCAATCAAGGACCTGCACACGCGCTTTGACGATGCGCGCTGTAACGTGGTGGCAAAGTCGGGGCGAATTCATGAGGCGGCCGACGAGGACGAGGCTGCCTCCGCTCCGGGATGCCTCGTCCTTGCACTGTCGTTAGTGGATAGAAAGGCTCCCGAGTACACTACGGATGTGGCGTACAGGGCGAAGCTTGGGGGATTCGGGCTTGTTTGCTCGGCGCCTTTGGTGCACCTCTGCAGCAAGTGGGCAACAGATGCGTTTCGCTTGCATTCCACCGCCTCGGGTGATGATCAACATGTCCCCTCTCAGGTGTCAACTGAGAATGCAGAGAGTCACTGCTGTAGCTATGTGGGCGACAGGGGCTGCATGCACAGGTCGATGAGCACGGACGTGTCGGTTGGGCGACTGGACGTTTGGTTTATCACTGTCGAGGGCGGGCGGTATGCACATCTTGGTATACTTCATCTCTGTCCTGTGTCTAAATGGTCCGGAGCCTGTGCAAGTGTTGCTGCAAAAGTACCCTGGCTTGCTTTAATTGATGAAATGGCGGCTGATGCCCTGGCTCTCACATACACGCACGCGCTTGCGCAGCTATGCTGGAAGCGGTTGGACTCTCGGTTGAGCACCGAGAATCTGGGAGTGGAGGTGTCTCGACCAAGATAAAGGTGGCAAAACTCCGGTAAATATGGACGCTGTTGTGCTCTATCTCTTATTTCCTCCGTAGCAGTCTCACAAATTGCTGCACAGATATGCGTTGCCGCATTTGCGATATCCACATGCTCTTGACCAAACACCCAGAATTGTGACACATTTTTGATCTGCAATTTTGATCCGCGTTTGCATTCCTGCGCGTGCGTACACGCGCACATGCTAATATTCGCGCACACACGACTCGCATTTGATCCGCATTTGCGTTCCCGCGCGTGCGCACACGCGCACACGCGCACACGCACACGCACACGCGCACATGCTGATACTCGCGTACACATGACTCGCACGAACAGGGCGCTTGATACGCGATCATCGAGTTTGAGTATGCCGTCCATGCTATACATGGCAGCCGGACATGAGATGTCCGGGGATGACGGTGGCAAAGACTGCGGGTGCAAAGGCATTTTCGGGGCTGCCTCTCTCGACGAAAACTCTCAAAAAGTCGAAGAAGGGGTATCAGCATCTGCGAATCCTTTAGTGTATGTTCTGTATGAGATGCCGCCTGCGACGCTGCTCGGTAGCGTGCCCAAATTGAAGGTGGATGTTGGGTCATCACGGCTCCTGTCAGAGCCCAAGTTCTTCGCCAAGTGTATCGAGCTGTATGCACAGTTGAACGAGGCAGCATCTTCAGCATTCCGAAAATCTGTAACCAACAGATTGGTTCGAAGCTCCATGAGCAGATTGGTTCGAAGCTCTACGATGAGTGCAATATCAAGTCACAGTCCGCCCATTTTTTTGACGGTCAACGTCTCGGCAATCGTGGTGTCGGCGGTCCCGCCCAACCACCCCAGCAATGTCTTTATATTTCAGATGAACAGGCTGCACCTGAAGGGAAAACATGACTCGCAACATCTGGAGGTGGCTCACTTCCGATTGTCATCGAAGAGGAAGGGTGATGAGGTGTGGCACGCGGACTTTGGTGGAAAATTCTCAAGGCACGTCTACACCAACGTCACGCATTCGGATGATCTTGTTTGTTCCACTGAATATCAAGCAGATTTTGACCATCTGAACTTCAAGTTCGATCCGCTCACTGTCTCGCTCGTGACTGATATCTGGCAAGATTCCATTGACCATGTAAGCGCACCACTTGCCATGTTGTCACAGCACAGACAGCAAGGGGAAAACGCAAAGGATTCCGAGCGACGCCCGACTTTCTCAGTCGGATCCTCTTCGCCGAGGCTCCGAAAGCAGGAACATCGGTCAGAACAGCTGAAAATAGCAGTCAAAATCCAGCGAGTGTCTGTTGGGTTTGTGCTCTTGCTGCAGCCATCACAACGCTCAGAGTTGTCAAATGGCTCTTCTGACCAGGTCTCAGCATACATTTGCGACTCGTCACTTACCCGGACCGACGACTGTCTGTCCATTTTGTGTACTGGTCTTGACTTGACTCAGTCACAAACCACACAGCATTCAGTACGCATTGTCACGTACGACGTGAGCGTGGAAGAATTTGCTGTCGAATTCAAGATGGCTCAATCGAATACAGGCATAGCAGATCGCACAAATCAGGAACCGATTGCCGCAGCAGGCAAACACATGTTTCCGCGAGTAGTATCAAGCGAAAGACTCACCCGGCTGGATCGAGAAATGCGCGTAACCGAGGAGAAATACCGACGTGCTTTTCGGGAATCCGCTGGCGAGAGTGGTGAGATTGATGCGGCGGAGCTTGTCAATGTCCTGCAGTCCCTCGGTATGAACGTGACTGAGCGGATTGCTCGGAAGGTCCTGGTGCAGGTGGGTTGCATCCATGAACTCTCAAAGGACGTAGCATATTACTGTGAATGGCTGGTTGCTGCTATACCTGCAAAAGTGTTAAACTGATAGTATTGTGATTGGCGAACACGTGCAGCTCGATTCAAACGCTGATGGTATCTTAAACGAAGAAGAGTTTTTGCAATCGCTGTACCTCGTTACGCGAAGCCAAAAACACAAAGACACAGCACAAGGGTCGGCGCCGGAAAGCGACTCGCTGGAGGGCGATACCCCTGCAACTTGGAAATCGATTCGGATTAAGTATAGTCAAGTGGCGGAAAGTCGGGCTCATGTACAAGTTGATGTGCAGCGCATCGAAGTAAATTTGACAATTGAGCCGCTGGAGATGATCCTGGCCATTCTTGATGAAATGAATTCAGATAGCACGCTGCAAGCACCGCCGCCTGAGAAAGCTCAGACCCTGGGTGCTCCATCGCATGACGCTTGCGCGGGCGTGCTAGGCGCAAGATCGGAACCTCTGGCAAAGAATGAAGATGATGGCCCTGTCGGCTGGATGCGTAGTATAAGCGAGCGGGCTTTTCTCCGACCGAGTGACACGATTCGAGCTAGATCATTGGATATCCAAGTGCGGATGGGCTCTGTTGACATGGCTGTGATTCCACGCTCGGATAGTGAGCTCCTCTGTGACAATGCCCTGGTCTTCCAAATGCTCAGTCTTGAATTCTCGAGCAAAGTTGACAAGAACAATCTGCCGTGCGAGCACTTGTGCGCCAATGGTGAGGGTTCTCAATGCTATTCCAGAATCTACATTTGTTTGCTTTGCATGCGGCAACGGTGTGATGCGTTGTATACTTTGTGTTCTATGCACAATCGTCTCTATAGATTCTCATTTGTTAGTCACCAGCACTCAACAGTACTGACACACACATCTGTGCGCAGGTCTCACGGTAGTGATCGCTGAGTTTCCGCTAGGCCCTCCAGATGGCGATGTTCAACTTATCCCGCCGTCAAGACTCGAATACTCTCTCTCTCACGGGCTGCAAGGCGGCTTCGGTGTCCCTGATGTAAGAATTTCTTTCAACGGATCGGCGGTCGAAATCACGTGCACACAGGTCATCTGGCTTTTGTGGCTGGTGGGCCGGTTCTCTGCAGTCACAAAACGCTCGAGGTCAGGGACTGGTTCGCACTCAATACAAAGGTGGAAAAAATTGCAAAGACCAAGGGACGGAGATGAGAAGAGAGTTACTGAAGGGACCCTTGGCCATTGCGCAACAGTCAAATTAGCACAAGAAGGACTTTGCCTGGTCAAATTCAGTGACATGACCTTGACCGTCAAGACGTTCAGCAAAGCGCCGCTTGTGCAGGTGGGCTTGAAATCTTTTACAATCACGAGCAAGCTACAGAAGAATGTGCACTCGCTGAAAGTGGAATGCGGAATGACTTGCAATATCATGAGTGAATTAAAACACGTGTGGGAGGCCGCCATCGAACCCTGCACACTCTCATGTCTGCTGATCTCCCATCGCGACAAGCGCAAGCAGGACCTGGAAATTGCATGCGACGAAGCGATTTCAGTCTCCATTGCACCTGACCACATATACAGCCTCGCACAGACTCAACGCCAATTAGAGACAGCGCTGCAAGCCCTAGCGACCGGTGAATACTCCCATCAAGGCATGAAGCACCACGAGAGTGAGGGAAGTCGTGGGTCTGGGCTGAGTGACTTTTTCGGTGCATTTATGCCTGCAGAGAGGGTGCTGTTCATGAATTCGACCAATCTGATGATCCACGTGCAAATCGAGACCGAGGATGATCTAGACAACTGGGAGGCACGAGTGGCTGCGCGCTCCAGCGTCATGGTTCCCAAATATTTGCTCCGTTCCTACGGCGTCAAACTGCTTGCTGTTCGCCAATCTTCAAACGCTTCAACATACAGGTGGAGCCAGGCCCTATTTGGGGTAACAGATGCGACCTCACAAACTCAGGGCAGCATGGCAGCACCTCCCCTGATTCAGGCAGCAGTGTGCGATTCAGAGAGCTCAGCTGACCCCGCTGTACGGCTACAGCTGAGATGCAACGACAAAAGCATCCTAGTTCACTGCCCGTGGGTTGTCGAGAACCTGTGCCCCGTGAGCATTTCTGTGAGCACGTTCTTGTCGCAAGATCCAACGGCACCGGCGAGCAACGTTGTCGTGATTCCGGCAGGCGAATCAGAAGAACAATATTCGGTGGATCTCTCGGCGGTGATTGCATCTGCGTTGAACGCCTGGACTCTTCCCTATTACATATGTAGTAGCATATACTACGGCACCGTCCATTGCATTGTATCCACCCCGTTTCAATATTTTCTTGCAATTACGGGTGTGCTGACTGATTTTCGTTTGTGAGTATTTACAGGATAAGCCGTTCTATCTTGCGGTGTGCTGCGACGGGTTCTCTCCGATGTCGCGCGTGCGCATTCAGCAGGGGGGGGACTGCAGTGAAAATGTGGTGGCCATGCAGGACAGCGCAGGGAGAAAGCTCGAAGTCAGGATCAAAATGTATGTGGATCTAAACAATAACACTGTCATTAGCGTACACCCCCAAATTGTAATTGTCAACCGCTGCCGTTTGTCGCTGCGGTACGGACGCTGCAAGCTGCTTGACAGTGCTAGCCAGAACTCGATCAATTCAAAAGCCGAAAACGGGTACTTTTCTTCAAATGGCCTCTACATTGAAGAAGCAGCGAGTCAGGAGATGGTGGCAGGAGCAGGTCTGCAAAAGCCAGGCAGCGCCGAGAAGGAAAATTGGAACAAGTCCGAGCCGCATGTAATGATGTTCAGTCTTCCAGAGGGGCCCGAATGGAGCCCGTGTGTGTGTTTGCCTGACTCTGATTCGTGGGTGCGAATCTCGCGCTCTGTATTTGGGGTCAAGGAGGACGAGGACGAGGAGGACGAGGACGAGGGGAAGACGAGTGCGGCATCAACGCAGCATCGAACATCGTTGTCCAAGGAAACCTCTTTTACCCATGGCGCGCTCAACCTCGTGACCCACATACAACTGCAGGAAGTCGCGTCGGCGGTGGACTCTGCTGACACCGACGGTGTATTGCGGGCAGTTGAACTCGCAGTCGAGATGCATGTGGGTTCCGGGTCCTTTCACAACTCTGTGTATATGGAAGTAATGCCAGCCGTGACTGTGATCAACAACACCGCGCACGTTCTCGAATTCGCGCGCGTACAGCTCGAAAAGGCCACAGCAGGTGACGGTGCAAGTCGCGTCAGACTCTTGCAGCTGGCTCCCGGGGAGCAGCTGTCCTATCACGGCATCTTCTCCTTAGATACAGGGCACGTGCCGCAAAGCTACAGGTACACCGTGTCGTCCCTGGGAGACCCAGAAGGAGGGGGACGCGACTCTGTTCGGGCGAGCTTGCCGTTTAGTATTGCGGAAGAACGCATCTTCCCGCTGAGTCTGTGGAGTAAGAGTGGGAGGAAATGGATGCTAGATGTCCGTGTCAAGAAGTGGTCGGCCGCAACGTTTGTGCACTTTAGTGAGGTTCAAAAACAGCAGCCCTGGTATCAGATCCGAAACTGCAGCGCTGATCACTACGTCCACATCACCCAAGGGCTGAATCGATCGACAGACATCGAGCACGCCCTCGCAGTGGCTCCAGGCCAAGCATTGGCGCTGAGCTGGGACAATCCAGAAGCCCCACACCTTGTCTATGCTTTCGCCTCCGCCTCCCTGGAAGACTGGACTAACCGAGAGTGCGGCGCTGCGTCGCTGCCGGGCGACAATCATCGAAGACAGGTCGACATGGATCGGCTTGGGGAGTTGAAGCATGTGGTTGTCCTACCAGATTGGAAAAAGGCGCAAGCGAATCTTAACAAGGGGAGCGCGTATGCCACAGGCGGCATGCGAAAGCAAGCAGACGGTTACAAGAGACTTTCTTTGTCCACCACCCTTCTAGGACATACGCGGGTGCTCGAAGTTTACGACACGACCCAGGTCTGCGTGTGAGTAGTATAGATATTAGTCTGGTTTGTCCCTCACGTTGGACCTGATAAAAACGTCTCGCACCCTTGCACTGCAGGGCCGTATTTCAGGGCACCCATCTTCAGCAAAAGAAGCCCAGACTACTGCAGCCCAAACGCAAGGCGAGCCACCCGGCACGGAAGCCGAAGCGCATGTACGTGTGCATGCGTTGGTGAAGCTGGGCGGACTGGGCGTCTCGGTGGTGGACCATTCGCGGCAGGAGCTGCTGTATGCAACGTTCGCGTCCGTGTCCGTGACGCTCTCGACCTCAGCCGATGTTTTGCGAGTGCGCGCGTTGGTCAGCGAGTGCCAAATCGACAACGCGAGTATGCACGGTCCGCGCACGGTCTTTGTCAGTCCCTATCAACGTGGGGGTGCGCAGCATTTCCTTGACGCGGATCTCGAGCTCTTGCGAGCCGTCAAGAGCGTACGGTACTGGCGCACTGTCAGCCTCTCCATCCAACCAGTCTGCCTCCAACTCCACGAGGAGGTCCTTTGGAGACTTCTCCAATTCGAAAATGCCTGCTACACGCACCCCGCCACCGCTTCTGTCAAGCCCTCCGCCCGCTCATCCTCACCGGTGGCCCTGAATGTGGCTCGAGGCACCCGGCATGTGCCCGGCGCATGCGACACGGTCACGGGACTGGCGATGGGGCGCGCGCTTGTCTTGCGTGAGCTGGCCTTTATGGAGGACTCCGAGGGTTTGGATTCCGGGATTCACCTGGAGGCCATGA
>Ga0315899_10010119_pt1 | contig 10096 bp, 5 predicted proteins | sample LakEriMetagenome_2_FD_203518 | JGI IMG/M metagenome (GOLD analysis project Ga0315899, IMG submission 203518) | Freshwater fungal communities from buoy surface, Lake Erie, Ohio, United States - Buoy 4 MA112 | ecosystem: Environmental > Aquatic > Freshwater > Lake | place: USA: Lake Erie, Ohio...
CAGTCGTCGAGCCTGATGCCGGACTCCCCCAACCTGCTCTTCACCAACGCCGGGATGAACCAGTTCGTCCCGATCTTCCTCGGCCAGACGAAATGCCCGTATACCCCGGGTCGCGCCGCCGATACCCAGAAGTGCATCCGCGCGGGCGGTAAGCACAACGACCTCGAAGACGTCGGTCTCGACACCTACCACCACACGTTCTTCGAGATGCTGGGCAACTGGTCCTTCGGTGACTACTTCAAGCGCGAGGCCATCGACTTCGCCTGGGAGCTCATCACCGAGGTCTGGAAGTTCCCGAAGCACCGCCTTTACGCCACGGTCTACAAGCCGGACAAGTCCAAGGGCGATCCGTCCGAGTTCGACCAGGAAGCCTGGGACGTCTGGGCCGAGAAGTTCCGCGCCGCCGGCCTCGACCCGGCGATCCACATCGTGAACGGGAACAAGAAGGACAATTTCTGGATGATGGGCGAGACCGGCCCCTGCGGTCCTTGCACCGAACTGCACGTCGACCTGACCCCCGAAGGCGACACGAAGGGCACGCTCGTCAACGGCAGCGACGCCCGCTGCATGGAGATCTGGAACCTAGTCTTCATCCAGTTCAACGCCAACCCGGACGGCACCTTCAGCCCGCTCCCGGCCCGCCACGTCGACACGGGCATGGGCTTCGAACGCGTCGCCGGCATCATGCAGTGCACGAAGAACTTCAAGGACTTCTCCGGCGTGATCTCCAACTACGAGAGCGACGTCTTCTCCCCGCTCTTCCGCCGCCTCGAAGAGCTCTCCGGCAAGAAATACGGCTCCACCCTGCCCGCCGCCGGCTCGATCGGTGACACGCAGCAGGAGAAGGACGACGTGGCCTTCCGCGTCATCGCCGACCATATCCGCACGCTTTCGTTCGCCATCGCCGACGGCATCCAGCCCGGCAATTCCGATCGCAACTACGTCCTCCGCCGCATCCTGCGGCGCGCGGTCCGCTACGGCCGCACGCTCGGCCTGAAGAACGGCTTCTTCCACCAGCTCGTCGGCGTGCTCGCCGACACGATGGGCGACGTTTTCCCGGAGATCCGCACCCGCCGCACCGTCGTCGCCGACGTGATCCGCATCGAGGAAGAGTCCTTCAACCGTACGCTCGACAAGGGTATCGCCCTCTTCGAAGACGAAGCCAGCAAGCTCAAGGCCGGCGGCGCCATCTCGGGCGCCATCGCCTTCCGCCTCTATGACGAGCAGGGCTTCCCGCTCGACCTCACCCAGCTCATGGCCCGCGAACGCGGCCTGACCGTCGACGGCGCTGGTTTCGAGAAGCTGATGGAAGAGCAGCGCAACCGCGCCCGCGCCGCGCAGAAGAAGGAGATCATCACCCTTTCCGACATCGGCTCCGACCACCCGACGGCTTTCGTCGGCTACGACGCCCTCGCCACGCAGGCGAAGGTCGCCCAGGTCGCCAAGATCAAGGACCGCTCGGCCGTCATCCTCGACAAGTCCCCCTGCTACGCCGAGATGGGCGGTCAGGTCGGCGACGCCGCGATCATCACCCTCGGCGGCCGCCAGTGGCACGTCACCGATACCCAGAAGTCCGGGCAGACCTGGCTCCACTTCCTCGATGGCGAAGACGCCCCGGAAGCCGGCGCGACGATCGAGATCGCCGTCGATCAGGCCCGCCGTGACGCCATCCAGCGCCACCACACGGTCACCCACATCCTCCACTGGGCGCTCCATGAGGTCGTCTCGAAGGAGGCCTCCCAGAAGGGTTCCGCGGTTGATCCGACGAAGCTCACCTTCGACTTCAACGGAGCGGCGCTCACGCCGGGCCAGCTGGCCGACATCGAGAAGCTCGTCAATGAGCGCATCCTCGCCAACGATGCCGTGACCTGGAGCGAAGTCGCTTACGCCTCCGTCAAGGGCCGCCCCGACATCATGCAGTTCTTCGGCGACAAATACGGCGACTCCGTCCGCGTCGTGCAGGTCGGCGGCAAAGCCGCCTCCCTTAACGGTTGGTCGATGGAACTCTGCGCCGGCACGCACGTTCGCCACACCGGCGAGATCGGCCTCTTCCGCATCGTCGGCGAGAACGCCATCGCCGCGGGCGTCCGCCGCATCGAAGCCGTCGCCGGCCTCGCCTCTTATGAACGCGCGAAATCCGAAGCCGAGCTCCTGAAGGCGCTCGCCGCTTCGACCAACACGCCCGTCACCGACCTCGCCAAGCGTCTCGAGCAGATCATGGAGCAGTCCGCCGCGCTCGAGAAGAAGCTCAAGGTCTACCGCGACAAGGAATCCTCGCAGCTCGCCGACGCCCTCGCTGCCAAGGCGAGCGACCGCGCGGGCTTGAAGTATGTCATCTCCCAGGTCAGCGCCGAGACGCCCAATGATCTCCGCGACCTAGGCGCCAAGGTGGCCGGCAAGGTCGGTCCTTCGGCCGTCGTCGTCCTCGCCGCCGTCTTCGGCGATAAGGTCTCCCTCGTCGCCAACTGCGGCGCCGACGCCGTCAAGGCGGGCAAGGCCGCCGGCAAGATCGTCACCGACGCCTGCGGTAAGCTCGGCGGCAAGGGTGGCGGCAAGCCCGATGCCGCGATGGGCGGCGGTACGGATGTGTCCAAGGTCGCCGAGGCTTTGGCGAGCGTAGCGTAAGGCAACCAGGGGTAGGGCTGACCGCCTCGGTCAGCCGTTCGCCGCAGGGCGAACCAAGGTAGGGGCACGATTCATCGTGCCCTCCACTGCGGAGGGCGCGGCGAAGCCACGCCCCTACCCTCAGCCGCCCTGCGGCGGCCAGGCGGTTGGGAGCACAGGCGCTCAAGGGGAGACCGGAAACCCGATGATTGGCAGGGGTGCATTAATATCCGGAGCATATATCCCGGTCTCCGGTCTCCCTTTGATTGTCATGATTTCACTTCGGGTGGCAGGTGGCAGCCCCGGGTGGCCGGTGGCGGGGCTTTTCCATTCAGTCCTCCATTCAGTCCTCAACGCAGCCCTCCATTCAGACCTCCGTGATCGATTCAGACCTCCGTCATCCGTCATCGATTCAGTCATCTGTCATCGATTCCGTGATCGATTCAGCCCTCCATTCGTCCTCTGCCGTCAGATTAACCATCCGCCCTCTCGGATGGCTTTCGTCACGCCGAAGCCGGAAAAGGCCACGAAATAAGGGTTTTATAGGCTGGCCTCCCCGGCTTGTCCTTGCCCTTCCCCGGCGGACGACTAGTCGTCATTCATGGCCATCCGCCGCCTCACGCTCGTCGTCAACCGCACCAAGCCCGGGGTGGATGATATCGTGCGTTCGGTCCAGGAAGCCGCCCAGAAAGCCGGCGTGACCCTCACGGTCGCGGACGGCTGGCCGATCAGCCGCGCCACGCTCCAGGGAGCCGACGCTTGCGGCGTGGTCGGCGGCGACGGCACCTTCCTCGGCGTCGCCGAAGCCGCCGCGCTCGAAGGCGTACCCCTCTTCGGCATCAACCGCGGCAAGCTCGGCTTCCTCGCGGCCTATCCGAGCGACGACGTCGGCGCCTCGCTGCATTCCATTCTCAGCGGAGACTTCCGCGTCGAGAAGCGCGCCCTCCTCGAGATCCGCTTCGCCGACGGTAGCTTCGCCCTGGCCCTGAACGACCTCGTCATCAAGACCCGCGACGTATTCCGCATGGGCCGTTTCGCCGTGCTCGCCGACGGCGCCCGCGTGAACGAATACCGCGCCGACGGCCTCATCATCGCTTCCCCGACCGGCACCTCGGCCTACAACCTCGCCGCCGGCGGCCCGCTCGTCGACCCCGCCGCCTCGGTGCTCGTGCTGACGCCGATCTGCGCGCACACGCTCTCGAACCGCTCGGTGATCTTCGACGGCGAGACCGAGCTCGAGATCCGCAGCGAAGACAGCGCCCTGCTCGGCCTCTCGGTCGACGGTCGCGAGACCCTCGAAGCCCAGCGCCGCCTCCCCCTCGTCATCCGTACCGCCAAGGTCCAGCTCGCCCTCCTGCGTCCGAAATCGCTCACCCATTTCGACGTCCTGCGGAGTAAGCTGAAGTGGAGTTAAGGCGGGCGAAGCCCGTCTCAACTCCACAGGGGTAGGGGTAGGGATAGGGGTCGGGGTAGTTCGCCGGAGGGCGAACCAAGGTAGGGGCACGATTTATCGTGCACTCCTATGCGGAGGGCGTGGCAAAGCCACGCCCCTACCCTCGGCCGCCCTGCGGCGGCCTACCCCTACCCCCACCCCTACCCCTAACCCATTGACCTCTGCGTCCGCCTCCCCTTTATCGCCACTTCGATGCTCACGATTGCCAATGTTTCCAAGTCCTACGGACCCCGCACCTTGTTCGCGGAGGTCTCGCTGAACATCGCCCGGACGGACCGCCTCGGCCTCGTCGGCGCCAACGGCGCCGGCAAGTCCACCCTCTTCAACATCATCCTCGATAAGGACAAGCCGGACGACGGCCTCATCGAGTGGGAACGCGGCGCGAACTTCGGCTTCCTCCCGCAGGAAAGCGCCCCCGTCGGCGATGAGACGATCCTCCAGATCGCCACGAGCGGCGGCAAGCTCGAGCCCGAGAACGATGACGACTGGGACATCGACTACACGCTGGAACCCCGTGCAAAGAAGATCCTCGCCGGCCTCGGCTTCCGCGAAAGCGACCACGACAAGCTCGCCAAGACGTTCTCCGGCGGCTGGGTCATGCGCGCGCACCTCGCCCGCCTGCTCGTCAGCGAGCCCACCCTTCTCCTCCTCGACGAACCGACCAATCACCTCGACCTCGAGGCGCTGCTTTGGTTCCAGGACTACCTGACCCGCTACCCGGGCGGCCTCGTCGTCATCTCGCACGACCGTGCCTTCCTCAACGCCCTCTGCACGGGCATGATCGAACTCCGCGGCCAGCGCCTCCATTGCTACAACGGCAACTACGACGACTTCATCCTCGAGCGCGTGGCCCGCAAAGACCGCCAGCAGGCGATGTTCAAGAACCAGCAACGCGAGATCGCGCACCTGCAGACGTTCGTCGACCGCTTCGGCGCCAAGGCTTCGATGGCTTCCCGCGCGAAGTCCAAGGAGAAGCAGATCGCCCGCCTCGAAGAGGTCGCGATCGATGAGCCCGAAGACGACCTGAAGAAGATCCAGTTCCGCTTCCCCCAGCCGCCCCGCTCCGGCCTCAAGGTGATGAAGCTCGAGCACGTCCAGCAGGCCTACGGTGAACACGTCGTCTACCAGGACCTCAACTTCGAGTGCGAACGCGGCCAGCGTACGGTGCTCGTCGGCCCCAACGGCGCCGGCAAGTCCACCCTCCTCAAGATCCTCGCCGGCGTCATCCCGATCAACGGCGGCCTCCGCGAGGAAGGCGGCAACGTGATCACGGGCTACTTCGCCCAGAACCGCGTCGACAACCTCAACCCGAAGCTGACCGTCCTCGAGAACGTGATGGAGCTCCGCACCACGGAGAACGGCCTCACCGAACAGCAGGCCCGCGGCATGCTCGGCACGTTCCTCTTCCGCAAGGACGACGTCCATAAGAAGGTCTCGGTGCTTTCCGGCGGCGAGAAATCCCGTCTCGCGCTGGTGAAGCTGCTGATCAACCCGCCGAACTTCCTGCTCATGGACGAGCCGACGACGCACCTCGACATCATGTCGATCGACGCGCTCATCGCCGCCCTGAAGACCTACGAAGGCACGCTCTACTTCGTCAGCCACGACGTGCACTTCATCCGCGAGATCGCCAAGACGGTCCTCCACGTACACTCCGGCCGCCTGACGCAATACGCCGGTGACTACGCCTACTACCTTGAGAAATCCAAGGCCGGCAACGAACGCGCCGCGCTGACCGCCGGCTTCACCGATGCCCGACCGAAGCAGGTCGAAGCCTCGAAGGCCGAAAAACCCAAGGCCCCGGTCAAGCCCTCAGCCGCGGATATCCGTAAGCTGAAGTCGGAGGTCACGAAGTGCGAGCAGCAGGTCGCCGACCTCGAAGCGAAGCAGACCAAGCTCACCGCCGAACTCGCCGACCCCGCCACCTATACCGGCGGCGCCAATCTCCCGCAATTGAACGCCCAGCTCCGCGACACGATCAACGCCCTCCAGGCCGCCACCGCCGCCTGGGAACAGGCCGCGCAGAAGTTGAGCGAAGCGGAGGGAACGTAAACGTTCCCTCTGCAGGGTGGAGTGGGCACGAGTATCGAGTATCGGGGAGGGGTCAGGTAGCGGCCAAAGCCCCGCGCCCCTCATTCCGGTGCACTTTGCATCCCCCTATACTCGATACTCGTGCCCACGTGCCCCCTCGGGGCGTCAGCCCGTCGCCATTCCTTTCTGGCTCTCGGGGAACCCTTCCCTTACACCCCTGTCCTTACCTGACACCCCCATGCGTTCCCTCACCCGCCTCCTGTGCGTGCTCGGCCTCCTGGCCGCCGCCGTCCCTGCCTTCGCCCACACGGCCGGCGAAGAGCTGTCCTCCGCCGCTTCCGCCTTCCTCGGCTCGCTCAACGCGGACCAGAAGGCCAAGGCGACCTTCGGCTTCGATGACGCCGAGCGCACCAACTGGATCTTCGTACCGTCCGTCCGCAAGGGCCTCCCGCTGAAGGAAATGAATCCCGGCCAGCGCCACTTCGCCCAGGCCATCCTCTCCGTCGCCCTCAGCGGCCGCGGCCACATGAAGGCCGAGCAGATCATGGCCCTCGAACAGCTCCTCTTCGAGATCGAGAAGGGCTCGGGCCCGAAGCGCGACGCCGAGAACTACTTCGTGTCCATCTTCGGCAAGCCGGACCTCAAGGGCACCTGGGGCTTCCGCTGGGAAGGCCACCACCTCTCCCTCAACTTCACCCTCGTCGACGGCGAACTCGTCAGCTCGACGCCTTCCTTCTTCGCCAGCAACCCGGGCAAGATCAAGGAAGGCCAGCCCGGCCCCGTGGGCTTCGAACTCCTGAAGTATGAAGACGACCTCGGCCGCCAGCTCGCCAAGTCCCTCACCGCCGAACAGCGCAAGCAGGGCTTCCTCAACAAGGACCCGTTCAAGGATATCGTGACCGGCAACAAGCAGAAGGCCGACGGCCTCATCAAGCACCAGGGCATCGCCGCCACCGCGCTCACCGCCGAACAGAAGCAGATGCTCGGTAAGATCGTCTACGAATACGTCAGCCGCGCCCGCCCCGACTTCGCCGCCCGCGAACTCCAGGCGATCGACGCCGTGAAGGACTCCCTCGTGTTCGCCTGGAACGGCGGCCTCGAAGTCGGCGAGCCCCACTACTACAGCATCCAGGGCCCGACCTTCCTCTTCGAAATGGCCAACTTCCAGGGCGGCGCCAATCACGTGCACGCTTCGTGGCGCGACCTGAAGAAGGACTTCGCCTACGATCCGCTGCGCGAACACGCCAAGGAACACGCAGCCGGCAAGTAAGGCCGATGAAAAGAAACCCCGGGCAACCGGGGTTTTTCTTTTCAAGGGGTCGGGGTAGGGGTCGGGGCAGGGGTAGGCTTCCAGACTAAGACTATCTGAAGCTCCCTATCTCAATTCCAACTGGCTTTGGTTCTGCCATGCATGGCAACTACCCGCACCCCGACCCCTACCCCTACCCCTACCCCTACCCCTACCCCTTACTTGGCAATCTTCCCCCACCCAACCATCGTCTCCTTCAGCAGTTCCTTGGGCTCCATCTTGATGCCATAGCCCTGGAAACCGAAGGGGCCGCGATAACCGACGGCGCGGGTCTTGGCGACGAACGCGCCGACGTCATAGGTGCCGCGGCCGAGCGGCTGGATGAGCTTGTCCCAACCGAGATTCTGGGTGTCGCCGGTATCGGCGCCATTGATGGTAATGAAGTTCAGGCGCGGCAGGGCTTCCTTGATGAGCGGCTGCGGGTCGCGCTCGGAGCCTTCGACTTTCAGCCAGTGACAGAGATTGAAGGTCACGCCCAAGTTCGGGTCGTCGACCTTGCTGGCGACGCGCACGCAAGTCTCGAAGCGCGCGGCCCAGAAGCCGGCGTGCGGATAGAGCGAGATCTTCACGCCCTTGGTCCGGGCATAGGCGACCAGCTGACGCAGCTGCGGTACGACGACGGTATCGCCGTATTCGGGCCCCATGGAAAGACCAAGCGGCAACGTGACCTTGTTGATCGCCAGCCACAACGTACCGCCGGTGCCGGCAAGATCGTCGACGGCCTTCGTGAGCTCAGGCGGCAGATTGTTCTGACCCGAGGCGAAGTCAGCGACGTGATAACCGTTGAAGTAGACGAGCCCCTTGGCCTTGAGCGCATCGGCGTGGGCCTTGGCCGTCGCGGGCCGGCCACCGAGTCCCGCATAGCCGAGGTCGGCCAGCACCTGCGCGCATTCCGTCGGCGCGAGCCGCGCGGCGGTGTCCATGGCGAAGAACACCGGCTGGTCCGCGGCGGAGAGCGCCGCGAGGGCGCAGAGATAAGCGAGGAGAGAACGCATGAGATTCAACGGAGGGTCACGCCGTGTGCGGCCAGCTCACGGAGGAAGTCCGGAGGCGACGGCGGGCTGATGACGAAATTCTTGAACCAGCCGGTACGGCGGCGAAGCAGGATCAGCTTCTTGGGATTCAGAGTATTCGTCCAATGCTCGTTCCAGAAGCACCAGTCGTGCGCGGCCCACTCGATATCGCTCAGCGCGACCTTGCGCGCGGTATATCCGTAGACCCGCACACGCATGTGCCCGGCGTCCACCGTGAACGTCATGCCCCAGAAGATGGCATGGGCGAGGATGACCGGGAAGATCAGGGCCAGGATCAGCGGGAGCAGATGCAGGAAGACCTCCATTTGAAACAGAAATATAGGCCTTATCTGCCCGGCTTAAACCCAAAACCAAGCCCACGCTGGACAGCCCTGCCCTTGCTGGATTGCCTGTGACTATGGCCCGCGCGACGAAGCACCTGAACACGAACGCCCTCTGGGCCGACGTGGGCGTGCGCACACTCCGCCGCCTCGGCCTCACGCACGTGGTGATCTCGCCCGGCTCGCGCTCGACGCCCCTCGCCCATGCGTTCGCCGAATCGACCGGCCTGCACGTGACGGTCGCGCTCGATGAACGCTCGGCCGGCTTCATCGCCCTCGGCCTCGCCAAGGCCACTGGCCAGCCGGCCGCCCTGCTCTGCACCTCCGGCACCGCCGCCGCCAACTACCTGCCCGCCGTCGTCGAAGCCCGTCTCTCAGCCACGCCCCTGCTCGTCCTGACCGCCGACCGCCCGCCCGAGCTGCGCGAATGCCACTCCGGTCAGACGATTGCCCAGAACGGCATCTTCGCCGGCTATCCTGTCTGGGCAGCCGAGGCCGCCGTGCCAGGCACCGACCTCGGCCTGCTCCGTCACTGGCGCCAGCTGCTGGTCGACGCCTGGCAGCGCTCACAAGGCCCTCTGGCCGGCCCGGTGCACCTCAATCTACCCTTCCGCGACCCTCTCGCCCCCTCGGACCCCGAAAAGGGCTTCAAGGCGCCCACCGGCCTGAATCTCGAGACCTTCACGGCCGTCCCGCCCTGCGGCATCGTCCGCCCGACCCTCACTCCCGCCACGGTCGCCAGCGTGCTACCGAAGACGGAGCGCGGCGTCATCGTCGTCGGCCCGCATGCCTTCGAAGACCGCGACGAAACCGCCACGGCCCTCCGCGAACTTTCGCAACTCACCGGTTGGCCGATCCTCGCCGACGGCGCCGGCACGCTCCGTGGCGACCTTGCCGGCGATGCGTCGCTCGTCTCGGGCTACGACCTCATCCTGCGCGACGCCAAAGCCGCCAAGTCGCTCCGTCCGCAGGCCGCGGTCTTCGTCGGCCCGCTCCCGACCAGCAAGGTCCTCCGTGCTTGGCTCAAAGACGGCGACATCACCGCGCTCCAACTCGGCCGCGCTGGTGAGAATACTGACCCGACGCATTCGCGCTGGAGCCGCCTCGACGGCCAGCTCGTGCCTTCGAGCGACAAGGTTTCCGCCAAGGCCTCCGCTTACGGCAAGGCCTGGCAGTCCGCCCAGAAGGCTGCCGCCAAGAAGCTCACGCGCATCGTGAACGTCGACTGGCCCTTCGAAGGTCGCGTCGTGTCGCTCCTCGACGAAGCCCTCGGCCCGGATGATCGTCTGTTCGTCGGCAGCAGCATGCCGATCCGCGACGTGGAGTGGTTCTACCATCCGCCCGG
>Ga0315899_10010120_pt1 | contig 10096 bp, 23 predicted proteins | sample LakEriMetagenome_2_FD_203518 | JGI IMG/M metagenome (GOLD analysis project Ga0315899, IMG submission 203518) | Freshwater fungal communities from buoy surface, Lake Erie, Ohio, United States - Buoy 4 MA112 | ecosystem: Environmental > Aquatic > Freshwater > Lake | place: USA: Lake Erie, Ohio...
CTTGGAGTCGTGCTATTGCAACTAGAGAAGCAGACAAGGCTCTGTTTGCTGATTTCGGTAAAGATTATTCAGACCAGGGACAACTATCTAAGGCTGGCAGTGTTGGTAGCATGGTTTCTTGGAATTCTTCTGGGGGTACAGCAACAGGAAAGATTGTTAGAATTATTAGAAATGGTAAGTACAATGTTCCTAACTCAGACTTTGTAATAACTGGAACACCAGAAGACCCTGCTGCAGTTATTAGACTTTATCGTGACGGTAAGCCAACAGACACATTAGTTGGACATAAACTTAAGACTCTTAGGAGTAAGTAGTGAGAGAACTGATTCATTTTAGTGCTACATGGTGTCAGCCATGCAAGCAGATGCAGCCAGTGTTAGATAAGTTTCTTAAAGATAATCCTGACATTGTTTATACTAAGTATGATGCTGACGAAGATGTAAGCGTATTCCAGCAACATGAGGTTCGTGGAGTTCCTGCTTTTATTGGCAAGGCGGATGGCAAAGAAATCTTCCACAAAGGAACAGCCACAGAAGCCAGACTTTCTAGTTTATTTAATTAATAATATGGAAGTATGGCTGAGAGGTCTAAGGCACCACATTGCTAACGTGGCGTACTGAAAAGTACCGTAGGTTCGAATCCTACTACTTCCGCTATTGACAAAATCAAAGAGATAAGGTAAAATATATATATGAGTAAACCTGATTGGGCTACACGCCTACAACGCACATTTAAACGCAAGTATGACTTAGGATATGAGAAAGGTCATGCAGATGGCTGGACGGAAGGATTTACCGTGGGCAGCAAGAAAGCACTTGCAGAGCAACGTAAAGTTATGATTGCTGGTATTCAAAAAGATATTGATAAGAACAAACAACACTATAGTCCAGGCACACTAGCAGGACTACAAGCGGCTATTAGCCTAATTAGAAAGATAAGATAATGATTAAAATTGTTAAGGTTGGACCACAGAAGTTTGACGTTCTTGAACGTGACCCAAATGTGGATGGTATGTTGAATGATGGGGCTTATGGATATACCCTAGATAATAAGAATCTTATTGTGATTGCAGAGGGTCTGGGTAATGGCAAGCAACAAATTACATTGCTTCACGAAGTTCTACATGCTATCAGAATGAATAATGATGGTATGCCAAGACCAAATAAAGAAGATGACTTTGAAACTTGGGAGCATTACTTTATTGCTATGTATGAGACTGGACTACTGGCGGTATTGAAAGACAATCCAAAGTTAGTCGAATGGCTAACTAAGTGACCACTAATATTAAGTTGACCATATTGACAATCATTGGTCTTGTTGGTATAATTGTATTTACAATGATACAAAGCCCAACTAACTGTTGGGATAAATATTCTAATAATGAAGTTCAGGCAATCCTGAACTGTGAAGGAAAAAAATAATGGAACACGCACACGAGGGTGAATCCCTTTTTGATACAATCATAGAAATAACTTTTGGAGTTGAGCATATGTTTGCTGAATTCTTTTGGAATGCTATATTTGCACTTGGAGTATATGCATTTGCAAAGGCTAGAACGCTTCGCAAGATTCACAAGTATGTGGACAGCAAGCATGGAGTAGAACACGAGGAGTATTAAAATGAGTTTAGATGCAGAATTTATTAAAGCAGTAGGCATTACATTTGATGAAGCGGAGAAACTGCTTCTTAAAAAGCACAAAGATTATGGACCAAAGAATATTTCTGGCAGTCCAGGAGGAGCATTAAATGGACTTAGAGTACGCATACATGACAAGTTGGCTCGCATTAACCATCTATATGACACTGGTAGTACCCCCGAAAATGAAAGTCTTAGGGATTCTTTTATCGATATGGCAAATTACGCAATTATCGCACTACTCGTTCTAGATGACAAATGGGATAAATAAGGTATAATAGAAGTATGAGCAATCCAACAGAATGGGACATTCAGGGCGGTAATTTCAACAAGCGTGTTGAGTTCCCTGAAACAATTACAGATGAGCCACCTACACAAGTAGTAGTCAAAGTTAAAAAGTCTAACAGGATTAATCCAGACTCTTTACCAGTTCTATATACTGCAATAGCCCTAGTGTCATTGCTTATGATTACATCGTTTACCGTTTCTTTTAGTGGTATCTATGAAGTCTCTGCATGGACAGGGCTACCAGTATTCTTGCAATGGTTGCCAGCACTATTTATAGATGCTGCTATCCTTGCCTATACTATTTCACTTGTAGTCTTTAAGGCTCGTGGAGAAAGTACATGGAGAACATTAGCAGGACTAACAGGCTTTGCTGCTATGTCAGTTGTTGCTAACGTAGCACACACACTCAGTTTCTGGGAAGGTTCTCTTATTGATTATCGTGCATGGATTGGTGTAGCCATTACTGCACTTGCTCCGATTGCTGTTCTATTGGCATCGGAAGAAATTACTAGACTAGCATTTGACAAGGAGTAGCAAATGATTAAAGCACCAGAAGATATTATTATTATCAAAGTAGAAAAGAAAAGTTCGGAGCCAGAGAAGAACGCCAGCGGTCTGCTGATTATTCAAAATGAAATGGACCAGCCTAAGAACATTGGTGTTGCCTTTGCTGTAGGTGAGGGTAGACAACTAAAGAGTGGTGTCCGTGTACCAATGGATGTAAAGGTAGGAGACAAAATCATGTTCAATCCTAACAATGTTATTAAGTTTAAGCATGATGGCGAAGACTACATCTCATTGTTTAGTGCAACTGTTTTGGCAATCCTAGGAGATGAAGATGAATAAAGTATTGCTAATTGTTCCAACAAGGGGCAGACCAGACAAGTCAGTCGAGTTCTATGAAGAGTTTAAGAAGAATTCAACTATCACTGACCTTGTGTTTGGTCTGGATGACGATGATATAGAATATCCAAGAATTGATGGGGTATTATATGAAGTTAATCCAAGGGCAATGATGAATGGAACACTTAACCTTATTGCTAACAAGTATGCAGACCAGTATGAATACATTGCATTCCTTGGAGATGACCACAGAACCAGAACTTATGGATGGGATGCAGAGTTAGTTAATTCTATTAAAGATATTAAGCATGGTATTGCGTATGGTAACGACCTGTTACAAGGAAGAAATTTGCCAACAGCAGTCTTACTTAAGTCTAGCATTGTTAAAACACTTGGCTTTATGGCTCCACCTGCAATGAAACATCTTTATTTAGATAACTTTTGGAAAGATATTGGCAACGAACTGGGTAGTCTAGTCTATAGAGATGATGTTATCATCGAGCATATGCATCCATTTGCTGGTAAGTCAGAATCGGATGAGGGGTATGTTGAAGTGAACAGTTCTGAACTGTATAAGCATGACCAGAAGGCGTTCCAGATTTATTCTGAGACAGAGATGTCAGAAGATTTGGACAGACTAAGGTTAAATTGAAAAAAGTAATTTCCTATTCTTTGTATGGAGACAACCCAAAATATTTGATTGGTGCCATTAAGAATGTTCTCTTGGCACAAAAATATATGCCAGACTGGGAATGTAGATTTTATATTGGGAAAGATGTTCCTAAAATAATAACACACACACTTAACTTGTTTGATAATACTAATTTAATTTACATGACATTTGAAGAACATAGAATCTTTGAAATAGCACATAGATTTTTAGTCTTCTCTGACCCAGAAGTAGATGTAGCAATTGTAAGAGACTTAGATTCTAGAATTAGTGCCAGAGACATCTTAGCGGTTGAAGAATGGCTAGACTCTGGTTTGTCTTTTCATATTATGAAAGACCATAGCGTTGGACATAATTGTTTAATTCCAGGCGGCATGTTTGGTGCTAGGGCTGAAAAAGTTAGAGACACAAAAGAATTACTTATAAAGTTTTTTCAAGAAAATCCATATTATATTTATGGGGTAGACCAAGTATTCTTAGCAGAAGACATCTATCCACTAATAAAGGATGATTGCTTTTATCACACACCATACTTTGAATGTAATCCAACTGGCAGTAGTGTTCAGAAGGACTTTCCTACAGAGAACAGGTATCCACTAAACTATGTTGGTGCTGCCGTAGACGAAGAAGATAACTATGTTTATGCAGTAGACATAAATGCAGCAATTGCAAATAATGGAATAAATAAGTATGAATATGATTTTGACTTATTGGAAAAGAGCGGTAGATGATTAAGAGACTAAGACCAGTGTGGTCAGACGAAGAGTTGGCAAAAGTATATGACCATCAATATAATCACGAACTATGGCAAGACCATGTTGCTCGTATAAAGCAAACAATAGTGTTTGCAATACTAAAGATGCCAAAGGATAACTCTATTAAAACAATTGCAGACCTTTCCGCTGGAGATGGTGCAATCATAAATGCCTTGCCATATGAAAATAAAATCTTGGGAGATTATTATCCTGGCTTTGAGTATTGTGGTAAAATTGAGGATACTATTGAACAGATACCTTCTGTGGATGCCTTTATTCTTTCCGAGACTTTGGAGCATCTAGATAATCCTGGAGAGGTTTTGAAACAGATTAGAAAAAAGACTAGGTATCTTTTATTGTCAACACCAGAGAATAACTGGGGCGATGATAATGAAGAACACTATTGGGCATGGGATAAAGATGGCGTAGAGCAGTTGTTGAAAGACGCTGGCTTTGAGCCATTGGCATTTATGTCTCAAAAAATATGGTATACTCATCAGTATTGGATTTGCAAATGAAAATTTTAATTACAGGACACCGTGGCTTCGTTGGTAAGTATTTCGTAGAGAAATATAAAGACCACGACATAACAGGCGTAGACATCGCTAATGGAATAGATGTTCGTGACTTCTTTAAGACTAATAGAGAGAGTTATGATTTAGTTATTCATCTTGCTGCTATCGTTGGCGGTAGAGCAACAATTGAAGGCAATCCTCTATCAGTAGCAACAGACCTAGCGATAGACTCAGACTTCTTTAATTGGGCATTGATAACAAGACCAGGACGCATTGTGTACTTTAGTTCTAGTGCTGCCTATCCTACAAAGTTCCAAGGTAACGAAGACTGGGTGAGGCTAGAAGAATCAATGATTGATTTAGATAACATTAGCAACCCAGACCTAACCTATGGCTGGAGCAAACTAACTGGAGAGTATCTTGCTAAGTTTGTTCAAGAGGCTGGCATACCTGTTCACATCTTTAGACCGTTCTCTGGCTATGGCACAGACCAGTCGCTAGACTATCCATTCCCTAGTTATATTAAGAGGGCTGTAGACCGCATGGACCCATTTGAAATCTGGGGAGATGGAGAACAGACCAGAGACTTTATCCACATGTCTGATGTCGTTGATGCAGTTGACGAAGCAATTAGGCAGGACATCCAAGGACCAGTAAATCTGGGTTGGGGTCGTAGGACTACGTTCAATGAGTTAGCCAAGATAGTTACTGAAATCGAAGGGTACTCACCAGAATTCAAACATCTACCAGCAGCCCCAGTAGGAGTTCTAAACCGTATAGCCAATCCAACCAAGATGCTATCATTCTATACACCAAAGATTACTTTGGAAGAAGGTATCGAAAGGGCACTAAAGGGAATTGTCTAAGATAGGACTGGTAATACCCTGGAGACCAACTCCAAGTAGATTAAAACCATTACAGGCAGTGCTTGATTGGTATCAAACTAATTTACCAGACATTGAGATATTCTATAGCGACAGACCAGGAGATAGATGGAATGCTGCAGCCAGTCGTAATGATGGTGTAAAAATGGCACAGGAGGCTCACTGTGACGTTGTAATACTTAATGACGCAGATACACTACCCGAAATTGAACCTTTATTAGAAGCAATAGAACAATGCAAAATTGATGGACTTGTTCATAGCCCCTATGACAAATGTAAGTATATAGATATCGAAATGAGTGAACTCTATTATTCTGGCAGAGATATTAAACTACTTAAACATACATTATTTACACCAGCAACAGGTGGTATATGGGTTTGCACACCAGAAACATGGTGGAGTTTGTATGGAATGGATGAAAAGTTTCAGCAGTGGGGACCAGAAGATGCTGTTTTTGATATCTCTCATAGAATAATTAAGGGAGTTCCCTTAGTCCCACATGAAGGATACATCTATTGTCTTGGTCATGTCCCACAAATACATGATGAAGGATTTAATCCAAGCCATAAATTTAATATGGAACTATATAGTTTGTATCTTACTGCAAACACACCAGGAAGAATCAAATGGATAGTCAACACAAAAAACATTTATGAATAAAGGGAGTTATACTTATATTATGAACTGTTCATTGTGTCAGGAACTTTTAGTTCCAATTGTTTACGGATTCCCAACTTACGAGCAGATAATGACTGCTAAAGAAGACAAGGTTGTTTTAGGTGGATTGCCTAGACCTCTTGCTCCAACTCACTTTTGTATTCCTTGTCAGGAAGAGTATCGTCTGGATGGGGACATTCACACACCCAAGTTTTCTCATAATAATTGATAATCTTTTTACAGTTCCAGTGATGTCCTGTCATACAGAAACCACACTTACGCAAGTTGATGCTCTACAATGTGTGAAAGTTTAATCAGATATCCCTTAGATGGGTTAGGTTCAATCTTACATTCAATTGGTCTGCCATTCTTTTCTACAACAGCCTTCAAATCTTCGGTGGTAGTTACGACAACCATGTTCTCAAGAACAAACGCATAATGAGTAGCCTTAGATACACTAAGACCAGACTTCTCCCAGGACTGCGAAGCATTGTACCAACAGTCAGTCTCAATAAATAGATTGCCTGTCTCTTTCCAACGCTTATCACGCTTTACTTCTACTGTCTCAATGGACAGGATGTTGGCAACAGTCTCTTCGCCTTGCTTACCATACTTTAAATCAATATCAAAATCAGAGTTCTTCATCGTCACGGTATCCTAAATCTTCTTCGTCTCTCTCATCTACTAGTTTTGCAAAAAAAGCCAGTAGGGAAACTCCTACAATTACAACAGATAAATTAATTAGTGTTTCAAGCATTTAAGCCCTAACTAGTTTACGTTTGATTGGGTCAAACTTTAGTGGATGCTTCTTAGAAGCCTTACCATTCTGTCTGTTGCTGTTTGTTGCACCTTTTGCTTTAGCCATTATATTTCCTCCTTAATCATTAACATACTTGTAATAGTAGCAGTAATGATTGCTGCAATGGTTTCACTAATAGCCACAACCTTTGGGTCAAAACCTATTGCACTAAATAAAATAAGCAGCGGTAGTTGGGAAGCAATCCATAGTAGCCCCCATGTAATAATGAATGTTAGTCTTTGTCTAGCCATTAGAACCAACCTTTTCCTTCTTCGTCTAATTCTTGCAATGCCTTAAGTAACTTATCAGTCTTCCGTATCTGATATCCCATCTGGATAATGTCAAGACCAGTGACTTCTACTTCATCGCCATTGTCTAACTTAACCACATAGGTGCGGTCAGGGTCAATTACAAAGCGTGTTTTATTAGGCATATCCCCATTATACCACTAAAAGTTCGGTTTGTAAAGCGGTAAAAATCGGTCGGAAATATGAGGTCTAAACGCTTGACAAGCAAGCGAGTTTCCTGTACAATTGATATATAAGGTCCATTAAACGATAGGAACGTATGCAAACCTTTTTACCTTTTAAGCAGTTCGATAAGTCTGCACAAGCCCTAGATAGCAAGAGATTAAATAAACAAGTATTAGAGTCTTATCAGATTCTTAAGGTGTTGTCTAATGATGACCCGAAGGCTGCTTGGCGTAATCATCCTGCTGCTAAGATGTGGCGTAACCACGAGGGTCAACTATGGTTGTATACTATGGCTATGGTTAAGGAAGCGGATATCCGTGGCATTAAGACTGATAAGAACATGGAGAATCTTACTAACCTTAAGGCTGTGGCTGGGGATAACTGGGGGTATTCAGTTCCTCGTTGGTATAAGAATCCATTTGCACTAGAAAGATTAACTACTAGCCATAAGGCTAACCTATATACTAAGGACCCTATATATTACTTCGAGTTCTTTAGTTCGCTAGAAGATAGCAACCCTTGTTGCCCTGAGCGTAGAGAACCTTGTAAGTATTATTGGGTTGCACATGACCCACTATTTAAGGAGGACCATGAAATTACCAAAGTTTATGCAATGGCGAGTTAGGCTAGTTCAGCAAGGATATGATGCTGGATGGAAGCACGGATATGAAGCAGGTATGGTTGAGCAGAAGAACCAGATTGTAGATAAGGTTGATAAGTTTATCAAAGAAGTTGATTGGCTTAAAGAAGACCCTTATACTCGTAAAGATATTGTTGAAGCGATTAAGAACCATGAGCCAGAGAAGGAGTTAGTAGGATGGGCAGACTAGCAGATATAGATGCAGAGATGCATGAGTTACCTGATTTTGAGAAGGGTATTCAAGCAGAGAGAGAACGTATTATTACACTGTTAAACACAGTAGCAGATGAGTACTTAGCAGACAAACTGTTGCTTGAATCAGCAATCATTCATAACGCTATTGCTTTTATTAAGGATGGCAAATGATTAAGGTAGAGAACGACATGCTTGTCCTAGACAACACTTTTACTAAGGATGATGTCCAGGCTATTGATGAGTTTGTTAAGATTAATGTAGATAAAGAGCGTAAGCGTATCATACTTATGCTTCAGGAACGTGGTTTAAAGTTAGAAAAAGAAGTCAGTTGTGATGATGGTTGGACTCATGGTAGATATGAAGAAATCCTAGATGTCATTAGACTTATCCAAAATTCGGGGGAACAAAAGAAGCCTTCATAATCCCTAGTATAAAATACACCTAGTAGAAAGAATACACCTAATGAAATTACATAGTTGGAAATACAAGAAACTGATTAATGGCACACGCAAACATAAACTCATAACCGTCAAAGCATGGCTATGGGGTTTTGGTATGTCCTATGAAACAAAGAAGTCTTTAGGTGGATTTACCGTAAATGGTAGAGACCTAAGAGACATCAAAAAGAAGTAGTTGTCCACAGGATATACCCTGATTTTTTATACAAAATAGATGCTTATACACAGAGTTATCCACACCTTTTGATAAGTTATCCACAGGGTTATACACATAGTTATCCACAGATAAATCTTACTGTATATCTTTGATAGCATAGTGGAGGGAAATGGAGTAAAAAGATATGTGTAATGGACCCAATGTATAATAAGCCTCGTAATCATTTTTGCCAAATCCCCCTATCCCCAAACATCCATAGCCCCAAATACCCCTATCATATTTATGCCAATTTGTCAAGCATTTTATCCAAATTGTTATAAAAAATGTATATAAAACTAAACAAATAGATATAAAAATATCATATTTTGGGGAAAATAAATAGCCCTTCGTAATGTCCTGTGTTATATATTATACTAGGGATTCAAGACACTCTTCGTAATACCCTGGCTCTGCCAGCCCCTTCGGGGTATATAAAAAGAATAGACAATATTACCTATAGTAACAATACCTCTTGACAAATAGAGATATATGTGATAAGGGATTTTGGGGAAAAATATTCATCCTTCGTAATGTCAAATAGATTTGTTTAAGATATACATCCATATGCAGATATGCCGATATTGGGGAAAATAATTATACCATCGTAATCCCTATTTGTCAATAGTTGTATTATAACAGTTTGGTAACGTTGGTCGGCACAGAATAGCCCCCATGTCAATAGGGGCATCCTGTTATTCCTGTGGTGGCGAGTTATCAAACAAATCAGTTATACTTTCAAAGCCAGTATCTTTTAGCCTAAGTCCTTCAACAAGCAAATCAAATGCTTCGTCAATAAAACCATTTAGTCTTTCATTGTCATAGTCAATCTTGATGATGTTGTTGGCGATTGAATAAGCAAGTGGCAAGGCTAAGTCGTTGTATTCTATGAAGTCTTTGAACTCAGGGTCTCCCTGATATTGTATCCACAAGTCAGCAAGGATTTCGCAACGCTTCTCTAGTGGAGTGTTAGTATTTTCTGTCATTTAGTTTTTCTCTTTCTTCTTCTGCTGTTTCACTGATGATTGTAAATCTATTATACAGGACACCCCTGACATTGTAGGCTATGTAATACCCCACCATTTCTAA